>Ga0134125_10010602_pt1 | contig 10343 bp, 5 predicted proteins | sample KB31751_FD_96464 | JGI IMG/M metagenome (GOLD analysis project Ga0134125, IMG submission 96464) | Terrestrial soil microbial communities with excess Nitrogen fertilizer from Kellogg Biological Station, Michigan, USA - KB3-175-1 | ecosystem: Environmental > Terrestrial > Soil > Unclassified ... | reverse complement strand
GCACTTGAAAAGGCTCGAAGGCGAAGTCATCGAAATACTGGAAAGCCTCGGAGAAACGCAATTCGTTCTGGCCGAAACGGGCATGACCGTCGATCCGCATCAGTTGCTCGGCCTGGAGCTGAATCCGCGCGCCGCTGTCATCACCGACCTCGTGCTCTGGATCGGTTATTTGCAGTGGTACTTCCGCACTTGGGGCACTTCCGCCCTTCCCCCGGAACCCGTCATTAAGCGCTTCCACAACATCGAAAACCGCGATGCGCTCCTGACCTACGATCGCGAAGAGCCGGCGCGGGACGCGAGCGGCGCCATTCGTACCCAGTGGGATCAGCGCACGATGCGCATCCACCCGGCGACCGGCGAAGAAGTGCCCGATGAATCCGCGCGGCGAACAGTCTTTCGGTATGTGAATCCTCACCCGGCGGCGTGGCCTCAAGCCGATTTCATTATTGGCAACCCACCCTTCATTGGGAACTGGATGATGCGTACCGAACTCGGCGACGGTTATACCGAAACGCTGCGTGAGACTTATCCGGAGGTCCCGGAAAGCGCGGACTACGTCATGTACTGGTGGCATCGGGCCGCCGAGGCAGTCCGTTCCGGCCGCACGCGCCGCTTCGGTTTCATCGCGACAAACAGCCTCCGGCAGACCTTCAGCCGCCGCGTCGTGTCCAACCATCTGCAGCCGGAAAATCCGTTATCGCTGGTCTACGCCATTCCGGACCATCCCTGGGTGGATGCAAGGGACGGCGCCGATGTCCGCATATCGATGACTGTCGGCCAACGTGGCCGGCGCGAGGGCGTGCTGGCTCGTGTTGTCGGCGAGATACCTGGCGAGGATCACGCGATAGTAGAACTCTCCGAGCGTCGCGGAATCGTCAATGCGGATTTGACCGTCGGGCCTAACGTTGCAGCCGCACAGCCGTTGAAAGCCAATGAACGTGTAAGCTGCCCCGGCGTGAAGCTTCACGGTTCCGGATTCATTGTGACACCCGCCGAAGCGAGGCAACTAGGACTGGGCCGCATTCCAGGTTTGGAGCGTCACATTCGTGAGTACCGAAACGGCCGTGATTTAACCTCGCATCCGCGACGAGTCATGGTGATCGATCTGTTTGGATTGACAGTGGAACGGGTGCGGGCGCAATTCCCAGAGGTTTTTCAGTGGATACACGACCGGGTGAAACCGGAACGCGATAACAATAATCGGCAGAGTTATCGAGAGAACTGGTGGGTTCACGGTGAACCACGTAGCGAGTTGCGACTCGCCTTAGTCGGCCTGCGCCGCTATATCGCCACCGTTGAGACGTCCAAGCACCGCTTCTTCGTCTTCCTCGACGATTCAGTCCTTCCGGACAACATGCTTGTTAACTTCGCTCTCGAAGATGCCTATTTTCTTGGCGTCCTATCCAGCCGCATTCCTGTCGCCTGGGCGCTCGCAGCCGGCGGCACGCTCGAAGATCGTCCACGTTATAACAAAACCCGCTGCTTCGAACCTTTCCCATTCCCAGTCGCGAACGAACAGCACCGCGAGCGCATACGCCAACTTGGTGAAGCACTGGACGCCCACCGCAAGCGCCAGCAGCAGTTATTCCCGACGCTCACGATGACGGGCATGTATAACGTGCTCGAGAAGCTTCGCGGCGACGCGGAATTGGACGAAGACGATCGCGTCATTCACGAGCAGGGCCTTGTCTCAGTTTTGCGAGAAATTCACGACAACCTGGACGCAGCGGTGCTCGACGCTTACGGCTGGCCCGCCGGTCTGGGCACGGAAGATATTCTTTATCGCCTGGTCGCCCTGAATGAGGAACGCCAGGCCGAGGAGCGCCGGGGAGTCATACGCTGGTTACGCCCAGAGTTCCAGGATCGTCTGCAACTCGGCCAGACGGGCCTTGGCATCGACATGGAAGAAGCCGCACCGGTGAGCGCCCGCCGCCCGTGGCCGGCGTCTCTCCCGGAGCGCGTCGGTGCAATCCGCGCCGTGCTTGCCGAAGAGCGCCAACCGATCGAAGCGCATGCTCTGGCCCGCGTCTTCCTGAAAGCCCGCACGCCGGACGTCCGCGAGATAGCCGAGACGCTTGTCTCGCTCGGCCAGATCCGCCGGGTCGAGAATCGCTACGTTCTTTAGGCGCATTATCGCGGATGCCAATGCCGGCGCCTGTAACGGCGGGGTTCGCAACCCGAATCTCAAGTACGCCGCTCTGAACCGCGTGGCTGTGTCGAAGGTTCAGTTTGAGGATGAGACCGATGGGGAGAAGGAGTAGGCGGTGGAGAGCGGATAGATCGAGCGCCCCCAATGTCGATCTCGAAAATGAGTCTGCGATCCCTTAAAACCTGAGCCATATCCGGAGGGTAACGATCACCTAAGTTCGGAAGCCGACGCTGTCGTCTATGGCGGCGATGCGGCGCCGGACCGGCGATCCGTCGACCGAGTTCCAATCTTCGAACAACAGAGAACGATTTCGTGTAGGGGACGGGCATGCCCGTCCCGAGCGTCAGTGAGTGGCATTTCGAAATTCATTTTTTCGCGCAATCGTGTATTTGCCTTTCTCCGCGTCCCACTTCGTTAGAATCAAATTGCGGATATGCATTCTCTCGAACCCGGCTGGCAGGCGGTCATCCGCGAGCTTGACGCCGCCAAAGATCAAGCTGCGCGGACAGCCCGCGCGGAAGTAACGGATCAGTTGAACCAGATTGCCCGGCGCTTGAAACAGTACCGGACAGAAGTGGACTGGTGCGATGCCGTACTGGACGGGGCAGCTCATTTTGCGGCGGAAATCGCTTTGTTCGCTCTCGAAAACGGACGCCTTGTACTGCGAGGCGCTCGAGATCTTGCACTTGCCCCCGATCTCTCGTTCCCGCTGGCGAGCGCCGCGGCGTTTCAAAATGCCGCCGAGTCGAAAGATGCAGTCATCGCCCTCCGGACTCCCGCCGAAGTGTCTGAGGCGCTGATGTCGAAAGCGGGAGATCGCGCGTGGCTCGCGCCCATCGCGCAGGGGCAGCGAGTTGCCGCGATTCTGTTCGCGTGCGGCGAAGTCGATGCCAATGCGCTTGAACTCATCGCTAATATATCGGCGGCAATGCTCGAACGGCAGTCGCAAAATCCGGTCCACGTTCAAATTGCGCCGTCGCCTTCGCCCGCCAACCCTCCGCAAACTGTCGAACGTACACTGCCCGCCTGGGGAGCTTTGCCCGATCCCGAACGCACGCTTCACCTGCGCGCTCAGCGCTTCGCGCGCGTGAAGATTGCCGAAATGCAGTTGTACCGACCGGAAGCCTGTAATGCCGGCCGCGAGCAAAAGAACCTTTATCTCTATCTGAAGCAGGACATCGATAACGCGCGGGAAATATTTCGGAATCAATTCATGACGACGCCCACTATCGTCGACTATTTACATCTTGAACTGGTCGGCACTCTGGCTGAAAGAGACGAAACACGCCTGGGAGCGGATTATCCTGGCCAGATGGTTTAGTCTTCCGGCGGCTGCGGTTCTGGCATTCTCGCTCGCAGCCCCCGCGGCCGCCCCGTCCCGGCGGTCCCATTCCAAATCGCATACGGCTAAAGTGGAGCAGGCGGAAAAGCCGAAAGCCGTCGGGGCCGCCGCGCTCCTGGCCGTGGCTCAACGCCAATTGAATCAAAGCGATTTCGCCGCCGCCTCGGAGTACGCCAGCGAGGCCTCCAAACGAGCACCCACCCTCGATGATTACGCCAACTACGTCCGGGCGCAAGCCGAGTATAAGCTGCGGCATTACGGCGAAGTCGACAAAGCGGTGGCTCACGTCTTCACCCACAATCCCGTTTCGCCGCTGACGGGCGCGGCCGCCGCCCTTGCCGTGCAATCTTCGCTCGACGGCGATAAGCCGAAGAGCGCGCTGGACATGATCCGCAAGTATTACAAGCGCATTCCCCAGCCACAGGCGGATTTCCTGCTCGCCCAATGTTTCCATGCGACGGGCGATCTTCCCCAGGCAGCCGCCTATTTCCAGCGGGTCTATTACAACTACCCGAAATCGCAAGGGGCCAAGAAGGCAGAGGAGTATCTAAGCGACCTGAAGACACGCCTGGCTGAGAACTATCCACCGCCCATGCCGACCGCCATGCTGGCCCGGGCCATGAAGCTGATCGATGCGCGCGATTATCCCGCAGCGCGAGATGAGCTAAAGGCCGCCATCCCTCAACTGGGAGGAACGCAACTCGAGTTGGCCCGCGTACGGCTCGGCGAAGTCGATTTCCTGAATCGCGATTATAAGGTCGCGAAAGAATATCTGGGCGGCCTGCAGGTCAACGATCCCGAGGCTGACGCAGAGCGGCTCGATTACCTCATACGCAGCATCCTCAAGATCGATAGCAACGCGGACGTGAAGCCGTATCTTCAAACGCTGGGCGTTAAGTATCCGCAGTCCAAGTGGCGGCTCGACGTGCTCATGACGGTCGCCAACCTGGCGCTGGTGCAGAACGACGCAAAAACGTTCATGCCCCTGTTTTCCGCCTGTGCGGCAAGCTTCCCGACCGATGAAGGCGCCGAGCGGTGCCACTGGCGCGTTGCCTTTGAGAATTACCGCCGGCACGAAGCGGGCGCCGTCGATCTGCTCCGGGCGTTTCTCACGAATTTCCCCGAATCGGACGATGCCAACGCGTCGCTTTATTACCTCGCTCGCCTCTCGGAATCGAAAGATGACGACCGTGCAGCCCGTGCCTATTTCGACGCAATACTCGATCACTATCCGAACACATACTACGCGCTTCAGGCGCGTGAGCGTTTGAAGAGAAAGCAGCTTCATGCCGCGGAGCCCTCCCCCTCCGTGCTCGAATTCCTTCGTGGCATCGCATGGCCGCAGCGCCGGCGCCTCGCCTCTCTCGAACCCGATCGGGACACCCAAAAACGGCTGGAGCGCGCCCGCCTGCTGCGGCTTGCCCAACTCGATCAGTGGGCGGAAACGGAACTGACCTTCGGAGCCAAAAACGACGGCAATCAGCCGTATGTCTATGCTTATGAACTGGCGAAACTCGCAAGCCAGCGCGGCGACGCCGATCAGGCCATCCGGTACATCAAAGCGTATGCGCCCGGCTATCTGCGCCTGATGCCGAACGACGTGCCTCCAGCATTCTGGCGCATGGCGTTTCCCATGCCGTATCGCCCGGCGATCCTTCGCTACAGCCGTGCACAGAAGATCGATCCTTTCCTCGTCTGTGCCTTGATCCGGCAGGAGTCCGAGTTCAACCCCAAAGCCATTTCCTATGCAAACGCCTATGGACTGATGCAAGTGCGCCCCGCCACAGGCCGCGACTTAGCGCGCCAGTTGCGCATTCGCCACTTTACAACCCACCAACTGCTCACTCCCGACCGCAACGTTCAACTCGGAACGAAGTATTTCCGCTGGCTGCTCGATTCCCTCGGCGATCATCCGGAAGAAGCGCTGGCCGCTTTCAACGCCGGGAAAAGCCGCGTGGACTTGTGGAGCACCTGGGGTCCGTATAGCGAGCCGGCCGAGTTTATCGAAACCATTCCCTTCACACAGACTCGCGAGTATGTCCAAGTCGTCTTGCGAAATGCGGAGGTGTACCAACGTTTGTACGAGGGCCTGCCGGCTTTGGATGGCGCCGAGGCGCCCGTTCACAAAACCACGGTCCGGAAGAAATCAGTTGTGAAGAAGCCTGCTGCAAAGAAGCCGGCGGGCGGGACAACGCGACGCAAACGCTAAAATCACAAATAACCGTGCTTGCCACCCGTTTTCAGAGCGCCCGCACCGCTCAATTCAAAGAATCCGTCATCCGAGAAATGACGCGGCTGGCTCTCCATCATGGAGCCGTCAATCTCGCGCAGGGCTTTCCCGACTTCCCCGCCCCGCCGGAGGTGAAGCGCGCCGCGTGCGAGGCGATTGAAGCGGATATTAATCAATATTCCATTACCTGGGGCGCCAAGCCGTTCCGCGACGCCATCGCGAAATACTACGACCGCTTTTACGGCCTTGGCCTCGATCCGGAACGTGAACTTGCCGTTTGTTGCGGCGCTACCGAAGGCATGGTGGCGACGATGCTGGCCCTGCTGAATCCCGGAGATGAAATCGTCGTCTTCGAGCCGTTCTACGAAAACTATTGGCCCGATTCCCAGTTGAGCGGCGCCACCGTTCGCTACGTTCCGCTGCGCCCGCCGCGCTGGACCTTCGATCCCGATGAGCTTCGAGCGGCGTTCACGCCGCGGACAAGAGCGATTGTTCTGAATAGCCCGAACAATCCGACCGGCCGCGTCTTTTCGGTTGAGGAGTTACAGGTCATCGCCGGCCTCTGCCACGAATTCGATGCCCTTGCCATTACCGACGAGATCTATGAACATATCGTGTTCGACGGAACCCGTCACGTCCCGATTATGACGTTGCCGGGGATGCGTGAGCGTTCGGTCCTGGTCAACAGCTTGAGCAAGACGTTCTCGGTGACCGGATGGCGCGTCGGTTGGGTGATCGCGCCGCCCGATCTCACATCGTCTATTCGTAAAGTCCACGATTTTCTGACCGTAGGCGCGGCGGCGCCTCTTCAGCAAGCCGGAATTCACGCGCTCGCTCTCCCTGATTCGTATTTCTTGAATGTAGCTGCCGCTTACGAACGGAAACGCAACCTGCTGCTCGATATTCTGGGACGGCAAGGATTCATCTGTTCGGTTCCGCAAGGGGCCTATTACGTGATGGCGAACATTGCAGGATTGAACGCCGGCAACGATGTCGATTTCTGCCGCTATCTTGTCGAAGAGATCGGCGTTGCCGCTGTCCCCGGCTCCAGTTTCTTCTCGGATCCTGGTCTCGGCAAGGATTGGGTTCGATTTTGCTTTGCGAAGAAGCCCGAAACGCTGGAAGCCGCGGCAGAGCGCCTGGCGAGGTTATCACACTGATGGAGCCGTCGTTCCTGGTCCCACAAACGACCGTTCACGCGAATGGCGATGGACCTGGTCTGCCCCTCGCGCCCAACCAGCCGCCAGCGCTGTTGATCACGCTCGGCATCGTGAAAACTGTAGAGCAGGAACTGTTGCACGTCTTCATCCAGGGGTCCCGCAACGGAACCGATTGGACCGAACGCCTGGCCGTGTTTCCAGAGAAGTTTTATGCCGGCGTCTCTTCGGTTCTGGTAGATCTGTCTCAACATATCGAAGTCGAATATGTGCGCGCGCAATGGAAAGCGGTCCGGTGGGGCCGCGGCGATAAAACGCCCGTGTTTGACTTTTACGTATTCGCCGAACCGGTGTGACACATGAGCAGTGATGCTCGTCCCTAGCGTGATTCTGAAATTTTCGCGATCTGAACCGGAAACGTAAGCGGCCTGTATCTTGCCGCCTTGCAGCGGCTCGCGGGTCAACTAACGGGGAATCCGCGGGTCGAGCCGGCGGGCAGTCTGGAACTCGGTGTGCGCCGCTTGTGGTTCGCCCGCCTTCTCTAACGCCAGCCCTAAGTTGTAGTGCGCGGCGGCGTAGTCCGGCTTGCGGCGAATCGCCTCTTGAAATTTCGATTTCGCATCGGCGATTTTGCCGGCCTGAAGCCAGAGTAAGCCCAGATTGTTGTATGCCTCCGCGAACTGCGGCGTGCGCCGGATGACTTCCCGATACAGACTCGCCGCGCGGTCGATCTGATTCTCTCCCGCCAGAAGATTGCCCAGCAGCATCCGGGCCTCGGTGTAGTCCGGCCGCAGCAGCAATGCCTCCGTGAGTTCGCGACCCGCTTGCACGGCCTTGCCGGTATTGGCGAGCATCATGCCCAGATTGTAATGGGCTTCCGCGAGGTCGGGGTCGCTCAGAACGGCCTGATGGAATTGATCGAGCGCATTCCCTGCGTCCTGGTCCCGCGCATAGAGCACTCCGAGATGCATGTGCGCTTCCGCATAATCGGGTTTCAGTTCCAGCGCCTTCTGGTATGCCGCCAGCGCCTGATCCCGAACGCCTAGCTTTTCCCGCGCCACGCCGAGATAGTAATAGCTCATGGGTAAGGCCGGACTCAACTGCGCCGATTGCTGGAATGTTTGTGCGGCCTTTTGCCATTCCCCGCTTTTCAACAAATCGATGCCATCGAGAATCAGTTTTTTGCTTTGCGCGAGTTGCAGCCGCGATTGATGCAGTTGGCGAATATCGCGCATTTCGGCCGCCGCTTCCGCGGTTTGCCCCTGCGTTCGAAGCGCGATGCCCAGCGTGTACTTAGCCCGTTCGAAATCGGGCTTCAACTCCAGCGCCCGTCTCAAGCTGGCGATGGCGTTCGGCATGTCGCCTGATCCTTTGAGCGCCACTCCGAGATCGCAGAGCGCAATCGGATTGTCCGGCATCAGGCGGGCGGCATCTCGGAATTCGGCGAGCGCTCCAGCATTGTCGCCCTGCCGCCGCAACGCGACGCCAATACTTTCATGCGCCGGGCCAAAGCTCGGGTTCAGCGCCGTGGCCCTGCGGAACTCGGCGAGCGCCTCCGATAGCTTGCCGTCTTGCCCAAGCGCGATGCCGAGATGATAATGAGTTGCAACAGCCGTGGGATAGGCGGCGAGGTAACGCCGGAACTCGGGAATCGCTTTCGCGGGAACTCCATTTTCGAGATAGGCGAGGCCAAGCTGCTCCGATGGCGCCGGATCGTTCGGACGCAGTTTGCGTACTTTTTCGAGCTGCCCGATCGCTTCCGCCGTCTGATTCGAGCTCATCAGGATGCCGGCAAAGTAGAGCCGCGCAGCCGCGTTGGCGGGATCAAGTTCAATCGCTCTGCGTAGTTCCAGTTTCGCGGCTGGTGCATCGCCGCGGTCATGGTAAGCAGCGCCCAGTCCGAAGTGCGCGGCGGACCACTCCGGCTTCAGCTTCACGGCGCGCTCGAATTCTTCAACCGCCGCCGCCGAGTCTCCCTTGTACTTCAAAGCGAGGGCCAGGTTGTAATGCGTGGCCGCATCTTCGGGTTCGACGGCAAGCGCCCGGCGGTACAGCTCAATCGCTTTATCCCACTGCTTTCGCTGCGAATACGCGACAGCTTGCCCGCGGTAATCGGCGGCGCTTTGGGCTCCTGCGACAGCCGGCGCCAGCATGGCCGTTAACACTGCCAGGCACAACAGATGGCGCATAGCTGATTGTATGCCGACTTCAAACAGAGCCGCCTCGCGTCAGCGAGCGGGCCGGACAACCGCACAACCAGCGCGCTTATGTGCGGCGCTCCGTTTGTAAACTGCGTTACCACAAGAACTTCATGCTGAACTGCCCGATGCGCGGATCGCGCGCGCTCGTCACTACGCCGAAATTGCCGCTGCTGAAATTACCGCTCGGATTGTTGAACTGCGTGTGATTGAAAAGATTGAAGAATTCCGCGCGGAACTCCAGCGCCATCGATTCGGTGATGCGCGTGTCTTTCAGCAGCGCAAAGTCCGTGTTAAGAATGCCCGGCCCATGGAAAAATCGCCGGCTCGACGTCCCAAACCGGCCGTATTGCTGCGACGCAAAAGCATCCGGCAGAAAATAAGTATTGGCGCCGTTCGGCCCTGGATTACGCGGATCCTGTATCTGGACGGGACCGACCCGGTCCGGTGTGTCGGTCGAACTCTCGCCAATGAGCGAAAGATCGCCCGAACTCTGGCGCATGCTGATGGGAAATCCAGTTGAGAAACGGCTGATTCCGATGAACTGCCAGCCTTGCGTTAAACGTCTGGGAAGCGCACTAAAGGCCCGGTCAAACGGAACGGCCCAATTATAACTGGCAACGAAATTATGCGTCAGGTCGTACGACGAAAGCGATCTGCTCAAACGGTAGTTTGTAAAGTTGACCCAATCGTTGAAACCCGATGAATTGTCAATCGCCTTGGACCATGTGTACGCCAGCAGGAACGTCACATCAGAAGCCTTCCGTTCGGCCGAAATCTGCAGCGAATTGTAATTCGAGTTCGCGATGTTCGCTGTGAACGTATTACCCGATCCGAATGCCGGCCCAAGAGAATCTCTCGTACCGAAAACCTGGCTTCCGTCCGGGAGCGTATATGTCGTTTGCTCGCCATTCGGCCCGCATGTAGGAGTCGCGCCTAAGGCGTTCAACTGCTGGCAAAGCGCCGGATTGCCCGGGTTTGCCGCATATTGCGCAATCAAGCGGTGGCCCTGTGTGCCCACGAAGGCGATTGTCAGCACAGTCGATTTTGAAAGCTCGCGCTGGATGGTGAAGTTGTAATCTTCCGCGTACGGAAGCCGGTTATGAATGGAATAGCCCGGCGACGCTGACAGCGGAAGATATACCGAATAATCCAGGGTCTTATTCGCCGGACTGCCGGGCGTCGGTAACGTGAATGGGAAGCGCTGTCCTTGCGATTCGCCAGTCGACCGCGTCTGGAACGGCTGGTCGAACGATACCGGCTCGGG
>Ga0134125_10010601_pt1 | contig 10344 bp, 7 predicted proteins | sample KB31751_FD_96464 | JGI IMG/M metagenome (GOLD analysis project Ga0134125, IMG submission 96464) | Terrestrial soil microbial communities with excess Nitrogen fertilizer from Kellogg Biological Station, Michigan, USA - KB3-175-1 | ecosystem: Environmental > Terrestrial > Soil > Unclassified ... | reverse complement strand
TGGGCATGATGCCGCATCCCGAACGCGCCTGCGACCCGTTGCTGGGATCGACAACTTGACGCCCGCTCTTCCAGAGCTTGATCGAGTCTTTGTCGTGACGGAATTACTGCGGTCGATGACTATCATCACACCGGAGCTCGTCCGCGAGCATGGTTTGTCGACCGACGAATATGGCCGCATCAACGAACTCCTAGGCCGCGAGCCCAATTTGGTCGAGCTAGGCATTTTCTCTGTGATGTGGAGCGAACATTGCTCCTACAAATCCACGCGCGCGCATTTGCGCCGGCTCCCCACAAAAGGCCCCAAGGTGATCCTGGGTCCAGGCGAGAATGCGGGCGTTGTCGATATCGGCGATGGCGACGCGGTGGTGTTCAAGATGGAGAGCCACAATCATCCCTCCTTCATCGAACCCTACCAGGGTGCGGCGACGGGGGTCGGCGGCATCATGCGCGATGTCTTCACTATGGGAGCGCGGCCGGTCGCGATGATGAACGCACTGCGCTTCGGCGCTGCCGATCATGCCAAGACGCGGCATCTGGTATCGGGCGTCGTCGCCGGCATCGGCGGCTACGGCAATTGCATGGGTGTGCCGACCGTGGGCGGCGAAGTGAATTTTCACGCCGCCTACAACGGCAACATCCTGGTGAACGCGATGTGCGTCGGACTGGCGCGCACTAACAAAATCTTCACCTCGGCGGCCGCAGGCGCGGGCAATCCGGTGGTCTATGTCGGCTCCAAGACCGGGCGCGACGGCATTCACGGCGCCACCATGGCATCGGCCGAATTTAGCGAGGACTCCCAAGAGAAGCGCCCCACAGTACAAGTCGGTGATCCCTTCACCGAAAAGCTGCTTTTGGAAGCCTGTCTCGAATTGATGGCAACCGACGCCATCATCGCCGTCCAGGACATGGGAGCGGCGGGGCTGACCTCTTCGTCGGCCGAGATGGCGTCGAAAGGCGGCTCCGGTATCGAGCTCGATCTCGACCGTGTGCCACAGCGCGAAACCAATATGACCGCCTATGAAATGATGCTCTCCGAATCCCAGGAGCGCATGCTGATGGTGCTGAAGCCCGGACGGGAGGCTGCCGCCGAACGCATCTTCAAAAAATGGGAGCTCGATTTCGCGGTGATCGGGGTTACGACGGATAGCGGCCGCCTGATCGTTCACCACCGCGGCGCCATCGTCGCCGACCTGCCGGCGCACGCATTGTCCGAGGAAGCGCCGGTCTATGAGCGCCCCTTCACGCGGCGCGCGCCGCCAGCACCGGCAGAACCAAGCATTGATGCCACGCGTCCGGTTTTGGATTGTCTGGTGAAGCTTCTCGCGTCGCCCGACCTGTGTTCTCGGCGCTGGGTCTGGGAGCAATATGATCATTCTGTAATGGCCGACACGGTGCAAGCGCCCGGTGGCGATGCGGCCGTTGTGCGCGTGCATGGCACGGCCAAAGCGATAGCCATCACCACCGACGTGACGCCACGCTATTGCAAAGCCGACCCATTCGAAGGCGCCAAACAGGCCGTCGCCGAGGCCTGGCGAAACCTCACGGCGGTCGGCGCAGCGCCGCTTGCCGTTACCGATAATCTCAATTTCGGCAATCCCGAGCGGCACGAAACCATGGGCGAGATCGTCGCCTGCATCGATGGCATCGGCGAAGCCTGCCGGGCACTTTCATTTCCCGTGGTCTCAGGCAATTGCTCGCTCTACAACGAGACCAATGGCGAGCCGATTCTGCCCACCCCTGCCATCGGCGGAGTCGGGCTGTTGAAAGATGTCGGCCTTATGGCAAGCATCGCCTTTAAGCGCGAGCGTGACGAGATCTTCCTGGTTGGAGAGACACAAGGGCATGTCGGCCAATCGATTTACTTGCGCGAAATCGAGGGCCGGGAAGAAGGCGCGCCCCCTGCGGTGGATCTCGCCGCGGAAAAACGCCATGGCGATTTCATCCGTGGTCTGATCGAGTCCGGCCGCGTCGATACGGTTCATGACGTCTCTGATGGCGGGCTTCTGGTCGCGCTGGCCGAGATGGCCCTCCAGGGGCAAATCGGCGCCAGATTGACCATGCTGCCGCGCATCGATGTGGCGTTTCTGTTCGGCGAAGATCAGGGACGTTATGTGCTTGCCGTTGGAGCAAACGAGGCCGGCCGGCTCATGCACGACGCGACGGCTGCAGGAGTTGCGATATCTTCCCTCGGCACGACCGGAGGCGATAAGATCGTCCTTGATGGCGCGGGTGAAATTTCACTGTCGAAGCTTCGCGCCGCGCATGAGAGCTGGTTTCCGGTCTACATGTCCGGCGGCAAGTTCCCGCCCACGAACTGAGGTGCTGAAATGGCGATGTCGGCCAGGGAAATCGAGATGGCGATTCGCGCGGCTTTGCCCGACGCGGAGGTGACCATCACCGATCTTGCCGGCGACGGCGATCATTATGCCGCGATGGTGGTTTCAGGCGCCTTCAAGGGCAAAACCCGCGTGCAGCAGCACAAGATGGTTTATGACGCGCTCTCCGGGCGCATGGGGGGCCAGCTCCACGCGCTCTCGCTGCAGACCTCGGTCAAGGATTAGTCCCCTCGGCTTGACGGAAGGCACTGCCGCCCTTAACTCAGCACGCGAAAGGACCTTCCCTCATGAGCAATCCCACTCACGAACGCATCGCCAAGGACCTCGCCGAAAATGACGTCCTGCTTTTTATGAAGGGCACGCCGGTGTTCCCGCAATGCGGTTTCTCCGCTGCGGTGGTTCACGTGCTCTCCGAGCTCGGTGTGAAGTTCAAGGCCGTCGACGTTCTCAAAGACCCCGAAATTCGTCAGGGCGTCAAGGAATTCTCCAATTGGCCGACCATCCCGCAGCTTTACGTAAAGGGCGAATTCGTCGGCGGCTGCGACATTGTCAAGGAGATGTTCGAACAGGGTGAACTGGAACCCTACTTCGCCGAGCGCGGCATCGCGCTGGCCAGCGCCTGAGTATCTTTCCCGCGTGTCTTACCCCGCCGTCCACACCGGCGGCGCAGACTTCAGGCGGTGGATGAGTTCGAGCCGTTCCTGCTCGAGCTCAGCCGGCAACCGCTCGCCGAAGCTTTCGAACAACACCGACTGGTCCTCGGCCTCTTCCAGAGCCTCGGCGCGGTTGATGTCGGTGATACGGCGGAACTTGTCTTTGGGAAAATCGAGACCTTCCCAGTAGAGGTCCTCGAAATGCGGCATATAGCCGAAGGGTCCCTCGGCGGCATTCTGGGCGCGCCCGTTGACGCGATCGACAATCCATTTGAGCACGCGCATGTTTTCGCCGAAGCCAGGCCAGATGAACTTACCGTTGTCGTCCTTGCGGAACCAGTTGACGCGGTAAATGCGCGGCAGCTTCGTGACTTTGGTCCTGATGCCGAGCCAGTGTTTCCAATAGCCGCCCATATTGTAGCCGCAGAACGGGAGCATCGCGAACGGATCGCGCCGGATCTGCGCCTGGTTGACCGCTGCGGCTGTCGCCTCCGAGCCCATGGTCGCGGCCCAGTAGACACCGTTCTGCCAATCGCGCGCTTCGTAGACCAGCGGAAAGGTCTTCGATAGGCGTCCGCCGAAGATGAAGGCTGAAATCGGCACGCCCTCGGGATCATCGCCGGCTGGATCGTAGCTCGGGCACTGGCGCACGGAGACTGTGAACCGCGAGTTTGGATGCGCCGCCTTGCGTCCCGATTCGGGCGTCCAGTCCTTGCCCTGCCAATCGATGGCATGCGCGGGCGGCTCATCGGTCATACCCTCCCACCAGACATCGCCGTCATCGGTGAGCGCAACATTGGTGAAGATGACGTTCCGCGTCAGCATCCGCATGGCGTTGGGATTGGACTTCATGCCGGTGCCGGGGGCAACGCCGAAGAACCCGGCCTCAGGATTGATGGCGCGGAAACTGCCGTCGGGCCGCGGCTTGATCCAGGCGATGTCGTCGCCAATGGTAGTGATCTTCCAGCCCTCGAAATCGGCCGGCGGCACCATCATGGAGAAATTGGTTTTGCCACAAGCTGACGGGAATGCAGCCGCGACATAGGTTTTCTCGCCCTCCGGACTTTCAACTCCCAGAATCAGCATGTGCTCGGCCAGCCAGCCTTGGTCCCGGCCCATCAACGAAGCAATGCGCAGCGAAAAGCATTTCTTACCCAGAAGGGCGTTGCCGCCGTAGCCTGAGCCGAAGGAGACAATCGAGTAGTCGTCGGGGAAATGGACGATGTATTTGTGCTCGGCGTTGCACGGCCAGGGGACATCCTGCTGCCCCTCTTGCAGCGGCGCGCCCAGCGAGTGAAGGCAGGGGATGAATTCGCCGTCGCCGAGGAAATCCAGCACTTGGCTGCCCATGCGCGTCATCGTCCGCATGCTGACCGCCACATACGGCGAATCCGTCAGTTGAACGCCGATGTGGGAAATGGGCGAACCGAGCGGTCCCATGCTGAAAGGGATGACGTACATCGTCCGGCCGCGCATCGAGCCTGCGAACAGGCGGTCGAGCGTGCCCCGCATCAGCTTCGGATCCATCCAATTGTTGTTTGGGCCGGCATCGGCCTTGTCGGCCGAGCAGATAAAGGTGCGGTCCTCGACGCGCGCCACGTCGGCGGGATCGGAACGGCAAAGGTAGGAATTGGGCCGCTTGGCTTCGTTGAGCTTGATCAGCGTGCCGCTTTGCACCATTTCGGTGCAGAGTCGGCTGGATTCTTCCTGCGAGCCGTCGCACCAATAAATCCGGTCGGGTTTGCACTTTGCTGCGATCTCGTCGACCCAGGCGAGAAGCTTGCGGTTACGTGTGGGGTTTTGGTGCTTCGGACTCGGCATAATCGTCATGTTCAACCCTCTTTGATCCGCCGCAGGTTGTCGCGACGGCTACGGGATCGCGTTGGGAGCAGGGCGTCACCATAGAGGCTCGACCTGCTGCCGGCTCGTGATGGGGCCGTTACGCTGCCCTCGCGCTTTCAGCGAATTGCCTGCCCTGGACAGGCTGGCAGGCGGCGGGCGTTAGCAGCCTCATCGTTTTCTCTCCCGGTACAATCGGCCGTTGGAATAGTCCCATTGGTCGTGAGACGGCAGCCAAGCAGGTCGGGTGGACCGGTCGCTTTATGGGTCTAACCCGATTGCGGGGCAAGATAGATTGCCGGGCAAAGTGCCGCAATCGCCAGGCTGCAAAACGGTAAACCGGGGCCGCCCGGAGGCGCTTCGCGTCTCGGAATTGACGGCCGCAGCGCTTGGCATGGTAAGAGGACGGCTATGCCCCTGACTGACGAACAGCTTGAACGCTACTCTAGGCACATCGTCCTTCGTGAGGTGGGTGGCGTCGGTCAGGCGAAGCTCCTGGCCGCTCGCGTGCTCGTCATCGGTGCCGGGGGCCTGGGCAGCCCCGTCATCCTGTATCTCGCCGCCGCGGGTGTCGGCTCGCTTGGGATCGTCGATTTCGATCGCGTCAGCCTTTCCAACCTGCAGCGCCAGGTTGCACACCGCACCGATGATGTCGGGCGGTTGAAGACTGAGTCGGCGGGCAACTCCGCACGGGCCATCAACCCAGACATGAAGCTAATTCTTCACGCCGAGCGACTGACGGCCGGGAATGCTCTCGCGCTCATTGCCGATTACGACATCGTGGCGGACGGGTCGGACAATTTCGCGACCCGGTTTCTCGTAAACGATGCCTGCTACTTCACCCGGAAAACGCTGGTCTCCGCGGCAGTTACCGAATTCGACGGCCAGCTTGCCACCTATAAGGCATGGGACCGCAGAGCGAGTTTGCCCTGTTATCGCTGTCTTTTCCCCGAGGCGCCCCCACCAGAGGCAGCCCCCAATTGCAGCGAAACCGGCGTGCTCGGGGCCGTTGCGGGGGTCATGGGAACCCTGCAGGCGTTAGAGGTGATGAAAGAAATCCTCGGCGTTGGCGAGAGCTTGGCAGGGCGCCTCCTGATCTACGACGCGCTGGCGGCCCATTTCCGGACCCTCAAAGTGCCCCCCGACTCCGCCTGCGCCCTCTGCGGGGCCATGCCGACCATCCGCGATTTGTCTGCCCATGGCCCGAGTTCCGTTAGGTAAGCATCCTTTTACCCTCATTTAAGCTCAATTCTCTACCGTGCAGGCCAGCGAAGCCCGCCAGGAACACGGCATGTCACAAGTGCATTTCGAAATTTTCCGCCAACAGGGCAGAGGCGGGGGGTGGTCCCTTGTCGAAGTGGCGGAAGATCGCGGAGCGGCTGTCGTTAACGCCAAACTGATGCTCGAAGAGGGACGGGCGGCAGCCGTCCGGGTGGTCAAGGAGACCTTCCAGCCGTCCACCGGCGACTATATGAGCCTGACCATCTTCGAAGCCGGCAAAACCGAAATCAAGAAGACCAATAAGAAGGTCGAGGATGTCACGACGACGGCGCCGTGCTTCAAGGCTGACGATCTTTATTCCTATCATGCGCGGATGACGATCAGTCGCGCGCTGGGAGATTGGCTCGCCAGACAGAAGCTGACCGTCATCGAACTCATCCACAGCGCCGCCGCGCTGGAGCGGTTCGAGGCCACCGGCACCGCGTACCAGCACGCGATTCAGAAGGTCGCTGTGGCGCAGGCCGCCGAATCGGACTCTTCCGTTGCGCAAATCGTCAAGCAGCTCAACGAGCTGTGCACGAATGCCATGCATCGCGTCTATAAGGATGAACGCCGTGGGCTGTTTCCATTGCTGGACGCCTCAAAATTCGGAGCATTAGCGGAACGGTTGGCCTCCAAAACCGGTGCGCGTTATCTGCTGTACGGCGCGATCGTTAAATATCTCGGCTCAGCCAACAGCTGGGATGCCAAACTTCAGCACGTTCTTGCGCTGATGGACCAGCTCCCGGCGGAAGGGCCGAGCCGCGCACTACTGCTCACGGCCATCGACTCGCTCGTGGCAGAAATGCTGAATGGCTCGGCGGCCCTGGCGGACCTTCTCGGCCACAATCGCGACCTCGGCCACGCCCTGCTCAATCTGGTCGAGCTTTTCCTCGGCGCAGAAGTCCACGTCGCCGAAGGCGCCGGCCGCGGCATCAACGATCTTGCGCGCTATTTCGCTACGGACGAGCTTCCGGAAGCCCGCTCCGCGATTGCGCAGCGCATCATCGCCGAACTCAAGGGTATGAAGCGGCTGTGCCCCAACTCGCTTGAAGACGAGTTCAAGACGCTGCGTCGGCTTGGGAACCAGCTGGTGCGCGGCAAAGGCAAATACCTCTCTCATGAAGATCTCGTCACCTGCTTCACGGAACGCTCCAAACGCCTGGTTACCCATGAGCCCCTGCAGCAATTCATGCAGGCGGCAAGGACGTCCGACGAAAAGCTCGAGCGTCTTCTGGTAGTGGAGGAGAACATCGTGGGCGCCGAGAACAAGCGCACCCTATCCACGTTCATGATCCCGATCATCACGTCAAACAGTTTCGAAGATCAGCTCGCTGCCGGGCACCCCACTGCGCAGCGCCTCCGCCGTATCGCAGAGCTGCAGGAGCGCGTCCTGCGTTCCGGTTTTCAGGATGTGCAGAAGAATCAGATTGCGATGGCGCTCGATACGGTGGCGCAGCGCATCGAAGAGCGCACGAAGTTTCTCGCCTCCATCGAGGCCCGGCTCGGCAGCCCGCTCGAGCGGGCGCAGGCCTTGCTCAAACTGTGCGCCGCGGGCGTATTCACACAAGGCGATATGATCATGAAGGCCCGGCGCATGCTGCTGGCCTCATTGACCAAACCCGGGTTCCTGTCGTCCTACATCGACCAGCTCCAGCAGGAAAGCAGCTCCGGCATAGATCGGGACAAAGTGCTGGCAGATCTGGCTGGCCAGCTGCAAGGCATCGGCATTGCCGAGGAAGACGCGTTGCGCGCGCTGGCCGCTTAGGGATTTGGCCTCACACGGAATGGCGACCGATTGCGCCGGTCGGTTTCAAGGCGGGTCAGAAGTCCGAGGTGGTGGCCTGGGCAAGCGGTACGAGGCCCTGGTTGAAATGGTCGTCGTTATTTTCATTACAGGGAGTTAGAGGCAGAGTGGCGTTCTCTCTGCGCAACCAGCGTTGTACCGCGTGGTATGGCGTCGTGAATGCGCCCGGATCCTCGACATAAACCGAGACGTCGATTGATTTGGCATCCGGCGCGAGCTTCCAGCGCTCGACGACATGCAATTGCGTCGTATGCGGTGTGCGATAATTGTCGACAAAAGTCTTGTCGTTCAGGCCGATGGTATCGATCACCAAGGTGTCGCCGCCTTCGTAATGGCCGACGGATTCTCCGTACCATGATGGTTTAATGTTCTTGGAATGCGGCACATTGAGGTAGATGTGACGGATTTCCGGCCCGCCCGGATTAATCACGACGATCTCGTTCGTCCGCTGCAGGAAGTAAAACGGCTCTGCGGGGGAATAGGCGTCGAAACCCGGCACTCCGACAGGCCAGCAGCGTTCGCGCGCGCGGAACGGCACCTTGCCGGCAATCACGGCGTCATTGGCTTTTTTCATAGGCAGCTTCATCCAATCCTGCAGGATGGGATTGGATAGGTCCGCCACCCTGTAGGTGGATGGGTGCGCGGACCCGTTTGGGAAATAAGGATAGCGCCTGTCGTAAGTGACGGGCCCCGGACCGCCGCCGGGCGCCGGAAGCAGATCGTCCGGACCCAAGCTCCGGTCGAGCTGCCAGCCAGTTTTGTCCGTGTACATGAAAATGGGAATTTTTTTACCACTATCCGCCGCCAGTGCGGTCCCGATGGCAAAGATGGCAAGTGCGCCTGCGGCGGTGGACACGATCCTAGGCATGTCTGTCTCCTGTCAGCGGCAAGACAATACACAATCATCGCGGGCTCGACCCGGATTATTGTGATCGGCCTCAGGAAAAAGGCGACTGGCTTGACGTGCCCTCGGTGCATCCATCGCGGTAACCGAACGCGTTCCGGCGATCAATGCGCCTCGTCCCAGTTCTTGCCGGCACGCGCTTCCACGACCAGGGGCACCCGCAACTGAAGCGCGGGGAGAGTCGCTTTCTCCATCACGCTACGCGCGACATCGCAGACCTGTCTCGCCTGCGAATCCTCCACTTCCAGCACCAACTCGTCGTGGACCTGAAGAAGCAGTTTCGCATCCAGGTCGTTCTCGGCCAAAGCGGGCGCCAATCGCACCATGGCGCGGCGGATGATGTCGGCGGCCGAACCCTGAATCGGCGCATTGATAGCCTGGCGCTCGCCGAAGGCGCGTTGCGCCGCGCTCTGCGCTTTCACATCGCGCACATAAATGCGGCGTCCGAAAATCGTCTCCACATAGCCGTGCTGGCGCACGAAGGCCTTGGTGGATTCCATGTAGTCGCGAATGCCGGGAAAGCGCTCGAAATATTTCTTGATGTAGGCGTCGGCTTCGCCCCGCGGAATCCCCAGTTGATTGGCGAGCCCGAAGGCGGAGATGCCATAGATGATGCCGAAATTGATCGCCTTTGCGCGGCGGCGGATTTCACCCGGCATGTCCTTCACCGGAACGCCGAACATTTCGGATGCGGTCATGGCGTGAATGTCGAGCCCGTCGGCAAAGGCCTGGCTCAGCGCCGGCACCTCGGCGATGTGGGCGAGGAGTCGCAGCTCGATTTGAGAGTAATCCGCCGAGACCAGGCAGCGGCCTTCGGGCGCGACGAAGGCGCGGCGGATCCGGCGGCCCTCCTCGGTGCGGATTGGGATATTCTGCAGATTGGGTTCGTTTGATGAAAGCCGGCCGGTCGTCGTGGCGCCGAGCGCGTAAGATGTGTGCACGCGCCCGGTTTTGGGATGGATGTAGACGGGAAGCGCATCCGTATAGGTCGATTTGAGCTTGGAAAGCTGCCGCCATTGAAGGATCCGCTGTGGCAGGTCATGGCCCTGAGCGGCAAGCTCCTCCAGAATATCAGCATCGGTTGACCACGCTCCCGTCTTGGTGCGCCTTCCGCCGGGCAGCGAGAACTTTCCGAAAAGGATATCGCCCAATTGCTTGGGCGAGCCCAGATTGAAATCTTCTCCGGCAAGCTTGCAGCATTCCTGTTCAAGCTCCGCCATGTCCCGCGCGAAATCGTTCGACAGCTTCGCCAGAAACGACGGCGCAATCGCGATACCGGCGCGCTCCATCCCGGCAAGCACCGGAATCAGCGGACGTTCCAGGGTTTCGTAAACCGTCGCGCGCCGCTCCGCGACAAGGCGCGGCTTCAACAGCGAATGAAGGCGCAGCGCGATATCGGCATTCTCGGCGGCGTAGCGGGTGGCCTGGGCGATTGCGACCTGTTCGAACGGCACTCTGTCGCGCCCCTTGCCGGCCACATCCGAGAGGGCGATGGGCTTGTGGTGCAGATGAGTTTCGGAAAGCTCTTCCAGACCATGTCCAT
>Ga0134125_10010598_pt1 | contig 10345 bp, 11 predicted proteins | sample KB31751_FD_96464 | JGI IMG/M metagenome (GOLD analysis project Ga0134125, IMG submission 96464) | Terrestrial soil microbial communities with excess Nitrogen fertilizer from Kellogg Biological Station, Michigan, USA - KB3-175-1 | ecosystem: Environmental > Terrestrial > Soil > Unclassified ... | reverse complement strand
CATTTCAACTCCCAGCCCAGGTGGCGGAATTGGTAGACGCACTACCTTGAGGTGGTAGCGGCGAAAGTCGTGGGGGTTCGAGTCCCCCCTTGGGCACCAACAAACAAACCCGCGCGCGCGGGTTTTTTTGTGCGCGACTGCATTGCGCGCGCCGGTGTGCGCATGCGAAAATCGCAGGGCTTCGCCGCTTCGATTCGAGGTATTTCCTTCGTGCTTGCCGAATACCTGCCGATACTCCTGTTCCTGATCGTCGCCGGCGGCATCGGCGTGGCCTTGCTCGGCCTCGGCGCACTAATCGGCCCGCGCAGCGCCAATGCGGAAAAATCCGATGCCTACGAGTGCGGCTTTGAGCCGTTCGAGGACGCGCGTACCAAGTTCGACGTGCGCTACTACCTCATCGCCATCCTGTTCATCATCTTCGATCTGGAAATCGCCTTCCTGTTTCCCTGGGCGGTGGTGTTCAAACACATCGGCATCGTTGCATTGATCGAGATGCTGATGTTCCTGCTGTTACTGCTTTTGGGATTTGTATACTGCTGGAAGAAGGGCGCGCTCGAATGGGAATGACCGACACCACTGTCGAGAAAAGGCTCTTCCTCAATCCGGTGCCGACCGGTCCGGTGGAGGACATCCTGCGTCCGGGTGGCGACAACCCGTTGTTGCAGCGCGGCTTCGTCACCACGCAGGTCGACACCTTGCTCAACTGGGCACGCACCGGTTCGATGTGGCCGATGACGTTCGGTCTGGCCTGCTGTGCGGTGGAAATGATGCACGCCGGTGCGGCGCGCCTCGACCTTGACCGCTATGGTGTGGTCTTCCGCCCGAGCCCGCGCCAGTCCGATGTAATGATCGTCGCCGGCACGCTGGTCAACAAGATGGCGCCGGCGCTGCGCCGCGTCTACGACCAGATGCCGAATCCGAAGTGGGTGATCTCGATGGGATCCTGCGCGAACGGCGGCGGCTACTACCACTATTCGTATTCCGTGGTGCGCGGCTGCGATCGCATCGTGCCGGTGGATGTCTACGTGCCGGGCTGCCCGCCGACGGCCGAGGCGCTGATCTACGGCATCCTGCAATTGCAGAAGAAGATCCGACGCACCGAATCGATTGCGAACAAGGCGAGCGGCGCATGAGCGCGGATGCTGGCACGCTGGCGCAGCGCCTCAACGCGCATCTGGGCGAGAAGATCGCCGCTGTGCACGAGTGGCGCGGCGAGATCATCCTCGAAATCCTGCCGGAAAACTGGCTGGCGGTTGCGCAACACCTGCGCGATGACGCCGAATTCCGTTTCGAGCAACTCATCGACGTCTGTGGCGTGGATTACCTCGGCTACGGCCAGGTCGAGTGGGATACCACCGACGTCACCTCGAGCGGATTCTCGCGTGGCGTCGAAGGCGAAAGCGCCGGCCGCTTCGATTGGGCCAGCCGCCCGCGCACCGGTGCCGGACACAAGCGCTTCGCCGTCGTGGTGCAACTGACTTCGGTTGCGAACAATCGCCGCGTGCGCCTGCGCTGCCATGCGGCGGACGATTCGCTGCCGGTGGTGCAGTCGCTGGTTTCGTTGTGGCCGATCGCGAACTGGTTTGAACGCGAGGCGTTCGATCTGTACGGGATCGTGTTCGAAGGCCATCCGGATTTGCGCCGCCTGCTGACCGATTACGGTTTCGTCGGCCATCCGTTCCGCAAGGATTTCCCGCTGATCGGCAACGTCGAGGTGCGCTTCGACGAGAAGCTCGGTCGTGTGATCTACGAGCCGGTGACCAGCGTTGTGCCGCGCGTGACCGTGCCGCGCGTGCTGCGCGACAACCCCGATTTGCTGCAGGCTCGGGCCGAAGCCGCCGACAAGTGGCGGGAGAACTGAGCATGCAGGAAATCAAGAACTACACGATCAATTTCGGTCCGCAGCATCCGGCCGCGCACGGCGTATTGCGCCTCGTGCTCGAGATGGACGGCGAAACCGTGGTGCGCGCCGATCCGCACATCGGCCTGCTGCATCGGGGCACCGAAAAGCTCGCCGAATCCAAGCCGTTCAATCATTCGATCGGCTACATGGATCGCCTCGATTACGTGTCGATGATGTGCAACGAGCACGCCTACGTGCGCGCCATCGAAACGCTTATGGGCGTCGAGCCGCCGCTCCGCGCCCAGTATATTCGTACACTTTTCGACGAAGTCACGCGCATCCTCAATCACCTGATGTGGATCGGCTCCAACGCGCTCGACCTCGGCGCGATGGCGGTGTTCCTGTACGCGTTCCGCGAACGCGAGGAACTGATGGATTGCTACGAGGCGGTGTCGGGCACGCGCATGCACGCCACGTACTACCGGCCCGGCGGCGTTTTCCGCGACCTGCCGGAGCAGATGCCGCAGTACAAGCCGTCGCGCTGGCACAAGGGCGAGGATCTCAAGCGCCGCAACGCCCGGCGCGAGGGCTCGATGCTCGATTTCCTCGACGATTTCGCCGACGATTTTCCGCATCGCGTCGATGAATACGAAACCCTGCTCACCGACAACCGCATCTGGAAACAGCGCACGGTCGGAATTGGCGTGGTCTCGCCCGATCAGGCGCTGGCCTGGGGCATGACCGGGCCGATGCTGCGCGGCTCCGGCATCGAATGGGATCTGCGCAAGAAACAGCCCTACGCGATGTACGACAAGATGGATTTCGACATTCCGGTCGGCGTCCAAGGCGATTGCTATGACCGTTACCTCGTGCGCGTCGCGGAAATGCGCCAGTCCACGCACATCGTCAAGCAATGCGTGGCGTGGTTGCGCGCCAATCCCGGCCCGGTGATCGCGCGCAACTACAAGGTCGCGCCGCCGCATCGCGAGGAAATGAAGGAAAGCATGGAAGCGCTGATCCATCATTTCAAACTGTTCAGCGAAGGCTATTGCGTTCCGGAAGGCGAGACCTACGCTGCTGTCGAGGCGCCGAAAGGCGAGTTCGGCTGTTACCTCGTTTCCGATGGCGCCAACAAGCCGTTCCGCGTGCACCTGCGCGCACCGGGTTTCGCGCATTTGTCGTCGATGGATGCAATCGTGAAAGGTCACCTGCTGGCCGACGTCGTCGCCATGATCGGCACCTACGACGTGGTGTTCGGCGAGATTGATCGCTGAGGATTATTCGAACGATGAAAGCGACCGGACACTACAACGAAGTCAAGGACGTCGATCCGCTGGCCGCGCTGACCGCGGACACGCGCGCGCACATCGACCATTGGGCCGAGAAGTTTCCGCCCGAGCGCAAGCGTTCGGCGTTGATCCAGGGTCTGATGGCGGCGCAGGAACAAAATCACGGCTACCTTACGGATGTGCTGATCGCTGCGGTCGCGAAGTATCTCGACCAGCCCGCCGTGTATGCCTACGAAGTCGCAACGTTTTATTCGATGCTGGAAACGCATGCGGTCGGCCGCAACAACGTCGCCGTGTGCACCAACATCAGTTGCTGGCTCAATGGCGGCGTCGACATCCTGCGCCACTGCGAGAAGAAACTCGGCATCAAGGTCGGTGAATCGACTCCGGATGGCCGCGTGTACCTGAAGAAGGAAGAAGAATGCCTCGCCGCCTGTTGCGGCGCGCCGATGATGGCAGTCAACGGGCATTACCACGAGCATCTGACGCCGGACAAGGTGGATCAGATCCTGGATGGGTTGGAGTAAGACGATGGCGACCACCACCGGTCCGGTCGGACCCGCACCCCAGGAACACCAGGTCGTCTACACCACGCTGCATTTCGACAAGCCGTGGTCGCTGGACAACTATGTGCAGACCGGCGGCTGGCAGGCGTGGAAGAAAATTCTCGCCGAGAAACCCGATCCGGCGACGATCGTCGATGAGCTGAAGAAGTCGTCGCTGCGCGGCCGCGGCGGTGCGGGCTTTCCCACGGGCCTGAAGTGGAGCTTCATGCCCAAGGGCAACATGCAAAAGTATATTTTGTGCAACTCGGACGAATCCGAGCCGGGCACTTGCAAGGATCGCGACATCCTGCGCTACAACCCGCACGCGGTGATCGAGGGCCTGGCCATCGCCTGTTATGCCACGGGTTCCAGTGTCGCCTACAACTATCTGCGCGGCGAATTCCACCACGAGCCGTTCGAGCATTGCGAAGAAGCGCTGCAAGAAGTTTATGCGGCGGGCCTGCTCGGCAAGAACATTCAGGGCAGCGGCATTGATGTCGACATACACAATGCTCTCGGCGCCGGCGCCTATATTTGTGGCGAAGAAACCGCACTGATGGAATCGTTGGAAGGCAAGAAAGGCTGGCCGCGCTTCAAACCGCCGTTCCCGGCCGGATTCGGCCTGTACGGCAAGCCGACCACGATCAACAACACCGAAACCTATGCGTCGGTGCCGACGATTTTGCGCAAGGGCGCGGAGTGGTTTCTCGCGCAGGGCAAGCCGAACAATGGCGGGCCGAAGATCTTTTCCGTATCCGGCCACGTCAACAAGCCCGGCAATTACGAGATCAAGCTCGGCACGCCGTTCGTCGATTTGCTCGCAATGGCCGGCGGCGTGCGCAACGGCCACAAGTTGAAAGCCGTGATTCCCGGCGGTTCGTCGATGAAGGTGTTGCCGGCCGACGTGATGATGGAATTGACGATGGACTACGACGCGATCGGCAAGGCCGGATCGGGCCTTGGCTCGGGTGCCGTCATCGTGATGGACGAAACCACCTGCATGGTGCGTGCCTGCGAGCGCATCAGCCAGTTCTACCACATGGAATCCTGCGGCCAGTGCACGCCCTGTCGCGAGGGCACGGGCTGGATGCATCGCCTGCTCGGCCGCATCGTCGCCGGCAAGGGCAGTGCCGACGATTTGCACCGATTGAAAGCCGTCGCGGGCCAGATCGAAGGCCACACCATTTGCGCGTTCGGCGAAGCTGCGGCGTGGCCGGTGCAGGCCTTCCTGCAGCGCTACTGGCACGAATTCGAGTACTACGTCGAGCACGGGCATTCGATGCTGGATGAAAAACTGGGAGTGGCGGCATGAGTGCGGTTCCGACCAACCCGAACACCGCGCCCGCGGCTGTGATCAATGATGTCGTCAACATCGAGATCGACGGCAAACCCCTGCAGGTGCCGAAGAATTCGATGATCATCCAGGCCGCGGATGCGGCCGGCATTCCGATTCCGCGCTTCTGCTACCACAAGAAGTTGCCGATCGCGGCGAACTGCCGCATGTGCATGGTCGAGACCGAGATGAACGGCAAGGCCGTGCCGAAGCCGCAACCGGCCTGTGCCACGCCGGTGATGGAAGGCATGAAGATCAACACGCAGTCGATGCGTGCGCTTTCCGGTCAGCGCAATGCGATGGAGTTTTTGCTCATCAACCATCCGCTGGATTGCCCGGTCTGCGATCAGGGCGGCGAGTGCGAATTGCAGGATGTGTCGCTCGGCTACGGCCGCTCGGTCAGCCGTTTCACAGAACGCAAGCGCGTGGTGGCGGACGAGGACATCGGCCCGCTCGTTGCCACGGAGATGACGCGCTGCATCCATTGCACGCGCTGCGTGCGCGTACTCGGCGACGTCGCCGGCACCTACGAATTCGGCGACATGGATCGTGGCGACCGCCATGTTGTCGGCACCTATATCGGCCGTCCGCTGGTCAGCGAATTGTCCGGCAACGTGATCGACGTGTGCCCGGTCGGCGCGCTGACCAACAAGGTATTCCAGTTCAAGGCGCGCGCCTGGGAACTGATCGCGCGCGAATCCATCGGCTACCACGACGCGCTTGGCTCGAACCTGTGGCTGCACACGCGCCGCGGTGAGGTGCTGCGCACGGTGCCGCGCGACAACGAGGCGATCAACGAATGCTGGCTGTCCGATCGCGATCGTTATTCGCACGAAGGCTTGAATGCGTCCGACCGCGCGATCAAACCGATGTTGCGCAAGAACGGCGAACTCGTCGAAGTGCCGTGGGATGAGGCCATCGCGTTCGTCGCCGACGGGTTGAAGAAATCCGCCGGCGATCTCGGTGCGCTGGTCGCGCCGCTGACATCGAGCGAGGAAGGCTTCCTGCTCGCGCAAATCCTGCGCGCACTTGGCAGCGACAATATCGACCACCGCTTGCGTACGCTGGATTTCGCCGACGCTGCGCCGGTTTCGTCATTCGAAATGCCGGTCGCCGATGTCGAGAAAGCGCGTGTCATCGCGCTGATCGGCAGCAATCCGCGCCACGAGATGCCTTTGCTCGCGCAGCGCATCCGCAAGGCCTGGAAGGCCGGTGCGAAGGTGTACGCGATCAATCCGTTGGACTTCGAATTCAATTTCGAGCTGGCCGGCAAGACTGTCGCGAAACCGTCGGCGCTCGTCGATGCCGTGCTGCGTCTGGCAAAAACCGCGAACGACGCCGGACATCTGCCGGGCGGCGATCTCGTGCAGGCGTTGGCGAACGTGAGCGCGGACGATGCTTCGCGTGCGCTGTTCAAAACCCTGAGTGATGCAACGTCGAAGGTGCTGATTTTCGGCACCGTGGCGGCGCAACATCCGCAGGCGTCCTTGTTGCGTGCAGCGGCGCGTTTCATCGCCAAACACACCGGCTGCGCCTACAACGAGATTCCATCCGGCGCGAACGATGTTGGTCTCGCGCGCGCGGGCGCGCAGCCGCAAGGGCAGGGCAAGAACGCTGCGGCGATGATGGCGCAGCCGCCGCGGCACCTGATCGTGTATCAGGCCGGCTCGCAGGACACCTCATCGTCGGCCGCGTTCGACGCGGCACGCAGCAACTCTCCATTCTGCGTCTACATTGGCGCGTACGCCTGCAATGGCGTCAAGCGCACCGCCCACGCGGTGCTGCCGATCGGCCTGCCGCCGGAGACCGATGGCAGTTACGTCAACATCGACGGCACCGTGCAGACGCTGAAGGCCGGCGCGCGCGCACCGGGCGAGGCGCGGCCGGGCTGGAAAGTCCTGCGTGCGCTCGGCGCGGCGCTCGGCGTGGCCGGTTTCGATTTCACCGAATTTTCGGAAGTGCGCGATCTGATCGCGCCGAAGCTTGCCGTAAAATCCACAATGTCGCATTCCGGAAAACTGGCGCAACGCGCCGCGGCAGGCACCGGATTCGAACGCATCGCCACCGTGCCGATCTACCGCGCCGACCAGGTGCTGCGCCGCTGCCCGGCTCTGCAGGCGCATCCGCTCACAGGCAAGGCCAGCATCGCCCTGAATCCGGAAGACGCGCTGGCGCTCGGCTTGGCGCAGGGCGCTTCGGCGAAGGTGTCCGGTAACGGCGCCGAGGCCGTGCTGCCGGTGGTGGCGACGCGTGTGGTGCCGAAAGGCGCGGCGTGGATCGAATCCACCTGGCCGGAAACGCGCGCCTTGCCGGCCATGGGTGCGGCACTGACCGTGACGAGGGCCTGAGCGTGTTCGATCCCGTGCGCAATTGGTTTCTCGGTTTCGGCGACATCGGACTTGTCGTCTGGCTGGTCATCCTGATCCTGTGCATTGCCGTGCCGGTGATCCTCGCGGTCGCGTTCTACGTCTGGTGGGAGCGCAAGGTTCTGGGTTGGATGCATGTGCGCATCGGTCCGAACAGCGTCGGCCCGGCCGGCCTGGCGCAGACCTTCGCCGACGTGTTCAAGCTGCTGTTCAAGGAATACCTGCTGCCGGCCAAGTCGAGCAAGCTGCTGTTCGTGCTTGCGCCGTTGATCGCGCTGGTGCCCGCGTTCGCCGCATGGGCGGTGGTTCCATTCGACCAGAAAATGGTGTTATCGAATGCGAATGCCGGTTTGCTGTATCTGCTGGCGATGACCTCGATGGGCGTGTACGGCATCATCATCGCCGGCTGGGCGTCGAACTCGAAGTACGCGATGCTCGGTGCGATGCGTTCCGCGGCGCAGGTGGTCAGTTATGAAATTGCCGCCGGCATGGCCCTGGTTGGCGTGCTGATCTGCGCGGGCAGCCTGAACATGACCGACATCGTGAATGCGCAGGCCGGCGCGTACGGGTTGTTCTCGTGGTTCTGGTTGCCGCTGTTACCCTTGTTCGTCATCTATTTCGTCTCGGGCGTCGCCGAAACCAATCGCCTGCCGTTCGACATGGCCGAAGGTGAGTCGGAAATCGTCGCCGGATTCCATGTCGAGTATTCCGGTGCGCCGTTCGCGGTGTTCTTCCTCACCGAATACGCGAACATGATCCTGATTTCCTTCCTCGCCTCGGTGCTGTTCCTGGGCGGCTGGCTGTCGCCGTTTCCGCAGAGCTGGCCGCTCGTCGGCGTGCCGGGCTGGTGGTGGCTGTTCGCCAAGGCGTTCGTCTTCGCCTTCCTTTATCTGTGGTTCCGCGCCGCATTCCCGCGCTACCGCTACGACCAGATCATGCGCCTGGGCTGGAAGGTGTTCATTCCTATCGCGCTTGCGTGGATCGGCGTGGCTGGTGTGCTCGTGTACTTCGGATGGTTCGGCCTCGGAGGTACCCCATGAGTCGCGTGATCCGCTACATCAAGAGCCTGTTCCTGATCGAACTGCTCAAAGGTCTGGCCCTGACCGGCAAGTACATGGTGAAGCCGAAATACACCGTGCGCTATCCGATGGAGACGATTCCGCGTTCGAATCGTTTCCGTGGCTTGCATGCATTACGCCGTTACCCGAATGGGGAAGAACGCTGCATCGCCTGCAAGCTGTGCGAGGCGGTGTGCCCGGCGCTGGCAATCACCATCGATTCGCACAAGCGCGAGGACGGCACGCGCCGCACCACGCGCTACGACATCGACCTGTTCAAATGCATCTACTGCGGATTCTGTGAGGAGTCCTGCCCGGTCGATTCGATTGTGTTGACCGATGTACTCGAATACCACTTCGAAAAACGCGGCGAGAACGTCGTCACCAAGCCGCAACTGCTCGCCATTGGCGATCGCTTCGAGGCGCTGATCGCCGCGGCGCGCCTGCAAGATGCGCCGTACCGCTGAGGATGCCCTGACGATGAGCCTGATTCTCTTCTACGTCTTCGCCGCCATCCTCGTGCTCTCGGCGCTGGGTGTCATCGCGGTGAAGAACACCGTGCACGCGGCGCTGCTGCTGGTGTTGTGCTTCTTCACCACGGCCGCGCTGTGGCTGCTGATCCAGGTGGAATTCCTCGCCATCGTGCTTGTGCTGGTGTACGTAGGCGCAGTGATGGTGCTGTTCCTGTTCGTGGTGATGATGCTCGACATCAAGGTCGAGCCGATGCGCGAAGGTTTCATCCGCTATCTGCCGATTGGGGTATTGGTCGCCGCCGTGATGCTGGCTGAGATGCTGCTCCTGATCGGCGTGGAGAACCTGCAGGTGGCGGCGCCGCTCGATCCGGCGGGTCCTTCGAATACCGCATGGCTCGGGCAGGCGCTGTTCACGCGTTTCCTGTTGCCGTTCGAGATTGCCGCGATCATCCTGACGGTGGCGGTCGTCGCTGCGGTGATGCTGACCTTGCGCAAGCGCAGTGGGACCCGCTACCAGAATCCGTCACAACAGGTCGCGGTCAAGGCCAGCGAGCGGGTGCGTCTGGTCAAGATGCCAAGCTCGCCCCGGCCGGAGGCATCGCCATGATCACTCTCGCGCATTTCATCGTGCTCGGTGCGGTGCTGTTCTGCATTGCCGTGGCCGGCGTGTTCATCAACCGCAAGAATCTTATCGTTCTGCTGATGGCGATCGAACTGATGCTGCTCGCGGTGAACATGAATTTCGTCGCGTTTTCGCGCTACCTCGGCGATGCGGCCGGACAGGTGTTCGTGTTCTTCATCCTGACCGTCGCGGCGGCCGAATCGGCGATTGGCCTCGCGATCCTGGTGGTGCTGTTCCGCAATCGCGCGACGATCAATGTCGGCGAAATGGATGAATTGAAGGGCTGATGGGCATGACGCTGAATTCGACCATTCTCCTCATCATCGCCCTCGCGCCGCTCGTCGGTGCGTTGATCGCCGGGCTGCTGCGCAACCAGATCGGCCGCGTCGGCGCACACAGCGTCACGATCGCCGGCGTGGCCTTGAGCTGCGCGTTGTCGTTCTACGTTCTCTACCAGATGGTCTGGGGTGGCGCGCCGACCTACAACGAGAACGTCTATACCTGGTTCCAGGTCGGCGATTTCTCGACGCATGTCGGCTTCATGATCGACCGGTTGACGGCGTTGATGATGGTCGTGGTCACCTTCGTGTCATTGATGGTGCACATCTACACCATCGGCTACATGGCCGACGACGATGGTTACCAGCGCTTCTTCAGCTACATCGCGCTGTTCACGTTCTCGATGCTGATGCTGGTGATGGCGAACAACTTCTTCCAGTTGTTCGTGGGCTGGGAACTGGTCGGCCTGGTGTCGTACCTGCTGATCGGATTCTGGTTCAAGAAGCCGACCGCGATCTTCGCGAACCTGAAGGCGTT
>Ga0134125_10010597_pt1 | contig 10346 bp, 12 predicted proteins | sample KB31751_FD_96464 | JGI IMG/M metagenome (GOLD analysis project Ga0134125, IMG submission 96464) | Terrestrial soil microbial communities with excess Nitrogen fertilizer from Kellogg Biological Station, Michigan, USA - KB3-175-1 | ecosystem: Environmental > Terrestrial > Soil > Unclassified ... | reverse complement strand
TTTTTTTTTTTTTTTTTTTTTTTTTTTTTGATAATACTAAATAACCCATTACCAACGCCAAACAAATCCCAAAACCCAAGCAAAAAACTCCTATCAAAGAATTATTATTATCAGTTGGCTGCTGAGAATCCTCAGGATGAGGAACTGACGGAGGAATTGATTTATTTTTCTTCAATTCTTCAATCTGCCTTTGTAAATCTTTTATTTTTGCCTCATTATCATTATTGCTTGGCTGATTTTGGAGAGAATTAATTTGCGATTGTAAATCGTTTATTTTTTTTTCCCGTTGGCCTGGGTCTTGTAGGTTATCATTTAGACTAGTCCTTTTTCTTTTTTCTTCCAAAACAAAATTTTTTCCTTTGGCAATTTCTTCTTGATTTCTTTTATTGCTTTCGGCAGGAAAAGAAGAAGGAAATTTTTCACCCAAAATATTAAAATTATTGGAAGCCTCCTCGCAAGCCTCCATTAATAAATCTAATTCTTCGTCCGTGGGTTGTAATTTCCTCTCCCTTCACTCACTAAAAAAATCACCTATTAACCTACAACCTTTACCAAATATTTCTATCATTTCCTCAACTTCAGACTCGTCTGGCTGCGGAATACTTAAAAACACCTCTTTTGCTCTCAAATAAAGCCTCTTAATTTCTTTTAAATCCGTTCTTTTTAAAGGAGAGGAAATTTTGGGACTGTCAAGTTTTAGTGAAATTGAAAATAACTCTTTATATTGCTGTCTCACTCCTTAACTTACATTATTTTACAAACAAAATGAACTCCTGGCTTATTCATTTCCTCTACATAGGCTCGGTGGGTTGCTCTTTCTTCATTTCACTCTCGCCGCATATCATTTAATTGAGAAGTATACTGATTTTTATAAAAGTTTCTTGCTTCATTCATATCAGTTCTATGCTGAACTCTTTCTGAATTAAGCTGACTACTCAATTTATCCATTGAACCCTTTAATTGGTTAATTACCCTATTATAGCCATCTTTTATTTCACCCAATTTGGAATTCATTTGGTCGGCCATTAATTTTGCTATTTTTTCTTCCCGTGATGCTTGTTGGTTCATCAAGTTATTTAAGTTATTTGTATATTGCTGTTGCAACCTTTCTTCCCTCTGTTTTGCCGCTTCATCAGCATTCTTGGCTCTTTCTTGTGATTGTCTTAACTGTTCTTTAATATCATTCATTTCTTTTTGAACTCTTTCCCTATCAGTCATGTGGTTTCTAATCCTTTCATTGGCTTCGTCAAGGTTTCTTGGTCGATAAACTGCCTCACAATTAAACTTTAAATGATGTCTCAATATATTTCGGCACTCTGCTCGTGTTCTTAATTCAGGGTCTTCATCCTCCGTCATATTATTTACGTGGATAAGCCTTTTACAAGACTGAATTATATCAGCTACATCCTCATTTTCCCTAATCATTGCTTCTTTGTCAGCGGCACACCTATCAGCTCGGCGAAAAGTGGGAAATTTAGTGCGAACAATTGTGGTATACCTCCCAATATCCTCCGCAAAGAAAACTGTGCGAAGCAAAGTATAGGCCTTCACTTCCTCTTCCGTAAATCTGCCACTAGTAACGAAAAATATTTGATTTAAACCATTTCTAATGGCATTGGTCGCCTCGGCCAATTTGACTAATACTTGCCGCTCATCAAACCTGGTATCACCAATTCCAATGGTGTCGACTATATGATACTCAATATCTTCACTTCTTACCCTAAATATTCCTTCTTGAATTCCACGCGTTTCACTTACTCCCAGTTCACTTTCCGCAAACCTGTTAGTATTACTTATTACATTAGCTACTGTTGATTTTCCGTTGCCGGTTCTTCCTAATAATAAAATTGTTCGTCTTTCTGTCATATTTTTTTATATTTATTTTGCTTTATATAAAATGCTAATTTTTCAGTATTAGCGAACTTTTTTTAAAATTTATCAAATTAGTAAACTTGAACTTACTTTATTGTTGCTACTTTTGGCTTTTAGCCCAATTCTCTCCTATTTTCTTACGCCAAAATGGCGTTATATTATCTTCCTTTCAAGTGGCCGTGATTGTTCTTTTAGTGAAGTTGATATGTTTAGTTGTCATGGTTTTTTTGTTTTATAGAAGTTTTTAATTTATTTTATATATATAAAGTTAAGCAATCCACCATCTCATTTTTTAGAAAAAGCCAGTTATTCAGCAAAATATTTTCTACTTTTTTTATTCTTTGAATAAGTAAGTAAAATTTTCCCTTTATCCAAGAAGTAAAAACACAGTTATCCAGAAGTATTATTTTTTAATGATTAATGCCTTTCACTTTTTCCCTCCCTCACTCAAATCCTTTCTTAACCACTCTTGCTTAATCTTGTAATTTCCCTCTTTATCCTTCTTGTTGGGGTCTAAGTCTAGCAAAGGAACATCAACTTTCCCTAACACTATCTCATGAGTAAAAGCCAAAGCAGCCAAACTTCTATTTTTGGGTTCTCAGTAATTAGGAGAATTCCAACCAACTCCCTCTCAGGTTGGTTTCGGCCTCCCATTTTCTTTATAACCAGCCACTAACTTAACTGGGTTATCTCATTGACTAAGTATTTCGGTTTTTAACTTAATTTCTTGCCATTTCTTCCTGAATTGTCTCGGCTTCTCCTTTAAGGTTCTTTCTAACTCTTCCTTTTCCCTCCAAAACAAACGAGAGAATAAGTAATATTTTTGCTTTTCCAAATAATAAGTTCCGGTGGGTCTGTTCTTAAAAAAAAACAAGTTCTTATTATCTATACTTAGAGCTATATAGGAAATTTCACACCCACCACTCAAAGAATTCTTAAATATGTCTGCTAACGAAGTTAAGAGATAGTTTTCTTGTTTGAGGAACCTTACTCAATGACGAGTTTTGAAGTTAAGTTTGTGGCGGTCTTTTTGACGGGTATTTTTTTGGTGGAGATATCCGTTTAGGTATCTATCTTTTTTTTCTGTAGTTTGTAAGTATTCAGGGTGAATTGATACTTGATTGAGTATTAGAGGGTTCACTGTGATTATTAATTCACCCAAGCTCAGCAGTTGGCTCTCAGAACCCTCTAAGAACTTAAATCCAACTAACCAACCGACTTGGGTCAATCAATAATCTTATATTTATAATTTTAATTCTTTGGTCCTTTGGTATTCATAAATATTTCTTGGGATAAATCTAATCAATATTTCTTTTCTGCTTCATTTTTGACATAGTTGGTTTTGTTAACGATTGTGTCCAAATTGTAGGCTAACCTAACTGTTATTCTAAATATTTCTTGGTCGTTGCTACTATCTAATACCCTTTTTCTATATCCGATAATCTGTCTTAGAGTTTTTGACTGAGGGTATTCTGAATAATTAGTAATCTTACCAATATCTATCTTGGCTACTATATTTTTTATCTGTTGTGATTTGCTATTCATATTTACTAGTTTAGAAAGTTTTTTATTTTAATCTAAAATCTATAATTTTGGTTTAAGTAGTCATTTTTTTAGTATGGTAGATTTAATGTCATCTTCTAAATCACTAATATCTTTTAATTCTTTTTTATTCAATGTTAATTTATAATTTACTTGATTATCAGGATTCATCTTTACTAATTGTTTTTCAGTTGCTCCTAAGTCAACCATTCATTTTCTTCCTTTATGCCTATATTCCATCTTATCTTTTTTGTTTAGAATTCTATACAGTAAATTATTTTCTAAAATTCCAATAAAAATAATAAAGTCAGGAGTGTAGTTAGGATTTATACCATTGAATTGAAAAGTGTCATTCTTTTTTCCTTTTCTAGCAGTTTTTATTTCAATTTTTGTTCCGTCTTGCAACTTAATATCATATTCATCATGGAAGTTCTTTTTAGTCTCGTCAAATTTTAAGTTAAATTTTCTAAATGTTTCTTTAACAAACTTTTCTCCGATTTGACCGATAGCATTGGCTTCAAATTCGGTAATTTTTCAAAAGATATTGTTTTTATTTCTTTTATCGTAATTTAACTCTTCATATTTTTTATCAATTATTTCTTTCATTAATTCTAACTCTTTAAGCATACTTATAACTCTTATATAAACAAATTATTCATTTCAAAACCATTATCTTTTAATATTTCATAGACATGAACTTTACCAATATGTCGGCAAGAATTAGTGGCTAAACTACTATATTTATTTCAATTAGCATTTTCTAGTAAATGTTTAATCTTTTGAGTTTCTTTTTTATCCAGAGTATTTATTTTAATGGCAATCCCACTTTTATATTTTACTTTTTTGAAATTATTAACTACTTTGTTTTCCCTATAAAAAGTAGTAGATAAATAATAATTTGCTTTTTCTTCAAAAATTCATTTTTTGCCACATTCTCTATTTTTGGCTAATGAGACAGTGAAAACATCTAAATATTTTTTAAAAGGATTTTTGTCTCGTAATGAATATCAATTTAAATCTTGTAGATTAGGATTTGAATATTTTTTGCTTCAAATTTGAAAAACACATTTTATATTAATATCTTCATTACTATTTAGGGTATAAAAAGAACTTTCTGCTAATTGTTCCGAATAAATTAAATTAAACCCTTTAACTCTATATCTTATGCTTCCTTTACCTTTGCTATCAAAAAACATTGGTAAGATAAAACAGACAAAATCGGCTTCTTTTGAATGGTTTATAAATTCTAAGGCTATCACGCCCCGATGCCCAAAAGGGGGATTTCCAATAATAATTAAAGGTTTATCTGGTAATTTATACTTTAAGTAGTCGCCTTTAATTACGTCTTTTCTTTTTGGATCAATATCAACACCGATTTTTTTATTTTTAGGAAGTAAATCATAAAAACATCCTTCTCCTACACTTGGCTCTAATCAGGTGTATTTTTCAATTTCCTCATATTGAGAAATTATGTTTTTGGTTTTTTCAAATAATTTTTCTGCGATATGTTTTTTGGTGAAATATTGGTCAAGTATGTTTTTTTCATTAATCAACATTTTTTTTCCATTAACATATCTTGAATTTACTTTACAAATCCGCCTACTTGGCATATGTTTAACATCACTACTTTTTAGACCCGCCATGATACCAAGTTATAAATAATTTTTATTTTTTTCTCCTCGCTATCTCCTCAAATATCAGTTTTATATTCATTTCATGCTTTGCTTAGAAAGTTCAGCATAAAGTCTACCTTGAATTAAGTTGTTAATTTCTTAAAGGAAGTGTAAAAAGATTTTTTTCTCTAACAAACCCATATTTTTTAACTATCGGTTCAGCTGTGTCTATTTTCTTTTTTAATCATTCTTGATAATCACAATCCTTATTTTCACATTTTAATTCTTTGTGTTCTTCACAAAACTCTGTTTGGTTTGTTTTAGGGTTAGTAAAGAAACATCGAGGATTATTTTGGCATTTCTGTCTTTTAACTACTAAAATATTATCATTAAAACTACAAGTTAAGCATTTTAGAGGAATATTTTTCCCAATTTCTAGTATTATTTTTCCAACCTTTTCCCCCATTTCTTTAATTTTTTCTTCGGCTGTTTTTAATTCTACCTTAAATGTCATTATTTTCTTGCTTTTAGCATTAATCAAAGAGCCTCAACTCTCTTGGGCTTGGGCAAGTAAATTTTCACTGATAGTGTAGCCATAATTTAGGTAATAGTTTTCATCTAAAAGAGGTACACACTTTCAACAAAATTTCAATGCCTCAGTTACCATAGTTGGATTATTTAGCTTCTTGTAAAATGTATGGGTGTAAAGAAGAATAATTTGTTCATTTTCTCGACAGTGGTAACAAATATCGATGGATTTTTTAACTTCTTTGATTTGATTTGATTGACTATTCATAAATATATCAATTGTTATTTTATTGTTTTTTGCATCAAAAGCCTTATCGCTTAGTTGCTGATTGTTTATCGCAATTTTTCCTTGTTTTTTTATTCATGTTGAGTATTGCTTATATTTACTGATATTCTTTAATGAATTTTTTACTAATTACTTAGTTTTCCAGTATGGTTTCCCTAATAAATAACCTCTGACAACTCTCGCTACAAAAATAAACTCCTTCAAAGGCTCCAAATATCTCTTTTCCCTCTTGGTCTTTTAGGGATAATCTCTGATAAACCATATTTTCTAAATTCCCAGGTTCCTTACATACTCGGCAACTAGTTCACATTCTTTCCGGATCAGTCAATAGTTTTCTTTTACGAGTTTTTGAGGTTTCTTCGGTTAATTTTTGTGGAGTTTCAGTCATAATTTTTAAATATTCCTAAACTACTTAACTTTCTTTACTAATCTTTCTCATTCTTTTACTTCCGACAAAGTTCATAAATACTCTTCTATCTCTTGGGTTAACTTTTTATGGTCTTCGTCATGTAGTTTAGCCCAATTTAGGTTAAAATCTCCAAGTAGACAATGGGCTAACTCATGGGCTTATGGTGTTAATCAAATCAAAGAAACTCAAATTCGGGTCAGCTTTTAGCCCTGTCAAACAGTAAGTATAGTTAACATTTAGATAAATAGTTTTGCTAACAAACTCAATACTTCCTACTTTCTCAATAAATAACCTAGTTCAGCCTTTTCCGTTGTAGTTTATTTCTCAACCTCCAAAGCTAATATAAGAACTAGCAAAGGAGTGAATTTTGCCATAAAAGCCTAATTGGTTTAGCCTTATTCTTTGGTGTTGGTAAGTTGAATTGATTAAGTGTTCTAAGAAAAGGTGAAAAGAACCTTTCATGATTTACTTACGCTTATTTTTGGCTCAACCTTGTCGGGTTCTTTCTATATCTTCATGAGAGCAAATGACTTCTACTGCTTTTAAGGGTTCTTTTTGGGGTTGCTTTCTTTCCTCGTTTAGTCTTTTTTCTAGACTTTTGACTAGGCTTTCCCAGTTCTTTTGTCTGCTTTTTGCTACTGCTACCATATACCTATTTTTAGCTTTCCAAAGAACCCTTAAAAAAATATTGAGTTCCTAACTAGCTTTCCCCGAGGTTTCTTATTCTTGGTTTTTACCAACTCCTATTCAATCCTTTTCCCTTAACAATTCCTTTGCTTTTTTATTCAGTTTTTATGCTTTATATACTATAAATTCCTTTGCCTTTTCCTATAAAAAGAAAGTAGCAAAGAAAATTATTATTCCAACTATTCCAACTTATTCCTTTATGGAATACATAGGGGTTTTTTTGTCTTTAAAAATTTTATAGGTTGCTTATTTCTATTCTTGCTTCTTCCAAGATTATTTTACGAATATTAGCTTCCGCATTACGGGTAATTTCAATTATCTTTTCAGCATGATGAGAACCCTTTTTTAAATTAGTTAACTCATTTTCTAATCGCGAAAGATACTGAGGAAATTTGCTACTTATTCATTCTTCAAAGTTTTTAATTCTTTTTTCTTTACTATCCTCGTCCACATCGCCTTTTTTTAGATAATTATGCTTTTGAATTAAACTATCTCGCATTATTTTGGCAATGTGAATAAATTGTTCGTCATCACTAACATAAATCTTTTTGCGAGGGTCTAAACAACGCAAAGACTTACCATTTTCACAAATAGCAATAATAATTCCAAAATCAGCTTTCTCATTTGCCATATCATTTTCTAGTTTGCTCACTCACTTTGGGTCTCATTTCTTTTCATTCTTAGCTTCATAAATTATTCGACCAGCTACTTGTTCGCCATTTTCAGTTAACACTTCTTGGATAAAATCAGCTTTTACTCCCATTTGAGTTATTTTGCTTATCCTATCTTTATTATCAAAAACTCGGCTTAGTTCCTCTAAAATATACTGTTCAAAGTTTTCTCCTTTTTTTTTACTCATTCGTCCTTGGTCTCTTAATGATTGATTTTGGTTGCGTAATTCGTTATTTTCCTCAACCAATTTTTTCACTCGTTCCAAGCCCTCAATATATTCAGAAGATTTTAACTCAGATAGTTGCTTTTCTTTTTCCTCACTCTCCTTTTGGTATTTATCAACTTTCTCTTTCAATTCTTTAACTCGGTCTAACTTTTCTACTTCCTCGGATGACTTTGCTCTTTCAGTTTCTAATTTTTCCTTTGCTATGTTTTCTTCTAGTTTTTTAATAGTTTCTTTTAGTGTTTGTATCTCTGGTTGATTTCCTATTTTTAATTCCTCAATTTCTTTTTGTTGTCTATCAACCTTTTCTTCTAATTCTTTAAATCCTTCTAGTTTTCTTATTTCATCGTAGGATGTTGCTTTTGCTAAATCTTCTTTGGATTTTAATATTATTTCTAATTTTTCTTCTTCTAATTTTTTAGCCGTTTTCGTGAGTTCCTCGATAACCTTTTTATCTTTTATAACTTCTCCAAACTTTTCATAACTTCTTTCAGCTTCTATTTGTTCTAATAACTGTTTCTTTTGGATAACTTTTTGAGAATTAAGCATCTCTTCCGTTGTCTTTCTGATTTTCTCTTTAATAGATTGAAAATATCTTCCTTTTTCATCCAAATGCGTTTCATTGATTTCTTTATGACAGTGAGGACAATTAAAAGCAATTTTATCTAATATTTTACTGATTTCAATTTCTTCTTCTTGTGGTTGCAATTTAATATTTTCTAAGCCATTTACCATATTCTAATTTTTAATCACTAGGCTTTTTTGTCATTTTTTCTAGTTCACTTCCCATCTTTTTTGGCAACAATATCTTTCTCCGTTAATTCAAACTCAATAATTTCTGCTTTCGGAATATCTTTTTGATAATAAATAATTATTTCATCTCCGTTAACTCTGTTAGGATTAGGATACTTATAGAAAACTCTAATAACTCGGTCATAGATGGTGAAATTTATTCAGTGATTAGGTTGATTAGAATCCAAAACAAAACCTTGCCCTCCATATTGGGAGACAAATTGGTTTTCTTCGAGAACTTGGTAAGCGTATTCGTCCTTTATTTTTTAGAAACGGTTATTTACATAGTCAAATTTAAACTTCATTTGTTAATTTTTTAATAAATTTCTACAAACCTTTAATGGCATACGATACAATACTGTCTCAATTATTACCCCAACCACCGGTAATAATAAGAACCCAAAGCCCGCTCCATTATCTCTGTTCTTGAATTCAATGGCAAAGCATTATAAAAAGTCATTAGGTCTTCCGTCAGACGAAAAGAAACTTCTTTTCTTGGATTATTAAATTCCCTTTGATAAGTCAAAACCATTCCATGTTGATAAGCATGAAGAGCAGAGCGAAAAAAATAACTGAGATTAGGATGCTGGTAATTACCGGCTAAATGCTGACTAGCCAAGGTGTTTTTTATCTTGTCAATTAAAAAAATATCACAGCGAAAAGATATTTTTCCCTGAATTTCCGCAAATTTAACTTTAAATAGTCCTTGGGAAGTTAGTAGCGAATTTTCCTTTTTCTTGGGACTTCTAGTTGGCTTTCTCATAATTAGTTAAGATTTCTTTAAATAACTTCTTAATTTCACCAGGCAAACCCCTCCGAGAAAAAAAGTTATTTTTACTCCCATTCAAAAGAGTTCCATAAAGAGCAGGACGATTAGCCAAAGGATTAGTAATTTTTCCTTGCTTTTCTTCCGCAATAACTTCTTCTAATTCAATTAAACCTTGGCGTTGTTCTTTGGTATTTTGTCAGTGATTAGGAATAAAAGTTATCTTAGCTTGTCAGTCAGGTTTTAAACTAGTAAACCAGGCAATAGTAGTTTGTAAGTCGGCGTAGTGCGGACGAAAAGGAACTAGGATTAAGTCAACTTGGGCTAGTCAAGAAAGAGCTGAACCAGAACTGCCCGCTGTGTCTATGATTTGATAGGTAGCGGGGTTAATAGATACCTGTCGCCCTTCTAGTTTACAATTATTAGCTCAGGTTTGGGAAGTTTGAATCGGGTCAGTGTCGATTAATTGGACTTTTTTGTTAAGATGGTTAAGATATTCCACTAATAAGCAAGCGATAGTAGATTTACCAGTGCCACCTTTTTCATTAGTAATGGCTATTTTTAGCATATATTTATTTTAACTTGTATTGTATTGTGTTCTATTAGTCTGTATCCGGTTAAAAAAGTTATGTTTCCAGCCACTCACCAGCATTATATTTTTTGTTTCCCCAATCACTAAATCATCCAAATTCCGCTGATAATCATTAATTAAAAAATAGCCGGTTGTCTTGGTTTTTCAATCAAAATAAAAGGCTTTTCACAAGTGAAGCAAAGGGGTTTTGTGTTTACTTAAAATCTTGGCTTTAATATTGGCTTTTTTTTGCTCTTTTGCTCTCCTAAATATTAGTTTTTTTCTACTCCTTGGCTTATGAATACTAGGCTTATCCAAAGTAAGAAAAACCTTATTCAATAACTCTTCTATTCTTTCACTAACATTTCCGTCTAGTAATTTTTTG
>Ga0134125_10010596_pt1 | contig 10347 bp, 8 predicted proteins | sample KB31751_FD_96464 | JGI IMG/M metagenome (GOLD analysis project Ga0134125, IMG submission 96464) | Terrestrial soil microbial communities with excess Nitrogen fertilizer from Kellogg Biological Station, Michigan, USA - KB3-175-1 | ecosystem: Environmental > Terrestrial > Soil > Unclassified ... | reverse complement strand
TCGGCTTCGCCGCTATTGTGCGCGGGAATCATCGGGTATCGCTCGCTCAAACGGACGCTGATCAAGCCCGGTGAGAAACTGCTCCTGGTCGGCTTCGGCTCCTCGGCCCATGTCGTGCTTCAGATTGCTCTCAGACGCGGCTGCGAAGTGTACGTGGTGTAACGGAGTCTCAATCATCAGGATCTGGCGCGCCGACTGGGTGCTGCATGGGCCGGGGCGGACGTGAACGGGATGCCGGACAAAGCCCAGGGCGCGATTCTATTCGCGCCGGCGGGGAGCCTGGTGCAACCAGCCCTCGCATCGCCCGACCGCGGCGGGGTGCTCGCGCTCGCCGGCACCCACAGGTCCCCGATCCCGACGCTCGACTATGACCAATACCTGTTTCAAGAGCGCGACATCCATCCTGTCACCGCCAACACGCGGGAGGATGGCCGCGAGCTTCTGGCCGAGGCGGCGGGGTCGAAGGTCGCGCCGCACACGCGCACGTATGCTTTGGAAGAAGCCAACCGCGCCCTTCAGGACATGAAGGCCGACCGGATCGACGGCACGGGCGTGCTGATGGTCGCCTGAATCGGCTGCCCGGTGGCATGGGCGTCTCGCCCATGCCGGCGATCATCTCATTCGGGTGGCGATAAATGCGCGCCGGACGTCGCCAGCACGGGCGGGACGCCCGTGCCACTGGAATCGTTTACTGCCAATATTATCGCAGAACCACGGCCCAGATACCGGCCAGGATGAGGGATTGAACCAGCAGGAATACGAGAATCGGAAGCAAACAGAGTTGCCGCTGCCGCGGCTCGTCGCCATCCGCCGCCCCATGCTGATGCTGAACCGCCGCGATAATGAGATTGGCCTGGAACCGGCCGATGCCGAATTCCTCGGCAGCCCCCAGCAATTCCAGCCGGCGCGAGAAGGGGAGGATTCCGTCTTCCAGACTTTCGAACACCTGGTCCGCAAACGCGCCCGTGGGTGACTGCTCGACGGGTGACTGCTCTGCTAATTCCGCGTAAATCCGGTCATGCCGGTCCGATAAATCGCGGAGGGACCGGTACAATTCGACCGGCTGGCGCGAGAGACGGCCACGGAGCCGGCGGGCTTCCCGCCGGTATGCGTGTGAGGCCTGCCGCGCCGTCAACGTCGCCATGGGCGAAGCTTACACCGCCGCCGGTCGTACCGGCATGGGAATTGTTGATTGGCGACAGGATCCCGGCTCGCATGCGGCCGCCGGCGCCGGTTATACCGGCTGTAAACACAATGAAATGGGTCAAACGTCTGCTGTTGTTGGTTCTGTTCGTGGCGGTGTTTGGGGTGGTCTGCGCGCTTAGCGGCTGGTTGCTGTCGCGCGGCACGCCCGACTGGTATCAGCCGCGGAAGGCCAATTCGCCGGAAATGGCGGTCGCGGCGGAGAACGCCGAGAAGCAGGTCCAGCGCACCCTGAACTGGGCCCAGGACCAGCAGGCCTACGCCGCCAGCAGCCAATTCGGCGCGCCCACCACTCATCCGGCCAAAACGCTGGAGATCTCCCTCTCGGAAGACGAGTTGAACGGCTTTTTCCAAAAGTGGGACTCCACCTTCGGCTGGAGTGAGCATCTCGGCCCATACCTCGCTGATCCCCAGATCGTGCTGCGCGACGGGCACGTGATCCTGGCCGCACAGGTGAAGGAAACCGGCACGGTCATGAGCATCGAGTTCGGCGCCGCGCTGCGGGACGGGAAGCTGGAGCTCTCGATCGCCCGCGTACTGGCCGGCCGGCTGCCGCTGCCAAGGACGCTCTGGTCGCGTTACCAGGACCGGCTCGAAGCGGCGATCGCCGAGCATCTTCCCGAATGGCGCACCCGGGCGAACATAACGCCCAACGGGGCCGCCAACGTCGATGCGGTCGCCGCGGCCATGAGCGAGCTGCTCCTGAACGCCCTCAACGACCGCCCCTCCCCGGCGGTGCTGTTTCTCCCGTATTCCCTGGAAGGCAAGCCGCGCAGCCTGCCCGTAAACGTCACGCACCTGCAAATCGCCAACCGCACCCTGAGGCTGGATGTCGAGCCGCTGGGGCCTGCCCAGCGGGCCTCGCTGCTCGAGACGCTGCGCGGCCGCAATGCCTACGTGCAACCGTAATGAGTTGGACGCGCCCGCGTTGGCGTTGCAATCGGCGGCGCGTCAATCCCTTCGAGCAAGCTCGCGGATGGCAATCCAGCCGATGCCGACGCAAAAGAGGGCCAATCCACCGAGGCCGCCCGTCCCTCCATCCAACGATCACCCCGGTCCGAGTACGACGTTCATACGCCAGACCAAGTACACAAAACATGCCAGCGCGATGAGTGCGGCGGGAATCAACCGCCAATCCTTCCAGTTGACGTCGAGCCGCTCACGCCTCGGCGGTGTCTTCTCGTAGTCCAGCGTTGGCTTGTGCTCTGTGATCCTCGGCATCTTATCAGACGACATCATGCCTTATCTGCTCTCTTCGCCGCCGAAGAACATGGCGAAGAGGATGTACGCCATGAAGACACCGCCGCCAAGGGCAACGAGGCCTCCGGGGCCGTGATCGGAGATGCAGTAGGCGATCGTGCCCGTGCCGGTGAGGATTGAGCCGCCGACGAAAAGGAGGGAGTAGCCGACGAACCGGCTGCCTGTTGCGCCGCGGCGGCGGGCGGGGTGCGGGGCTTTCAGCGACTCGTAATCCAGTGGCGGTTTGTCGGCCATGGGGACTCCATCGGATTCGAGGGATGAGCGGATTGTAGCCAATCCTGGCGTTCGGCGCGCCGTACAATTCCTCGGTGGGCGGCGAAAACCACAGACTGGATTGAGGTTCCATGCCGGCAGGGGAAGCAGAGCAATTGTATCGATTGGCCGATGCCCACCATCGCGCCGGCAGGCTGGGCGATGCGGAAGGGGTTTATCGACAGATCCTGCGGCACGATCCCCGTCATCCGCAGGCGCTGCATGGCCTGGGGAAGATCGCTTACGAGGCCGACCAACTTGACGCGGCCATCCAGTTGTTTGGCAAGGCGCTGGCGCAGCGGCCTGAGTATGACGAGTGTTACACGAGCCTCGGGAACGCCCTGCGCGAGAAGGGGGACGTGGAAGGAGCCGTGGCGGCGTACCGACGGGCGGCGGAGATTCAGCCGGGTTATCCGGCGGTACATAACAACCTTGGCAATGCGCTGAAGGATTTGGGAGAGGTGGATGGGGCGGTCGCCGAGTATCAGCTCGCGCTGGCGATGCGGCCGGATTTTGCCGACGCACGGCTGAATCTGGGGATGGCGCTGCTGCTTCGCGGGGACTTTGCCGAAGGATGGGCCGCCTACGAATCCCGCCGGGAAATTCGCGATCTGCCGTTCACGCAGCCCCGGTGGGATGGCTCCGAACTCAATGGCCGCCGGATCCTGCTGCATTGCCGGCAGGGGCTGGGGGATGTGATCCAGTTCGTTCGGTTTGCATCCATCCTTGCCGAGCGCGGGGGGCGCGTGATCCTCTCCTGCCGGCCCGAGTTGCGACGATGGCTCCAAGGGCAGTGCGGGATCAGGCAGACCGTATTGCCAACGGACCCGCTGCCGGAGTTCGATGTGCATTGTCCGCTGTTGAGCCTTCCCCACGTGCTGGGCACGACGCTGCAAACGCTTCCCGCGAAGGCGCCGTATCTGTCGGTCGATCCTGAATTGCTTCGATCATGGGCAGAGCGCGTTGATCAGCGTCCCGGCGGGCTCCGGGTCGGTCTCACGTGGGCGTGCAACCCGCTGCCGCGGCGCAACCGAAAACGCACCATCGGCCTGCCGAACATGGCCCCGCTGTCGAAAGTGCCCGGCGTGCGGTTTTTCAGCCTCCAGAAGGGGCCGCACGCGGCAGATGCGAAGACGCCCAACGATTTTGACCCGATCGACTGGTCCGACGACCTGTACGATTTTGCCGACACCGCGGCACTCGTGGCCAATCTGGATCTGGTGATCACCTGCGATACGTCCGTGGCGCACGTGGCAGGGGCGCTGGGCGTGCCCGTGTGGGTGGGCGTTCCATTCCCCGGGGACTGGCGCTGGCTGATGAACCGCAGTGATTCGCCCTGGTATCCAACGATGCGGCTGTTCCGCCAGCCGCGACCGGGGGATTGGCCGGCGGTCATCAATGACATGGCGCGGCAACTGTCGGAGCTTGCCGTACAATCCGGCCCATGCCGGCGATGACGCTCGAACAAGCCCTCGAACAGGCGATGCGCCACCACCAGCAGGGGCGGCTCGCCGAGGCCGAGTCGATCTACCGGCAGATCCTCGGCCACGCGCCGAACCACGCCCGGGCGACACAAATGTTGGGCATGCTGGCCCATCAGCGAGGCCGGTCGGAGGAGGGGATCGGGCTGCTGAAACGGGCGATCGAATTGGATCCCGGTGCGGCCGATGGTTACGGCAACCTCGGCGTCGTCCTCGCATCCACCGGTCGGCTTGCGGAAGCGGCCGACGCGCTGCGGCAATCGCTTGCACTCCAAAGCAACATCCCCGAGACGCACAACAACCTTGGCAACGTGCTCAAGGATCAGGGCCTGCTCGAGGACGCGATCGCGGCCTACCGCCAGGCGCTGGCGCTGCGGCCAGCCTATGCCAGCGCCATCTACAATCTCGGCAGCGCGCTGCTGGAGGCCGGCAAGTCCGAGGAAGCGGCCAGCGCCTTGCGGCAGGCCCTGGTCGTGCGACCGGAAGATCCGGACACCTGGAACAATCTCGGCAATGCGCTGAGCGCGCTGGGCCGCCGTGACGAGGCGATCGAGGCATTTCAAAAGGCGTTGTCTCTGCGGCCCGACTACGCCGAGCCGCAAAACAATCTGGCCGGTGTCTATCAGGACACGGGCCGTGTGCCCGAGGCGATTGCCCATTATCGCCGCTCGCTCGTCATCAAGCCTGACCCGCGCGTGGCCAGCAATCTCGCGCTGGCCGTGCATCTGTATCCCGATGACGATCCGCAGCGGATTCTCGATGAACAGCGAGCGTGGGACGTTCAATACGGTCAGCCGCTGGCGACTTTCATGCGGCCGCACGACAACGACCCAAATCCTGATCGCCGCCTGCGGATCGGCTACGTGTCGCCCGATTTTGATTCCCATCCGGTCGGCCGATTCATGCTGCCGCTGCTGCAAAACCACGACCGCCACGGGTTTGAGATCATCTGCTATTCGGACGTGAAGCGGGCGGATGAGATGACTAGCCGGCTGCGGGCCGCGGCGGAAGTCTGGCGGGAAACCGCGAAATTGCCGGATGAGGCGCTGTCCGAGCGGATTCGTCACGATCGCGTTGATGTCCTGGTCGATCTGGCCCTGCACACCAAGCGCAACCGCCTGCCGGTCTTCGCCCGCAAGCCCGCGCCGGTTCAAATCACGTACCTGGCCTATTGCAGCACCAGCGGGCTGGCAGCCATGGATTACCGCCTGACCGACCGATTTCTTGATCCCGCGGACGTGGACGATCGGTTCTATTCCGAACAGTCCGTCCGCCTGCCGGGCAGCTATTACTGTTTCGCGCCGCCTCCGGAAGCGCCGCAATTGGTTTCGCCTCCATCGATCCAATCGGGTTACGTCACCTTCGGCTCTTTGAACAAGTTCGCCAAGGTGACGCCTCGGATGCTTGCGGTTTGGGCAGAGCTGATGGCAAAGACGCCGAACTCCCGGCTGGTGCTTTACTGCCCGTCCGGGTCTCACCGCCAGCGGGTGAACGCGGTTTTCGAATCGCACGGCGTCGCGCGCGATCGGCTGACGCTGGTCGAGTCGATGCCTTTCCTGAAATATCTGGAACAATACAACCAGATCGACATCGCCCTCGACACCTTCCCCTATCCCGGCGCCACGACGACGTGCGATGCCTTGTGGATGGGCGTGCCGACGGTCAGCCTTGCAGGCCGCACGTCTCTGTCGCGGGCGGGCTCGAGCATCCTATCTCATCTCGGCTTGCCTGAACTGGTCGCCCGGACGCCCGAGCGGTATATCGCGATTGCCGCAGAGCTTGCCGCTGACGTTCCCCGCCTGTCCCAACTCCGAGCCTCGCTTCGGGACCGAATGAAGTCGTCCGCATTGCTGGACGCACCGGGTTTAGCTCGCGGAATCGAGCAGGCATATCGATACGCATGGCGGCAGTGGGTCCGGGGCCGGTAAACGTTCGCCAGACCGTAATTTGTGACGAAACCGCCCGTTTCGCAAAGGTCCACCACATCTTCGTCGCATTACGAAGATTTCACGTTGGTCCGGCGGAATTTCCGGGGCGGGTCGGGATACTAATCACAAATGCGAAGCCGAGGGGGCTGCGCTTTTGGATCGGCGGCGACCCGGCAGGACGAGGCACAGGACGTGAAAAGTTCGCCACATCGCGACCCATTGCGCTTCCAGCCCGCGCCGGCTCGGTTAATACCCAAGAGCGGTTCGGCTCCGGAATCGTCTCTGCCCGACGCGGTCCCGCCAGCCGTCCAGACGGTTCGTGCGTCCGACGCACAGTTAGAGGCCTCCGCCGATCAACTGTATCTGTCAGGTCAGTTTGGCCAGGCACTGGCGGCCTACCAGGAATTGCTGCGATCGCGCCCGCAGGACGCCCACCTGCACTTCAAGCTGGCCTCCGCCGCATGGAACGCGGAGCAGCCTAATCTTGCGGAACAGCATCTTCTTGCCGCTCTCCAGATCAATCCCGCCCACGCCGCCGCACGCGAGCGATTGGCTCTGCTCTACATCGGCCTGGACCAGATCGACCTGGCCTTGGAGCACATCGAGATCGCGCGAGCATCGGTGCCGGGCAATCAAGATTTTGCCCTTACCCACGTCAACGCCTTGGAGCGAGCCCAACGGTGGCAGGAGGCATGGGCGATTCTCGAGCCGCTGCTGGAAAAGAATCCGGTTCACCCCCAGGCGGCCAATCTATTCACGCGGCTGGCGTCAAAAGTCGGCCGCCAGGAGCAGGCCGCAGCACTGGTCGATCGCGTGCTCAAGCGGCCGGACGTGCCGGCCTTTGAGCGTCATCGACTTGCTTTTGCCGGGTCCAAATTGGCCGAATCGATGGGGCGATACGACCAGGCCTTTGCACTGGCGCGCCTGGGCAACGAGCTTGCCGCCCGTCCCCACGATCCGATGATCACGCAGGCGCGGGTCGAGCGTCAGATCCGCCACTGCACCCGCCGGCAACTCCGCTCGCTCCCCCGCGCCACGCACGAGAGCCGCCGCCCGGTCTTCATCGTCGGAATGCCCCGCTCGGGAACGTCGCTGGTCGAGCAAATCGTTTCCGCCCACCCGCAGGTTTATGGCGCCGGGGAGCTGCCGGAGATCCCGCGAATGGTCGAGGCGATGTCCCGCCGCAGCAGCTACCCCGAGTGCCTCGATACCTATTCGCTCAACACGTTCAACCGCATGGCCCGAGAGTACCTGGGCGTGCTCGGTCGCCTGCATGCCGACGCCACCTGCGTCACCGACAAGCTGCCGCTGAATTGTCTTTACCTTGACCTGATCCAGCTTCTGTTCCCCGAATGCCACGTCATTCATTGCCGGCGCGATCCGCTGGACACCTGCCTCTCCTGCTACCTGACGGGGTTCTCGGTGGCCAACGCCTTCGCGTGTGATCTGTCCAGGCTGGGCGCGTTCTACCGGCAATACGAGCGGCTCATGGACCACTGGCGCAGCGTTCTGGACCTGCCGATGTTGGACGTCCAGTACGAACGCCTCGTCGCCGAGCCCGAAACAGAAGGCCGGCGAATCCTCGAATTCCTGGGTCTTGGCTGGGATGACAAGTGCTTGCGGTTCTTTGAAAACAAGCGGCCCGTTACCACCGCAAGCCGCGATCAGGTCACCCGTCCGATCTACCAATCCTCGGTGGGGCGATGGACGCGCTACGAACGGCATCTGGATGAGCTGGTGAGGGCCCTCAGCCCGCGCGGATGATCCGGCCGGGTTCTGACTGCACATCGCGATTCGACAACCTTGCGAGAACCACAAGAGGGGGTGAAAAACGACCTTCGGCGCACCGTGCGAGCCCAGGATCCACTCGCGGCGGAGAGAAAACCCATACCGATTTCCCAAATTGCCTCGAACTCGCCGCTAAAAAATTTCCGTTCTCAGGATTCTCTCATGTTCCTGTGATAGATTCTGATTCAAGACTGGACGGTGGAGTAAGACCATCGGCGGCGTGCGTGACGCCGTCGCCGCACAAAAATTTCTTGACCAGATGGCTTCATTCTGGTACGGTGCGGCGGAGAACTGAGGAGGGCTTCGGAGAAAACTGGGCTATGGCGGGGAGAAAAGCACCGCCTGTCCAATTCTGCCCTCTGTATTTGGTCTCATTTCGCTGTTCTATCGGGTCAAATTCGACCTTGGGCCGTTGATGTCGCTGTCCCTGCGAGTGCATGGAGCGACACCGGGCGGTTGGCGCATTCTACGAGGAGCGGGTCATGTCTTTGCGTTCAAATGGGGACATTAAGCGGCGGACGCGGAATTCGACGGTGAAGTTCAACTCGGCCAGGGACCGGCTCCGTGCGGCAAGCGAGGCGGTATTCGAACCGCTGGAAAACCGCCAACTGCTCAACGCCGTTCTCGTGCAGCCCGAAGCCAACTTCGGCCCGCAATCCACGACCCTGGCCCCCCGTCCCGGCCACACGTTCTACGTCAACGGGCAGGGCGGCAGCCAGTGGAACCAGGCCTCGGCCATCACCCCGTACACCACCAACGACCTGGTGATGAACGTCAGCCCCTTTGATACCAACTATGCCGCGTGCTGCGAAGGCGGCGGCGGGAGCATCGGCATCAATCTGCTGACCAACGGCATCATCCAGAACCAGACCGCCGCGGCCCCCAATCCGCAGTCTCCCGCCGTCGGCCCCGGCGCCAGCCACGTCAGCGACCCCTCGAACAACATCGACGTGCTGTCCGACCTGTCCGGCCCCTGGTATTCCGCGTACCACCTCGGCACCGCTGGCGGCGCTTCGGCCAACTCGACCGGCTACGATCTGAGCGAAATCGACATCATCTCCGGCCACCAGGACTACCGCACCCAGATGACCGACGACGTCCTGGTGCAGTACGTCGGCAGCACCGACTGGGTGTCGCTCAGCAACGGCAGCAACTTCACGTTTGCCCGCGACACCAACGGCAACGGGCTGAACAAGGGTTCGGCCCAATTGGCGATCGTGAGCGGCCACCCGGGCCAGCCCATCGCCACCAACGTCCAGAACGTCAAGTTCCTGGCCGCCAGCGACATCACCTGGTTCCGCGAATTCGTGGTCACCGGCACGGCCAGCCCGCAGGGCGCGCTGCCGACCGCCTCCCCGGCGCACGTCACCAACGCGTCCTTCAACACCAACACGCAATTTGTCGACCTGACCTTCCAGAACACCGCCACCGCCGCCAGCAATAACCCGTTCTACTATCAGATTCAGCGCGCGGTGACGCCGAACGGCCCGTGGACGACGATCGGCGCCGTCCCGCAGACCGATCCGGGAACCTCCACCAACTTCACCGACACTGCCCCGCAGCCCAGCAAGACCTACTACTACCGCGTGGAAGCCTGGGCGCCCGGCAGTCAGTTCGTCGACAGCGACAACGTTGGCGGCCCGGTTTCGACCCCGGCGCTGGCCGTCGAGGCCCACTACTACAACCAGGCCTACTGGGAAGGCCCCGTTTCCGTCAGCGGCGGCCTGCTGAGCATCAACGCCAACTTCAACGGCTCGCCGCTGCCCGGCATCATCCGCGGCAACAGCAACTCGGCCGTCTTCACCGGTAAGGTCCTCGCCCCCTCGTCGGGCATCTATACCTTCGTCAGCAACACCGACGACGACGGCTTCCTCTACGTCAACGGCTCCCTGGTCAGCGAGGACCCGGGTGGTCACGGCCAGCGCGACGCGGCCAGCTCGGTCGACACCAACCAGAACCCCATCGGTTCGGTCTTCCCGATCAGCCTCGTCGGCGGCCAGCAATACGACTACGTCTTCCTCTACACCAACCAGGGTGGCGGCTCGGGCGCCCACATGGAGTGGATCACGCCGACCATGAAGAACAGCAACCAGACCCGCCCGGTCGCGGTGCCGTTCCAAATGATCAATTCCTCCAACCAGACCGTTCAGATCCTCACCCCGGTGAGCGATACCCCCACGGCGCCGACCGGACTGACGATCGTCGGCACCAGCTCCAACGACGTCAGCTTCACCTTCAACGCCAACAACAACGCGGTCGTCAATTACATCCTGCAGCGATCTGCCGACGGCGGGACCACCTGGACCACCGTCAACCAGATCGAACCGGGCAGCAACGGGTTCCAGAAGGATTTCAACAACAATAATGCGTTTGACCTGCCCGGCACCGGCGTCACGATGCAGATCCAGGACGGCAGCGTCATCGGCGGCCAGAGC
>Ga0134125_10010591_pt1 | contig 10349 bp, 22 predicted proteins | sample KB31751_FD_96464 | JGI IMG/M metagenome (GOLD analysis project Ga0134125, IMG submission 96464) | Terrestrial soil microbial communities with excess Nitrogen fertilizer from Kellogg Biological Station, Michigan, USA - KB3-175-1 | ecosystem: Environmental > Terrestrial > Soil > Unclassified ... | reverse complement strand
GGATGTGAACCTCAGCCCAACCGGCGTCGAGGTACTTCTGAATCATTTTGTCTTTGCGTCCAGCGCCCTTGGACTTGCGGTGCGACGGGTGACACTTGTCATGGTTCCCTGCGTAAAGAATTTTATAGCCATTGAGCATCTGCGTGTAGTTGTTAACCGCGTCGAGAGATAGTGAAAAGTCGCCGACACAACACACGATGTCGTTTGGACCTACCGTGTTGTTCCAGTTTTCGATGAGGACGGTGTTCATCTCCAATACGTTTTTGAACGGGCGATGGTTGTACTTGATCGCTTGTACATGATCGAGATGAAGATCAGATGTCCAAAACCTTTTCCGTGGTTGCATTCCCTATGTTGAATTTTGCTGGCGTTAAAGTAAAGGTGAGATAAGATTTTCTCTGCGGTAACGCTCTTTGGTTGGTGGGGGAGGGGACCAGGATTATGTCTTGGTCCCTTCTTTTTCTAGAGCCTTCTCTCTACTATCAAAACAAAGACTGTAGATAGTTATGCCGTGCATTCGCAAAGCCATCTCATATGACGGTTTCATCTCTCCGAGATGGTAGATCGAGTTCTGAGTCTCGGCGATGACCTTGTAGTTTGTTTCAATGTTCGGATCAAACTTTATTGCGATCAGTGGGCTGGAGATAACTCGCGGGTGATCTGCGTCGGGGAAGCGTGTGTAGCAATCGCCGACAAGAACCAGATCGCCATGATAGCCGGTCAAGATCCAGTTACTCATCTTGTGCAAAGTCTTTTCAACTTTAGGTGGCGTTCCCACTTGAATCCTTCCGTAGCATTTTCTTCTGAGTAGATTTCAATTTCTTGGCGGCGGCCCGGCGCTGAGCGCGATTAAGTTTAGGTTCTTCCGATCCAAGATTCTGTTCTGGGGGAGAAGTCTTTGCGCGGCCAGGATCACGATACTGAATCACTTTGAGGTTAGTTCCCATTCGCTGGTTGTACCAGCCGACTGATCTCTCGTCGATGAAGCCAGCACGGAAGCTGCCGTCTTTCATGCGCTCAACCTTCCAGCGCGGAGACCAGCCGTCAGCATCAGGAAAGCCTTCCTCTCTAAGGAAGTCCCGCATCTGTTGTTCGACAAGCATTCGCAATCCATCGGTCGTGTTGGATGTCGTTGCGGTCAAGGGAAGATAAACTTCTGAAGTGGAACTTGCATCGGCTGTCATATTACATCTCCATACTCTGCGTAGTAGGCTTGCTGCTCTTCAACCGGAAAGCGTTCAATGAATTTCTTTCCGGCATAAGCGCAAAGTGATTGCGCGGCTTGGTGGGAATTTTGCCCACGGGTTTCGATATCGACAAAGTTTGGGAACACTACGGCGTAGAGTTCGTTTTCAAATTCAATCTTCTTACTTCTGATTTCTTCTGCGGTACGCATAAATTCCTATCTGTGTTTGGCTCTGGCACTCAACTCGTTGTACATCTTAAGCAGTCGGTCGTAATCTTCTGGATGTAAATTATTTTTCTCACTGAACTGTTTGTGCGCGGCGTGAAGCCAATTCTTCTGGCCGGAGCCAGCGAGAGCCCACAGCTTTGAATTCTTAACGAAGAATGCATTGAGCATCGTGATAATGTTGTTCTTCCTGATTGCTGCGGTCTGTGGATTCATGCCACCAAAGTTATTGAAAAGATCAGCGAAAACGTCAGCGAAGTCTATATCGGTGGAGAACCCACCGCCACGGAACACATCATCCAAATTGGTTGGCGATTTTTTGCTGGTAGCCAAGACCTGCTGCCAAGTCATATTGTGTTTGTCGATAAAGGTATTGGCGATCCTGATGGCGTTTAACGCTTCACCTTCGCTGTCGGAGCGCGTGAGCATCAATAGCTTTGCTAATTTTTCTCTGGCTTGATTGTCCAATTGTTATCCCTCTACAAAGTTCTTTACAATGCAATGCGATGATGGGAAAGATTTTCCTGAAACACTACATTGATATTGTATTGCGTCAACTGGAGATTAGTTATGGTCCACCGGATTATGTATTCAAAAAACAGGCAGCGATATCGGATTCAATTTAAGCCGGTGAGTTGGTGGCCAATTTGGATATGGGATAAAATTTATTATGCTGATGGCTATCACCATGAGCCGAGAGAACTTCTCAGCTACGAAGCGGCGAAAGCATTTGCCGAACGCTCGTATGGTATTCAGATGCCGGATGCTTGGGCTGAAGTGAAACGAGAACAAATTGTGAGCGAAACAAAATTGAGAACGTGGACGATCCCGACCACTTATCAATGTGATGATGCCGAAGATCAGAAAGAGTCCGGCTTGAAGTATGTCGAACTTGTTGAGAAGTCCGAGTATGATCGTTTGAAAAATAAGGAGCCACATGCACAACCTTGAAGTGAAGACTAGCGACGGGAAGTACACGGTCATTCAAGATGAGAGCGGGGCGATTAGCATTCTTCGCTATAAAGAAAATTGGATGGGACCTGCGGGGTTTCCTGGCAATGGCGCAGTCTTGGCTCTCGCCCAAGACATCCACGAGTTGAGAGAGGAGTTACGCACGGCTGTCAACTATCTCCGCCAAGGCAAGATCAAGTACGCGCCACACACAACGAATAGTCTTGTAGATGATTTCATTGCGAAGCACAGTGGTGAGGACAGCAACGCACCCAAGGAGAAATAGAATGAATATCTTAGACGTTTTGATTGCACTGGCTTGCTTTGGATTTTTGATGTGGCTGATTACTTTGGTTGAGATGCCGCCGAAGGTGAAACAAATTATTATCGGAGTCGGATGCTTCGTGCTGATCATGTACGTTGCGCTCTCATTGCTCACGGCGCTCGGGTACGAATCTCACTTCACTAAAGTAATTCACTGGTAGTTTAGTGGACCAGCCACAGGGGAAGTTGGTTTCATCGGAAGAACGGGAGCGGCGCTTGAGCATTTGCCAGGCGTGCCCAAACTACTGGAAGCCAATTTCTCTGTGCATGGTTTGCAAATGCTTTATGCCTTTCAAGAGTTGGCTACCGAATGTGCGATGTCCTGATAAACCTTCCCGCTGGGAGTAGATCATGAAGCGTAAGATCGACGGCGAAGTAGTGGTGTTGGTTGTGGCTGGGATTTTTGTTGTGAGTATAATTGGTATTGGTTTAGTTGGAGTATGTTGCGTTGGGACGGCGGAACTCTTGAGGCGAGTGGCCGGGGCCAAGTAAGTTTTTTGTTATGTATATATACATAACAAAAGTTTCGTTGGAGTGGAAGTGGAACTCTACAAAGTTAAAATGATCAGGTGCGGAACGCACCAAATTAAGTTCACGAACATCATGGCCACGAGCGAGGCTCAGGCCCGGAAGTTTGTCGAGGATAAGGTTGGAGCGCGGTGGGGGATCATAGCCGCCGAGAAGGTTGTTAAAGGGGGAAGCAGTGGGGAAGAAAACTCTACGCGCTGAGAATGAGCGCATGAGTGCCGAGATCGAAAGATTCAAAGCGGCTCGTGACAAGAGAGAAAAGACCATGACTCAATGGGCAGTTCGCATTGTTGAGTTGGAGTTCGAGATGGAAGAGCAGTGCAAGACCACTCGTCACTACTTCAACTTGTTTAAGTCGGCGGACAAAATCTTCAGTCGAATGCCATTCGGAAGTACGTTGCGCCAGAGATGGGAAGCGGCAAAGAAAGAATGGACGCGCACATGAACGAAGCTTCAATCAAAAAATTCTGGAGCAGGATTGATAAGTCGGGCGAGTGTTGGATCTGGAAAGGATCTTGTGTCACCGGCTACGGAGTTCTCAACGTCGGCAGGAAGAACGAATACATCCACAGATTTTCTTACCGACTTCACTTTGGAGAGTTCGATCCGAAGCTGAAAGTGTGTCACACATGCGAGAATCGGAAGTGCGGGAACCCGGCGCACTTGGTCTTGGTTGAGCGCGGGAGCGGCGATCACAATGACAAAACGATGTTCTCGAAGTTCTCCGCCGAGACCATCGCGGAGATGCAAGCGCTGTACGATAGCGGCGAACCAGTCTACGAACTGACGGCAAGGTTCGGGATGTCAGAGTCCACTGTTTATAAATTTACCAGGGACAAAAGAAAACCTGTTGCGGAAAGCACGGGAGATTTGGTAGCCTTTCAAACATGAGTTTAGCAATAGCCAGACCTATTTTTATCGCCGCGATTATGGATGACGCCATCGCTGGGGAGGTCTGCGCTTAACACTGACTCTAAATTTGAGTGTTGAGAATGGAACCCCGGCAAGGAAACTTGACCGGGGTTTTTGTTTTTGGGCGGCGGGACTGCAATGGAGTGGTCGCCTCATTTGCAATGAGGATATCAGGTGAGTTCGATTCTCACGCCGTCCACCAATTTGTCGCAGAGTAGCTTAGTTGGTTAAAGCCTCCCTCTCATAAAGGGAAGATCGTGTGTTCGAGTCACACCTCTGCAACCACTTCTCCAATTGATTGGAGAGAAAGGAGTCATAGTTTTTTGTTTATGGGAAGGTAGCTCAGTCGGTAAGAGCGTCGGTCTGAAAAGCCGAAGGTCGGTGGCTCAATACCACCTCTTCCCACCATGTCCGGTTAGCTCAAATGGACAGAGCACCGACCTTCTAAGTCGGCGGCTTCAGGTTCGAGTCCTGAACCGGACACCAATTTATACGCGGGTAGCTCAGTTGGGAGAGCACTTGACCGATAATCAAGAGGTCGCACGTTCGATCCGTGCTCCGCGTACCACATAGAGCGTTCGTCTAGCGGTCCAAGACACTCGCCTGTCACGCGAGAGATCATGGGTTCAAATCCCATACGTTCTGCCATTTACTTAAAGCGTTTGTCTTTTTGCTGGCCGTGGATGTGTTGGAACTTTTGTGTGATGAACTCTACGCATTTGGTTTCGATGTTCCTGATGATTCGGTCAGCGATGTATATGCAGATGCCATGGTCTGATTTCAAAGCTTCAACCAACATCGTAGCTGAGTTACGGATATTTCCAACAGTATGAATGTCACATCCGTTATTGAACTTGATCATGTTCCTGAGAACCATCTCGGCGCGATCAACGTAGATTTTAGTTTCTTGTTCAGTAAGCAGGTGGCAGATAGGAGTATGGGTGTGCGTTGCTCGTAAGTCTCGCAAGTACGTAAGTGGCGACGGCGACGGCTCTCTCTTCACGGACAGTCCCTAGAACTCGCCCCCCAACGTGATCGGCAACAATACCACTAACGCGCTACAATACGCACGCATTAAGTGTTGAATTGTATTAAGGTAATGACTGTACAGTCTATTTGCATTGTTTACCCCGCGCGTGGGGTAATGGAGAAATAACCGATGAGTGGGGTAAACCATTTGCATTCCAACACAAATCTAGTATCGTGGTGAGCATGACGTTGAGCCTACTCTCTCCCTTATCATCGCAACAGCCGAGCTATCATAGCTCACGGGGGGAGTTCGTCTAACGTCTAATTGAAATTGGATTTAGATTACGAAACCCCTGGAGCTAAAAACTTCAGGGGTTTTTTTATTTTACGTGCTCGTGTGGCGGAATTGGTAGACGCATCCGGCTTAGAACCGGACGCCGCAAGGTGTGGGAGTTCGAGTCTCTTCACGAGTACCAAGTGTCCCGCTGGTGGAATTGGTAGACACAGCGGCCTTAAGAGCCGCGCACTTCGGTGGGTGGGGGTTCGACTCCCTCGCGGGACACCAAAGAGTTTTTGTCCATGTGTGGCCGTAAGTGCAACGGCGTCGGTCGCTCCGGAGATCCAGGCTCGCGCCCTGGCACATGGCCCATTGATTGGTCTTTGAAATTTTATCTGAGCGTGGCCGGAAATAGGTGCGGACTCGGTTTGGAACCGAGAAAATGCAGGTGCAAATCCTGTCGCTCAGACCATTTTTAAATTGGGGATTAGCCAAGTTGGTAAGGCATGGGTCTTTGAAGCCCACACGCGCTGGTTCGAGGCCAGCATCCCCATCCAAGTTTTGTGGTGGCTGTGATGGAATTGGTAGACATTCCCGACTGTGACTCGGGACATTGCGGGTTCGAGTCCCGTCAGCTACCCCATTTTTTATGTGCAGATGCGTGAGCGGTTGAAACGGTCGGGCTGTAAACCCGATGTCCTTCGGGGCCACGGTGGTTCAAATCCATCTCTGCACACCATTTTTTACGGAAGACTAACTCGCGGGGAAGCGAGCGCGGTTTGCTAAACCGTTGGGGCCTTCACGGGTTTGTGGATCAAGACCACAGTCTTCCGCCATGGAGAGTTGGGTGAATGGCTAAACCATCGGTCTTGAAAACCGACGAGGCCCTAATAAGGCTGTCCGAGTTCGAGTCTCGGGCTCTCCGCCATTTTTCAGTAATAGGCATCCACATTGCAACAAGGTCAGTATGTTGTTCCCTCAACAGTTAGTTACCCAAAAGTTCCCCAAGATCAGTGACGAGATGTTCTTTCTCGTCTCGTCACTGATCCCAATTGTTTATTTCTGCCTGTTCAAGTAGCAGTGGACTAATCATCCAAGGCGGGGCCGGAAGTAGTCCACTTGGATGAAACATCTAAGTGCGCGTAATCATCCCTCATTCGTGGTCGAAAAAAGTGAACTGGCCTAGTTTTGGTCAGAGGTTGGATAAAGTAGTCCACTTGTTTGCTATGATCTGACGCATGGGAATAAAGGTTCGACCAGTCAATTCAGACCGCGCTCCGTTCGCCTTCGTGTGTCCAGGATGCAAAGGTGCGCACGTTCTTCCGACCGATGTCACGCGCGACGGCTGGAAGTTCAATGGCAATCTCGAAGCGCCGACTTTTGAGCCGAGTATCCTTTCCAAGAGATCGGAGTGGCCAACCGACGAAGAGCACGCGCGGATCATGGCTGGGGAGAAGGTTGAACTGAAGCAGCGCATCTGCCACTCCTACGTCACTGATGGCAACATTCGCTTCCTCGACGACTGCACGCACGAACTCAAAGGCCAAACAGTTCCTTTGCCGGACCTTCCAATTGATTGGACGTATTAGTTAGATGTTCCCGTTAGTGTAAGATGTGACTAACCCATTCAGGAGACTAGCAATGCTCAAGTACATCGGTCAGGCAATCGGAGTGATCTTGCTCTTGGCTCTCATCGGACTCGCGTTCATGGCGCAGCTTGATCACGGGATCTTCAATCCGTAAAATAGAATCAGTCGGCTGATCTTATTGTCCAAGCGGGAACGATGTATCGAAAATTCCTGCTTTTTTCGTTGTATCGCAACGACATATCGAAATTCTGCGAAAAAGTTAATGCATCGGAAATATGTTTAAATATATTGGTTTCATATGTTTAATCATATTTCTGCGGGGCATTACGTATATCCATACGTGCGGGGGCAATCATGGACAAAGTTACGGTCTTCTCGATCAAGTACATAGAATCAAAAGGTATTGAAGAAGTTCAGGGCGAGATTGAATGGCGGGGCAAGAACGTGAAGATGGAGTTCTTGATCTTTGAGCGACCGCACTGGGGATCGCCGCGCACACTCCGCGTCGGCAGGGAATGTTTCCACACGCGCGACGAAGCGGTGATCGCGGGGACAAAGAAACTCCAGCAATCAAAAGATTATCTGGAGCGTAGACTTAGGATCATTGCGGAGCGAATGGTTTCAGTTCAGACCTTGAAGCTTATCCCAGCCGACACAGTTGTCGCCGCGAGCGATCATCGTCTCTGACTTAGCTCGGTCATCCAGTATTTCTTTTAAGGAAGATTCTTTCTCACATTGGAAGCCGTACTTCCCACTGAAGGTGAGATAGCGGCAACACTCGTAGCCTTGGCCGATCTTGCACACATTGTTAACGTGATCCTTCTCTACGGTCTTACTCATGTCTGTTGTTGCCAGTAAAATCACTTGAGGGCTCCGTGAAAGTAATCGGGCGTATGTACTCGGGCCGTTGGAAGTTCGCGATCTCTTCGTCGGTGATGCCGGGGATTGCGTACTGACACACAAGGCAGATGCGGGATGGGGAACTCGCGCCAACCCGCCAAGACCACATGCCTACAAAGTAACTCGGGTGTTCACATTTGTGGCGGATCAATGCGAGTTCGTTGCTCGCATTCTTAATGATGTCGAGAAGTTCCTCGACGCGCATTCTTTCGGTGGACCAGTGATTCATTCGATCATTGTCCTTCCATTGTGTTCTTCGCAAATCTTTAAGGCGGTGGAGAAGGTGAAGCAGCGATCAGTCTGACGAACCGGAACCATGTCATCGGGGTTGTGCTCATCATCTCGCCGGAAAATCATATAGCCTTCGATGATGTATTCTTTTTGATTGCGAGCAAAGAAACCTACCGGCATCGGATACCATTCGCCGGAAACCCAATTCTTTACTTCAGCCCAAGGTATTTCGGTCTCGTACTTATCCATTGTGCTTCAGCCTTTCATCAATGTTGCTGTAGTCATCGCACTTGCACCAATGAAAGCCATTGGGCAGATTTTTGTGCCAGAAGGGTAGCTCGCATCTATCGCAGGTGATCTTGTCCGGAATGGAAGTGACGCGGGGCTGGACAGGGCGGGGCCGACTTATCCAGAACTCATGGTTCATCCCGCGACGAAAAGCGATCTCATAAACTGAACCACTCGTCTCTCGCGGCCAAAGGCAATATTCTTTCGCGGTGATCATTTAGTTAACCACTCCGTTACCACGCGCTGTGGTAGTAACGGGAACCCCAACACTTCCACCACGGCGGATCTTTTGAAGGGCAACGATGGTCATGGCCTTATGCATGATCCCAGGCTCTTGGGTTTGAATGAAGTCAGCAAGGATGGCTAACGTAACCGCGCCGACCATGAGGTCTTTGCCGGTGAGGAACTGATCGGATATCAACTTCGAGTCGTTCATGGACAGATCGAACTTCTCATCGGCCTGTTTAAGTTCTTCTTCAAACGTCATCTTTCACCTCGACCACAACCTTGTAAGTAATGCGTCCACCACGGACACGGACATAGCCTTCGATCTCAAGTTCTTCGCCACCATCCAACGTCAGTTGATGCCGCGAGTCTTTAACGACCACATCTTTCACTCGGACCTGCTTCATCAAGTTGACGACCTTTTTTGCGAAGTCCATAGTCCCCCAGGCATGTGGTAATTCTTAACGTAATCCTTTACAATTACGATATGGCCTTGGTCAAATGGAGTGTCATCACTCCCCGGTAGGAAACGAATGTCACAGTCCTTGGAGAAAATAGAGCAGGTTGAGGTCCGCCTTGAAGCCAAGGTGGACATACGAATCGAGATCAACTCGGCCCATCAGGATAAAGCGATAAGCTATCCTCTATGGCCGAAGTGGGTGAAGCCGGGCAAGGTCCGGCACATCAAAGACTTGCCGGTGTTTGCGGAAGTCCACGACATGATCTTGAACGGAACGCCGGACGCTGAGGTCGCGAGGTTCATCCATGGGGCCGGACTTCACATTGACGAAGATCCGGTGACGGTGATCGGTTGGTTGAGCCACTACCGCGCGACGGTTCCCAAAGCTTTGATTTTGGTGCGCACGATGCCGAAGGCGGCGATTGAAGCCGCGAAGAAGGTGAACAGTTCACTGAACATCATCGCGGAAGCGGACAAGCTTTATGACTACCAGTTGAAGCGAGTTGAGAAGGCGATCAAGCGCGAGAACGAAATCGACTACATCATTCCAGGTGGAGAGAAAGAAATCCGCGAGGCATCGAACCTGCTAAAGGAATGCGCAAGACTCAGGAAAGAGATCGGGCTGACCGACCGGCAGCTTGAGGAAGCATCGAAGGGCTCCAATCAATTGGAAAGATTCGATCTGAATCGTGTTTACTCGCGCGAGGGCGTCAACGAGAAGTTGAGAGATCCTGTATCGAGATTGAAGATCCTCAATGCTGTCGAGAAGATGATCGACCTTGTTGCCCGGCGCGTCGAGACGAATCCGGAGCCAATCGAAGTTGGCCGCCAAGAGGCTGACATTACACAGGCCGAAACAAAAAACAGTACAGAGCGTACAGAAACTCCTGGCCTGGAAGTGGTCAGCCAGGTAGACCTTGGAACACTAGATCAGTTGACTGCGGGGGACGAGCCTTGATCGTGCAATTCAATGTGGACAGCAGTGCCAATAGCGAATCATGCCGCACGGAAACCTTTGACCTGAGCAAAGAGAGAGATGCGAAGCGCTTCGGTTATTCCGAAGAAGAGTGGGTGGCGCTTACTGATGTGGAAAAGCAAGCGGCATGTACCGAGTGGGCGTACAACCACATTGATATTTTTTATGAGGAGAATCCTGAATGAGCGAACTATCTAACGAGCAGAAGACAAAGAACGAAGACAAGATCATTGATCGCATCGTTGAAAAGCGTAGGCCGATCCTGATTCAGTTCCGTTCGATGAACGATATCTTGAACAAGTACGGCG
>Ga0134125_10010590_pt1 | contig 10349 bp, 9 predicted proteins | sample KB31751_FD_96464 | JGI IMG/M metagenome (GOLD analysis project Ga0134125, IMG submission 96464) | Terrestrial soil microbial communities with excess Nitrogen fertilizer from Kellogg Biological Station, Michigan, USA - KB3-175-1 | ecosystem: Environmental > Terrestrial > Soil > Unclassified ... | reverse complement strand
TGCGGACAAAGGAACCCCCGCAACAAACCATGCGGACCATTTTGATTCATGACCCCAGCCAGCCGCTTTATGTTGAAGGCTACCACCGCGGAGACTTCCGCGATCCTGACGATCCGGTGTATGACGTACTGGCCGACTTGCTTTCCAAAGGACGCACCTCGCGGCTCTATCGTTCTCTGGTGCGCGACAAACGCATTGCCATTGCCGCGCAAGGCGGTTCGTTCCCCGGCAATAAATATCCCAACCTGTTTTTCTTTTTTGCCGCTCCCAGCCAGGGCCACACTGCTGAAGACATGGCCGGGCCTATCCATGAAGAGATTGAAAAGCTGAAAACGCAAGATGTGTCCGACGAAGAACTGCAGTCCATCAAGACCCGCGCCAAGGCTGACCTGATTCGCGGCCTGGGCAACGATCAGGGTTTGGCCTTCCAGTTGGGTGAGTACCAGGGGCTTTATGGTGACTGGCGCGAACTCTTCCGCCAGATTGATGAAATTGAAAGAGTCACCAAAGCCGATATTCGCCGCGTCGCCAATAAAACTTTCCGCGAAGATAATCGCACAGTCGGCACTATAGAAACGGAAGCGCCGAAACCCAAGTCAACCGGACCGGCTAAAGGGGAGCAAAAATGAATAAAATAAAACTTTTGTTCTTCGTGATCACCGGTTTGATATTTAACGCTCTAATAATGAGTTTGCTGGCGCTCAACGCCGGTGCTCAGGTCAAAAAGCCCGTCCCCCCAAAAGTTCCACAGGCAACAGCCACGCCTTCTGTTGGGACTGCCACTTCATGGCAGAAAGTTCCGGTCCCGCCGCTGCATCAATTCAAGCCGCAGGAGCCGCGCCGTGTAGAACTGCCCAATGGGATGGTACTTTTCCTTCAGGAAGATCACGAGCTGCCGCTGATCGATGGCACCATCCGCATCCGTGGCGGATCGCGCGATGAGCCGGCAGACAAGGTCGGCATGACTGCCATTTATGCTGATGTGTGGCGCACCGGCGGCACCAAGACCAAGACGGGCGACGAACTTGACGACTTTCTTGAAGCGCATGCCGCCCGCGTTGAAGCATCAGACGGCGCGGACTCGACATTCCTCTCATGGTCATCTCTCAAAGAAAATTATGACCAGGTTTTCCCTGTAGTTCTCGATCTTCTGGAAAATCCGGAGTTTCGCCAGGACAAAATCGATCTGGCCAGGCAACAGTTTTTCAGCCTGATTTCGCGCCGCAATGACGATATGGATGACATCGCCCAACGTGAATCCACCAAGCTGGCCTATGGCCCGGAGAATCCCTACGCCCGCACGGCTGAGTATGACACCGTGGCTGCGGTCACGCGTGAAGACTTGCTGCAATGGCACCTGCGCACCATTGCGCCGAACAACATGATTTTGGGCATTGTTGGCGACTTTGACTCCGCCGCTATGGAACAACGGCTACGTCAGGCCTTTGGCGGCATGCCAAAAGGGGAGCCGTTTGTTTCCGCGAAAATCGCTTTTCGCAATCCAACGCCGGGAATTTATTTTGTTGAAAAAAATGATGTCAACCAGAGTGCAATTCAAATGGTTGACCTCGGCATCGACCGCCGCAATCCAGACTACTACGCTATTGGAGTCATGAATGAACTGTTTGGAGGCGGATTCTCTTCCCGCCTGTTCGTGGACATTCGCACAAAACTAGGGCTGGCTTATTCCGTAGGCGGAGGCGTTGGCACGGCCTTTGATCATCCTGGAATCACTCGCTTCGCCATGGGCACCAAGAGCGGCACAACTGCCGCCGGCATTGAAGCCCTGCGTAAAGAGATGGAAAAGCTGATCACCGGCACAGTCGAGCCTATTGAACTGAAGAAAGCCAAAGACTCCATCTTGAATTCCTTCATTTTCGAGTTCGACTCCAAGCAGAAGGTCATGGCGGAGCGTATGCGCTACGAGTTCTATGGATTCCCGCCGGACTTTCTGGAGCGTTATCGCGCGGAGATTGAGAAAGTCACGGCCGCCGATGTTGACCGCGTCGCTAGAAAATATGTTCATCCGGAAAAGATGGCGGTGCTGGTGGTCGGCAACGCCAAGGATTTTGACCGCCAGCTCTCAACCTTCGGCAAGGTCACTACCATCGATATCACCATTCCGCCGCCGAAGAAATCGGAAAAGCCTGGAAGCAAGTAGCAAAAATGCCAGCCGCGGATTTCGCAGATCACCGCAAATTTAAAAAAATGGCCGCGAGTCTCGCGAATCAACACAAATAGTAGATTCGTGTATTTTCGCGTTCATTCGCGGCCAACTTCTTCTTATGCTGCGTGATCAGCGCAAATCTCCGGCTAATTGCTGACTGCTTCCTTCGCGCAATGCTTTTCAAAAGCCTGCTTCAGCCGGGTGGCAATCGTATTCGGATCGCTCACTTCAATATCGTGGCGCTGCATCATATACACAAGCTTGCCATCGCGCATCAACGCGATCGAAGGCGAGGTCGGCGGGAAACCCGTGAAATGTCTGCGGGCCGCGTCGGTCGCTTCTCTGTCCTGTCCGGCAAAAACCGTGATCATGCGGTCCGGACGGACGCCGCTCTGAATGGCCGCGCGCACCCCAGGACGCATTCTTCCAGCGGCGCATCCGCAAATGGAATTCACCACCACCATCAGCGTACCCTTCTGATTGATCGCATTTTCCACGTCGGCTGCGGTGCGGGCTTCTTCAATCCCGCCTGCCGTCAATTCCTGGCGCATGGGCGCCACCATTCCCTCTGGATACATCAGTTTCCTCCCGATTGGTCTTGCTCCATTCTACCAATTAAAAACTCATTTCCCTAGCCTGCATCTCTCCTGTACTCTGTTACCAATCTTTTGAGAACCCAGGAAAACATTCCCCTTGCTCCGTTGACCACTTTTAAAGTTGGTGGCCCGGCGCGTTACTTTATTGACGCCCATTCGGAACATGAAGTTTCCGAAGCGGTGGCGTTTGCCTTTGCTCGCAAGCTGCCTCTTTTTGTCCTGGGCGGCGGCAGCAATCTTCTGGTATCCGATAGCGGCTGGCCCGGCCTGGTGCTGAAAGTGTCTCTGGCAGGTGTGGAGTTTGAAGGCGACCGCGAGAAAATGCTGTTCCACGCCGGCGCAGGTGAAAACTGGGACGAGCTAGTCGCGCTCGCCGTCAGCAAGAATTGCGGCGGCGTTGAATGCCTTAGCGGAATTCCCGGCACTATCGGCGGCACGCCTGTCCAGAATGTGGGCGCGTATGGGCAGGAAGTATCAGAGACTATCGCAAACGTGCGCGCGCTCGAAATCGCCACCGGTACAGTGCTGGATCTCAGCAACAACGACTGCGGCTTTTCCTATCGCTCCAGCATTTTTAATAACACTCGTCGAGGCGAGTTCATTGTGCTTCAGGTGTCTTACCGCCTTTGCCGCAATGCGAGGCCAAGAATTGAATACGCAGACATTAGAAATTTTTTTGCGACAACCAATGTTGACAAGCCCACGCTGCAACAAGTGCGAGATGCCGTCCGTTCCATCCGCCAGAGCAAGGCCATGCTGCTGGTTGAAGGCGACGAAGATTGCCGCAGCGCGGGATCGTTTTTCAAGAATCCCATTGTCAGCGCCGCCGAAGCTGACCGCATCCAGGCACTGGCGCAGCAGCGCGCTCCCGGTAAGACGATGCCACGCTATCCAGCATCCAACGGCCAGGTGAAACTGGCAGCCGCATGGCTGGTGGAGCAATCGGGATTTGCGAAGGGCTACTCAATGGGGCCAGTTGGCATTTCTCGCAAACATGCGCTAGCTATCGTGAACCGCGGCGGCGCAACTGCAAAAGACATTCTTGCCCTCAAAGAACAAATCGAGAAAAAGGTCTTTGATATGTGGGGAGTGAGCTTGCAGCCGGAACCGGTGTTTGTAGGGATATGAAAGCGTTATGCTTGCATCGACCATCCTGGGTTGCTGCACCCACAAGGGTACGTTTGCAGCTTATGATTCACTTCACCCCACGACCTGCCATCCCGAGGCGAGCCATGCGAACTACTGCGCATCTTGAGCCCGTTTCAGCGAAGCCGAGGGATCTGCCCCGCTGCATTCTAGGGGCATTACAAATTGCTCGATCATGGGCGGCCCTGAAGAGCAGCGGAGCAGACCCTTCGCTCTCGCATCTTGAGCATGGCGATGGTGAGGGCGTGGCGTGCTCGGCTCAGGGTGGCGCGTTCACAGGGGCAGTGAGTAGTGAGCGGGATATCGCAAATCAGAAATACACATTGCTCGCTAGCCGATGACTCGTAGCTAGCGTGCTCACCCTCGCATACATCGCTATAGTCCCCATCCCAATCCAATTTTCTGCTCATTCCGTACTCAAAGTGTATCTTTCTGCTCGCCGGTTCATCTTAATGAATAGCTACATATCCGGCGACATAGGCAAGTAAAATAGAAGCAGGTAACGAACTTATGCTGATCAAGAAACCAGACGATATACCTTCCTCAGAGATCACTCCAAAATCGACCTATCTGACCCGGCGCAAGTTTATTACGGGAGTGGCTGCGGCTGGCGCGGCATTGGCAGGCGGCTTTTACCTGCGTGATCACCTCGATTCCGCCACCACCGTTCACGCTGAGGGCCAAAAGTTCAGCGGCATTGTGAAGAGCCCGTTCAGCACCTCGGAGACGCTTACTTCTTTCAAAGACATCACCAATTACAACAACTACTACGAATTCAGCACGGATAAATATGAGCCCAATGGGCTGTCCAAGAATTTCCGCACGCGTCCATGGACGGTTGCGATTGACGGCATGATCAAGAAGCCCAAAAAGCTCGATATCGATGCCATCATGAAGCTGGCCCCGCTGGAAGAGCGGATCTATCGGATGCGTTGCGTCGAGGGCTGGTCCATGGTCATTCCCTGGGTTGGGTCCCCCCTCAGCGCTCTAATCAAAGCGGCTGATCCGCTTCCCAGCGCAAAATTTGTCGCGTTCCAGACTGTCCTCGCGCCAGACCAGATGCCCAACCAGAAGCGCCGCGACGTGCTGGATTGGCCTTATGTGGAAGGCCTGCGCATGGATGAAGCCATGCATCCGCTGACCATCATCGCTGTGGGACTCTATGACCAAGTTCTGCCCAACGTTGACGGCGCGCCTTTGCGCCTGGTGGTGCCTTGGAAGTACGGATTCAAAGGCATCAAAGCCATCGTGAAGATCAGCTTTACCGATTCCATGCCTCCAACCACCTGGAACAAAATGGCGCCCGATGAATACGGCTTTTATTCCAACGTGAACCCGCAGAAGGACCACCCTCGTTGGAGTCAGGCCAACGAGCGCCGGATCGGAGAATTCCGCAAGCGCCCGACTCTCATGTTCAACGGCTATGCTGACCAGGTGGCAAGCCTTTACTCCGGCATGGACCTGCAAAAGAATTACTGATGAAACCGCTGCCGGAAAAGTACGTTCGGGCATTGAAAGCGCCGGTGTTTCTGCTTTGCCTCGGCCCGGCCTTTGTACTCACGTGGAAGGGATTTCACGACGGCCTGGGCGCAAACCCCATTGACGTGATCACGCGCACCACGGGCCGATGGACACTTACTTTCCTGCTGATTACGCTTAGCGTTACGCCGGTCCGAAAACTGAGCAGCCTGACCTGGCTGATCCGCTACCGCCGCATGCTGGGACTGTTCGCATTCTTTTACGGCTCATTGCACTTAATGACCTATGTCTGGCTCGACAAATTTTTTGACGTTCATGCGATGCTTCACGATATTGCCAAACGCCGCTTCATTACCGCGGGCATGACGGCATGGTTCCTGATGCTGCCGCTGGCCATTACCTCCACAAAGGGCTGGATTCGGCGCATGGGCGGCAAGCGCTGGCAAAAATTGCATCGCCTCATCTACTTCAGCGCGGCCGCCGGGGTGATCCATTTCATCTGGCTGGTTAAGGCAGACCTGCGCCGCCCATTGACTTATGGCGCGGTCCTGGCCGGCCTTCTAGCCTATCGTGTGATTGCGTGGCTGGTGGCGCGGATGCGCGCTCGCCGCATTTTGGCCGCACAGCAGACGGTTCGAGCCTAGCAATTTCCCACGTATCGGCTTTCAGCGCACAGAAACGCCAAAGGCGCATCCCGATTATCTCGAAATGCGCCTCCGTAATTGATTTGTGTATTGATCAGTGGAAATTCAGCTTGATCGTGGTGGACTGTTCAATCGGTTGGCCGTTGAGTTTCGCCGGCCTGAATTGGTAGCCCATCACCGCTTGAAAGGCCGCATCCCTGAAGATAGGCTGGCCGCTGATGAATTTTGGATTGCGCGGCTTGCCGTCTTTTCCCACCGTAACCTGCACCACCGCCGGACCGGTTATGCCACGTGCTCTGGCGATGGCTGGATAGATAAGCGGGCCAATCCTGACCACCTGCAACGGCTCAAGTTGCGATTGCTCAATCGCCGCTGCCGACGGTGCTGACGACGATACCGGGCGCGCAAGGTTCGATAAAGGCGCCGCCGTGTTTCCGCTATCTGCCGTAAACGATGGCGCCGCTTCCGGAGCCGCCGAGGCTGCGTTCTCCTGCCGCGCTATCCTCGACGTGCCAGTGCTGCCCAAGGTAGCCACAGCTACCGGCTTCTCCATCTTCTCCACGGGAGCAGTTTTTTCCGCCTGCGACGAATTCTTCTCTGTCTCTCTCTTACTCGGTGGCTTTTCCGCTACAGGTTTTGCCGCCGAAGGCATGGCAATTGTCCCGGACGGCGATGGAGTAGTGCCATTCGCAATTGGTGAAGCTGGCTGCGTGCTGGCATACGGTGCAGAACTTGCAGCCGGAGGCACGTTGGCAGCTTCCTGCGTTTGCTGCGGCGCGGCGGTTTTCGGCTTCTGCATCTTCAGGAAAGCAAATGTTGATGCTGCGATCACCAGCACGGCGACTACGCCGATCATCATAAATCGGTTGCCGGGCTTCTTGTCTTCCGCTGCTACTGAATCGAATGTGCCAAAGTTTGCCCGTGGAGCAGCGTCAAAGCGCTTTTCCTCTTTCTTGGGCGGCATTGCCAGTGGAACCACTTCCAACGGCGTGCTTTTTGCTATTTCGGTCTTGGCCATTGCCGGAGCAGCGGCACGCGGCGTTGGCGATGAAGGCTTGATGACGACTGCGGGCGGAGCTGCAGGAGGCGGCACGGCAACAGGTTTCGCGGTAATGGTGGGCGCGGCTGGCTTCGGCGCTTCGGCCTGCGGATTTTCGTCGCGGGCGCGGCGCTCTTTTTGCAGCAACGCGGAAATCTGGTCAGCCATGGTTTTTAACACGGCGACGTGCGTAATGGTAAACGCGTGCGGCGTAGGCGCAAATGCCGCCAGGACTCCCACTACCCGGTTCTCTTCCCGAATGGGCGTAACCACCATGGAGCGTATTCCCAGGGCACGGATCGCGGCCGTGTCGACTCGCGTGTCAGTCTCACAATCGTCGCAACGCAGCTCTTTGCCGGTCTGGATGCAAAGGCCGGTAAAGGTGCCTTGCACGCGCAACGCCGCACCAATCTCCGGCGCGCTGGCTCCGCTGCGGGCGCGGCACACAATCTCATCGGCATGGCCTTCGCTCAGGGCGATGGCCACTCCGGAAGCGTTGGTAAAGGCTTGGGCGCGCTGCGCCACTACCGCCAGATCGTCCGGCGAGGCGCCACGAGCTCTCTTGCTGGCGCTGCTGTTAGCAGTATCTGAAGCTTGGGTTGCCATGTGTACGCCGTCCCTCAAAGTCTTAGTTTTTGTTCTCCGCTCTCAGCCGGGGTCCCAGTCGAAGCCCAAAAAGAGCCGCACCAGATAAAAAGCCGTTCGATGCGCTCTCAAAACGTCCACCCAATGCCGCGCGGCTCGCGCCGGATTTCAGGATTACTCAAAGTTCAAAATCTATTGTAAAAAAAGCTGGTATAAAAACCGCCGGTTCAACCGCGAACGTTTCAGACGTGGGCTTTCTATGCCGGTTACGCGTTGCGTGGGGGACTCGCCAAGGAAGCGAGGGGATGAACGCGCGCGGCGACGAGCAGCCTGTCTTTACGGCCAAACCCGTTTTGTTTTATCACCGCCATTGCTTGAAGTCTGCACAGCCACCGGACGTGCCGCTTCCGAAACGCCTTGCGCACTGCCGCCTTCCAGTATGCGCGCTGCCACACGCAACGCTTCAATCTCGGCATTCAAGCCTGAGATCTGCGCCTGGAAAATGGCGATTTGGTTTTCTTTCTCTTTTATCGCGTCATATATATTGTTCATGGTTTTACCGGCCTCAGGCGCGAATATAGCAATAACTGTTCGAAAGTCAACTGGTACCCAGGTACACACGTTCAGGGATATACCTTAAGAATCAACGCGTTAGTACATGTCCTTAAGCCGCCAGCCTTTCACGATATCTCCAGAAAAACCCTGCAAAGTACGATCAAAACCGGGTAAAACCGGAAGTTGGCTAGTGGCATTGAACTCTGTCGTCGGCTCTTTCCCAATCTGGAACTGGTTGTTACCTTCGTAACCTTTAGATGAGACAGAGAGAGTCAATCCCGAATTTTCGAGCAGCCAATCGTCCATTGAAGATTTGCCAAGTGGCAGGGCAATGCCGGCAATTTCATAGTAGCGGTACTGTCCAAACGGCCACGATGGGAATGTTTCAACGGCGCGTCCATCTGCGGCCAAACTCCAAATTTGTTATCGACATGCTAAAAATTAGGACGAACAGCGTTCCTGGGCCACTTCCGTCACAAACTCTTTATTTCCTCTGGATGTAGCTAGAAATAGGTTTAGAATTCTCGGCGTCTCCCGGTTCTTGCACTAGCGACACTGGAGTGCGCTTATTGCTTTGACCATGGAGAGGGAGACGAAGCTCGATCAAGGAGATCCCCATGAAGCGTTTGCAACAGTTCTGTATGATCGCCTTATTCTGTTGTTGTTTGCCATTGGCTTTGGCAAACGCGCAAAGCGCATCCAGCGCACAAATCTCGGGTACCGTTGTTGACCCGCAGGGAGCGGTCGTCCCGGGCGCTAAAGTAACCGCAACCAATCAAGCCACAGGCACAGGTCGATCGGTCACTACCACATCGACCGGCAACTACGTGATTCCCAACCTGCAACCAGGCACTTACGATGTTGCCGTAGATGCAAAAGGCTTCGCGCCAGGTTCAACAAAAAACATAGTTCTTAACCTCGGAGACCAGAGGGATCTCGGCTTTAAATTGGGTCTGGCCGGATCTACTGAAAGCGTGGAAGTAACCACTACCGCGCCGCTCATCGAATCCACCAAAACGGATGTTTCCACTAACATCACGAACCTTGACATGGAGAGACTGCCCACGCTCGCAGGCGCCGGCGGCACCGTGAATGATGTATGCGTCCCAATGGCACTTACGTTGGAACCAACGGAAAAACATTGACCCTGGCTGATTTGCAAAAAGGTGGCAGGATCCTGTCGTCGCCGTTTAATGGTCTTGGCGATCCAGGGTCCGATGATGGACCACGCAAACTCCAACTCTCATTCCACGGTTCGCTTCTAACCGCGTGCGTGTACAAAACTAAAGGCGGGCCTTCGGGTCCGCCTTTTATATCTGGCAATGCGCCAAATCACACTCCGGTCGCTGTCGATTTCGTGATCGTGAGCCTCTTAATCTCGGCTTGCCACACCGCGAGCAGGGCGCTCCCAATCAGCACCAGCGCCAGACACAACCCCAGCCACATGCCCACCCGCGCCCATCTCCATGTTGGCGAAAATCGACTCTTGCCGTGCGCGAACAAGATTTCCTGGTCGCCCGGAATATGACTTTCGGGATATTTCGAGGGGCTTGTTACTGAAATACGGAAAAAAAGAATTGTGCATCTCTAAATGATTGATTACACTAGCGGCCATTTGGAACCTGCAGTGCAGTATGCAACAAACATGATAGGGGATACTGATCTGCTGTTTTGAAACCCATCCTACTTTTCAGGAGAGAAAAGAAAATGAATGTGCCGTCAAAAGCCACCGGCCTCTGGAGAATCGCGCCTTACTTGTTAATCATAGCAAGTTTAGTGCTTTCCTCCGTGGCAGCGTTTTCCCAGGCGACCACCGGGGATATTTCCGGAACAGTCGTTGATAAAACCAATAGCGTCATCCCCAATGCGAAGGTAGTTGCCACCCGCATCAATACAAATGAAAGCTTCACGGAAACCACAAACAAGAGCGGTGAATTCCGATTTACGAACCTGCCCATCGGCGCATACACTCTTAACGCTTCAGCTGCCGGGTTTAAGGCCACGGTTCTGAAAAACTTCCCGGTTGAACTCAATAAGATAGCCACAGCTCGCATCATGATGGAGATTGGCGAAGTCAACGTCACTGTAGAGGTTACCGGTGCGGCACCCACCGTTGACACCACCACCGACCAATTGGG
>Ga0134125_10010589_pt1 | contig 10349 bp, 14 predicted proteins | sample KB31751_FD_96464 | JGI IMG/M metagenome (GOLD analysis project Ga0134125, IMG submission 96464) | Terrestrial soil microbial communities with excess Nitrogen fertilizer from Kellogg Biological Station, Michigan, USA - KB3-175-1 | ecosystem: Environmental > Terrestrial > Soil > Unclassified ... | reverse complement strand
GTTCGATGGCGGTTGACGACTACGATACACCCACTTCCCAGAGGGTGTTGAAAATCGCCGACGACTTGGAAGCCCGGCTGATCTGATCGAGAGCGGCACGGGACGCTGAATGAGAAGAGCGAGACGATTTAGGGATGGTCGCGTGGATCGTTATCACGCCATTAAATTGAGTATCTCAGCCTCGACCTCATCTACTCGCAGCGGCTTGAACAAGAGCTTGCCAACTGACCTCGCCTCTTCGGCGCGCGAGTAGTAGCCGGTCGCCAAGATGATGCGGAGATCGGGCTGCAACGCCTTCGCTTGCTTCGCCAGCTCGATGCCATTGAGGCCACGCATCACGATGTCTGCAAACAGCACATCGATGTGCTCTTGGGCGATAAGCTGCATGGCCTCGTAGCAGTCGCCAAGACCCGAAAGCCCCTCGTGGACAGCGCCTCCGTGATGACCGCGCGGACCGGCTGGTCGTCCTCGACGAACAGAATGGTGGGGCCTTGTACTACGCCGATGATAACGCGTGCGCTGACTGTTCGGTCCGCACGGTAACCACGCCGAACAGCCACATGTGGACGGTAGCGAAGCCTGGGTGGTGGGACACTGGGCGGAGACGTTCATCTCCCCGAACTGGCGAAGCGCGCCCGCTGAAAGGCTATTGGATTTCGGCGCGAATGAATGGGCATTCGCTGATCGGCGGCGATTTTGCAAAGCTGCTCGTCGCGGATTCTCCAAGCAGCCAATTGAGATGGCGCCGCGCCTCGCTGGACTTGTATTCGTCGATCCCGCAATGGCATTGCTCTCCTGGGCTGAAGCTGACGCGCCGCTCCACGGCCAGGCGTGAGCAGTGCCTCGGTTGTGCGGCGGGGCGCCGCCGGCAGAGGCTATCAGGTGGCTTGCTGTGCCTCGCGCGGTTGCCCCAGATGGGCCCCCGCATTCAAAAATATGTGAGTGCGGATCGGCGGTCAGACAATGAATGTTGCGGTGTTGTATCGCCGGGGGAGAGTTCGGGCATGTCTGATCTTAGCCGGGCCAGCCATTGGCGGCAGCGAGCCGACGAACTCCGAGCAATCATAGCGCGGCTGCATACCAGGGACGAGCGCGAGCCGTTGCTGGCACTGGCCGACGATCTCGACGGCATGGCTGCGCGATTGCAGCGTGGCGAGGAGTCCAAAGGTTAATCTTGGGGGCCGGCCTTGCGCAGGTCCAGCCGCCGCTCGATCTCATCGGCCTGGCCTCGAGGTCGCGGGCGAAGCTTCTCCGTGTCGGGCCGTTTGAATTCGCCGCGATGGGTCGAAAGGCGGCGGCTTTCTCCCCGAGATACTGGGCATCGGCGCGGCGGTGGGGCATCCGCCGAGGCTACAGTGCGGCTGATGTTGTTACAATGCGCCGTCATTTGAGAGGCGATAGCTACCCTTCCTCGAAATGCGGAACGCCGCGGGCAGCCGTGCGCGCCAGTTAGGGCCGGCCGCCGCGCCCTTGTTTGGGCGGCGCGCGCCGGATGCGCCCAGGCGCGTTCCTACGCCATTCTGAATATCTCCGCAACAAAGCACGCCAGTTCGCCGCCTCGCGACGACTACGGGACGAAGCTCTCGCCGCAGTTTTTGGAAATCGCGAACGAACTTGATGGCGAAGCCGACGAGAACGAGCAACGACCCGATCCACGCCCGACCGAACTGACCCGCTGGATCAATGGCCGACGATCTCACCGACGAGAGCGCAAGCTTCTCGTCAACCTCATCACCCCTCGTCAACCTCATCACCCTCGAAATCGACGCTGTCGCCGCGGATCGAGCTGAAGCGGATGACGGCGAAACTGCGCGGCGGAGGAGCCCGCGCAGGTCGCCGCTACCAACGACAAGGCGATGACGCGCCGGCGCGATGGCGAGGCCGCTCAGGCCGCCTGTGCCGGATCGAGCCTTGCGGCGATCTCATCGCAGTCATCCGCCAGTAGCAGCAGCGTCCGCGCCTCGACCGGATATCTTTCCTCTCGGGCCGCCCTGCGCAGCTTGAACGCGCGGCGCCTCCAATCTATCGGGCCTATCCATAGCTCCCTCCGATCAAAAGCCAACATCGCCCGCTGGGCGCCGGTATCGACGTTAGCGATGAAAGTTCATTGACCGGCCCGAAATCGCTTTGGTAGCGGAGAAGCCTGAGAAGAAACCGGTGCCCGCCATGCCACACGGTGGCGGCATGGGGGACATGGACTTCTGATTCCGCGAGGTAAACGGAGAGGGGATCGCGTGGCGATCCCCTCTTGCTGCAAAAGTCGCTCGCTTTGACGTAAACAGCGGTCCCAGGTCACAAGCGAGATCGTCGCGTTCTTGCAAAGCCCCACCGGCAAGCTGCCGGATGATTTCATCGAAGCGCCGGTTCTGCCGGTGTCCGGATTCGAGCCGACGCAAGCGGATCAGCAGAAGTAAAGTTAGTTGTGACGAGCGGTGCCGCTGGCATCGCTGCCGCTGGGCGTTTTCGTTGCTTCGAGTGTCAACGGGCCACGGAATGCCGTTCGCCGGCTACGAAGCAGGCGTAACGACAACGGTTCCCAGCATACCGTCTGCCTCATGATGCCTGCAGAGATAGCGGTAGGTACCGGGCACGGTGAAACTACGAAGATAGACTTGGCCCGCGGCGATATCGCCCGAATCGAAGGCGGTGGCGCCCGGCGGCAGGCTGGCATCGCCGGCCTTCTCGGCGAGTTTCGGATTGTCGGTGACCGTGTGCGTGATGAGAGACGTATTCTGCCACTCGACGGTATCACCTGATCGGACCGTCACCGTCGCAGGACTATAGCTCTCGAAACCCATGGTCACGGCGGTCGCCGCGTTGGGAGAGGGCGGCCCATGCGCGGGTCCGGTCAATCCGCAGCCGCCGAGCACCAGCGCCGCTGAAAACAGAGTCACCGCCGCTGTGGGGCCCGCGGAAGCCCCTGTCATTGACGTAACAGCGCTAGGAACGACGCGAGAGGCATCCGTGCTCGTTCCGACTTGCTGCTCACACGCCGGGCGGCATGTGCTTCGGGCGATCCGCTGCATAAGCGCGGTCGGTGCCTGCCCCGACCAACGGTTCCACCACATCCTTCTCAATGACGCCGATCTTGTAGCGATAGGCGAGTTCGCCGCCCATCCATCCCGTTACCAGCAAGATGGCGACGATGATAAACGATAGGACGAGGCCGCCTGGCAGCACCGCCGCCACCGGATCGCCGATCCGCAGGAGCAGGCTCACCAGCGCCAGCACCAACGCCAGCGAATTCCCGAGGAAATGCACCCAACCTGTTGAGCCCGCTCGCGCGCGCTGGATTGTCAGGAAATCGGTTAGTCCGAAGACGGCGGCGACGGCACCCATCACAAGGCCCGCTCCCACGAGCCATACCGAGAAGCCGGCCCAGAACGTGTTTCCGGTCCCCCAATAGACCAGATCGGTGGCAAGCGCTCCGACCAAAAATGCGATCGGGAAGGGAACCAACATCGGATGAATGGGGTGGCCGCCGATCGAGGCGGTACTTCGCACACCCTTGCTCAGATCATCAGCCATGACTTTCCTCCGTCGCCGGCAAGGCCACCTTAATGCCTTAATGCCGCGCCAGGCTTCGCGGGCTCACCGCTCAGCACCAACTGAATCAGCAACACCCGTAGCCGCTCGGTAGCGCCAATCGGTATCGGGTTTCACGGGAAGTTTACCTTGCCCATGGAACGGAAGAAGGGGAGCGATGTTGCGCTTTTGGAGCTGATGGGCGTCCCGGGGAGAGGCGCACTGCCGCGCAGCGCTGCTCGATGTGGTCCAGCATTCAGCCGACTGCACCTGATTGCGCCTCTCCTGCTCATCTAAGCGTATGGCGGACGATGCTCTTGTGCAGCAGATCGCCGACTCCCTGATCGCGCAACATGGTGCGACCGGCGCAATCGAGATTGCTGAGACGCTGGCATCAACGACGAGTGGCAGCGGAGTCGAATTTTGGGAGCGCGTAGCTGAGGCGATCCGCGCCAAGCTGCGCGGTAAGAGGTAAAAATGGCGCCTTACCGGCCTCATCGCTCAACATACCCGTGAGCGAGCGCCATATAGCAGGCCGGCAGCATCCTTCAATCGGCCCAGGCATTGTTATTCACATTGAAAGACAGCGCTTGATTCGAGCGGCGAAGTCATCTGGATCGGCTGGTTTGGCAATGACGTCGTTGGCACCCATGCTGCGCGCTACCTTGAGGAAGTTGGCGTTGCCGATGCGGCCGCCGCCCGAAATGGCAATGATCTTGGTGCTCGGTTGCTCGCGGCGCATTTCCACTATGGTCTGGATGCCTTCCTTTTCCGGCATGATGATGTCAGTGATCACCAGGTCGGGCTTCTCGCTGCGGAACAGGCGAAGCCCACGTTCGCCGTCGGCGGCGACAACCACCTGGTAACCCAGATCCGCAAGGAATTGGACCATGGCGGTCCGCACAACCAGGTCATCATCGATCAGAAGGATTTTCGGCGGTGCCATGCCTCGTGCCTTCAAGTAAGCCCAGAACAGGACATGGTGGGGCAGCCTGCTTAACAAGCTCTTAGCTCAACAATGACAGAGGACGACGCACCGAAAATCAATACAAGAGGTCAAAACTCGCGAGTTGCAATCCCTGTTTGTCACGGCACAGCTGATCTTCGCCCGATCGGCAATGCGGTGGCCCTCTTCATTCTCTATCCAGATGTCGCTGATGCCCGATCCACTGGCAACGCAGGCGTACTTCATCGCTGCCGAGGGTCGCTCATACGTCACCGGGTGTGGCAGCGACACGCCGGTTTGAGAGGTGCGTTTGACGAAATAAGCCATGGATACCTCCCAAGGCAAAGTGCAAGCACTCAGTAGTTGACGATCACGCTGTAGTTACCCGCGTAGACGCCGTGCGCCCGGGATGAACCCTCCTTCACGGTGGCAGCCACCGAGAAAGCCAGCGTTCCATCGCTGCGCAACACAGGCGTGCGTCCGGCATTGTTGGTGAATTTCCCGAGCTGCAGCGCCGGCCCGGAACCAGTGAGTGGATCATTCGCAGCGACCGAGATGGACACGGCCATATCAGGTTGGCCAGCGAGAGTGATCACGCCGGGACGGCTCGTGAGGTGATGGCCGACAGTTTCCAATTCAATTGGCGCTGTCTCCATCACGGCCGCGGAGGTCGGGAGGATCGTGACAGACACGTGGCCGATAGCGGTGGCGGCGAGAGCTGCCTTTGACAGGAGGGTCAGCGCGACGATTGCTCCGGCGGCTTTGAACGTCTTGGTCATGATGCCCAGTCCTCTCGATGCACTCGCCATGGCATGGACTGTACGCCCGCGACGATGGTCGCGTTAGTCGGCGCGGGGCCGTAATCAGTGCGACCTATCACGGCGCTATATCGAAAGGACTAGGTCGCGGCGCTGAGTGGTGGCGTGAGATGACGTGTGCAGAATGGGCTCAGCAATGTGTCACTTTCCAAAGGACCGCTCCGATGCCTGCTCTCGTAGTTCTGATCGAGGACAACCCGCTGGTGCGCTTAGGGCAGAGTATGCTGCTGAAGGATTGGGGCTACGACGTCATCGCCGACGCCTCGCTCAGCGCGGTTAAAGCATCGTTAAAAGGCGCAACCGGCGAGATTGCGGCAATCATCACCGATTACCACCTCGGGGATTCCGGCACCGGCCCGGACGCCGCCCTGGCCCTGGCCAAGGATGTGGGCACCTCGATTCCCACGTTGGTCCTGTCGGCAAGCCTCGGCAGGAGTTCAGGACAGGCGGCTGCCCTTCACGGCTTCGACATGCTTGAGAAGCCGGTCGACCCTGAGCGCCTGCGGTGCTGGCTAGCGTTGGCGATCAGGTGCGCAGCCTGACCGGGTCGGGCTGGCTATTACATATAGTTGTAGCGTGTTCGTGGTTGCACGTTCGATCCGGCGGCCCAGGCGTCAGCAAGTCGGCTAACGATCCATTTATCTCCCCTGACGCATGCTGCACTCGGAATGTCTCATGACGGTTTTGCCGGTATGTCGCAGCTGAGCGAGCCTGCGCTCAATCGAGCGTTTCTCTCCACCGCCCTGGCCCAGCGCGGCGATCGGCTGTTTGCGATCGCCGCCGCTTTCGTGTCGCTCGTCGGATTTATCGTGATGGTGCCGTTCGCGCGGGTGCAGTGGCCCCCGGTCTGGGGCTTCATCCCGAGCTATGAAGCGGCGCTCGCCGTCACCGACCTCGTTACCGCCGCGTTGCTTCTAAGTCAGTTCGGCCGGCTAGGCTCGCGCGCACTGCTTGTGCTCGCCTGCGGGTACCTGTTTTCTAGCCTCATGGCGGTGCCTCACGCGCTTACCTTTCCGGGCTTGTTCTCGGCTACCGGCTTGCTCGGCGCCGGGCCGCAAAGCACCGCGTGGCTGTATATGTTCTGGCATGGCGGTTTCCCGCTGCTCGTGATCAGCTATGCGCTGCTCAAGCGAGCAGAAAGTCGCTCGTTCTGGCAGCCGCGGCAGGTCTGGGCGGCGGCCATTTGCGGCGCGATCGTCGTCGTAGTCGCGGTGTGTTGCCTGACGCTGCTCGCCACTGCAGGCACCTGGGCCCTGCCGCCCATCATGGCGGGCAACGGCTATACGGCGGCGATGCGCGTGGTCGTCTCGAGCGTCTGGATGCTCAGTGCCGTCGCGCTCATCGTACTGTTGTCGCATCGGCCGCTCTCGGTGCTCGATCTATGGCTCGCTGTCGTCATGTGCGCTTGGATATTCGACATTGCGCTGAGCGCCGTCCTCAACGCCGGACGCTTCGACGTCGGCTTCTACGCCGGCCGCATTTATGGTCTGCTCGCGGCGAGCTTTGTGCTCGTGGTTCTTCTGACCGAGACGGGAAACCTCTATGCCCGCCTCGCCAGCTCGCTCCAATTGACCGAGGAGCGCAATAGGGAGCTCCACGCCTCCGAACGCGCTCTTCGGCAAGCCCGCGATGCGGCGGTCGGTGCAGAAAAGGCCAAATCACAGTTTTTGGCGACGGCCAGCCACGACCTGCGCCAGCCGCTCCATGCCATGAACCTATTCATCAGTGCCTTGCGCCGGCGGGTCTCCGGTCCCGAGGCGCCCATGCTTGTGGACAATATGGGCGCGGCAGTGAAGTCGATGCAGATGATGTTCGATTCGCTGCTCGACATATCGAAATTGAACGCGGGGGTCGTAACGCCGGCCATCCAGGACTTCGCCATAGAGGAGGTGATGGCGCAGTTACGCAACGAGTTCGCTGGGCCTGCGGCAGCAAAAGCTGTCGACTTCATCGTCCGTGGGTCCCCCGCAACCGTGCGGACCGACCCGACGCTGGTGCAGAGCATCCTCCGGAACCTGATCTCGAACGCCGTGCGATATACGAAGGCGGGCTGCGTCGCCGTCGAGTGCAGTGACCACGGTGCCTTCTTGCGTATTCAAGTCGTCGACACGGGGACTGGCATCCCGGCTGACAACCTCGAGCTCGCGTTCAACGAGTTCCAACGCTTTGACAAGTCCGATGCGAGAGAGCGCGGTCTAGGCCTGGGCCTGGCCATCGTCAGACGATTGGCGCGCCTTCTCGATCTGAAGATCGACGTCGCCTCCGAGGTCGGCCGAGGCAGCACGTTCTCGGTCGAGATACCCCTTAGCACGGCGACCGCGCCCTCCAACCTCGATCGTAGAGCGGCGGCGACGCCGCTGGTCGGGCGACGGGTGCTGTTGGTCGAGGATGACCCGATGGTGCGACAGGCGGTCGCCCGCGAGATTAGCGACTGGGGAGCGGAAGCGATCACCGCTGCGACGCCCGACGAGGCCCTCGACCTCGTCGCGGCTCAGCCGCAGCGGCTGCCGGATGTCGCGATCATCGATCGTGATCTCGGCAAAAGCATGACCGGGCCCCAGCTCTTGCGCAGCCTGGTCGCCCGGTTTGGCGCCATTCCCGCCGTGATCGTTACGGGGGCAACCGACCCGGACGCGCTCGCCGAATTGCGTGCCTCGGGTTTTCGGTGGCTGACAAAGCCCATCGATTCCGACACGCTGAAAGGTGCTATCAGCAATCTTCTTCCTGCCAGACCGGCCGCACGGTCATAGCTTGAGCTTGCCCGCCATCAAGACTGCCTCGGTGCGGTTGCGCGCGTTAAGGGTGCGGTATATGGCGGCGAGGTGCACCTTCACGGTGCCCTCGCCGAGATCGAGTGCCCGGGCGATCTCTTTCGTCTGACGACCTTGCGCCAGGAGCCGAAGCACGTCGCGCTGGCGCGGGGTAAAGTCATCGGCAGACACGCCGGGCCTCGGAACAGGCCCATTCGGACGAGCCGAGCCAGGATCGTCGGTTGCTCCTTTGGCGGCAGCCATATGGGCCACGGCCGGGGTGACGTAGACCGAGCCCGCGAGAATCGTCCTCACGGCGTTGACGATCTCCTCGGTCGGGGAAGATTTGACAATGTAGCCGTGAATCCCGGCGGCCAAACACTCGACGATCGTCGCGCGTTCGTCGGCGCCAGTCAGGACGGCAACCTTGGTCGCTGGGTAGATCTCCCGCACCGTCCGCAAGCTGGCCGCACCCGCCATTCCCGGCATTGAGAGATCGACCAAGAGCAGGTCAGCGCCTTCTGCGGCAAGCGCCTCGAGCGCGGCATCGAAGCCATCTGCCTCACTGAAACTCAAGCCAAGCTGCGCATCCGAGAGCGCCAGCCGCATCGCTTGCCGCACCAGCTCGTGATCGTCAGCAATGAGAACTTTCATTGTTACCAAGTACCCGGCGCACCGAGGATTCGTCCCTTCGCGTCAGAGCGCGTTGGATGATGGCTACCGAAATCTTGACCAAAGGTTACGATTTGCGCGGCGGCAACTATGGTAGGAACGGTTTCCGCTTCTGGCACGAACCTGCTGTGCTCAATCATCCGCTCAACGTCTGCTTACCGCTGCTAAGCCGACCTAGCGTGGGCCTCACCGGACCGCTGCTGTTGACCCGAACGAGACGACCGACGGGCTCGTGGTTGAACGAACGAGCCTCCAGCCCGATTCGGAGCGCGATGCCGAGGCGTGATCAGGCCACCCAGCGCTTGCGGCGTCAGATCGGGCGAGCGCGTCGGTCTCGTGCTCACTGATTACCCGATGCCGAATGAGATGGAGGGACAGGAGCTCATCCGGGGGATCGCTGCGGTCGCGCCTCAGATCACGGTCCTGCTCATCTCCGGTCATACCGGGGACGTGCTCCCACAGGGCTAAGATTGAGAGTCGGCAGACGCCCTGCCAGTGGAACAGCTTGAGAATGCAGGGAGGTCACCGCGCTGCTGAATGTGACCTTGTGCCAATCAATTAGCGTTGGGCCGCGAGCCAGCCGAGCAGACGATTGCCGCGGTTCAAGGCGCTTCAGGGTCCACTGAGCGCCCTCAGGGGAGTAATTCAGCGCAGCCACATGCAAATGAACGGAGGGGGAGATACCGGCCAAGCGTGTGAAGAAATTCCTCGCCGCCAAGCTGCCGTCCGTGAATCATTATCATGATAATGATCACAGGCACTACGAGGATACTCAACCGGTTGTAGGCGGGGCGGCAGCGTAGGTACGCTCGAGTGAAAAGAGCGAGTGAGGCCAACCCAAGGCCGATTCCAAGTATGATTTCCACTAGGCTATGAGCGCGGATCGCCAGCCGAGAAAGGGCTATCATCGCCGGGAGTGCCGCTCCGACACCTATTGCCGCAATGCGTTGCCATGTCCCCGTCAATTGAGCCGCCACTACTACTGCCAACGCGCCGTAGATCAAGGTGCTGAAGCTGGTATGGCCGCTAGGGTTGACGAGATCAGAGCCAACAGGACACGCAAAGAAATAGATCTTCAGCGACGCCGTGCCGCCGAGGCAGAGTGCCAGAGAAGCACACCATGGCACGATAGCTTGGGAGCATCGAACAGCCACGAGCCAGAGCAGTATGGCCACAGAAAGCGGCACCAGCACTGCCAAATCGCCGAAATCGGTTACTTCATACATGGCGGGTCGCCCATGGCGAGTAGCAGCGGCGTTGAGGCTGAAGCCGCTGGCACTTCTCGCAGGGGCCTGGCTGTCGCAATCGTTGAACGTAATCAACTATTTGAGCCGTAGCGCGCCTGCTCCTCTTGAACGAACTCGTCACCCGGCGTCTATTAAACCTTTAGCTCCGAAATTTGGACCTTTTCCCGGCCGAGCCGCGCGAGCAAGCCATCGAAATATTGGATGGTGCGCTCGAGACCGGTGGAGAGCGGCACGCGCGGCTCCCAGCCCAAGAGGTCGCGGGCGCGGTCGATGTCGGGGCAGCGCTGCACGGGATCGTCGACCGGCAGCGGCCGCCGCTCGATCTTGGACGACGAGCCGATCAAGGCGATGACCGTCTCGGCGAGCGCAAGCACGCTGGTCTCGACGGGAT
>Ga0134125_10010588_pt1 | contig 10350 bp, 8 predicted proteins | sample KB31751_FD_96464 | JGI IMG/M metagenome (GOLD analysis project Ga0134125, IMG submission 96464) | Terrestrial soil microbial communities with excess Nitrogen fertilizer from Kellogg Biological Station, Michigan, USA - KB3-175-1 | ecosystem: Environmental > Terrestrial > Soil > Unclassified ... | reverse complement strand
TCGTTGCCGCGCCAGACCTGAGCGACGACCGCCGCCGGCACGGTCACCGTCACGCCGCGCGCGAGAGCCTCCTTCCACAAGGCCCAGAATGTCCGAGCGCCCTTTTCAGCGGCGATCAGCGCCCCGCTGTCGAGGGTCAGCCCCGCGGCCACAGGCGCTGGACCCGGCGCAGCTCGGCTGGCGCAATCTCGCCCGCCTCGTCTTCGAACGCCTCGAGGGCCTGCTTGGCGGCGAGCTGCCGGAGCCGCAAGCGGGCGGCGTCAGCGAGCCAAGCAGAGACGTTCCCGCGCGACTCGGCCCTGGCTGCCCGCTGAACCTCTTTGGCGAGGTCGCCGTCCAGCGAGATGGCGAGCTTCCGAGCCGACATCGACCTCGATACTACCACGGTATGATAGGAGTGCCACCTCGTTCGAGCCGACGACCCACCGTCGCCGCCCGGCCCACACCCTGCTGACCGCCGCCGGCCTGGGCGTCGGCCCACCGACGTCCCGGGGCACCGCGGCCGGGCATAAACCGCCGAGGTAGACTTGTTACTCGGCGGTGGAAGAGGGCGCGAACATACAGCTCCAGCGGCTCGAAGAAGAGATCGTGCGCGAAACAGAGGTGGTCGCCGATCTCCAACAGCGGGCCCGCACACTGGAGATCGAAGTCGCGGCCTGGCCACCGCCCAAGAGCGATCCCCGCCTCGTCGTCATGAGGCAACGCCGGGACAGAATCGAGATGGTCCTCGGAATGGCGTCAGGCACGGCGTTGGCCGGTTTGCTGTGGACGATCTTGACTCACCTGCTCCGAGGACACGGGTGAGCGCCTTCCGAGATCCAACGACCGCCTTGGTCGAGTCCGCGACGCGCCGGCTCGAAAGGCTCCGGCGTGACCACGCGCAGTCCGAAGAACGCTACCGGGCGGCGTGCGCTTCCCTGGAGGCGCTTCCGCAGCGCGCCCTTCAGACGCCAGCCCCAGCGCCTCTGCGTTTACGGCCGCTCCGGGTCATCGCTTGGGCTCTGATCGGCGCCGCCTGCTCCTTGGTCGGCCTCCTGTTCCATTAGGCGGCCCGCCACCCGGCGGCTACGCTAACCTGACCGGCATGCCGGGTCAGTACATCGACGTCCTCGTCGAAGAGCAGGACGAGATCCCCGAGGGGTGCGAGCTGCGGTTTCACGCAGTCGCCGACGCGCGGCCCGTCTCGCGCGTCCGCTACGAGCCGCTGATCGGACCCGAGGGGGAGTACGAGGTGACCGCGGCGGGCGGGGCGCCGGCGCTGGCGGCGCCGGTCGACGATTCAGGGGCCGGGACGTCGGTGCTGGTGTGGGGCGACGCGCGCGGGATCCGACTGCGGCGGGTCGACGGCGGCGGCGCGGACACGCCGATCGCCGAGCCGTATCTCCTGCTGGCCGACGACGCGATCGTCCGGTGAGCGGCGCCGTCGAGCAGGTCCGCGCGATCCCCGGTGCCGCCCTCTACGTGATCCCGGAAGGGGGACACGACGCCGTCTTCCACGCCGCGCGCCCCGACTTCGTGCGGACGGCGCTCGCCTTCCTCAAGAAGTGACGGTAGCCTAAAAGGATGTTCACCTTCGTCTCCGGTGGTCTGCGTTCGGGCAAGTCCGCCTACGCGCTCCGACGCGCCTCCGAGCTCGGCCCGCCCCCCTGGCTCTACGTCGCGGCGCAGGTCGAAGGGGACGACGAGCTGAAGACGCGCCTCGCCAGCCACCGGCGCGACCACGACACCACCTGGCGCCTGATCGAGGCGCCCGAGAAGATGATCGACGCGCTCGAGCCCCAGACGCTGGACGGCGCCGGCGCGGTGGTGATCGATCGCGTCACGGTGTGGCTCTCCAAGCGGCTCGGGGCCAGCGACAAGAGCAGCGACAGCGATCTGCTCGGCGAGGTCCAGGCGCTGGCCGACCGGCTCTACCGTTCGAAGACGCCCAGCGTGGTGGTCACCACCGAGATCGGGCTCGGCTTCCTGCCGGCCAACGTCCCCGACCGGCGCCTCATCAACGTCGCCGGCCAAGCGAACCAGATCCTGGCGGAGCGCGCCGAGTCGGTGGTGTTGATGGTCAGCGGCGTCTCGCTCCGCCTGCGCTAGAATGCCGGCGGCGAGGTTGGTACGCCAGACCTTCCCCGTCGGCGCGCTCGGCTGCAACTGCACGATCGTCAGCTGTCCCGAGACGCGCGAGGCGCTGGTGATCGATCCGGGCGACGAGGCCCCCGAGATCCTGGCGGCGCTGGCGCGCGCCGGTCTCACCGCGGTGAAGCTGGTCCACACGCACGCCCACTTCGACCACCTCATGGCCACCGGCGAGGTCGCCGCCCGCACCGGGGCGGACGTCATCCTGCACGCCGACGACCGCTGGCTCTACGACCACGCGGTGATGCAGACCGAGGCGTTCGGGATCGGACGCGCCGATGGAAAGCCCTGGCTGCCGCCCCCCGCCCCCACGCGCGAGCTGCGCGGCGACGAGGCGATCACCTTCGGCCGCCGGGAGGCACGCGCGCTGCACACGCCCGGGCACACCCCGGGGTCGATCTGCCTCTTCTTCGAGCAGGCCGCCGAGACGCCGATCCTGTTCGCGGGCGACACCCTGTTCGCGGGCTCGATCGGGCGGACCGACCTCTGGGGCGGCTCGCTCCCCGCCATCCGCCGATCGATCCGCGAGCGCCTGTTGACGCTCCCGGACGAGACCCTGGTCATCCCCGGCCACGGTCCCGAGACGACCGTCCTGCGCGAGCGCGAAGAGAACCCATACGTGGGGCGTTTCAGCGACGGCCAGGCGTGAGTAGACGGCTCAAATCGCCCGGTTCATTTTTAATGAAACGAGCGTATGCTCTCGGGCTCCAACGGGAAAACGGACCGCCACCTTCAGCGACAGGACTATCCATGACGCGATCAGACCACCGTTCGGGACCCTCGCGAGGAATCGTTTTCGCCCTGCTGGCTGCGGGGCTGACCCTACTGGTTGCCAGTCCGGCTTCGGCCAAGAAGAAGAAGCCCGCGCCCGCGGATACGACCGACAGCGCGCCCGCGGCGGGGACCGACACGGAGAACCCGAACCCGAACGCCGCCGACGAGAAGCCGGCCGCACAGGCCACCGACGAGGAGAAGCCCAAGGCGGCGCTGAACCTCGAACAAGAGGCGCCCAAGACCGACAGCCTCGGCCACGTCCACTTCTCAAACCCCAACGGCGAGGGCCTCGGGCGCGTGGTGGTCAACGCCCCCGCGACCGCGAAGCTCAAGATCTTCCTCGAGGGCCGATTGTTCGGCACCGCGCCGGTGACGATCTACAGCGTCCCCAAGGGCGACTACATCGTCGAGGCCGTCGATGCGAGCGGCAAGTCGATCCCCAAGCCAGTCAGCGTCTCCGAGGGTGAAGAGAGCACCGTCGATTTCGGCACCAAGGTGGCCAGGGGTCAGGGGGCCGCGGCCGACAGCGGCGGCGGCGGCGAGATGACGCCGTTCCGGAAGAACCTCATGATCGGCTTCCTGGTCGGCGCCGGCGTGGGGCTCGCGCTCGGCGCCACCTTCGGCATCCTCGATATCGAGGCGGAGAACGACTACCAGAACACCCCCCGGTCCGACCAGGCCAAGCTCGACTCGCTCCAGACCAGCGGGCAGCGGGACGCGGACATCGCCGACGTGGGCTGGGTCGTGGCGGCGGTGGGCCTCGTCGGCGCCGCCGTCTGCGCGGTTCCGCTCATCTTCGGCGGCAGCGAGAAGCCCGCCGCCGGCCCCGCGCCGGGCGCGCCCTCCGCCATGTTCACGCCGGTGGTCGGCCCCCACATGACGGGCGGCGCCTTCACGATGAGATTCTGATACCCCGGCCGGCGGCACGCGCGCGTGGCTGGGTTTGCCCAGCCCACGGTCCCCTATTTGCCGAGCTTGGCGGTGTCGATGACGCGGGTTCCGGCGGGCGGGGTGAAGTGGAACTCCGAGTCGGGAACGCGCGTGTTGGTCTTGATGTCCGCGAACGTCAGGTCGTTCAGGTTCCCTTGCCCGTCGGTGATGACGCTCTCGCGGACATCGAAGCTCTTGGGATCGACGACGAAGAGGATGTTCTTCACCTGCGGCTCGGCCACCTTGGGTGACAGCGACAAGAGGTAGTCGCCCGGCATGCCGTAAGGGCTCTTGGCGAGCGCCGTGATGTCGAACTGCGAGGCCAGCTTTCCCTTGCCGGTGAGAAACGCCAGCGCCGCCGGCAGCTGCGAGGACTTGAGCTCCTGCTTGAAGGCCTGCTGATCGTCTGGCTCGTAGAGCCAGAGCACGCCGCCGTCGCTCACGTAGCTGGCCTTCTCGGGCTTGTCGTAGTCCCAGCGCATCCGCCCCGGCTTCTTGAACATCACGCTGCCGGCCGAGTTGGTCTTGCGCCCCATCGCCACGCTGGTCAGCGTCTGCGTGAAACGGGCGCGAAAGTCGGTCGCCGCGTCGTACCGTTTCTGGACCTTCTCGACGACGGCCTTCACCTCGAGCCGCGGCTCCGCCGCTGGTGTGGCGGCCAGCAGCGCGTAGGCGAGGACAGTGGTCAGCATCGCCGCGATCCTAGCCGAGCGGGCACCCCGGCGCGATCTCGTTCGCTGCCTGAACCGATTGGGTCACGATTCCTGTCCGAGACGCGAACTCAACCGCCGGCGGCCAGGTATTCGCCTTGCGGCGCCAGCACGTCGCGCGGCTTGGCGCCGTTGGTCGGGCCGACGATCCCGTCGCGCTCCATCTGCTCCACCATGCGCGCGGCACGGTTGTAGCCGATCTGCAGCCGCCGCTGGATGTAGGAGACCGAGGCCTGGCGCGTGTCGCAGACGATGGCCACCGCCTGATCGTAGAGCTCGTCGTTGAAGCGCTCGGCCGGCGCGCCCCCCTCTTCCCCCTCCTCGTCGCGCGGCTTGAGGATGTCCATGTCGTAGACCGGCTTGGCCTGCTTCTTGAGGAAGTCGACCACCCGATGCACCTCGTCGTCGGAGAGAAACGCGCCGTGGACCCGGCGCAGCTTGGTTCCGCGATCGGAGAACAGCATGTCGCCGTTGCCGAGCAGGGTGTCGGCGCCCGCCTGGTCGAGGATGGTGCGCGAGTCGATCCGCGACGCCACCTGCAGCGCGATCCGGCTGGGGAAGTTGGCCTTGATGAGGCCGGTGATGACGTCGACCGACGGCCGCTGCGTGGCGAGGATGAGGTGCAGCCCGGCCGCGCGCGCCTTCTGGGCCAGGCGCGCCACGCTGGTCTCGACGTCCTTGGGCGCCACCATCATGAGGTCTGCGAACTCGTCGATGACGATGACGATGTAGGGGAGCTTGGTCGGCTTCTCCGCGGTCGCAACCGCCTCGGCCTTGGCCTGCACCGCGGCCGCCGCGTCCGAGAGATCCTCGTCGGTCGGCGCCTCGTAGCTGACGATGCCGCCATTGTCGCCGTCCGCCCCCTCGGCCACGGTGATCTCCGCGTCGGCGTCGAGATCGACCTCCTGCTCCGTCCCGTCGGGGCCGGCGAGCACGACGCGGATCTTTTTCTGCTTCGCCGACGCTTCGGGCGCTGGGGCGCTCTTGCTGGCGTCGTTGTCGATCCTGGCGTTGTAGCTGGAGATGTCGCGCACGCCGGTCTTGGCCAAGAGCTCGTAGCGCCGCTCCATCTCGTCGACGGCCCAGCGCAGCGCCAGGTTGGCCTTCTTGGGATCGGTCACCACCGGCAAGAGCAGGTGGGGGATCCCTTCATAAATGGAGAGCTCCAGCATCTTGGGGTCGACCATGATGAAGCGCACCTCTTCGGGCGAGGCGTTGTAGAGCATGCTGGTGATCATCCCGTTGACCGCCACCGACTTGCCGGAGCCCGTCGTCCCGGCGACCAGGAGATGCGGCATCTTGGCCAGGTTCACGCTGACCGGCGCCCCCTTGATGTCCTTGCCCAGCGCCACCTGCAGCTTCGACGCCGCGCCGGTGAAGCAGCTGTCCTGCAGGATCTCCTTGAGGTAGACGGTCTCGCGCGCCAGGTTCGGCACCTCGACGCCGACCACCGCCTTGCCGGGGATGGGGGCGACGATACGGACCGCCTGCGCCTCCAGCGCCATCGCCAGGTCCTTTTCCAGATTGGCGATCTTGCCGGTGCGCGTGCCGGGCGCGGGCGCGAACTCATACATGGTGACGACGGGACCCATGTGGATCTCTTTCACCTTGCCGCGCACCCCGTAGTTGGACATCGCCTGCTCGAGCCGCTCGGCCATGTCGTAGAGCTGCTGCTTGTCCATGTCGTGGGCGGGCGGCGAGACGTACTCCAGAAGGTCGATGGTCGGCAGCTGGAACGCGCCGTCGGAGAGCTTGATGAAACCCATCTTCTCCTCGGGCGTCTTGGTCGCCTCGTCGGCGTCGGCCTCCGCCTCGATCGCCTCTTGGCGCATCCGCGCCAGGGACGCCGGTTCGACGATGATCGGCGCGTCCGGCGGCGGCGCCGGGGCCACGGCCGTCACCTCCGTCGCGGGCTCCTCCGCGTCGGCCTCCTCGGGCGCCATTCGCTCCACGGCCGCGACCTCGGCCACGATGGCGGCCATCGCGGCGCGCTCCTCGTCGACCTCGTCGGTCACCTTGCGCGAGGCCCCGACGCGGATCCCCTCGCTCTCCTGCGCCTCCATCGCGGCCGGCACCGGCTCCGGCTCCCTCGCGGCCTCGAGCGCCGGCGCGCGCACGGGCTCGACGATGGCGATCTCTTGCTCGTCGGTCTCGAGCTCGCGATCGGGCTCCGCGTGGCGCTCGCCGGTGTCGTCCTTCTCCGGGAAGGCGGCCCGCGCGGTTCGCCAGCTGGCGAGCGCGCCCACCACCAGCGCGCGCCGCACCTGCCGCCCGGCCCAGGCGAGCACCACCAGCGCCTCCTGCAGGCTGATCTCGGTGACCAGCAAGATTCCGACCACCATCATCGTCGCCGCGGCCAACGCCGCGCCGCCCGCGCCGATGAAGCTGGCGCCGACCTCGCCCAGCCACTGACCGAGCAGACCGCCCGGACCGTGCGAGAGGACGTCGCTGTCGGCGAACGGCAGGTGGAGCAACACGGAGATCGCGCCGAGCAGCAGGAGCGCACCGCTCCCTTCGCGCACGCCGTCGACAACGGGCCGCGCGCGGAAGCAACGGACCGCCATCACGCCCATGGCGGCGATCACCAGATAGGCGCCGAGCCCGAACAGCGCGTAGACGCCCGAGGCGATCGCGGCGCCGCCGGGTCCCATCAGCGGATCGCCGCCCCGCTGCATCGACACCAGCGAGCTCAGGGCGAACAGGCCGCCGGCGAGCAACAGGATGCCGCTGATCTCGCGGCGACGGTTTTGACGGTTCCCCCTGGGGGCGGATTCAGAGGAAGCGGTCTTTGCGCTGGCCATCGTGGTCCTCGTAGTCAGAGGTGGGCTTACGCCTACATCTGACTACTCAGACCGACAGTAGGTCAAATTTTCTGGCGATCTCGCTGCGCCAAGGTCTGGACCAGCCCCCGTCTCGTTCGGCGGGCGTCCTGACAATAGGCAATAATAACCGCATATTACGGCTGCGCCGGCCATCCAGCCGGCCTTCTACTTGACGAGCGTGATGGTGACCGTCTTCGCGCCGGGAGTGACCGTCACGCTCTGCGTGGAGCTGCTGTAGCTCCCGCCCGCCACGCTGGCCACGCCGGCGCTGGCCAAGGTCGGGAGATCGACGGTGATAGCGCCGTTCGGCAGCGAGCCGCACAGGGTGACGGTGATGACCCGCGGCGACGCCGAGCCGGTGCTGATGGTGACGCCGTAAGTGTTGCGCGCGCAGCTCGTCATGCTGAACGAACCGGTCAGGTTCTGGACCGAGATCGTCTGCCCGGAGGCCAGCCAGGCGTCGGGGACGCCGCGGCCGATGTGCAGCGTCCGCGCGAAGGTGAACGAGCTGCCGCTCGCAGTGGCCGAGAAGCCCTCCGCGGCCAGCGAGTCGATGAGGGCGAGGCTCTGGGCCGCCAGCGTCCAGGCGTAGGGGCTGGCGCCGAAATAGAAGTCGGGGTGGCTGCCGGCCCACGGATCGCTGCTGACGGGCGGGCTGCCGTTGCACTCCCACCAGGAGTACGGACCCGCGGTGGTCGTCTCGATCTGCCAGGCGTAGCTGGTGAGCGGCAGCGTCCGGTACTTGGTGCCGTAGAGCCCCCCTTGGGCGTACCCGGTGTTGTTCGCGGTGCTGTAGTTCAGGCTCGCCGTCGCCGAGTAGCCACCCATGGTCGGGAACGGCAGCACGCCGTTGAGGCGCTGGTAGCCCCAGTCGTACACGCCGTCCGACTGGGTGGCGTCCCCCAGGATCCCGGTGAGCGGCGCGCCCATCAAGTACGAATCCCAGGCGTTCTCGCCGACGTAGACCATCGAGGCCCAGTTGGCATCCCCGGAGTTGCCGCAGCGGTCGCCCGTCGGCGGATTGCCCGCGTTCGACGGCACGGTGACCTCGCACGGCAGGTGCGAGAAGTTGTTCGCCGACTCGTTGGCCTGGATGCCGGTGTTGGTGCCGGCGACGAGCGACGTCATCGTCGTGTTGGCCCAGGTCGCCTCGGTCGCGTTGCCGATCGTGGTCGCGATGTACTTGTACGCGGCCAGTCCGACGAGCGCCGAGTAGTCGTCGAACACCCAGGTCCCCTGCGAGTCGTTGTCGTTGGACGATTGGAGATACCCCTTGGTCAGCATCCCGGGGATCTGGTGCATCTGGGTGTAAATGCTCGGGCCCCAGCTGCTCGTGGAGCTGGCGTCATCGTGGAAGTACTGCGAGACGAAGCTGGTGTCGCCGGTCTTGGCCAGGTAGATCGCCCAGGCCCACGGCGTCCGCCACAGGCCGTCCCAGTACCAGTTGGCGCCGTTCGACGGGAAGTTGGAGACCTCGCTCACGCGCCCGGCCAACAGCAAGTTCTGCGCGTCCTGCAGGTCGCCGAGGACGAAGCGGTTGGCCAGGATGTTCGGCAGGTCGTGGTTCAGCAGCCAGGCGTAGTTGTTGGCGCCGCTGAACGGCGCCTTGCCGACCTGGACGATGCGCGTGTAGACGAAGTTGGCCTTGAAGGCGCTTTCGAGCTCGGTCCCCGGGTTCGAGAGGTTCGACTGCGGGATGGTGACGTTCGGCAGCGACAGCACCGGGATCGCCGCCAGCCGCCCGTTCCAGTAGGAGGTCATGTGGGCGTACGCCGTGTCGTAGCTCGAGACGGCGCCCGTCAGCGCCGTGCCGGTCGGCAGCGCCTGCCCCGAGCCGAAGTCGTCGACCGCGACCACGTAGTCGTGCGTCGCGCTCTGCCCGGCCGCCACCGTCAACGCGGTGGTGGTCAGCTCGACCAGGCCGGTCGAGGGCTGGGGATCGATGCTCATCGACGAGCTCGAGGTGTTGGTCAGCGTGACGCGGCTGTACACCACGCCGAACGTGTGGCCGCCGATCGTCGCCTGGTCCTCGAAATTCGTGATGACGACCTTCACGTTGTTGCGCGTGAGCGACGTCGTCATGGCGGGCAGGTAGCTCTGGTCCATCGTCCAGCTGACGCTGCCCGCCGCCGGCTTGCTGCCGCTGCTGGCGATCCCGAAGCTGTACATCGCGCCGCAGACCGTGGTCCCCACGTAGGTCGACTTGCCGTAGGCGATCTTGTAGGTGCTGGTCCCCACCCCGCGCGCGAAAAAAGCCCCGCTCGAATAGGCGAAGACAGGCCAGTAGTTTCCCTCCCAGCCGATGGCGGTGACGTTGTCGCCCCAGCCGGCGGGATCGGTCGAGACCGGGAAGTTCGTCCCCCAGGACTGCGGGAGCGAGTTGTTCTTGCACGCGTTGTGCGGCAGGTTGGGAACGGCCTGCAACGCGCCCGTCACCGCGCAGGTGCCCGGCGCGGGGTTCGAGCCGCAGGCGAGGGCGCTGCTCCCGCCCGTGCCCGTCGCCCCGCCCGTGCCGGTGGCCCCGCCCGACCCGGTCGCGCCGCCGCTGCCGGTCGACCCGCCGCTGCCAGCCGCGCCGCCGCTGCCGGTCGTCCCGCCCGAGCCGGTCGCGCCACCTGCGCCCGTGACCCCGCCCGAGCCGGTGGTCCCGCCGGTGCCGCCGTTGCCGCCGCTGCCGGTCGATCCACCGCTGCCGCCGCTGCCGCCGCTGCCGGTCGTCCCACCCGTGCTGGTCGTTCCGCCGCTGCTCCCCCCCTTTGCCCCGCCGGAGCCCGAGCCGGCGCTGCCCGGCGACCCGCCGGAGCCGTTACTGCCGCCGCCCCCCCCGGTCGTCGAGCTCCCCGAGTTGCCGCACCCGAGGGCGGCTGCGGTCAGCACCGACCAGAACAAGACGACGGTGGTGCGCCCCCGGAAACGGCCGCTCTGGCTGGACCTCATACCCGCATATGTTCCTGCGGGGGAGCCCCGCGGCTCAGCGAAGCGGC
>Ga0134125_10010585_pt1 | contig 10352 bp, 7 predicted proteins | sample KB31751_FD_96464 | JGI IMG/M metagenome (GOLD analysis project Ga0134125, IMG submission 96464) | Terrestrial soil microbial communities with excess Nitrogen fertilizer from Kellogg Biological Station, Michigan, USA - KB3-175-1 | ecosystem: Environmental > Terrestrial > Soil > Unclassified ... | reverse complement strand
GGAAATCGTACCGTCAACTTGGACGGCTACCCGTTGCTTCAGTTCCGGACTGCCGGCGACTGCAATTTCGACAACGTCGTCAACCCCGATCCTATAGTCGGCATGGCCGGCGACGACCGATAACAGAAGCATAATCGCCCCAATGCCGCCGGTGCGCCGGGCATCGCAGAACGATTGGATTTTGTTTCTTGGCATGGCGATAACCCGATCGACCAAGGACATGGTTAGAAATAATTTTGGGCGCCATCAGGACTTGCCTGTCTCATTGGGGGTACTCCCCTTGAGTCAGAGCACTGCTCACAATAATGCAGCCCAGTTTGGGGTTTATGGTCATCCCCTCGCGCGTTGAGGTGCGGATCATGACCGTGCTTGTGACAGGCGGCGCCGGATACGTTGGAAGTCAGCTCGTACACGAGCTGCACGCCGCAGGCGAGAGCGTCGTGGTCATGGATGACCTATCCTCCGGGCACGCAGATCTCGTGCCCGGCGGTGTGACACTCGTCATCGGATCGGTCGGCGACCCCGCGCTTCTTGCGCAAACCCTTCGGCAATACGGCGTAACAGAAATTGTGCATTTCGCAGCCTCTGCCGTCGTTCCGGAGTCTGTGCGTAATCCGTTGCTGTATTATGCAAACAACACGACAAACACACTAACGATTGCCCGGGAAGCTGTCTTGGCCCGGGTGAAAAGCATTATTTTTTCCTCGACCGCCGCGGTCTACGGCAATCCGCAGTCCGTGCCTGTCGACGAGTCCGCTCCCCTGCAACCGCTCTCGCCCTACGGCCGTTCGAAGCTGGCTTGCGAGTGGATTGTTCGGGATGTTTGCAGCGCGCACCCGCTTCGGTACATCGTGTTGAGATATTTCAACGTCGCCGGCGCCGATCCGCTTCTGCGAACCGGACAATGGTCGGTCGGAGCCACGCACCTGATAAAGGTCGCGATCGAAGCAGGTTTGGGCATCCGCCAGAAGTTAGACGTATTTGGAACGGATTATTCTACGTCGGACGGAACGGGCGTTCGTGACTTCATTCATGTAGCGGATCTTGCCGCCGCCCACGTCCTTGCGCTGCGACGATTGCGTGAAGGCTGCTGCAACGACACTTTCAATTGCGGGTACGGGCGCGGCTATTCGGTGTTGGAAGTGATCTCTGCGATAAAACAGGAGATAGGACGCGACTTCCAGGTGAATTTCGGACCGCGCCGAACTGGCGACCCTGCCATCGTTGTTGCCGATGCTACCAAGGCGAGAGCCGCTCTTGGATGGCGACCGCAGTACGATGATCTCGCCGTGATCGTGCGCCATGCTATCGCCTGGGAAATTCGGATGCGTACTCTCCGTGGGCGAGCCGCCGCGCACGCTCCTTTAACTGAATCAATCCCGGCCCAAAGCATGGGGCTGGCTGCAGCGGACAACGCGACAAACATTGACCGCCCACCTTGGCCCGCTCACCACAATCTGGAGCCGTCGCCGCCTGAGCTCGGCGGAGACGCCGCGGAAAGATGAAACCGTTTAGGGCGTCGCGCCCGACACTTTCAGGGTAGTCAGATGCTGAACAAAGTCTCTTGGCCGGCGTCGGGAGGCGACTCTTCGGTTCGGGGAACATTTGCGCATGAACCAACGATCGACTTCCTTGAGCTCTTCAGCCTCTTTCGTCGCCAATTGGCATTAAGTACGACCGTCGTAGCGGCCACGCTTTTGGCCGGGCTGGGTTATCTCGCAATTACACCGCCCCAATACACGGCCTCGTCTACGCTGCTCATCGAGCCCAAGCAGTCGCCGCCGATTTCTCCATCATCATCCACCAATGCCGTTGTCGATTCCGCATACGTCGATAGTCAGATTGAGATTCTCAAATCCGATACCCTCGCCAGGGCTGTCGCAAGTCAGCTCGGATTGCAATCGGATCCTGAATTCGTCCCTTCGGGTCGTGGGGTGTTTCATTCAATGCGCGATCTGGTCGGTTTATCGCCGCAGAGGGATGACGATTTACTCGGTCGTGCCGTTGACGCTTTTAAGGCGAAGCTGACGATCAGGCGGATCGGTCTGACGTACGTGATCGAGGTCGGTTTCCGCTCGTTAGACCCTGGGAAGGCCGCGCGTATCTCCAACGCCGCCGTTCAGGGCTATATGGCCGCTCAACTAGACTCCAAATATGAGGCTGCGCGCCGAGCGGGTGTCTGGCTGCAAGCGCGTATCGTCGAATTGAGAGCTAAAGCGCAGGCGGCGGAGCAGGCGGCCGCAGAATTTAAAGTCAAGACCGCCACCCCAACCGAAGGCGCTTCCGTGAGCGACCAGCAACTCGCGAAGCTCGCTGCCAATAGCCGTGTCGCTCTCAAAGATCTGGAAAGCTCGGCACAACTTTATCGCGATCTCTATAACAGTATGCTGCAGCGCTCGACGGAGGCGACTCAGCAACAGCTGTTCCCGTTCGCTGACGCGCGCGTTATTGCCGAAGCTACTCCACCGCTCCAAAGGAGCTATCCCAAACCGGTTATCGTTATTGGTGCCGCTGCGGCCATCGGCATGTTGCTCGGCCTCACAGCTGCCTTTGCGCGCGAACACCTCAACCTTGTCTTCCGGCTCCCCGCCCAGTTGGAGAGCGATCTCGGTATCCCCTGTTTAGGCGTGTTGCCCAGACTTCCGCGTTCTGGCGGGTCGTCTGGGCTAAACTCCGAAAAGCGCGCCAAGAGCAAAGACCCTGCGGGCGGCGGAAAAGCTCATCCGGCCACCAGCAGCAAACAGTCCCCGATCGTGAATGAGGTCGTCCGTCACCTGATCGCACGCGATCCGCAGTGTTATACCTTCGTCATCGACCAGCCGTTCTCCCCAGAGAGCGAACAGATACGGTTCATCGGCGCGGAGTTTAGCCGCGTCGCCCTGCGCGGCAAAGTGGTCGGTATCACCTCCGCGCTGCCGCGAGAAGGTAAGAGCTTGGTCGCGGCGAGCCTGAGCCAATTGCTCGCCGATGCCGGTCGCAGAACGCTCCTCATCGACTGCGACCTGCGGACGCTCGGGTTGACGCGGCATCTCGCCCCGAATGCAACGGCGGGCCTGGGCCATGTGCTCGCCGGGCGTGCGGATTTGAACGGTATTGCCTGGTTTGATCCAATAACCAAGTTGGACTTCTTGCCGGCCGTTATGCCCCCCGGCCGCACCACTCATCCAAGTGGGGTGCTTTCCTCGCTGGCCATGCAGCAACTGCTCGAGTCCGCACGCAAAAACTATGACCAAATCATTCTTGATATGCCGCCGCTTCTTCCGGCCGCAGACACTTCGGCCGCTTCGCACCTGATCGACGGGTTCATTTTTGTCGTCGAGTGGAGACGAACACGGGTGTCGGACGCGCGGAACGCCTTGACCTCGGCTCCGCTCGTGATGGAACGGCTATGCGGCGCAGTGCTCACAAACGGACGATCCGACCGGATGGCAAGCTGGCTGCGAAGTCGTCGGCCAGCGGTATGACAGAAACAATCGCTCCATCGTTTCCGATCTATGTCACGCTGCCTATCTGGGCGGCGGTGCTGATCCTCGTTCTGTTTCAGATCTCGCGGCTGCGCGACCGCTATGTTGCGTTCCTTTTGTGCAGTTTGTGGCTACGCTACTCGCTCGGTGCTTTCCACGAATATACTTACTTGCCCCTCCTGTTCGGCTTCTCCGCGATAGCGCTCTCCTCATTGATCGTTATCGCAATCGGATTTGTTCTACTTGGCACACGCGCTCTTTTCCTTCGAAAGCTAGCTCCCCTTTACGTTATCATCCTACTCATTCTGATCAGCGCCTCGATTAATCAGACCTGGATAGGCGCGATCAATGCCATCCTTAAGTGGCTCTACATGATCGTATTTACGCTCATCGCCTATGCCTCAATCGAGCGGAACGGACCGGATCGCGTTTTCCGTGCCTTGGCCATCGTGTTCGTCGGTCCAATCGTGCTGCAATGGATTTCCGTGGCGTGGGGGCTCGACTTGGTCAATGAGGATCGAACACTGAGCTTCGTAGGAGGTTATCAGCATGAGCAGGCGTTCTCGATCTTTCTGCTGACCTTTCTCTATGTGACCGCTTTCACGTCCCGTCTCGGCGTAGGCGCCTCGTATCTTCGGCTGCTCATTGTCGGGGTAGGATTGGCTTACGCAAATTATCGAACGTCAATTTTGGCCGCCACGGCCCCTGCCGTTTCGTTCGCGATTACAACGTTCATCGGACGCATTACCCACCGCCAACGCGTCATCGTCTTCATCGTCATCGGGGCGGTGTCTGTCGCGTCTCTGATCGAGATCGCCAATCTCGCGTATGCTCGATTTGCGGACCTCGGGGAGGTGCTTGATAAGGGCGCATCTCTGATTCAGTCTCCCGAATATTTCACTGCCGACCAGAGGCGGTTGTTTTCGGGGCGAGTTTTTCTCTGGAGTCAGTATTTCGACGCCTATCTGGACGGAAACATCATTCAACTTCTATTCGGATTTGGACCGGAGTCGTGGGTCGGTCGTTTTCCCCTGTATGCACATAACACCTTTATTTCGCACCTATATGAGCTCGGAATTTTCGGCCTTGTCGCATTCGTATGGCTCCTGCTCGTCAACATGCTGCGCGCCATCTACACGGGAAGCGCGAAGATCATTCTGCTGTCGTGCCATGTGGGCTTTTTCATACTTAATCTGGCGACCATGCCAATTTGGACCATCGAGGGTGATATCCTCTACGCGTTCCTGCTAGCCCAGACTTGGTACATGCAAGTGCCAGCCGCGGAGAAATTGGGGTTTCTCAAAGCTCGCACACCGTCGACATCGCTCGCCTACGGCTGAGCGACGTCTATCAGGCTGCGCGCACTCGTCACGGGGAATGGCAAGCTACGTCCCTGGCGTGCGTCTGCTTTCCGGGCGCGCGCCGGGCGGAACCTGTCTGCGCGGGTTTAGGGCACGAGCTGCCACGCCGAAGAATTTGCGGCGGTAAGTGAGGAATGCCTGCTCGCCATTGACTACGTGGGTAGCGACGTCCAGCGCAAGCACATGCGGACATCGAACGTGTGTGCGCACCTCACGCCTGTCTCAGAACCGGACATTTTCCGGGCCGCGCAACCGCAGCGGATACCTTATTACCATTCACGTGAGTTGAGGCGAACATCTTAAAATAGAAAAATGCTTCCTCTCACTTCGTTCATTGGAAATTCGCACGAGGAAAATCTCAATGCTTCAACGAATTGTCGCGGATGTGCAATTTCGATTTCTCGCGTAAGGCGTTTTTTTGTTCGCGAGCCACGTCGGCGCCATAAACGAACGGCACGAGAATTCATCTAGGGTAAGGGAGTGCGTTAATGAATGCCCCGATCGGCGACGATGAGTTTAGAAAATATGCGCCCAGGCGAATTCGCGACGATGTTCCAAATCGGGACCAGTCGTCCCCACTGAGTGGCGACAGGCAGCAGCCGGCATCGAGCGTCGATCGACAGCAGCCGTCACCGGGCGCCGATCGATACAAGGGTGCAGGATTGACGCGCTTTACGTCAATTGACGGGAATCTGGATCGGCCGACAACCATTAAATCGGTCGCGCCGCCGGATCTTCACCCCGAACGGGGCGTGCGCTTCGGCCGCATCGCGGTGGTCGCCCTCGCGTCTGCAGCTGTCGCCGCTTTGCTCGTCGTTTTCACGATGCCGTTCTGGCAAGGCACAAGTTCGCTGCTCACGTCAGAGCCGCGCCATCCGCAAGAGACCGCCAAGTCAGAGCAGCGCGTGCCAAGCAATGTGCCGGCGCGTGATAGCGCGCGGAACGACCAAGCTTCGGTCGACAACCATTCCGGCGCTGCCGCCACAAAGAGCGACAACTCGCGCGCCCCTGCCGGCAAGATTGCAGTCGCAGCGGCTGGCGGACAGCCCATCGCAATCGCGCAGGCGCAGCAATCGCCGCAACAGCCGCAACCTCCACAACCGCAACTTGCTGCACCGTCGCAACCGGCGGCCCAAGAACCGGCGCATGCGTACCCGCCCGTTCGGGGAGTCACCGATCATGAGATCCGGTTCGGAATTGCTGCCCCGTTCAGCGGTGCGGCTAAAGAACTCGGCCAGCATATGAAAATGGGCATTGAGACTGCGTTCGATGCGGCCAATGCCAGTGGAGGGGTTTTCGGCCGGCAACTCCGGCTCATTGCGGCCGACGACGGCTATGAGCCCGCCAGAACCGCGCAAGCCATGAAGGCTCTCTACGAGAAGGACCAGGTGTTCGGAGTCATCGGCAACGTCGGAACGCCCACCGCGGCGGTCTCATTGCCCTACGCTCTGGACCATAAAATGCTGTTCTTCGGTGCGTTCACCGGTTCTGGATTGCTCCGCAGCGACCCGCCCGACCGATATGCTTTCAATTATCGGGCCAGCTACGCGGAAGAAACCGCCGCCGTCGTGCACTATCTGGTGAAGGTGAAGCGGATGAGGCCGGAGCAGATCGCTGTCTTTGCACAGCAGGATGCCTACGGCGACGCGGGTTTCGCCGGAGTGGCCAAGGCGATCCGTTCCATGGGAGGCGACGACCGCAAAATCCTGCGGCTCAACTACAAGCGAAATACGGTCGATGTGGAAGAAGCCGTTGCGCAGCTGCAGGAGCATCAAAAAAAGACGCGCATTCAGGTCACCGCGGTCATCATGGTGCCCACCTATCGGGCCGCGGCGAGGTTCATCGAAAAAACGCGCGACCTCTACCCGAACATGATCTACACCAGCGTGTCTTTCGTGGGCAGCACCGCGTTGGCGAACGAGCTCATGCTTTTGGGCAAGAAGTATGCGACGGGCGTCATCGTAACGCAGGTGGTGCCGCCGGTAGATGGCCACTCCTCGCTAGTGCTGGATTACAAATCCGCGCTCGCCAAATACTTCCCGGGTGAAGCGCCGGATTACGTGTCCTTCGAAGGCTACGTAGCGGCCAACATTTTGGTTGCGGGGTTGAAACGAAACGGAGCTCAAGTCGATCCGGAAAAACTGGTCGGCACGCTCGAGAATATGCACAACCTCGATATCGGACTTGGCACACCCGTGAGCTTCGGCCGGTCCGAGCACCAAGCTGTGCACAAGGTGTGGGGATCGCAGCTCGACGAGAATGGCCATTATCAACCGATTGACCTGGAGTAGGGTCGATCAGACGGCTAGCGCGCAGGGCGTCTAAAAAACGCCCTGCGCGGCATTTTCCGGGCACAATACGAGTTTGCCATCGAGCCCGCCGGCTTCGAGACGGCGATGAGCTCCGGAGACTTCGTCGAAGGATATGCGATCCGCAATCCTCGGCCGGATCGTTCCTCTCGCCAATAGATCCATAAGATGCCCAAGGTCCTCCTTGAACCAATCAGGATGGAGCGCTCGCATCGCATTGATCGAGTAGACGCGAACGCGTTTGCCGCCGTGTGTCCAACTCACGAACTGCGTCGATACATACGCGCGCGCCATCCATAGCAACATGGCGAGTGGCGACCGCTGCTTTCCCACGTGCGCGGTGTAGCCATAGGCACAGAGCACGCCCCCGGATTTGAGCGCAGCAACGGAGCGGCGGTATCCGTTCTCCCCGATGCCATCGAAAACCGCATCGAAACCCCCGGGCAAAACTCGGGTGAAATCTTCCCGCTGATAATCGATAGGCGTAGCTCCCAGCTCTCTGACAAGGGCGGCGTGCTCACCACGCGCCGTGCCCCAGAGTTCAAGTCCCGCCATTCTGCCAAGCACGACCAGCGCCTGTCCAACTGCGCCTGCCGCCCCATGCACGAGCACGCGGCTTCCCGGCTTCACCCGTGCCGCGCGATGGAGCATCTGGTAGGCGGTCATCCAACTCAGGATGAGTGCGGCAGCCTCGGCCGCATCTGCGTCCGGCGGCACCTTTGTGAGACAGCGAGTGCCGGCGGTGCGATAGTCTGCGTTCGACCCGAGCACAGTCAGATCGGCCACGCGTTCGCCGAGTTGAAATCCAGTGACTCTCGGCCCGAGTTGATCGATTTCACCAACGAAGTCATAGCCGAGCACGAACGGCGGCCGAACGAACATTGTTTGAGCGTAGAGATGCCGGCGGATCACCACGTCGGTGTACTCGATGCCGGAAGCGAGCACGCGAACGCGCACCTGCCCGCGGCCGGGCCTCGGCAGGGGCAAATCCACGACTTGTAACTCTTCGGGTCCGCCGAAGCGCTTCAGTTGGAGAACGCGGTTGCGCGGCTCCGGCTTGGCCGGCATTTGCAATCTCGCAATTCAGCCGAGGAAAAGACAATACAAAATACTCAGGAGCGCATCTTGCGCATTGAATCGGATCAATGGGTCAGCAGGGCTCCCCTAAAGACGTCGGAGCGGTTGGCCGAGGGGCTTGGCGAAGACTAACTTGTCGCATCCGACATCGGAGCAGTCGCAGTCCGGCGGTGACTCGTCGCGAATAGGCCCCTATCAAATCGATCATTTGACCTGTTACGATATCGCTCTCTTCGTAGAGGGGGCGTTCATGACCTCTCCCGAAACGCACGATCGCGCGCTTCCGGTCGCTCGAAAATCTGAATTTAGCGCCGCAGAGATTGGCGCACTTTCCCATCTTTACCGAGGTGAAGTTTACCGGAGTACAGTTTGGCGCACGCGTCTTGATAGCTCAACAAACTGGGCGGTGGTCACGACGGGTATTGCGCTATCAGCGACCTACAGCAGCGCTGAAGCCTCGCCTCTGCCGATGGTCCTTGTAGGTCTCCTTGTCAGCGTGTTTCTCTTATTCGAAGCGCGCCGCTACCGTTATTTCAATGTTTGGCGGGCCCGGGCACGCTTGCTTGAAACCGATTTCTACGCACCGATGATCAGGGGCGAAGGCGTGCGACTTGATCCGGGTTGGACGGAGCTGCTGGCAAAAGATTACATCAATCCACAGTACCATATCAGCTTCGCGCGAGCGGTTGGTCGGCGCCTTCGACGCACTTATGGTTGGATATTCGTGATCCAGGCTATTGCGTACTATGGGAAGCTTGCCATTCATCCTGTGCCGTTGGCCAGCTTAAGCGATCTTTTTGAGCGCGCCGCTATTGGCCCGATTCCAGGCACCATTGTGATTGCCGCGGGAGTTCTTTTCCATGGCGGTTGGGCAGTGTTCGCACTTATTACCCTTCGCATTGAAATTGCTTCGCGACGCGGGAAGGAAAGCCTGATCGCTATGGGATAGCCGCGTAGCTCGGCGGAAAGCCGAAGCGGTGCGATCGGATGAGTGGGCGAGATGGGCAAGCGTCGCCGGCCGTATTGTCACGGCTGTCGGCCATTGCCATTCTGCGTCGCCAAACAGAACGGCTCGGCCGGGACCAAGGGGGACGCACACATGCCCATTTCGAGTAACGTTTTCTCCGCAATTGCGCGCATTGCAGCGGTTGCGACCATCGTCGCGCTTGCCCCGATCGCAAGCCCAGCCTTCGCCCAACAGACCGTGCGGATCGCGTTACCGACGAAAACCTACTTCCCCACCATCATCGCCGAGACCGCGCTCCGGCAGAAGCTGTTCGACAAAGAAGGTCTCAAGGCCGAGCTCACCGTTTATCGCGGTGGCGCCGAGGCGTTCGAGGCGGTCGCAGCGGGCGCGGCCGACATCACGCTCGGCTCCTGCGCGATCGTGGCCGCCGGCATCAACAAGGGCGTCAAGACCAAAGCCATTTCCGGTTCGGGCCTCGGCTACAATGGCTGGTATTTGATGGTGAAGGCGGACTCGAAGATCAAAAACGTGTCCGAACTGGCGGGCAAGAAGGTCGGCATCACCTCGGCTGGCTCCGCGTCCGATCTGTTGGCGAAATGGACTGCCTCCGACAAGAAGGTGAACTTCACCAATGTGCCGCTCGGCGGCGGTGGTCTCGTGCCGAATCTATTGTCGGGCAACGTTGAGGCCATCGTGCTCTACTCGCCGCTGTCCTTCAAAGTCCTCAAGGACAAAAGCGTGCGCGTGCTCGTCGACTTCGGCGCCGAGGTGCCGAAACACCTGAGCGGCGTCTGGATCGCGTCCGACAAGCTGATCGCCGAAAAGCCGGAGGTGATCCAGAAAATCAATAACGCTCTGTTCGGCGCCATGGCCTCGCTTAAGTCAAACCGCGCCGACGCCATCAAGCTCATCGCCGAGGTCGATGGAATCGCGCCGGACATCGCCGAGGCCGAGCTCGACGGCAACATTCTCAAACTCTCCGACACGGGGGAGATGAAGCCGGAGTGGATCGACCGCGCGCTCAATCTTGCCAAGCTGATCGGCATGAAGGACTTGGCGCCAGCCTCGGAGATCTACACCACCAAGTTCAAGCCGGTCCCGACCAAGTGACGGCACAGCGGAACGGCTGAAATGGACGGCGGCAAGCTCGTCATCGGGCGACTCGTGCTGCTCG
>Ga0134125_10010583_pt1 | contig 10353 bp, 6 predicted proteins | sample KB31751_FD_96464 | JGI IMG/M metagenome (GOLD analysis project Ga0134125, IMG submission 96464) | Terrestrial soil microbial communities with excess Nitrogen fertilizer from Kellogg Biological Station, Michigan, USA - KB3-175-1 | ecosystem: Environmental > Terrestrial > Soil > Unclassified ... | reverse complement strand
GCGATGATGGCCGGGATCGACTTCGCCTCGGGCGAGATCATCATCCCGATCGACGCCGACCTGCAGAACGATCCCGAGGACATTCCGCGCCTGCTCGAGAAGCTCGACGAGGGCTACGATGTCTGCTCCGGATGGCGCAAGGACCGGCAGGACGAGGCCCTGCGCAGGAACCTTCCCAGCCGCATCGCCAACCGGCTCATCTCGTGGGTGTCCGGCGTCTCGCTCCACGATTACGGCTGCTCGCTCAAGGCATACCGCCGAGACGTGATCAAGGGCGTGAAGCTCTACGGCGAGATGCACCGCTTCGTGCCGATCTACGCCGCGTGGCAGGGCGCGAAGGTGACCGAGATTCCCGTGCGCCACCATGCGCGCAAGTTCGGGACATCCAAGTACGGCCTCGAGCGAGTGGTGAAGGTGGTGCTCGACCTGATGGTCGTCACGTTCCTCGATCGATACGCGCGCAAGCCCATCTACATCTTCGGCGGCATCGGCATCGCCTGCCTGGGGGTGGGCGTGCTGGCCGGAGTCTGGGCGCTCACGCTCAAGTACTTCCAGGGAATCTCGCTCATCCAGACGCCGCTGCCGCTCATGGTCGTCATGATGGGAATCACCGGGATCCTGTGCATCCTCATGGGCTTCCTCGCCGAGATCGTCACGCGCACCTGGCACGAGTCGCAGAACATGCGCATCTACCTGGTGAGGAACACGAGGAACGTCGAGGCATCCGCGCAAGCGCGGAGCGCCTAGCCGAAGACGCGAATGTGCGGCATCGCTGGATTCGCGGGAACGGGCGGCCTGGACGACCTCCGGGCGATGAACCTCGCCCAGGCGCATCGCGGGCCGGACGCGGACGGCCAGTGGGTGGATCCCGCGCTGCCCGTCCACCTCGGCCATCGGCGGCTCTCCATCCTCGACATCGCCGGCGGCACGCAGCCGATGTGGACCTCCGATGGCGAGGTCGGAATCGTCTTCAACGGAGAGATCTACAACTTCGCGGAGCTGCGGCGGGAACTGGTCGCGCGCGGCGCGCGCTTCGTGACCGACCACTCGGATACCGAGGTGATCCTGCAGGCTTATCGCCTCTGGGGTGACGATTGCGTGCAGCGGTTGAACGGCATGTGGGCGTTCGTCCTCTGGGATCGCTCGCGCAAGCGCCTCTTCGGCAGCCGCGATCGCTTCGGCAAGAAGCCGCTCTACTACGTCGATCGCCCGGAGCTCTTCGCATTCGCCTCCGAGCTTTCCGCGCTCACCGCCCACCGCGCCGTGCGCGCGTCGATCTCGCCCCTCGCCGTGCAGAAGTACTTCGCCTACGGCTACATTCCGGCGCCGCATTCGATCTACCAGGGCGTCAACAAGCTCCCGGGCGGCTACTCCTTCGAGTACGACGTCGCGGCGCGGCGGTTTCGCAAGTGGCGGTACTGGGACTTCGTGCTCGAGCCGTACGAAGGTCCGGTCGGCGATGCGAGGATCGACGGCTGGTGCGAGGAGCTGAGGACGCTGCTCGCGGCCGCGGTGAAGCGCCGGCTCGTCTCCGACGTGCCGATCGGCGCCTTCATCAGCGGCGGCATCGACTCCTCGGCGGTGGCCGCCTACGCTTCGCAGGCGCTCGGACCCGGCAAGCTCAACACCTACAGCATCGGGTTTCGCGAGCCGAGCTTCGACGAGTCGGCGTTCGCGCGGCGCGCGGCGCGGCACGTCGAATCCAACCATCACGAGCGCATCCTCTCGATCGACCTCGCGCGCGAGCTCGCGCCGAAAGTGCTCGCGCGCCTCGACGAGCCCATGGCCGACAGCTCGATCCTGCCGACCTATCTGCTGAGCGGATTCGCGCGCGAGCAGGTTACGGTCGCGCTGGGTGGGGATGGCGCCGATGAGCTCTTCGCGGGATACGACCCGTTCCGCGCGCTGCGCTGGGCGCGGCTCTACTCGAGCCTCGTTCCGAAGCCGCTGCACCGCGCGATCGCGTTCGCCGCCGCCCGGATGCCGGTCTCCCACAGCAACATGAGCCTCGACTTCAAGGTGAAGCGCACGCTGCAGGGGCTCGAGTATCCGCCCGCCCTCTGGTGCCCGGCGTGGATGGCTTCCGTCGCGCCTCGGGATCTCGAGGCCTGCGTCGGCTCGCCCGTTCGCCGGAAGAAGTCTATTCCGAGGCGATCGATCTATGGGACCAGGACGGCATGAAATCGCAGGTCGACAAGCTGTTGCGCTTCTATACGAAGCTCTATCTCCAGGACGACATCCTCACCAAGGTCGATCGCGCGAGCATGATGCATTCGCTCGAGGTGCGCGCCCCTTTTCTCGATGTCCAGCTGGTGGATTTCGTCCGCAAGCTGCCGGCCTCGGTCAAGCTGCGCGGCTCGCAGACGAAATGGATCCTGAAGCGGGCGCTGGAACCGGTCCTGCCGAAGGACATCCTCTACCGGTCCAAGAAGGGCTTCGGTGTCCCGATCGGCCAATGGTTCCGGTCCGGTTCCCTCGGGATGCCCGAGGCGGCATCGGCCATCGTCGACAGGAGCTTCACCGAGCAGCGGCTCGAGCGTCACGTGCGCGAACGCAGCGACGAACGCGCGTTCCTGTGGGGCGCCTCCGTGCTGCAGTATTTTTCCATGTCGACCGCCCTGCGAACGTGATGGCGAGCTCCGGCAACCGCAATCGGGAAATCTACGACGCGGGCTGGATGGCCTGGCGCGACATGAAGCTCTACGGTCCAGCCTCCGTATGGCTTCGCGAGCTCATCGCCTCGGCCCTCGGGGCGCTCGACGGGTCGCGTGTCGGCTCGATCCTCGACGTGGGTTGCGGGGAGGGGACGGCCACCGACATGCTGGCTCGCCAGTTCGCGCATGCCACGGTGACGGGCATCGACTTCTCGGAGGCCGGCATCGCGATGGCGCGCGAGACCTACGGCGACGCACGCGTGCGCTTCCTGGTCGACACCGCGAGCGCGCAACTCGACGCGGGCCGTTTCGACCTGGTCACCTGCTTCGAGGTGCTCGAGCACGTCGACGACTGGCAGTCGCTCCTCGGCCGCATCTGCTCCGCCTCGAGCTACGCCGTGGCGCTGTCGTTCCCGACCGGGCGCATGCGGCCGTACGAAGCCCATGTCGGACACGTGCGCAATTTCCGCAAGGGCGAGGTCGAGCCTTTCATGCGCGAGGCGGGCTTCGGCGTGGCGCGCCGGTTCTACGCCGGGTTCCCGTTCTTCTCGCCGATCTATCGCGACCTCTGCAACCTGGTGGACGCCGGAAGCAACGACTTCTCGACCGGACGCTTCGGCGCGCGCCAGAAGATCGTCGCCGCGGTGCTCCTCGCGACGTTCCGCCATTTCTCGCTGCGCAGCTTCGGCGACCAGTTCTGCGGCGTCTTCGTCCGCAGCGGACGGTAAGGCCCGCCGCGCATGCAGTTCGATTTCGGCAAGAACTGGGCGGACTATTCGGCCCACGCCCTGAACGCGCAGCGCGTGCGCGAGGCGCGCGAGGCGTTCGAGGCGCTGCTCGCGCCCGCGGGCGGCGTGCGGGGGAAGCGGTTCCTCGACATCGGCTTCGGACAGGGATTGGGGCTGCTTTCGGCGCGCGCGATCGGTGCGGACGTGGTGGGAATCGACATCAATCCAACCTGCGGTGAGGTGCTGCGCCGCAACGCCGCGTGGTTTCCGGAGGTGCGCGCGGTCGACTTCCCGGTGATCATCGGCTCGATCCTCGACGCGCACGTCGTGGAGCGGGCGCGTGCGGCGAGTGCCGGCGGCGCGGGCTACGACATCGTGCACTCGTGGGGCGTGCTCCACCACACCGGAGACATGGAGCGCGCGGTGCGCAACGCGGCGAGCCTCGTGCGCACCGGTGGCCACTTCGTGGTCGCGCTCTACAATCGCCACTGGTCGAGCCTTTCCTGGCGCGCGATCAAGTTCGCGTACTGCAAGTCGCCCGCGCTCGTGCAGCGCTCGATGGTCGCGGCGCTGACGCCGGTGATCTACCTCGCCAAGTGGCTCGCGACGGGCAAGGATCCGCGGCGACAGGCGCGCGGGATGGATTTCATGTACGACGTCGTCGACTGGGTCGGGGGCTATCCGTACGAGTACGCGAGCCGTGACGAGGTGCTCGCGATGATCGAGCCGCTGGGCTTCCGCTGCGTGGCCTGCGTCGCGAGCGAGGTGCCGACCGGCTGCAACCAGTTCGTGTTCGAGCGCGCGAGGTGATGGCGCGCGTCTCGATCGCCTGGCGCTTCGCCCTCAAGGCGGCGATTTCCGCCACGCTTCTCGCATGGCTGCTGTCGCACACGCCGCTCGCGGAGATCCGCGGCGTGCTCGCGCGGCTCGACCCGCTCCCGGTCGCGGCGGGCATGGCGCTCGCCGTCCTGACGTGGTGGCTCTCGGCGGTTCGGCTCTGGCTACTCGCCCGCGAGTTCCCTTTCGGCCAGGTCGCGCGGATGACGTTCGTCGGCATGTACTACGGAACCGTCCTGCCGGGACAAGTCGCGGGCGACGTGGTGAAGGCGTATCGGCTGAGCTCGGTGCAAACCGCGCCGGGGCTCGCGGCCGCGGCGACCTTCGTCGATCGCGTCGTCGCGATGATCGGATTGCTGGTCACCTGTGCGATCGCCGCGCCGTGGGTTCGGCAATTACCGTCCCGGCTCGCTCCCGCGATCACGACCGCGGCCGCCGCCTGCGTGCTCGGCCTCGCGCTCGCCTCGCACCGGCGCGTGCGATCCGTGTTCTTCGAAGCGTCTTCGGCCGCGACTCCGGGCCTGCGCGGCCTCGCCGCCCGCTTCGGCTCCGGATTGAACCAGGTCCTCGAGCGGCGCGGGCGCCTGGCGTCGAACTTCGCCATCGCCATGGGGTTCCACGCGGTTTGCGTCGCGATCCAGGTCATCCTCGGAGCCGCCCTGGGAATCGAGCTGCCGGTGGCCGCCTGGTGCGTGACCTACGCCGGCGTCTCGCTCCTCACCTTGCTTCCCGTCTCGATCGCCGGCCTCGGCATGCGCGAGGGCGGCTACGTCGGCCTGCTCGGACTGTTCGGCATACCGGCGTCCCAGGCGTTGTCCCTGTCGCTGCTGATCTTCGCCTACGCGATCGTCGGCGCGCTCGCCGGGATGCTGGTCGAGATTTCGGACCGGTCGAATAGCGCGAGATAGGCACGCGCGGAAGCGTCCCACGAGTACTTCGACATGGCGTCGGAACGGGCCGCGCGTCCGAGCATCGCGGCCAGCTCGCGATCGCCATGAAGCCGGCGGATCGCCTGGAAGAGCGCTTCGCGGTCGTCCACGGCGAACACGAGGCCGTTGCGGCCGTCGACCACCACATCGCGATTTCCCGGCCCATCGCTCGCGATGACGGGAAGCCCGCTCGCCATCGCCTCGAGCACCGTGTTGGACATTCCCTCGATGTTGGAGGCCTGCACATAGCAGTCGGCCGCGCGATAGAGCTCGCCCAGCCGGTCGCGCGACACCCAGCCATGCCACACCACTTGCCGCGCGATCCCGAGGCGCTCGGCCGCGGCGTGGAGCGGCTCGCGCAGGGGTCCGTCGCCGACCACCGAGAGTCGCAGCTCTTCGCCCCCGGCCGTTTCCCTGCGAAGGCGCCCGAGGGTTTCCATCACCAGGGCGAGCCGCTTTTGCTCGGTCAGGCGGCCGACGAAGAGCAGCTCGAAGCCGCCCTCCGCGCGCCGCGGCGCAGGATGAAAAGCGTCCGTATCGACGCCGTTCGGGATCGTGTGCACCGTGCCGCCGTCCGCGCCCTGCGCGAGCGCGGCGAGCGACGGCGAGTTGGCGACGACGGCGCGGGCGTGGCGCAGGCAATGCCTGCGAATCGGAGCGAGGATCGCGTGCATCCGGTCGAGCTCCGGCAGGAATCCGGGTACGTCGCCGCCGCGCAGCGAGACGATCGTGGGCACGCGGTGCCTCACCTCGAGGACCGACGCGAGCGGTCCGCACGGGACGGAAAAGAACACGATCGCGCCTTCGGGGCGCTCGTCCTGGCGCGTGCGCAGCAGCCGTACCAGGCCGCGCCCGGCGAACGCGAGCATCTCGCGCATCGACGCCCGGTCCGTCCGCGAGCGGCCCGTCTCCAGGCGGATCACGCGGACCCCGTCCTCGCTGCGCTCGCCCGCATCGACATCGAGCCCGGTGGTGAGCACGGTGACCGAATGGCCCATCCGGACGAAGCACCGCGCCATCGCCCGCGTCGCCGTCGCCGCGCCTCCACCGACGGGCGGATATTCGTAGTTCACGAGCAGGAGCCGCATCAGGGCTTCTTCCGCCCGCCGAACTTCCAGGAATTCCCGTTGCGAAAGACGATGTACGTGCTGCCCTCGTCCACCTCCGGATGGCTCGCGAGCCAGCGTTCGATGGTTTCCCTGCGGATGTACGCCGTCTGGGGGGTGACCAGCTGATCGAAGGCCACGTGGCGGAAGAAGGCGAAGTCGCGTTGCGCGATCCACAAGCTGTACGCGTGCAGCGGAAGGAAACGGAAGCGCTCGCCGCTCAACCAGCGCCGCAACGCCTTCGCATAGAAGAAGTACGGCACCACGAGCGGCGCGGCGATGAAATGCTTCGTCATCCACCATGGCAGTCGGCACGCGAGCCTGCGGATGGGATCGACGATCCAGCGCACCACGGCGTTGCCCTCGTGCGCGTAGACCCAGCAATGGAACCGGCCGCCGCGCCTTACGTTGCGCAGCACCGCCTCGAACCCCGTCTTCGGCTCTTTCAGGTGATGCAGGACTCCGATGGAGTAGGCCACGTCGAACGGCTCGGAAGCGACGTAAGCGGTGAGGTCCGCCTTGCGGATCGCCCAGCCTTCGGAGGCCACATCCCGCAGGTTGCGCATGGCGGAGGTCACGGAATCGCCCAGATCCACTCCCTCGAGGTAGGCGGGCTTCCAGGCGAGCATGTGCACGAGCAGGCTCGCGTTGCCGCAACCGAGCTCGAGCACGCGCCGGCCCTCGATGTCCGCGCGGGTGAGGGGCGCGAACCATTCCTGCGCCTGCGCGGCCGAATACACGCTGCCGCCGGGAAGGTTGTTCCAGGACGTCGCGAACGCGTCGGCGGTGGATTGATCGAGGCTCATCGGGTCGTTCGACGGCAGTGGCTCACGGCCGCGACGCCCGGAACACGAAGTGCGGATAGATCTGCTCGGAGTTGAGGCCGTCGCGCCGGATCAGCAGGTTCTCGACCGCCTCGGTCGCCCCGATGCAGCTCGACATCGTCGCATCGTCGAAGACCAGGTAACCACCCTCGACCATGTGCGGGCGGACCGCTTCGTACGAGTAGCGCACCGAAGGCAGGATGTCGCAGTCGATGTGCGCGAGCGCGATCGCGCCGGCCTCGCCCAGCACCCGCGGGGCCGTATCTTCGAAGTAGCCCTTCACGAATTCGAGGTTCGCGAGCCCGCTCCTCGCGGCGAAGGCGCGCAGCTCGTCGAGGTCCACTCCCGAGAAATCGCCCTTGTTGTGCGCGTCCACGTTCTTGTCGGTGTCCGGCATGCCCTCGTACGTGTCGAGGGCGTACACCTTCATCCCGGGATGGAGCCGCGCCGCCACGTACGCCATGAAGATCGCGTTGCCGCCGAGGTACGAGCCGAACTCGACGATGTGCCCGCGGCCGACGTTCTGCAGGAAGAAGCGCATGATGAGGAAGATGTTCATGCGGTTGAGCTCCTGCATGATGGTGCGGCCCGTCGCGACCGTCATCGCCTCGCGGTACAGCGGATCGGCGAGGATCGACTCGTGGAGCTTGCCGAACTGCAATCCCCAGCCCCTCTGGTAGCCCTCGTAGACGTTGCGCCCGTTGCGAAGCCCCTTCGCCACGCCGCCGATCTCGGGAAGGTAGGACTGCATCGTCGCTCCTGCGGCTCGTTCCATGGTCATCGTGCCTTGATCGCCTTGATGTAGTGTTCGCCGACCCCGTAGTATCCGCGCGATTCGTCCCAATAGAGGTGCAGGGCGACGTCGGCGTAGCCGAGCGCGCGCATCCGGTCGAGGAACTGCCAGCCGAAGTCCGTGAAGACCAGCGATCCGTCGCTCGACACCGGATTCCCGTGGTAGACCTCGGGGAGGTAGTGGACGATTCCGGATCCGGTCACCTTCGCGCGGCGCCGGCTCTCCTCGAGGTCGGTGTGGAACGGCACCGTGAGGAGCAGGCAGCCGCCGGGACGCAGCACGCGCAGGATCTCGGAGAGCGCCTGCTCGGGCTCGTCGACGTGCTCGAGGACGTCGTTGCTCACGACGAGGTCGAAGCTCGCGTCGGCGAAGCTCAGGCGCTCGACGTCCTCGTGGCGAATGCCGGCCGCGTCGCTCGATCCGCCCGCGACCGTGGGCCCGAGGTACTCGCTGCCGATCCAGCGCGCGCCGGGAACGCTGCGGGCGAGCCACCGGTAGATCGGGGTGACCTGCTCGGTGAGATACACCTCCATCGGCCGCGATGCGTGCGCCCGCACGTGGTCTCGCACGCGAGCGGCGATCACCCGCTGCCGGGTGTTGAGATGGCAGCCGACGCATACGCAGCGCTCGCGCCAGTTCGGCTGCCAGGCCCATCCCTCGAGCGGCTTGCCACCCCAGAGCTTGTCCACGCGGAAGGCGCTTGGACGCTCGCACACCTCGCACCATCCGTCGAGGTCGTACTCGTCCTGCGCTCGGGAATGCTTGCGGATGGTCGCGCCCTCGAAGGCGCGCTCCCGGCTCGCGAGCGGCGAATGCAGGAAGCGCTGGTACTCCTCGCGATTCGTCACGAGGACTTCCTTCGGCATGGGCGCGCCGGGCGTGGGCTGCACGATCGAGCGCTCGCGAGCGTCCAGGCCGAGGTGGCGAAGGATCGCGCCCACGACCTCCCGCCCCACGTCGAGGGAAGCGTGCGCTTCGAGGAACTTGAAGCCGTTGCGCGACAGCTCCGTCCACAGCGCCTCGTCCTCGTGCAGCCGCACCACCTGCGCGGCGAAATCCGCGGCGTCGTCGGCGATCAGCACGTCCTCGCCGTGGACCAGGTTCATCCCCTCGGCGCCGATGGTAGTGGCGACGCAGGGCAAGCCGTGGCTGAGGCTCGTGTAGATCTTCCCCTTGGTGCCGGCGCCGTAGCGCAGCGGGGCGATGGACATCCGGCACTGGTCGAGCAGGGGACCGAGCTCCTCGACGAAGCCGAGAAACTCCACGCCCTCGACGCCGAACGCGCGGAACCGCTCCGGCGCCCGGCTCCCGACGATCAGGAAGCGCGCGCCGGGAAGCTGCGCGCGCACCTTCGGGAAGATGTCGCGCACGAAGTGATCCACGGCATCCACGTTGGGCCCGTGCTGGTATCCGCCGACGAAGACCATCCCGTCGCGCCCGGCGAATCCCTTCGTGGTTCCCGGGATCGGGATCGACCAGCCCAGGACGAAGATGCGGCTCGCGTCCTTCCAGCCGAGCATCCCGTCGAGCATCTCCTTCTCCACCGAGCTGTGCACGATGGTCGCGTCGCAGCGCCGCATCGTGTCGAGCTCCTTCTCCTTGAGGAGCGCCGCGTCGGCGCGCAGCTTCGCCGAGCCTTCGACCTCGGCCTGCCGCTCGAAGCGCAGGAAGTGGAGGTCGGACGTGTGGAAGACGATCTTCGCCTGCGGGCAATAGAGCTCGAGCGCATCCAGGTGGCGCGTCGCGTTGCCGACGCGGAAGAAGACCACCGCATCGTACAGATGGCCATGCTGGGCGAGGTGCGCGCGCAGATTCGCGACATACGGCGCGTACAGGCACTCGATGCCGATCCGCTGCAAGTCCGCCGTATACCGCGGGAGCTGCAGCATGTTGTCCTCGGGAACGAAAGTCACCTTCATCCCGTAGGATGCGATGATCCGCATGAGGTTGAACGCGGTGATCGAGCCCGCGTCCTGGTCGGGCGTCGGCGTGCAGTGGTCGATCACGAGCACCCGGCCGGCGATGTTGCGGTCGCGGACGACGTGCGGATCGACGCCCGGCGCCCCGTGCTGCGCGAGCACGTCGCTCCAGCGCTCCGCGAGCTTCCTGCTGTTCGCGACCTGGTGCGCCTTCACGCCGCGCGACGGATCCGTTCCGGAAGTGACGCCTTCGAAGTGGACCACGCGCGACATCGGTTGGTAGAGGACCCGGAAGCCCGCGCGCCGCACGCGGAACGCGAGGTCCGAATCCTCGCAATAGGCGGGGACGTAGGCCTCGTCGAAACCGCCGAGCCGCTGGAAGAGGTCGGCGCGCACCATGAGCGATGCGCCCGAGCAGTAGTCGACGTCGCGCAGGTAGCTGTACTCGGGCTTGTTCGGGTCATCGAGGCGGCCGTAGTTCCAGCCCGATGCGTCGTTCCAGAGGATGCCGCCCGCCTCCTGCAACCGGCCGTCGGGATAGAGCAGCTTCGAGCCGGCGAGGC
>Ga0134125_10010582_pt1 | contig 10354 bp, 9 predicted proteins | sample KB31751_FD_96464 | JGI IMG/M metagenome (GOLD analysis project Ga0134125, IMG submission 96464) | Terrestrial soil microbial communities with excess Nitrogen fertilizer from Kellogg Biological Station, Michigan, USA - KB3-175-1 | ecosystem: Environmental > Terrestrial > Soil > Unclassified ... | reverse complement strand
CGAAAATCCTGACGGCGAGGCATTTCCTCTGCGGCAAATCCTGCAGCACCGCCGCCGACAATTACAATTTTTTTGACGGCGGCGTCCGGTAGCACGGACGATTTGAACTTTGGTTCCTGTTTCTCGCGAACGAAAATCTTACCGTCTCGTTCTTCGACCTTCCACGATTCGACCGGGCTAATTGCGGGCGCGCAGACGGCTTCGCCGCTGCGCAAATCGAAGCAGGCGTGATGCCAGGGACAACGGATGCTGTTTCCCACCACCAGGCCGTCAGCGAGCTGACCATGATAATGAGTGCAGTGCGCGCCGACGGCGAAGACACCGCCCTCGCCGCGCACGAGCAGGACTTCTTCTCCTGCCACGTGCCCGGCGAGCTTCCCTTCTTTGAAGTCGCTGAGCGAGACGCCCTTTGCGAGATCGGGCCCGTTCGGGGTTGATTGCGATGTCATGCTTCCCTCCCGGTTTACTCAGCGAGGCGAACGAATTCCTGCCGCAACGAGGGATCGCTGCGGAAACAGCCGAGCATCCGGCTGGTAACGAGATCCGTGTCGTGCTTCTGCACGCCGCGCGTAATCATGCAGTGATGCGACGCTTTCACGATCACGCCGACGCCGCGTGGCTTCAGCACTTCGTCGATCGTATTCGCGATCTGCGCCGTCAGCTTCTCCTGCGTCTGCAGCCGCTTTGAAAAGGCTTCGACGACGCGCGCAAGCTTGCTGATGCCGACAACGCGCCCGCTCGGCACGTAAGCGATCCATGCCCTGCCGGCGATCGGCGCGATATGATGCTCGCAGTGACTGTGAAACCGCACGCCGCGCAGCACCACCATCTCGTCATAGCCCTCGACCTCTTCGAAGGTCTTTTGCAAAACCTCGGCGGGATTCTGCCGGTAGCCCGAAAAGAATTCCTCCATCGCGCGGACGGCGCGCGCCGGGGTCTCGATCAGGCCTTCACGGCTCGGATCGTCGCCGGTCCACCGGAGGATGGTGCGGAACGCCGCCTCCACCTCCGCGCGGCCGGGCCGCTCTTCGCTTCTTTGAACTTCGGCCCTTTCGAGCGCGCGCACATTCGAACCCATCAAACCGTCTCCTTGCTGGCCGTTCGCCGACAGGAATTAGATGGATAAAGAGCGAAAGAGTTCCCGACTAGACGGGAAAACCGAGCCTGAGCAAGACAGCTTGCGTGACGCGCTCACAGCGGCGGCCCGCGAACGGAAAGGCGTCCATCAGGACGGGGCCGATTTGCTTGTCGAGCTGTTCGCGCACCATGCGGCGCGCGCGATGCAGCCGCGTTTTCACCGTTTCGGGCGGAATCCCCAATATCTCGCTGGTTTCTTCTACGCTCATGCCTTCGATCACGCGGGTGATAAAGACAAGCCGAAAATTTTCGGGAAGCTTGTCAGTCGCCTGTTCGACAAGCTGCAAAATCTGCCGCTGCGCCATGGTTTTTTCCGGATCGTCGTTTGCAGTGTGCGGAAACTGAATGATTTGCGCTTCCAGCCGCGGCTCGTCCGCTTGCACTTCAGGCCGCGATTGTTTCCGGCGCAACCTTCCCAATGCCTCGTTGATGACGATGCGCGACAGCCAGGTTCCGAGACTCGCGTCACCGCGAAATTCCTTGAGATGCATGAAGGCGCGCACATATGCTTCCTGCACCACGTCCTCCGCATCGGCGTCATTCCGCACGATGCCGCGCGCGATCCGGTAGAGCTTTCGATTATGCCGCAGCATGATCGCGCGGAAGGCGAGTTCATCCCGCGCAAGTGAGCGGCGAACAAGCTCTGCCTCGCCGGACGACTGATCAATTTGCGGTTTAGGTGCGGGTTTCATGATGAGCTCTCTGCTGCACGTTAGATGAAGCACGAGAGCTTTGGTTCCCGCGACTGTCGAAAGGACCGGCTCACCGCTGCCACGCGCTCAACAATGATTGTTATTGCCTACTATATAATCGGAAATAATTATTATGTACGAGCGCGAAATTCTTAAACCGATGTGCGCCGCAACATCATAGAAAGCCATAACGCCGCTGCTCTTACTAAAGTGCAACGGGTACTTTGAGAATTTTTGCCTTTAGTAGGATGGCTTCAAATTCATGTCGTGATGCAAGTTACCCATCAATATTTATTACAAAAACAATGATGGGAGGAAGAAGTGACAATCAAACTGCCTGGCAAAACTTTTTCGCGTCGTACTCTGTTGAAACAAGCGGCTTTGACGAGCGCGGGTCTTGGCGCGCTCGCGCTCAACCGTAACTCCGCCTTCGAGTTCATCCGCAGCGCCCATGCGGAAAACGCACCGATCGGAACCTATCCGGCCGGTTCGTCGGGCAGCTCGGTCACCGTCAGCATCGCGGTACCGCGCACCGGCGCCTACGCCGTGCAGGGCGAGGACGAACTCAAGGGCTGGCAGCTCGCCGTCGACCACATCAATTCGGGCCACGACCTGATCAAGAAGATCTCGCCGAAAACCAAAAAGGGCGTGCTCGGCAAGGAAGTGAAAATGGTCGTTGCCGACTCGGGCGCGAAACCGAACATCGCGGTGCAGGCGCATCAGCGCGCGATCACCGAGAACAAGGCGGTGCTCTTGACCGGTTCGACTTCGTCGGCCGTTGCAGTTGCCACCAACAAGCTCGCACAGCGCGAGCACGTTCTCTACGTCGCCGGCATCTCGGGTTCGAACGACACCACCGGCAAAGACTGCGTGCGTTACGGCTTCCGTCAGAACTTCTATGGCGAGACCGCCGCGAATGCGATCGGCCCCGTGTTGGTGAAAACTTTCGGTAAAAACAAGAAAGCGGCGTTCATGACGCCGGACTACACTTATGGCCACACGGTGACGAAGTCCGTGAACGACTATCTCACCAAGAATGCCGGCTGGACGCAGGTAACCGATCAGGTCTCCCCGCTCGGTGCGCCTGACTTCTCGTCGTACCTGCTTAACGTCGCCAACTCCGGCGCCGACGTGCTCATCAATGTCAATTGGGGCCGCGATGCCGTGCTGTCGATCCAGCAGGCGCAGAAGTTCGGCATCCTCGACAAGATGAAGCTCGTGGTGCCGTATCAAATTCCCTTCTTGGCTCCTGAGGTCGGCGGCAATCTACTCGCGGGTGTTTATTCCGCCACTGACTATTGGTGGACCGTCGAGGACAAGTTCCCGCTGGCGAAGATGTTCAACGCGGAATTCTCGAAGAAGTACGGCTATCACCCCGAATGGGGCGCGGAGAATGCCTACACGAGCTTCGCACAATGGGCTCGCATGGTCGAAGACGCCGGCAGCTTCTATCCGCCGGACGTCATCAAATCCTACGAAAAGGGCGAAACGATTCCGTCCTTCGTCGGCGACGTGCACTACCGCAAGGAAGATCACCAGCTTGTTCGTCCTGTGATCATCGTCAAGGGCAAGGCCCAGAAGGACATGAAGAACAAGGAAGACTTCTGGGAAGTCGTTGAGATCCTCCCGGGATCTCCGCTGATGCAGAAGCCGGACGCATTCGGCTGCAACCTCGGCGATTACGTCTAGTCGTTTCGTAATCCGGGCCGGCCTTAGCACATAGTCTGTGCCGATTGCCGGCCCGGAAATATTTTCAAATGTCGGGCTTTCTGCTTCGATGCCGAGACGGTCGCGCGAGCGACACGTCGGCGTCGCGCTGCGGGGGCAATTCATTCGGGATGGGGTGGACGTGGTCAACTGGGCAAATTTCGTTTCGCAGGCATTCAACGGGCTTGTGCTCGGGGTGCTCCTGGCGCTGATCTCCTCCGGCTTGACCATCATTTACGGCACGCTCGGCGTCCTGAACCTCGCGCATGGCGCCATGTTCATGCTCGGCGGTTATGCCGGTCTCGTCGCCTACACCTATACGCAATCTTTCATCGTCGCCGTGATCGTCGGCTCGCTATTCGTGATGATCGTCGGCATTCTCATCGAACGCGTCATCATCCGGCATTTCTATGGGCGCCCGCACGGAGACCAACTCCTCGTCACCTTCGGTCTCGGCATGGTCTTCGTCGAGATCGTGCGCTTTTTCTTCGGCAGCCTTTCGCAGACTATTCCGACGCCCGCGCTGTTCTCGGGCATCACGTCGCTCGGCTTCATGTTCTATCCGACCTATCGCCTGGCGCTCGTGGGAATCATCGCAATCGCGCTGCTCGCTTTATTCCTCGTTCTCTATCGCACGCGAATCGGCATGATTGTGCGCGCCGGCATTGAAGACTCCGTGATGGTCGATTCTCTCGGGATCAATGTCTACCGCGTGTTCATGATCGTCTTCGGGATTGGCGCGATGGCCGCGGGCTTCGCCGGCATCGTGAATGCTCCGGTTGTTTCGCTGACGCCCGACATGGGCGAAGCCATTCTCGTGCAAACATTCGTCGTCGTTGTGATCGGCGGCGTCGGCTCGTTTCCCGGCGCCATCATCGGCGGTTTGATCGCCGGTGAAATCATCAGCCTCACTTCGATGGTCAACCCCGGTTATGCCTATGTGATGCTGTTCGCAGCCATGACACTCGTCCTCGTGTTGAGGCCACATGGCTTGTTCGGCGTGCAAGGCCGCGAATAACGGTCGGCCCATGCTCAAGCAACGTCCTTTCCTGATCGAAACGCTGACCGCTATCGGTTTGATCCTCGCGCCGTTCGTGCTGCCGTATCTCGGCTTCGCGCCCAACACCGTGAACCGTATTCTCGTCTGGGGCTTGTTCGGCATTGGGTTCGACATTCTGTTCGGATTTACCGGCCTCCTCTCCTTCGGTCAGTCCGCGTTTTACGGTACCGGCGGCTTTGTCGCGGCTTATCTGCTGACGCGCGCGGGGTTCCCGCACGTCGTTACGGCGCTTTTCATCGGCATGATCGCAGCTGCCGTCGTCGGCTATCTCGTCGGCCTGATCGCTCTGCGGCGGACCGGCATTTATTTTGCGATGATCACCGTCGCCATTGCCGAAGTGTTTTTCTTTGTCGAGTTCAATCCGCTCTCCGAATGGACCGGCGGCGAAAATGGACTGCCGGGTGTGCCGACGCCGAGCTTCCATTTCGGCTCCTATCATTTTGACTTCACGAGCGGCTGGTCGCTCTATCAGTTTCTCGCCCTTTGCTACTTCATCGGCATCGTGATCGCGCTTCGTATCGTTCGCTCCCCCATGGGCGCGATCTTTAGCGCCATCCGGGATAATCCCCTTCGCGCCTCGGCGGTCGGCCACAACATTCACGGCTATAAGCTCGCGGCCTTCGTGATCGCCGCAGCCTATGCTGGCTTCGCGGGCGGTCTTCTCGGCATCTTGCAGGCTTTTATGCCGCCCGATGCGTTCATGTTCGACACGTCCGGTCAGCTCGTAATGCAAACCGCGATCGGCGGCACCGGTACGCTGTTCGGACCGCTCTTGGGCGCCGCCGTCTGGCTCTTCCTGCAGGATTTCTTGCAGGCCGCGCTTGGATTGGGCGCCGCCTGGAAGCTCGTATTGGGCGTCGTGTTCGTTTTGCTGGTTTGCTTTCTGCGCCGCGGCCTGATCGGCGGGATTGTCGACCTTTACAATCTTTGCTTCGCTCCGCGGCAAAAAGAAGAAGAGCCGGTCGAAGAAGCGCCTCAGCCCGGAGTGACCGCGCTCGAAGAGCAAAAGGCGGCGGAAATCGCGGTCAAAAAAGAACCGGTAGCGGCGCCGATGCCGTCACGTCACCGGGCGCCAAGCGGGTTTAGCGGCCCGATCCTGCAGGCCAAGGGACTGTCGAAGCATTACGGCGGTGTCGTCGCCAACAGCGATATCGATTTCACCGTTCAACACGGCGAGCTGCGCGGAATCATCGGACCGAACGGCGCGGGCAAATCCACCTTCTTTAAAATGCTCACCTGCGAAGTGCCGCCGACATCGGGGACGATCACCTTCGAAGGCCGCGACATCACCGGCATGAATGTGACCGATGTCTGCCAGCTTGGCCTCACCAAGAGCTATCAGGTCAACCAGCTCTTCACGCATCTCACCGTGCGCGAAAACGTGACGGTCGCGGTGCTCGCAGAGATCCGCGGAAAGCTCAAACTCGATTTCTTCCGCAACCCAGACAAGATCCCGGGCCTGAACGAGCAGGTTTCCCACACGCTCGCGATGGTGAACCTCGTCGACCGCGCGGACACGCCAGTTTCCGCTCTCGCCTATGGCGAAAAACGCCGGCTCGAAATCGGCCTTGCGCTCGCGAATTCGCCGAGCCTGCTCCTCCTCGACGAGCCGCTCGCCGGCATGAGCCCGCGCGAACGCGTCGAAACGGTGAAGCTGCTGAAATCGATCAGCGAAGGCCGCACCACGATCATCATCGATCACGATATGGACTCGCTCTTCGAGCTCGTCGAGCGCGTCACGGTGCTGCAGGAAGGCCGCGTGCTGGTGGAAGGCACACCCGACGAAATCAAGGGCAACGCTAAGGTGCAGGAAGCCTATCTCGGCGGCGTGCACGGAGTGTTCGAATAATGAGCCTGCTCGAAGTCACCAACCTGAACAGCTATTACGGGGATTCCCACATCCTCTTCGACGTCACGATGCACGTCGAGAAGAACGAGGTGGTGGCGCTCCTAGGCCGCAACGGCGCAGGCAAGAGCACGACATTGAAAAGCCTGATGGGCGTTGTGACGCCGCGCACCGGCCACGTGATATTCGACGGAACGGACATCGCCGGCAAAAAGAGCCACAGGATCGCGCAGGCGGGAATGCAGCTCGTGCATGAGGACCGCCGGATTTTCGGTAGCCTCAATGTCGAAGAGAATATCGTGCTCGCGGGCTTGACCGCGAGCAACAAGTGGCCGCTTGGGCGTATCTACGAGATGTTCCCGCGCTTGAAAGAGCGCCGCGGCAGCCGGGGTACGGATCTTTCCGGCGGCGAACAGCAGATGCTTGCCATTGCGCGCGCACTCGTGCGCGATCCGAAAATCATCCTGCTCGACGAGCCGTTCGAGGGCCTCGCGCCGGTCATTGTCCGCGATCTCATGAAGGCGTGCCGCAACCTTGCCGACGCTGGCCAGACGATCGTTCTCGTCGAGCAAAACCTCGCGGCAACGCTTGCGCTCGCGCAGCGCGTCTACATCATCAACAACGGCCATGTCGTCCACGAAGGTCCGGCCGAAGAGATCAAGGCGCGGCCCGAAATCCTCCATCGCCATCTCGGCGTGTAATCGGCGCAACTTGTAAGCTGCCAAGCAATCGGCTGTAATTCGTCCATGAACGAAGTCGTCTGGGGCGGCATGTCGCGAGCGCAGCTTGATGCAGCGTATAACAACAGCGCGGCGGTCAAGAATAGCGACCAAAAAATCGCGGAATATACCGAGCGCAGCGCACGTCTGCGCGCGCATCGAAACGAACTTCTCGATCTTCGATACGGCCCGAAGCCGCGCAATACGATCGATATTTATCGATCGGGTGCTTTGAACGCGCCGTTTTTCGTGTTCATTCACGGCGGCTACTGGCTGCGAAATAGCAAAGAAACATTCGCTTGCGCCGCCGAAGGCCCGCTCGCGCGCGGCATCGATGTCGCGATGGTCGGCTACACGCTCGCACCCGAGGCCAAGCTGACCGAAATTGTCAGCGAAATCCGTGCCGCACTCCGCTTCCTCCGTGCAGAAGGCGGCAAACTCGGCGTTGGGCAAAACGGGGTTATTCTCTCCGGCTGGTCCGCAGGCGGCCATCTAACGGCCATGGCGCTATCGGAAGTCGACGCGGGGCTTCCGATCAGCGGGGTTTACGATGTCGAGCCTTGCCGGCTGAACTATGTCAACGACACGCTGCACATGACCGCCGATGAAGCGCGCGCCATGAGCCCGATCCTTCATCTCGAAACACAGCAAAAACCAATGATGATCGCCTACGGCCTCGCGGAGCGGCCGGAATTCCAGCGCCAATCCCGCGACTACCATGCAGCGCGAAAAAACGCGGGCCTGCCGAGCGAGCTGTTGCCGCTCGAAGGGCATGATCACTACTCAATCATCGAAGAATTGGCCGCCCCGAGCGGAAAATTGACAAACGCCATCATCACGCTTGCCGGCGACGCCGGCAAGCGTACAAAGCGCTGATTATTCTCGCCGGGCGGGCCGCCGCTTAGCGATACAACTCCAGCTCCGGCCGTGCATCGGCGATGAAACCGTCGCGATTGGGCATTGCCACTTTCGGCAAGCTCTTCGCGTCCATGACATCAGTCGGTTTGATGATCTTCGCCTCCGACAAGATGTAGGCGACGACGGCATAGACTTCGCTATCGCTGAGCGAACCGGGCGCGTTGAACGGCATCGCACGTTTTACATAGTCGAACAGCGTCGTGCTGTACGGCCAGTAGCTTTCGACGGTCTTGACTGGCGTCTTGGTCGCGAGCGAGCCCCGTCCGCCGATTAGCTTGTCACCGCCGATGCCTTTCGCAGGGTTTCCTTGCAGCTTGTCGCCGTGGCAGGCGACACAGCTATCGGCATAAACCTTGGCGCCGTCAGTAGCTTTGCCGCTTCCCGGCGGTAAGCCGCGGCCGTCGGCCGGGATCGAAAAATACTTCGCGAGTTCGATCTCCGAAACCGCGCTCCCGAAGCCGTAATGGTCATTCGCGTCTTGCGCTTTTGCCGGCGTAATCGAAAGTGCAAGCAGCAACCCGGCCGCCGCTAAAAACGTTTTATGCGTGAACATTGGAAACGTCCCCCGCTTCGTTGACCGCCCAGCTTTGAATTGCGTTGAGGTGATAAATCGACCCGAACGGACCGTTCGAGCCACGGATCGCGATGAGCTGCTTTAGGGTCGGCTGCACGTAACCCGTCTCGTCGGTGCAGCGGCTTTGCAGGATCGCAGCTTTGCCGTCCCACATCCACGGATAGCTGAAACGAACCGTGCAGATCGATTCCGGCGTCGATTCAAGCCGGGCCGGATGCCAGTTCTTGCCGCCGTCGACAGAAACGTCGACGGACTGCACGCGTCCCCGCCCGCTCCAGGCGAATCCTTGAACGTTATAAAAACCCGCACCCGGAAGCTTCATTTCGCCGGACGGGAACGTGATGACCGACTTCGCTTCCATGTCGAGGCTGAACTGCCGCGCTTTTCCGTTCGCAAGGAGATCCGTGTATTTCGAAGTTTCTTCGCGCGTCATAAAAGGCTTGTCGCTCACTTCCAAGCGGCGAAGCCACTTGATGTGCGTGTTGCCCTCAAAGCCCGGCAGCAGCAGGCGGAGGGGATAGCCCTGCTCCGGACGGATCGCCTCGCCATTCTGGCCATAAACGATGAGTGCATCCTTCAGCATCTTCTCCATCGGGATGCTGCGGGTCATGACGGCGGCGTCAGCCCCCTCGGCGAGCACCCAGGCCGAACCATCCTTCAGGCCGACTTCGCGGGCGATGGTCGAAAACTGCACGCCCGTCCACTCTGACGTGCTGAGCAAGCCATGCGTTCCCTGCACGCTTTTCAGCGTCGGCTTGTTCCACTCGGTCAAGCCGTTGCCGGAGCATTCGATAAAATGTTTACGCGTGACCGATGGAAAACGCTTGATATCGGCCATGGTAAACTTCTTCGGCGTTCCAACCATGCCGTGAACAATCAAGCTGTGTTTCGACGGATCGATCGTCGGGATGCCGCCGTGATGCCGTTCGAAATGCAAACCCGACGGCGTCAGGTTGCCGAGCATCTTCTCGAGCGGCGTCATGCTCCATGAAGTGTTCTCGTTCGCCGTCGGAAAGCGCCAGCGGACCTCTGTTTCGAATTGCGAGCGCGATCCGTAGCCGCCATCCGCGGCAACCGCGCGGCCCTGCTCCTTCGTCGGATCGGCGGCGACATCGAAATGCACGGCGCCGGGAGGCGCTTTCTTGTCCTGTGCTTGCGCGAGAGAAACTGCGCTCAGCGTGCTGGCCAACGACCCCGCCGCGAACAGAAATCGACGCCTGCTTGCGAGGTGCTTGCGAGGAAACATCCCTTCCTTGCACTCGCAATCTTCATCAACGAGTTCGCGCTGTATAAGATGACGCTTTTCGGCGGCGATCATTTCTTCCGCCATCTGTTTTGATTTAGCGTCGTATCGGACGTTCTCTCCGTGTTTCATTGGCGTTCTCCCCGAACCGCATATCGGCCGCGGTTGCCTGTTTTTGCAGCAACAGGCAAAGGCTAACGCTGCCATGAGAGAAAGCTCTCTCATTCGCTCTATTCAAAAATCGATGCTGTCTAAGAATTGAAATTCGATCGCGACTCTGCCGCGATGCGGGAATACTTTGTGCCGCTTACGAATATTTCGACGTGCGAAACGCCTTTAGAACAACCCGACGATTTTTCCGTCTTTGACGTCGATGGCGTCGGCGGAGGGTGTTTTGGGCAGACCCGGCATGGTCATGATCTCGCCGCAGACCGCGACCACGAACTCGGCGCCGGCGG
>Ga0134125_10010579_pt1 | contig 10355 bp, 8 predicted proteins | sample KB31751_FD_96464 | JGI IMG/M metagenome (GOLD analysis project Ga0134125, IMG submission 96464) | Terrestrial soil microbial communities with excess Nitrogen fertilizer from Kellogg Biological Station, Michigan, USA - KB3-175-1 | ecosystem: Environmental > Terrestrial > Soil > Unclassified ... | reverse complement strand
GAAGAGTTGCCTACTTTGACATCCTGGGTTGTAAATCCTACTGCACTGATTACCAGTATATCCGAGCGATTTGCCTCAATGCTGAACTTTCCATTCCCATTTGTTTGGGTGCCTGCCTTTTTCCCTTTTATGATAATAGAAGCTCCTGGAATGGGAGCATTGTCCGGGGAAAGGACAGTGCCGCTGACGGTCCGTTCCTGTGCAGATGTTGTTTGGCTTAATTGTAGGAACAGTAGTACAAGAAGAGCCGTTACTAGTTTTCTCATTGCGAAATTTTTATGTTTATAAAGATTTATTGAAAAGCTGTTGATTGAATCCGAAAGTTGAATTTTACTATAATTGTTTATTTGCTGTTTTATTAAGTTGAATAGTATTTGGTTTTAAAGTTTAGTCTTAATATTTTTTCTGTTATAAAACCTTTATTCCTGTTCGTATATAAGGTAACAATACTTCATCATCCGGTGGTAATTCTGTAATCAGTGTGTCGATCTTTTTAATACTGCAAACCTGGAACGGTTGCCTGGAATTAATTTTTTCAGAGATCGTCAGGCAAACTAACTTTTGGGCAGATTCCAACATAGCTTTTTTTATCTGAACCACTTCCCAATCATTATCAGATACACCATTTTCCAGATTGATAGCAGAAATTCCGAGGATGCACAAATCAACTTTTAATTCTTTAATTCTGGAGATCGCATCAGAACCGATCGTGATTTTAGAATCTTTTGAAATCTTATCTCCAATCGCAATTACTTCTATATTTGGATGAATAATATATTCTGAAAGAGCCGGAATGCTTCCTGAAATAAAAGTAGCATGAAGTGAGGGTGGTAATGCACGCGCAAGCTCGATAATCGTAGTTCCTCCACCTGTCAAAATAAACATCCCGTCTTTAATCAGTGATGCCGCTTTTTTTGCAATGGTCTTTTTTTGGCTATAGGCATAAACTTCTTTGGAAACCAAATTGCCGTTATGAAAAGAAGGCGACAATGCTCCACCATGTACTTTAATTATTTTTCCCGTTTCTGCTAATTCCTGTAAATCCCTTCTGATCGTATCATCAGATACATTAATTTGAGTCGTCAGATCAGTTAAAAGGACTTTATTATGCAGATTTACCTGATGAACAATGTAAGCTTGGCGCTCGGTTTTAAGCATCTGTTAACAGAATTGTTCTCCAAATGTAGGGGAACGAAACGTTAAAAAACGCTATGCCGGAATGGAAAACGTCGGAAAGATCGAAAATAACCGCAAATTTTACGCAATAATGGCAATTCTTTTCATAAGTGAAGGAGGAATTGGCTTCCTTTCCTCAAAAAACTCGTTTTGCGGTGCCTTCGTGAAATATTAGCCTTTCGTTTATATTTTGCTGTATTTTAAATCTAAATCCTTTCAGATCTGATACATTTAAATTTCAATAAATGCAACAAAGGAAGAAATAAGTCCCTTTCTCGCTTTTATATAGGCAGAAATACTAAAAGAATTTAATTAACAAAAGGCTACCTTTTCAGATAGCCTTTCGCATAATTGTAGTAATAAAATACTCGCCTGAGTCAGTAATTACCAACCTTTTGTTTGAGTAAGGGTGAAGCCTTTATCCTTGTACTCGTTAATTTGCTGTGCTCCGACTGGCGACAGATAGTTTTTATCAGTAAATTGATTTCGGTTACTGGCATTTTCTACTACCCAGAAGCCAACCATATCACTTGCATTGTTTCCGTTATAAGTAACGACAGTGCCATCAGCTTTCTTTACTTTCACGTTTCCTTTGGTAGCTGCGGAAGTAGTTAATGCAGATGGGAATTCTACCGGCAGATTTACCCACGGTCCGAGGAAATAATCGTCATTCGTACTGAAATCCATGTATTGAAGTTTGTTCCATCTTTTTAAATCCAATAGTCGGAAACCTTCAAATACGAATTCCATACGTCTTTCCCTGCGAATTTCCCACATCAGCGGAGACACGTCTGCATCTCTTGCCGGGTCATCCGGAAGTGAAGTTAGCATCAAAGGCGCGGTTTTCTGAACACCTTTTGCAATCGCTGCGGCATCTAAAGGACGGTTGCGGATAGCATTAATCGATTTGTCCAAATCAGATTGAGTTATGGCAGCGCCTCCCAAGCTTTCGGCCAAAACCGCTTTTGCTTCCAACCAGTTTAAAACTACTTCAGCCAGACGTATGACAGGGGCATCACTGGTATTGGTATTGCTGGCCCAGATAGGCGGAGGCGTTTTACCAATGTAAGTAATGGCATCGCGGGAAGCAAACTTATATCCATATAACAATGTAGTTGAAGATCCGTTTGGTTTGTCGATGAAAGAAGCCTCAAACCTAGGGTCTCTTGTTTTATCCAGGTTTGCAATGGAGAAATCATTCGCACCGGGTTCGGATGAATTTTGCCAAACATTGCCGTCATTCATGATAAACGATTTCATTAATACGAGGTTTGGATCCACACCGACCGTTTCAATACCGTTTGAATAGGAACCAACAGCATGAGTAACAGAGAGTGCCGCATCATATACCCTATACATGATTACTTCGGGATTTCCGGCAAGACTTTCAGAAGTAAAAAGAGCTTTGAAATCGCTGCCAAAGGAATATTTGCCACTATTCATCACTACCTCAGCGGCCTGAACAGCCAGTTCTAGGTATTTTTTTGCTCTTGCCGCATCTAATCCATGATACTGTTCATACGTTCCTTCAAATAACATAAACCTGGAGATAAAGGCTGCCGCTATATTTTTATTCAGATTTTGTGTTCCATCATTAGCCCGTATATTGGCTAAAACGTATTGAAAATCATCATAAACCTGATCCATTACATAGCCACGGGGATCTCTGTCTTTGTACAAAGTATCTAATTCGTTTTCTTTAACTACTCTTCCAAAGTATGGCACATCTCCAAAAACGCTTACGAGCCGGGAGTATTCAAAACCTCTGAAAAACCGGCCTACTGCAGTCCAATGACGGTATGCTTCTTCAGAAATATTTGGTTTTGCAACATTCTCAACACGATCAATGAGAATGTTCGCTTTGCGCACCCATGCAAAATCCCATGTCGGACCAGAATACTGCTGCAGCCACGCAGCTGATTCAGAAATAGATCCTCTTGAAGAAGGAACATTACTTTCGAAGTTTGATTGAACGTTTTTGCCGGTCACATCGTCACTGAAAGTGTAACCAACTACAGGCGCATAATCCCACGTCCAGCCGAGCCCGTAGCCATTGAAATAATTGGGATAGAAGCCGTTGGCAAACATACGAATGTCGTCTTCACCTCTCCAGAATTGGCCATCTGCATCTATGTACGTTGTGAGAGGTGGCCGGTTAAGAAAGTCTTTTTTGCAGGAGAAGAAAAGCATCGATGCTATTGCCAGTCCGCATAAATATTTAATTTGTTTCATTTTAATAAATTTTAAAAGTTTAATTGAACACCTACAGATACACTTTTGAATGCCGGAACCCCCATGCCGGTACGACCCAAATTATAATTCGATGCATTCCACATGGAGTATCCATTGATAGCTTCCGGATCTATCGGTAATCCTTTCAGATGATCCCAGGTAATAAAGTTTTCCAAAGCGGCATAAACTCTCAAGGAATTCACATGAACTTTTTTGAGAACGTTCTGAGAAATAGAATAACCAATGGTAAGGTTTTTTAATCTCAGATAAGCCATGTTCAACAAATACCTGTCTTGTACCTGCAAATTGTTCGCTGCATTGCTTCCTGCGTTGTTATAAGCAGCAGGATAAAATGCATCGGTATGATCAGGGGTCCAATAATTGCCAGCAATAGCTTGTGGCATCGCGCCGTCAGATGAGTTGTAGCCGGGAATTGCAAGGAATCCATCTCCCCAAATCTGGCGGCTGCCTACACCCTGGAAGAAAGCACTGATATCAAAACCCTTATAATCTGCACCTAACCTGAATCCATACTCGTATCTTGGTGTAGTGTTTCCGATTACTTGAAGATCTCCATGATCTGCGAGCAATGCGCTTCCGTTATCAATAACACCGTCGCCGTTGACATCTTTAAATTTCACATCTCCCGGGCCAAAGAAGAAGTTCGAAGAGTTCTGCAAAAATGTCTGGTACACTGGTTTTTCTCCGTTTTTCCCTGGTTTTAATTTATACGCTTTTTTACCAACATATTTTGCAGGAACATCGTCAGCAGTAAGCGTGATCAATTGCGGTTTGCCGTCATTACCTAAATCGAAATCAGATGTTTGATACAACCTGTCTGTACGATAACCCCAGATTTCTCCAATGGTTTTTCCATTATAATTCGAGTTTACGCCTGTAGAGGTTCCGTATTCCATAATGCGGGTTTTAGCATCGGAAATGTTTCCCCTGAAGTTGACGCCCAAACCATTCTGGAACCTGTGGTTCAACTCAACTGTAAGTTCCCATCCGTCTGTTCTTAATGAACCGAAATTTCCCTGCGGAGCACCGGTTCCGAAAGTAAGTGGAATACCTTCAGAAGGAACGATCATGTTATTGGTATTTCTTTGAAACAGGTCGAATGTGACAGTAACTTTATTTTGGAATAACCCTAAATCAACTCCAAAATCCTTTGTTTCAATATCCTGCCAGGTGATGTCATGTTTAATAGCCGGCGGTGTGCTTACATAAACGGTTTTAGATCCGTTACCTCCGATCCAGCTCGAAAGGCCATAAGGCATCACTGGTAAATACAAAGAATTGGGAACTGTTTGGTCACCAATTGTTCCCCAAGACGCTCTCACTTTCATGAATTCAACAACGGGACGAGCAAATTCCATAAATTTTTCTTCACTAACCACCCAACCAGCAGAAACTGACGGATACCATCTCCACCATAAGTTGGAAGGGAATTTGGAAGAACCATCATATCTCAGGTTGCCTTCTAAAAGATATTTGTTCTTGAAAGCATAGTTGATACGTCCAAAATAACCGAGTTGTGATTCCCAGGTATTATTAGCACTGATTACTGGCGGTGTTCCAATTGCAAAATTGAATTGGGGATTATGAATATCAGTAAGCTGATTTTGCTGCTGTGACTGCCAGCCTGTTGCAGCAGCATAGCTGTTCATACCTACAATAAATTTGAAGTTATGATCTTCTCCGATTCCCAGATTATAAGTAGTAAAAGCATTGATCGTGCTGCTGTGGAAGTTGGTCGCTGATCTGATAATATGGTCAGGATTAGCTCCGGGGGCTGTATAAGTATTTAATGATAAATCAAATGCTTGCATAGCTCCTGGTGCTGTACTTGAAACCACATTGCCGGTGCTGTCGACATAAACAGGATTGCCATTATCATCAAATCTGGCTTGAGGTGCTGACCATGAATCCCTGGCGGTATATCTTGTTCCGGGCCTGTTCCAGATTTCTTCCTGGTTACTATAGGTATAATCAAAATCCAGTTTCCAATTTTTGCTAAAATTCAAAGTGGCGCCGGTGCTTACATTCATATAGTTCTGCAAAAGATTCGCAGTATTTGCCTGTGCAGCTTCACTTACCGGGCTGCGGATCGGGTCTCCATTCTGGTCATTTCCAAAAGGATACAAAGGTCCCCATCTATATAAATAAAGCCATGGATCGGCTGTGGTTGAACTGGTTACATAAGCATAATCTTTATCTCTTCTTGAATACATGGCTCCTGCACGGACAGTAAGATATTTATTCACTTCGCTTGAAAGCCTTAAAGAAGCATTGTAACGGGTAAAATCGTCTTTTTTAGAAGGTTTCATCATACCGCTTTGATCCAAATACCCCAATCCGATGTTATAAGAAGTTTTACCGATCGTTTGTCCAACACTAATGTCATGCTGTTGGGTAGGTGCCCATTCTTTGATCATGTAATCGTATGGGTCATAAGTTCTCATACCCATTTTTGAATTTTGAGAACCTTGCACAAACCAGTCTCTGCCAAATACCGTTGGATCATTTTTTCCAATTGTTCCACCATATTGGTTTTGCCATTGTACTGCTTTTTCATAACTGGCTCTGTCCACATAATAAAATGCGCCAGTTGGAGTGGTAACGCCCACACGTTCCGCTGCATCCACTGTATATTTCAATGCATCCACGGTTCCCATTTCCAGTTTTTTCCACACATTCTGCCAGGAAAAATTATCTGAATAGGTTACCTGTGGTTTTGCTGTTCCTGAGCCTTTTTTAGTAGTAATTAAGATAACACCGTTGGATGCTTTTGCTCCATAAATAGAAGCAGAAGCCGCATCCTTTAAAACGGTGATCGAAGCAATGTCATTCGGATTTACGATCTGAATGCTTGGAATTTCCACGTTGTCCAACAGGATCAATGGTGTGCTTGTTCCCTGGAACGAAGTCATGGCTCCTCTAATCTTTAGAATCGGGTCCGAGCCAACTTCACCACTTGGGATGATCACACTCAAGCCAGATGCTGCACCCTGAAGACCACGCCCGACATCCGCGATCGGCCTTCCCTGCAATGTTTTTTTCACATCTACAGTAGATACGGCACCGGTAACATTTCCCCTTTTCTGTGTTCCATATCCGACGACTACAATATCTTCCATTGATTTGCTCGCTTTAGAAAGTGTAATCTCAATGTTAGCTGCATCTCTGATGGTAAATTGCTGGCTTTCATACCCAACAGACGTGATCTCCAATACCTGGCCTTTCGTGGCTTTTAGGGTAAACCTGCCGTCTGGACCAGTTTGGGTACCTGTGCTTTTCCCTTTTATTACGACTGACGCGCCGTCGATCGGAGCATTATCCTGGGAAAGAACGATACCGGTTATTGTCCGCTCCTGGGCAAAAACCTTTTGCTGCAGTTGCAATACGAGCATCACAGCAAGAAACGTCATGAATTTTCTCATAATGAAAATTTTAAGATTGATGAATTAGAATTATTGAAAGTTTATTATTAAATGAATTATATGACATTGATTCCTGCCCTTACATAAGGCTCCAGGATCGGATCATCAGGAGATAATTCTGTAATCAGCGTGTCAATTTTTTTGCTGTCACAAACCTGCAGCGGCTGATGAGAATTTATTTTTTCCGAAATGGTGAGGCATACCAGTCTTTGAGAAGATTCTACCATGGCTTTTTTAATCTGTACGACTTCCCAGTCGTTGTCTGATACACCTCTTGCCAGGTTCAGAGCAGAAACTCCCAAAAAACAGAGGTCTACTTTCAATTCGCGGATTCTCGATATCGCATCTGAACCTACCGTAATTTTAGAATCTTTCGAAACTTTATCACCGATGGCAATAACTTCAATATTGGGATGAACCATATATTCTGCAAGCGCTGGAATGCTGCCTGAAATAAAAGTAGCGTGTAGGTCAGGAGGTAAAGATTTTGCCATTTCAATAATAGTTGTACCGCCTGTCGTTAGTACAAACATTCCATCCTTGATAAGTGAAATAGCTTTTTGAGCAATCAGCTTTTTTTGATTATAAGCGTACACCTCGTTCGACGCAGTGTGCCTGTTGTGAAAAGAAGGGGACAACGCACCACCATGTACTTTGATGATCTTACCAACTTCCGCCAGTTGATGAATATCCCTTCTGATCGTGTCATCCGAAACTTTTATCTGCTTACTTAAATCTGTAGATAACACTTTATTATGCAGATTTACCTGGTGCAGGATAAAAGCCTGTCTTTCGATTTTAAGCATTCAATAAATTAGATTTTAGCGATTAGAAGCACCAATTTTAACAAAAAAAATAGTTAAGAAACAAACATAAGTCAAAATTGTCACAAAAATGAAATTTTGCAATCTTTTTTTTCAACATTTTGCAGGTTGTTGCAAGAATGCGAATTATAAGCATTAAAAAGCCGCGTTCGCTTACATTTTTTTGCAATTTTGCGTGTAATCGCAGCTTTAATTTTCGTTTGTTCGAATGAATTTGATGAGTGAATAAGGGGTGGCTCTTTATACCATAATTTGGTTTGTATTTTTGCTTATGCTTTTTTCCCCACCAGATATAAAACCCGGTTATGGGCAGTGATGCTGCAATCAGGGATACCAAAAAAGCAAGGATTTTTCCGGGAAGGCCAGGCATTCCATGCATTTGAATTATACCAGGCAGCTGCAACGCCCGTCATTCACCGTTCTGAATCCTTACCGTTTGCAGATCGATAACCTCACTTATATCGTCGGCAATCCGGATCTGTTGCCCCAATATACTCACAGTGCTCAGCTGGGATATGATTTCTCAAAAGGGTATTCGGGGAATATTTATTTTTTATCCACCAAAAATGTTATTCTGAACCGGCGAACCCGGTAAATAATGACATGCTTGAGTACCAGACAAAAAATTTTAATAACAGTACAGAATATGGAATTTCTTTTTATGCTCCTGTGAAAATTTCCAAATGGTGGACTACCAATAACAGTCTTTAACTGTATAACTTGTCGTATCGTATTAATAATTATGAGATCAACCAGAACAGCTTAACGGTGCAGACAGCACATACATTTACTATTAAAAAGATTGCCGAAATAGATGTGGACGCCGCCTATCGCTCACCTTATGTAGATACCAACTCCAGGTTTTCAAGTATTTATTATGCAGACATGGGAATTTCAAAAAAGATACTTAAGAATAAAGGAAGAGTAAGGTTTTATGTTTCCGACATCTTCAACACTGCTTCATCTATTAATTTTATTCGGGTAAAAAATTCAGTAATAAGAAGATCGAACAGGGTAATGTTGAAGAAAAAAACAGGATCCGAAATTGATAGTGCCACGCCCGGATAAAATATTGTTGTTCTTCTTCTTTTTCCTGCGCGGCTACTTTGAAGTGATCTTGTTTTAGTAGTTTGTATTTATGGTTAATTTTATTTAGCTTGGAAAATTTAAATAGGAATTACAGGTAAAACTTGCTTTACTGCATAAACAATTCGCCTTGTTTGGTATTGACTGGCAAATTCATAAATTCAAATCGTTGAACGGTTTGATATTTCCCGGTAAGAATGTGTCCGTCAGATTGGATTTTTAATGATCTTTTTAGCAACAACATTTCATTTGCCATAAAACATCCCGCAAAATGGCGATGACTGTAATCCGGCCAGCCTTTTTCATATTGCCAGGGCAATAGGTTTCTTGCAACAGTTAAATGCGGATCATTCATAAAATGAGGTTTGTTGTATTTATTCAATGTCATTAGCTGCTGTGCCGGCCTTAATGCTTTTCCCAGGTTCTGAACCTGCTGTTTGGATTCCACCTTGATAAAAATGGTATGACTGGCAAAGCCACCGTAATCTTTTAAGGCAACTTTAAATGAATGATAACCACCGGCTATTATTTTTAAACGGTTTATCAATCGCTCTTCTATCATCTCAAACTGGATAAAGTTTACGAGCGTAATATGTGGTTTGGAATAAAGCGCTGTGGCTGCTTTATATTTCTCAAAAAATTCTTTTTTTACCTGCATGATTTTATCGTGCAGATCTTCATGCGGATTTAACACAAGCAGGTATTCATTAGAGTTATATCCCGGTATTTGTTTTAAATTCATAGTATTCATAAAATCAATTTTTATTGTGAATGCGAAACAGTACAGGCATCTTCCGCAGGCTGCAGGCTGAATACCCTAATCATTTAAAGTAAAGGATTCATGAAATGTTTTGTGCGCATATTTTTTCAACGCATCGACATAAATATTTTCCGGAAGATCTTCTGCTATGCTGATATGAATCCTGGAAACAAATTGCATTGGAGGGCAGGTACATGAAGTGATGTAAGGATACAATTCTTTAAGCGCTATGGAAAGTTTTTGAAAGGATTGTCGGTTTAGCAAGCGCAGATAAATACTGTTTGGTGGAAATCCGCTGTAATTATTTAATGTGATGATAAAACCTTGCTGATGGCTGCATATTCGCTGTATCCACCTGCTAAGGGTTTCTTCCATGGTTTCTTTTACGAGGAATCCTGCTACAATAAGCTGAGGATTTCTTTTTATCATTTCATACACGTTATATTCATCGTAAAAGAGTTGTTTTTCTTTTAAGATTTTTTCATACACTTCAGCATCAGGTTGCCCTGCCAGCAGGTATTCCGACAGGCCGTGGCCATAAATTTCTTTTGTAATCGAATGAGAAGAAAAGAAAGAAGTTTTCATAATAAAGATTTTTATTGTCAATTATTTTAGTATAAATTTACTAATTATTTTAGTTAATGGTAAGTTTTTTCCGGAACCTGTAATTTCTATGCATCTAAATATGAAGGAACCTGACAGTTTACGAGGGAACCGCTATTAACCTATAAAGATTGCCAAATCTTCGTCAGTCATACACGAAAACTTTTAAAAAACTCAGCAATCAACAACGCTTTAAAGGAACCAGGCATGGAGCAAAAGCAGCCCGGAAAG
>Ga0134125_10010577_pt1 | contig 10356 bp, 6 predicted proteins | sample KB31751_FD_96464 | JGI IMG/M metagenome (GOLD analysis project Ga0134125, IMG submission 96464) | Terrestrial soil microbial communities with excess Nitrogen fertilizer from Kellogg Biological Station, Michigan, USA - KB3-175-1 | ecosystem: Environmental > Terrestrial > Soil > Unclassified ... | reverse complement strand
TAGCGGAAGTTGAGGCTGATGTCCTGGTACTGATGCCCACCCTGTTCGGTCGGCAGGACGATGTTGAGTCCGATCGCGGGCGCGCGTCCCGCATGCGCGCCGTGATTCGCCGCCTGCATGAGTCCGGGACCTCCGCCGGAGATGACCGAGAAGCCGGCATCGGACAGCTTGCGCGCGATCGTCTTCGCCGTCATGTAGTACGGATGGCCTTCCTTCACGCGCGCGCTGCCGAACATGCTGACGGCAGGGCGCACGCCGTTCAGCTGATCGGCCGCGATCTGGAACTCTGCCATAATCCCCAGCACCCGCCACGCTTCCTGTCCGTTCGTCGAATACAGCGCCTGCGGGTCAATCAGATCGGGAATCTTGTGGGTTTGTAACCGCATGGCAACGCTCGTCCTCGTGGATGGCTCGTCGTATCTGTACCGCGCTTTCCACGCGTTGCCGGATCTTCGTACGTCGAAGGGCGAACCGACCGGCGCGCTGCGCGGCGTTCTGTCGATGTTGCGCCGTTTGGTAATCGACGACAAGCCCGATTACTTCGCGGTCGTGTTCGATGCGCCGGGCAAGACGTTTCGCGACGCGTGGTACGCCGATTACAAGGCGAATCGCGCGTCGATGCCCGACGATCTCACGCTGCAGATCGAGCCGCTCTACGACCTCGTGCGCGCGCACGGCTGGCCGCTTCTGATGATCGAAGGCGTCGAGGCCGACGACGTGATCGGCACGCTCGCGCGCGAGGCGAAGGCGGCCGGCATCGAGACGACAATTTCGACGTCGGACAAGGACCTGGCGCAACTCGTCGAGCCCGGCATCACGCTCGTCAACACGATGACGAACGAGCGCCTCGATCATGAAGGCGTGCTCGCGAAGTTCGGCGTGCGGCCCGATCAGGTGATCGATCTGCTGACGCTCACCGGCGATTCGATCGACAACGTGCCCGGCGTTGCGAAGGTCGGCCCGAAAACCGCGGCGAAGTGGCTCGCGCAATACGAAACGCTCGAAAACCTGATCGCGCGCGCGGACGAAGTGAGCGGCGTCGTCGGCGAGAATCTCCGCAGCGCGCTCGAGTGGCTTCCGCAGGGACGACGCCTGCTGACGGTCAAGGTCGACTGCGAGTTGCCGTCGAAGGTTCTGGACCTCACGCTCGGGGAGCCCGAGTTCGACCGGTTGCGCGCGCTCTACGAGCGCTACGAGTTCAAGGGCTGGGCCCGGGATCTCGGACGCACCGACGTCAACGTGGAAATCGCACCGAAGCCCGGCGGGCGTCGCGACGCGCCAGGCGACGCGAGCGCCCCACCGCCGCCCGCACCGCGCATCGACTACGAAACGATCACGTCGAGCGACGCGCTCGAGCGTTGGCTCGCCGAGATCGAGAACGCCGACGTCGTATCGATCGACATCGAGACGAGCGCAGCCGATCCGATGATCGGCGAAATCGTCGGCATCGCGCTCGCGATCGACGCCGGTCGCGCGGCATACGTCCCGCTCGACCACCGTTATGCGGGTGCGCCCGAGCAGCTTTCGCGACAGCACGTGCTCGATCGCCTGACCGCGTGGATCGCGAATCCGACGCGACGCAAGGTCGGTCACGACCTCAAGTTCGCCGAGCATGCGCTCGCCAACCATGCGCTCGCGCTGCGCGGCGTCGCGCACGATACGCTGCTCGAGTCGTACGTGCTCGAATCGCACAAGCCGCACGATCTCGTCAATCTCGCGCTGCGCCATCTCGACATGCCGACGACCGGCTACGACGCCGTGACCGGCAAGGGCGTCAATCGCATCGGGTTCGAGCAGGTCGCGCTCGACGCGGCGACCGGCTACGCGGCCGAGCAGAGCGACATTGCGCTGCGCGTGCATCGGCGGCTTCATCCGCGGATCGAAGGCGACGAGAAGCTGCGCTGCATCTACGAAACGATCGAATTGCCCGTGCGCGACGTGCTTTTCCGCATGGAGCGCAACGGCGTGCTCGTCGACCGCGAGCTGTTGAACGCGCAAAGCCGTGAGCTCGGCGAGCGCGCGAAGGCGCTCGAGGAGGAGGCGCATCGCCTCGCCGGCGGGCCGTTCAACCTGGGATCGCCGAAGCAGCTTTGCGAAGTGCTGTTCGAGCGGATGCAGCTGCCCGTCAGGAAGAAGACGGCGACGGGGCAGCCGTCCACCGACGAGGAGGTGCTCGAGGCGCTCGCCGCCGATTATCCGTTGCCGAAGGTGCTGCTCGAGTATCGGGCGCTCACGAAGCTCAAGTCGACGTACACCGACAAGCTGCCTTCGATGATCAACGCGAGGACCGGCCGCGTGCACACGACGTTCTCGCAGGCGACCGCGGTCACCGGTCGCCTCGCGTCGCTCGAGCCGAACGTGCAGAACATTCCGGTGCGTACCGCCGAAGGACGGCGCATCCGCGAAGCGTTCATCGCCGCACCCGGCCACACGATCGTCTCCGCCGACTATTCGCAGATCGAGCTGCGGATCATGGCGCACCTGTCCGGGGATCCGGCGCTGCTCGCGGCATTTCACGGCGACGCCGACATTCACCGCGTCACCGCCGCCGAGATCTTCAGCGTCGCGCCGGAGGACGTGTCAGCCGACCAGCGCCGCTACATCAAGGCGGTGAACTTCGGCCTGATCTACGGGATGAGCGCGTTCGGGCTCGCGGCGCAGCTCAACATCGAGCGCAGCGCGGCGCAGCAGTTCATCGACCGCTATTTCACGCGCTATCCCGGCGTCGCCGAATACATGCGGCGCACGCGCGAGCTTGCGCGCGAACAGGGCTACGTCGAGACGGTATTCGGCCGCCGGCTGTTCCTGCCCGACATTCGCGCAGCGAGCGGTCCGCGGCGCGCGGGCGCCGAGCGCGCGGCGATCAACGCGCCGATGCAGGGAACGGCCGCCGATCTGATCAAGCTCGCGATGATCGCCGTGCAGGGGTGGCTCGACCGCGAAAAGCTTCGCACGCGACTGATTCTGCAGGTGCACGACGAGCTCGTGCTCGAAGCCCCTGACGACGAAGTCGCGCGCGTCGTGCGCGAGCTGCCGGCGCTGATGACGTCGGTGGCGACGTTGCGGGTGCCGCTGAAGGTCGATGTCGGGCAGGGGAGGAATTGGGAGGAGGCGCATTAGAAGCTGGGACCAGGGGCTAGGGACGAGTCCCTGGCCCCTCATCTGCCAAATATCGTCCTCCACCCCGCATAGCAACTGCCGGCGACCATCGGTCCCAGCACCAGCCAGCCGAGCCCGAGCGGAATCGACGCGCCGATCGCAAGCCCGATGTAGATGACGCCGTAAAGGAGGAACGCGCCGACGTTGTGCCACGACGCGGCGAAGCTCTTGGATAGCGCGGCAAGCGGCGGCTCGCCGTTGAGCACGACGAGCGCCGGCGCAAACCAGTACGCGGTCGCGACGACCAGCGCGATCGCGAGCGAAACCAGCAGCACGACGAGGATCGCGAGTCCCGCCGACGCGATCGCCTGCGACAGCGCGACGTAGTCGATGCCGGCGACGTCCGCCGCATCGAGCACGTGCAGGATGCCGCCGAGCCCCGATGCGCCAAGTGCGAGAAAGATCGTCGCGGCAGCGAATACGGCAACCGCGAACATGATCGCGACCGACAGCAGGCCCAGTATCAACAGAGCCTGGAAGCGCGGGCCGCGAAAGCCGTCGAACAGGTGGCCGACCGTCAGCGGCTCGCCGTGGGCGAGCGCATGACAGCCGAGCATCACCCCACCCGCGAACACCGGCGTCAGCATCACGTAGACCGGACGCCCGATGATCGGCACGAGCGTGAACACGATCGACAGCACGACGAACACGACGAAGATGCCGACCCACACGAGCGGCGCGGCGCAGAAAATGCGCCAGCTCTCGCCCCACCACGCGGCGCCTTCACCGGCGCCAAGCAGTCGCGGCGGCGGCGCCGGTCCCTGGGCGTCGTCCACCGGTGCAGGCATTGTCGGGCGGATGTCCATCGATCAATCGGCGATGAGCGGGAGCCGCGCGCCGGACCCGATTGTCGCGTACCCGTCCGCAAAAGACGAGCGGCACTTGCGAACCGCGCAGCCCGGTACCATCTGGCGATTTCGCCGCAGATACGCCTAAACTCGCATGGATTCGATCGCAGCCGAGCTCGCCCGATACGGCGTGCCGTTCGTGGGCCTCAACGTGCTTCTGCAGCAACTCGGCCTGCCCATTCCCGCCGTCCCGACGATGATGGTCGCCGGCGCGCTCGCGGTATCGGGCCGCATCGATCTCCTCGCCGCGTTCGCGGTCGCGGTGGCCGCATCGCTCGTCGCCGACCTACTGTGGTTCTATGCCGGCCGCCGCTATGGCTATCCGGTGCTTCGCTTCCTCTGCCGCGTCTCGCTGTCGCCCGATACCTGCGTTCGCCAGACCGAAGGCATTTTCGAGCGGTGGGGCTTCTACTCGGTCGTCGTGTCGAAGTTCGTGCCCGGATTCTCGACCGTCGCACCGCCGATTGCCGGTGCGTTGTCGATGCGCGTCGGCGCGTTCGCGCTGGCCTCGATCGCGAGCGCCGTGCTGTGGGCGGGTGCCGCGATGGTGGCGGGCGCGCTCTTCGCCAATCAGATCGACGCGACGCTGACCTGGATGGCGTCGCATCTCAGGCTCGCAAGCGCAGTGGTCGCCGTCGTCGTGGCCGCTTACGCGCTCGTCAAGTTGTGGCAGCGCGTGCGGATGGCGCGGCTTCTCGCGAGCTCGATGATGTCCGTCGCCGAGCTGCGCGAGCGCCTCGACGGCGAGCCGCAGCCGTTCGTCATCGACGTCGGTTCGTCGCTCGCGCATGGAGCCCGCCCGCACATTCCGGGTGCGGTGCTGCTCGACCTCGACACCCTCGCGCAGCGCGACGATTTTCCCGACGATCGCGACATCGTCGTCTATTGCGCATGCCCGAACGAGGTCTCGGCGCGCCGGGGCGCGCAGCTTCTGCTGGCCAAGGGCTATCGACGCGTGCGGCCGTTGAAGGGCGGCATCGACGCGTGGATCACGGCCGGACTGGCCGTCGAGCGGGGCGCGCCGATCGCATTCGTCAAACCCTCTCGCGACAACGCGGCCGGGAAGGCCGCGCTTTCCGGCGCGCGCGAGCGCGTGTGAATCGCCGGCCCGGCTGAAACGATTCCTTGCAATTCGCGCCGCGTGAAATGCCGGCCGTGCGGGGCGCCAGCCGAACCATGGCTTAGGATCGCCGTCTCAAAGGCGGCCGCCGCGCAGGACCATCGTTCCACGCGGCAGAACGCGTGATCCGGGTGGCCGGAACGTCGTTCGAGCGCCGGGCAACGCGATAATTCGAACGCGATCGTCCCTACAGGATTCTCATGGAGCAGCCGCCACCGCCGCCGTCCGCACCACCGCCGGGAACCGCCGCGCGTTCGACCGTCTCGCGGCGCGGCCGGCGTGTGGGCACTCTCGTTGCGCTGATCGTGCTCGCCGCGATCGTCGGGCTCGCGTGGTACCTGACCCACCGACCGGCGACGTTCGCACAAGGCGGCGGACCGGCGGCCGGCGCGCGCGCGGACAAGGGAGGGCGCGGTGGCGCTCGCGGTGCGCCGCCGAGCACCGTCGGCGTCGCCGAGGCACGACACGCCGACATCCCGGTTTACATCGAGGCGCTCGGCACCGTGACGCCGATTGCCGTCGCAACGGTGTCGCCGCAGGTGTCCGGCGTGATCACCGAAGTGCTCTACAAGGAAGGCGAGATTGTCCACAAGGGTCAGCCGCTCGCGACGATCGATCCGCGGCCTTTCCAGACGACGCTCGATCAGGCGACCGCCGCACGCGTGCGCGACGAGGCGCAGTTGAACGCGGCGCGCGTGCAGCTCGAGCGCTACCAGGTGCTGCTCAAGCAGGATTCGATCGCGCGCCAGACCGTCGACACGCAGGATGCGCTGGTGAAGCAGCTGATCGGCACGATCGGCGTCGATCGCGCGAACGAGAACAGTGCGCGGCTCAACCTGCAATGGGCGCACGTCGTCGCGCCGATCGCAGGCCGCGTAGGTTTGCGGCCGATCGACGTCGGCAACTACATCTCGACGGGCAACGCGACGGGCGTCGCGACGATCACGCAGATCTCGCCGATCGACGTGCAGTTCTCGATCCCGCAGGAGCGCGTGCCCGACGTGAAGGAGCGTACGGGAAGCGGTGCGAAACTGCCGGTGTCGGCATGGGACAGCACGCGCACGCGCGAGCTCGACGACGGCGAGTTCCTGACGCTCGACAACCAGATCGACGTGCAGACCGGCACGATCAAGGCGAAGGCGCGCTTTTCGAACGCGAACGCGTCGCTGTTTCCGAACCAGTTCGTCAACGTGCGGCTTCTGTTGCGAACGATCGATGCGGCCGTCGTCGTGCCCGTCATCGCACTTCGCCACGGACCGAGCGGCGATTTCGTTTACGTCGTCAACGCCGATCGCACGGTGTCGTTGCGCAATGTGACCGCCGGTGTCGCGGGCGTGGAAGACGTTGAGATCACGAAGGGGCTTGCGGTCGGCGAGGAGGTCGTGACCGAAGGCGGCGACCGCCTGAAGGATGGGGCGCGCATTCAGACGAGCGCGGACGTGGCCGCCAACGCTGCGCCCGCCGGTGCGCACGGCGGCCGCCGTGGCGCGCGCGCCGAGGGCGTGCAGCAGCCGTCGGCAACGCCCGGCGCGCGTCCCGGCAATGCCGACGCGGGCAAGGTCGCCGCGCCGGCCCCGGGTCCCGGCAATCCGAGCGCGCCGGGCATCGTCGCGACGCCGCCGACCGGCGAGACCACCGGCCGCGCAACGCGCGGGCAGCGCCGGGCGAGCGGCGCAGCGCCCGCGCAGTAACGTTGGAAGAATGAGCGGATGAGCGTCGAAGCGCCGTCCCGAGACGCCGATTCCGCCCCCTCGGGGGGCAGCGAAGCGGCGAAGCCGCGAGCGTGGGGGCCCTCCCAGCCGTTCATCGAACGGCCGGTCGCGACGTCGCTTTTGATGCTCGCGATCGTGCTCGCGGGCCTCGTCGGCTTCCGCTTCCTGCCGCTGTCCGCGCTGCCGCAGGTCGACTACCCGACGATCCAGGTGCAGACGCTGTACCCGGGCGCGAGTCCCGAGGTGATGAGCAACACCGTCACGGCACCGCTCGAGACGCAGTTCGGTCAGATGTCGGGCCTCACGAGAATGAGCTCGACGAGCGCCTCGGGCGTATCGGTCATCACGCTGCAGTTCTCGCTCGACCTGTCGCTCGACGTCGCCGAGCAGGAAGTGCAGGCGGCGATCAATGCAAGCGGGTCGCTGCTGCCCGCCGACCTGCCCGCACCGCCGGTCTACGCGAAGGTCAATCCCGCCGACGCTCCCGTACTGACGCTCGCGGTGAGCTCGAACAGCATGCCGCTCACCGACGTGCAGAACCTCGTCAGCACGCGGCTTGCGCAGAAGATCAGCCAGGTGTCGGGCGTGGGCCTCGTGTCGCTGTCCGGCGGCCAGCGCCCCGCCGTGCGCATCCAGGCGAACACGCAGGCGCTCGCGTCGTACGGTATCGGGATGGATACGCTCCGCACCGCGATCAGCAACGCGAACTCGAACGCGGCGAAGGGCAACTTCGACGGCCCGAAGCGCGCCTATTCGATCAGCTCGAACGACCAGCTGCTGACCGCCGACGATTACCGGCAACTGATCATTGCCTATCGGAACGGCGCGCCGATTCGCGTCGCGAACGTCGCCCTCGTCCTCGAAAGCGCCGAGAACAACCAGCTCGGCGCATGGGCGGGCATGCCGTGCGCATCGGGGCCGCCGCCGGGAAGTCTCGCGGCTGCCGAGCTTCCGGGCAGCGACTGTCAGGGCGCGAACGGCGCGACGCTGATTCCCGCGATCATCGTCAACGTGCAGCGGCAACCGGGCGCGAACGTCATCGCGACCGTCGATGCGATCAAGCGCCAGCTTCCGGCGCTGCAGGCGGGACTGCCTGCGTCGATCCGCGTCGACGTGCTCGCCGACCGCACGAACGGGATCCGGGCCTCGGTTTCCGACGTCGAGAAGGAGCTCGTGCTCGCCGTCGTGCTCGTCGTGCTCGTGATCTTCGCGTTTCTCGGGAGCCTTCGCGCGACGGTGATCGCGAGCATCGCGGTGCCGATCTCGCTGATCGGCACGTTCGGGCTCATGTACCTGCTCGGCTACAGCCTGAACAACCTCTCGCTGATGGCACTGACGATCGCGACCGGCTTCGTCGTCGACGACGCGATCGTGATGATCGAGAACATCTCGCGCTACATCGAGCAGGGCGAGCCGCCGCTCAAGGCGGCGCTGACCGGGGCCACCCAGATCGGCTTCACGATCATCTCGCTCACGATCTCGCTGATCGCCGTGCTGATTCCACTCCTGTTCATGAGCGACGTCGTCGGGCGCCTGTTCCGCGAGTTCGCGGTGACGCTCGCGATCACGATATTGATTTCCGCCGTCGTCTCGCTGACGCTCGTGCCGATGATGTCGGCGCGGTGGCTCCGCGCGAAGCGCGACGACGCCGACGCGAACCTGTCGCGGACGCAGCGCTTCTTCGCCCGCGTTCTGCATCGCTACGACCGATCGCTCGTCTTCGTGCTCGACCATCAGGGCGCGACGCTGCTCGTCGCGCTCGCCACACTCGCCGTCACCGTGCTGCTCTACGTCGTCATTCCAAAGGGGCTTTTCCCGACGCAGGACACCGGGCAGCTGCAGGCGCGCGTCCAGGCGGCGCAGGACGTTTCGTACGATCGGATGGTCGCGCTGCAGGCACAGGCCGCGCGCGCGATCCTCGCCGATCCCGCCGTCGAGAATCTGAGCTCGATCGTCGGCGTCGACGCGGCGAACAACACGATGCTGCAGACGGGCAGCATGCTGATCAACCTGAAGGCGTCGCACGGCGACCAGCAGGCGGTGATGGATCGCCTGCGCGAGCGCGTGCATGCAGTGCCGGGCGCGACGCTGTACGTGCAGCCGACGCAGGATCTGACGATCGACTCCGAAACGGGGCCGACCGAGTACCGCGCGTCGCTCGAAGGCGTCGACAGCGCACAGATCAGCCGCTGGATGCACGAGCTCATCGCACGCCTGCAAAATGCGTCGCAGGTGCGCAACGTGCAAAGCGATGCGGGCGCGCAGGGCGCGACCGCGAACATCGACGTCGATCGCGACACCGCGTCGCGCCTCGGCATCACCGCGAGCGCCGTCGACGATTCGCTGTACAGCGCGTTCGGCCAGCGGATCGTGTCGACGATCTTCACCGATACGAATCAGTACCGCGTGATTCTCGAAGCGAAGCCGGGGCTTGCGACGTCCGTCGAAGGCGTCGGCAAGCTCAACCTGATTTCGGCGAGCGGCAAGCCGACGCCGCTGTCGGCGTTCGCCAAGATCACCGAGCAGCTCGCGCCGCTGCAGATCACGCACGTCGGTCAATAACCGGAAAGCACGATCAACTTCGACACGACGCCGGGAACGGCACTCGGCAAGGCCGTCGATGCCATCCGCACGGCCGCACACGACATCGGACTGCCGCCGTCGATCACGCTGAACTTCCTCGGCGCGTCGGGCGCCTACGAGAAGTCGCTCGCGAACCAGCTGTGGCTGATCCTGGCGGCGGTCGTCTGCGTCTACATCGTGCTCGGCGTACTGTACGAAAGCTACGTGCATCCGCTGACGATCCTGTCGACGTTGCCGTCCGCCGGCGTCGGCGCGCTGCTCGCGTTGATGATCACCGGCAACGATCTCGGCGTGATCGCGATCATCGGGATCATCCTTCTGATCGGCATCGTGAAGAAGAACGCGATCATGATGATCGACTTTGCGATCGACGCCGAGCGTGACGAAGGCATGAGCGCGCGCGACGCGATCCATCGGGCGGCGCTGTTGCGGCTGCGGCCGATCCTGATGACGACGCTCGCCGCCTTGTTCGCGGCGGTGCCGCTGATGCTGTCGTGGGGCGTCGGCGCCGAGCTTCGCCGTCCGCTCGGTGTCGCGATCTTCGGCGGGCTCATCGTGAGCCAGCTGCTGACGCTGTTCACGACACCGGTCATCTACCTCGCGTTCGATCGGCTGGGCGGCGGCAGCACGCGGCGGAAGATCAGCGAAGACGATGAAGACCCCTCACCCCGATCCCCAGTGGGGAGAGGGAGCCGAGCGTGAGCGAGGCGGGTGAGGGGTAACGACGCATGAACCTTTCGCGACCCTTCGTTCTGCGTCCGATCGGCACGGTACTCCTGACCGTCGGCATCGCGCTCGCCGGCATCGCGGGATTCTTCGTGCTGCCGGTCGCGTCGCTGCCGCAGATCGAGCTGCCGGTGATCTCGGTCAGCGCCAACATTCCGGGTGCGAGTCCCGAGACGATGGCGCAAAGCGTCGCGACGCCGCTCGAGCG
>Ga0134125_10010576_pt1 | contig 10357 bp, 7 predicted proteins | sample KB31751_FD_96464 | JGI IMG/M metagenome (GOLD analysis project Ga0134125, IMG submission 96464) | Terrestrial soil microbial communities with excess Nitrogen fertilizer from Kellogg Biological Station, Michigan, USA - KB3-175-1 | ecosystem: Environmental > Terrestrial > Soil > Unclassified ... | reverse complement strand
CTCGTGCGCCAGGTCAAGGACAACCGTTCCATCAAGCTGCGCCGAAAGCGCGCCGACCGGAACCTCGACTACCTCGCCGAAATCCTACAGATCACCGGCCGTTAACCCGGACTCGGCGCCCTGCAAGTGAGCGCGGCTGGCGCTTTGACGCAGATCGCGGCGCTCGGCCTTGCGCCCCGCCGACAGCCCGCTTCGCGGTCTGCCACCTCTCCCGTCGTCTTCGCGACGGGTGAGGAGCGACCTCGCGCCGCTTCGCTCCTCGCCAGCACCGCAGAGCGCGAGGGAGGTGGATCGGCGCGCTGCAAGCGCGGCGAGACGGTGGGGCGCGCGGCGGCCGGCGCCCGACCCTCAAGTCAGCGCCCGCAGCGCCGCGTTGGCGATGGTCAGCTTGGCGAAGCTCCAGCCGCCGCCGTCCTTCTCGATCGCGGCTATGGTGGCCTTGGCGGCGCGCACCTGGTCGGGCTTGGTGGCGCTCCAGGCCGCGACGGCCGCCCTGGCGGCGGCCCCGTTCGCCGGCGGCGCGTCCGCCCGCGGATGGCCGGCGTGCGCCATCACCGCCTGGGTCAGCGAGGCCTGCTCGTCGAGCATGTCCTCGATGAGCCGGCGCACCGCGAGGCGCTCGTAGGGATCGCCGGCGACGCGCGAGCCGGCCGCGGCGCGCAGCCGGTCGAAGCCGAACGCGCCGCCGATGTGGTGGTAGAGCTGCGCGGCGGGCGCCAGCGGCCAGTCCTGGCTGCGCGCCAGGTCGGCCAGCACCGAGGCGAACGACAGCGGCCGGTAGAGCGCCACCTGATGGGCGATGTCCTTCGGGGCGCCGGCCTTGATCCAGCCGGCCGCGCGCCGCACCGCCGCCTTCTGCTCGAACGGCGAGAGCACCTGCGGGAAGAGCCCCTTCAGCTCGTCGGCGGCGGGCCGATAGGCCTCGATCAGCGCATCGACGCCGACCGCTTCCCCGCGCGCCGCGCGCCTGGCCAGCCAGAACGTCTGGCCGCGCAGCACGTAGGCGAGCTCGCGGAAGAGGCTGGTCTGGCCCGCCGCCGGCGCGCGGCCGTCGAGCGCCGCCACGCGCGCCCAGACCTCGCCGAAGCCCAGCACCTCGCGCGCCGCCTCGAAGCTGACCACCAGCTCGGCGACGCCGCAGCCGGCGGCCGCCTTCAGCCGTGACGCGAAGGTCGGGCCGCAGAGGTTGACCATGTCGTTGGCGATCACCGTGGCGATGATCTCGCGCCGCAGCCGGTGGCGGCGCATTTCGTCTTCGAACGGCGACAGCGCCTTCGGGAAGTAGGCCTTCAGCGTCTTGAAGAAGTGCGGATCGTCGGGCCCGGCCGAAGCGACCACGTCTTCCGAGATGTCGAGCTTGCCGTAAGCCAGCAGCACCGCCAGCTCCGGCCGGGTGAGGCCGCCGCCGGCCCTGGCGCGCTCGGCGAGCTCGGCGGCGGCCGGCAGGCCCTCGAGCGCCCGGTCGAGGCGCCCGCGCCCCTCCAGGTCGTCCATGAATGCGGCCTGCGCCTCCAGGTCGGGCGCGGCCTCCGCCTCCAGCAGCGACAGCGCCAGCGTCTGGTCGTAGTTGTGGGCGAGCACATGCGCGGCGATCTCGTCGGTCATCGACGCGAGCAGGGCGTCGCGCGCCTTGTGCTTCAGCCTGCCCGAGCGTTCGGCGGCGCCGGTGAGGATCTTGATGTTGACCTCGTGGTCCGAGGTGTCGACGCCGGCCGAGTTGTCGATCGCGTCGGTGTCGATCCGCCCGCCCTCCAGCGCGTACTCGATGCGGCCGGCCTGCGTGAAGCCGAGGTTGGCGCCCTCGCCGACGACGCGACACCTGAGGTCGCGGCCGTTGATGCGCACGAGGTCGTTGGCCTTGTCGCCGACCTGCGGGTTGGTCTCGGAGGCGGCCTTCACGTAGGTGCCGATGCCGCCGAGATAGAGCAGCTCGACGCGCGCCCTCAGGATCGCGCTGATCAGCTCGGCCGGCGTCAGCGCGTCGACCTTCAGGTCGAGCAGCGCCTTCGCCTCGGGCGTCAGCGGGACCGACTTCAGCGAGCGCGGGAAGACGCCGCCGCCGTCGGAGATCTTCGTCACGTCGTAGTCGGCCCACGACGAGGCCGGCAGGTCGAAGAGCCGCTTGCGCTCGGCCCAGCTGGCGGCCAGGTCCGGATCCGGATCGAGGAAGACGTGGCGATGGTCGAAGGCGGCGACGAGCCGGGTCTGCCTGGAGAGCAGCATGCCGTTGCCGAACACGTCGCCCGACATGTCGCCGATGCCGGCGCAGGTGAAGGACTCGCGCTGGATGTCCTTGCCGAGCTCGCGGAAGTGGCGCTTGACGCCCTCCCAGGCGCCGCGGGCGGTGATGCCCATGGCCTTGTGGTCGTAGCCGGCCGAGCCGCCGGAAGCGAACGCGTCGCCGAGCCAGAAGCCGTATGCGTGGGCGACCTGGTTGGCGATGTCGGAGAAGCTGGCGGTGCCTTTGTCGGCGGCCACCACCAGGTAGGGATCGTCGCCGTCCAGCACGCGCACGTGCTGCGGATGGATCACCTCGCCTTTCGCATCGATGGTGTCGGTGACGTCGAGGAGGCCGTAGAGCAGCGTCTTGTAGGCGCCGATCGCCTCGGCCTGCACCGCCTCGCGCGAGCCGCCCTTCGGCAGCCGCTTCGGATAGAAGCCGCCCTTCGACCCCACCGGCACGATGACCGCGTTCTTCACCTGCTGCGCCTTGACGAGGCCAAGCACCTCGGTGCGGAAGTCGTCGCGCCGGTCCGACCAGCGCAGCCCGCCGCGCGCGACCGGCCCCAGGCGCAGGTGCACGCCTTCGACCTGCGGCGAGGAGACGTAGATCTCGCGGAACGGCTTCGGGTTCGGCAGGTCGGCGAGCTCGCGGCTCGCCACCTTGAAGCTGATGTAGGGCTTGGCCCTGCCGTCCGCGCCCGGCTGGTAGTAGTTGGTGCGCTGGATGGCCCCGACCAGCGCCGCCAGGCGCCGGAGCACGCGGTCGTCGTCGAGGCTCTCCACCGCCTGCAGCGCTTCCTCGATCTTGGCTTGCGTCGCCTTGGCGACGGCGACGCGGTCCGCGGCCTCGAAGGCGGGATCGAGCCGCTGCACGAACAGTTCGAGGATCAGCGCGGCGACGTGCGGATGGTTGCTCAGCGCCTGCTGCTGCAACTCCGGGCTGGGGTCGAGCCCGGATTGTTGGCGATAGCGGGCCAATGCGCGGACCAGCGCCGCCTGCCGCCAGCCGATCGCCAGCTCCAGCACCAGCCGGTTGAAGCCGTCGTTCTCGGCCTCGCCCTTCCAGATCGCCAGGAACGCCTGCTCGAAGACCTGGCGGATCGCCGCGAAGCTCAGCCGCTCGCCGCGTGGGTCGTCGAGCACGAACTCGTGCGCCCACACCTTGCGCCGTCCGCCCTCGCGGCCGATCGGGGTGAGCGCGAACCCCTCTTCCGAGAGCGCCTTGAGGCCCATGTTGTCGAGCACCGGCAGCACGTCGGCGAGCGGGATCGGATCGCCGGCCCGGTAGAGCTTGAAGCGGAAGCTGCGCGGCGAATCGTCGGCGTGCCGGAACGCGCGGATGGCGATCGGCGCGTCCTCGCCGATCCGCCCGATCGCCGCGAGGTCGGCGAGCGCCTCCGGCGCGCCGTAGCGGTCGCGGTAGCCGGCGGGGAAGGCGTCGGCCCAGACGGCCAGGATCGCCGCGGCCTCCTCGGGCTGGGCCCGGCGGCGCACGACCGCCTCGAAGTCGTCCGCCCAGGTGCGCGAGAGCAGCGCGATGGCGCGTTCCAGCGCCGGCAGGTCCGGGTCGAGGTGCTTCAGCGGCGTGACGCCGACGATGTAGTGCACGCGCGCCAGCGGCGCGTCGGTGTAGCTCGGATAGTAGGCCGAGACGTGGCCGCCGAACGCCTCGGCCAGCCGCTGGCCGACGGCCTCGCGTAGGTGGGAATCGTAGCGCTCGCGCGGCACGTAGAAGAGCACCGAGAAGAACCGGTCGAACGGGTCGCGGCGCACGAACAGCTTCACCCGTGGCCGATCGGAGAGGTGCAGGACGCCGAGCGCGATCCTCAGCAGCTCGTCTTCCGGGGCCTGGAAGAGCTCGTCGCGCGGATAGGTCTCCAGGATGTTGGCCAGCCGCATCTGGTTGTGGCCGCCCGAGGCCTGGTCGGCCTGTGCCATGACCCGCGCGATCTTGCGGCGGATCAGCGGCACGTTGCGCACTGGATCGTCGTAGGCCTGGGCCGTGAAGAGGCCGACGAAGCGCACCTCGCCGGAGGGCCTGCCGTCGGGGCCGTAACGACGCACGCCGACGTAATCCATGTAGGCGCGCCGGTGCACGACGGTCTTGAGGTTGGACTTGGCGACGATCAGCGGATGGGCGCGGGCGAGCTCCTGGCGCATGGCGTCGGAAAGCACCGCCGGCTCGCTGGCGCGGCGCAGGACGGCGCGCGAGGGATCGCGCAGCACGCCGAGGCCCGAGGCCGCTTCGATCGCCGGCTCCTCGGCCGCATAGCCGCCGTCGGGCTCGCGCGGGTAGGCGTAGGCGCGGGCGCCGAGAAAGACGAAGTGATCGGCCGCCAGCCAGTCGAGGAAGGCGAGGTCCTCGGCTAGCCGCTCCGGGTCATCCTTGGGCGCCCCCGACTTCAGCTCCTCGATCGAGCGGCCCATCAGCGCCACCATCGCCTCGAAGTCGCCGACCGCCAGCCGCACGTCGGCCAGCGTCGCGCGCAGCCCCGCCTCGATGCGCGGCGCGCGGTCCTCGCCGATCGGCTCGATCCAGACCTGGATGGCCGAGCGCCGGCCGGCCTTGGTCTCGATCACCGGGTGGAACATCGCCAGCACGCTGGCGCCGGCGTCCACCAGCTCGGCCATCACGCTGTCGACCAGGAATGGCGCATCGGGCTGCACGATTTCGACCAGCGCGGCGGCGACGTCGGCCCCGTCTCCCGCGATCGCTGGCCGCATGCGGATGGCCGGCTTGTCGCTCTTCGCCGCATGGGCGAAGCTCCACAGGTCGGCGGCCCGCCGCGCCAGCTCGGCGGGCGGAACGCCCGGCAACTCCTCGGGGCGGTAGTCGGCGGCGATGGCCGCGACGAACGCCTTTGCGCCGGGTGGCGGCGTCTTCGGGCGATTTGGCAGCGCGGAGAGGAAGGCCGGGAGCAGCGGACTCGCGGTCTCGGCGGCGTCACGGGATTCGGAGATCATCCGGGAAGCTTAGGCCCGAAACGTCAAACGCGCATGTCGCCGGGGGTCGCAAAAGCAAGGCGCCGCCGGTGGGGGCCGGCGGCGCGAGGCTGGCGTTCTCTTGGGAGGGCCTGCCGTCTGGATCGGCGCCGCGCAAGCCGCGGCGCAGGCTCGGGAAGGGGGAGCCCGAACCTCCCCTAGATAGGGCAGAAACCTCAACCTTAAAGCGCAGATGCTTCACTGTTCTGTGAAGCGACTGGCGGCGGCTGGGCCGGGACGGCGCCGACGCTGTGCGGATCGCCATCCGCCGAGAGCAGCACGGCGATCCAGCGGGTCCCGTCGAACTGCGCCAGGATCACCATCACCAGGATGGTCAGCGGCGTCGACAGGAACATCCCGGTCGGGCCCCAGACCGCGCCCCAGAAGCCAAGCGACAGCAGAATCATCACCGGATCGATGTTCAGTTGCCGGCCCTGCATGCGCGGCATCAGGATGTTGCCGACCGTGAAGGCCAGCGCCAGCAGGGCGATCGCGAGGAAAATACCTTCCCACAGCGTCGGAAACTGCAGCAGCGCGAAGAGCGCCGGCGCGACGATGCCGACCGCCGCCCCGACGATCGGGATGTAGTTGAGGACGAAGATCAGGAAGGCCCAGAAGAAGGCGCTGTCCAGCCCGACCAGCATCATCAGCGCCCACGAGCCGAGGGCGATGAAGCCGCCGCAGACCGTCTGGATCCAGAGGTAGCGCTCCAGCGAGTCGCGCACCCGCAGGAACACGGCGAGCGCCTCGTGCCGGCCTTCGCGCTCGTGGAACAGTCGCACCGCCTTGCGCTCGAACCCGTGCCGCGAGGCCAGCAGGAAGCCGAGGTAGAGCAGGACGAGCAGGCTGTACTGCCCGAGCGTCTGCACGCCGCCCGCCACGATCGGCAGGTAGTGGGCGGGGTCGAGCCCGGCGACGAGGCCGCTCACCGTCCGCGGAATGCGCGCATGCAGCGTATGGGCCAGCATCGCCAGCAGCGCGTTGAGCTTCGGCTGATAGGCGAGCAGCTTGGCGACGAAGCCGGCGCCGTGCGAGCCGACCGTGAAGATGATCAGCGCGAAGGCGATCGCGCACGTGATGATGGCCGCCAGCAGCGAGGCGTCCGCGCCCAGCGCCGGCATGCGGGCGTGCAGGTCCCGCGCCATGGCGTCGATCATAAGCATCAGGAAGATGGCGAGCGCCAGCGGCGTCAGGATCGGCGCCGCCCAGATCAGCCCCGCGCCGGTCAGGATCACGGCGATGATCACCTGCGCGTTGCGGGAGGTGTTGGAGACCGGCCTGCCGTCGGACATGGCCGGACTGTCCGCGCGGCGATGGTCGAGGTCAACGGCTTGCCGGCGCGCGCGCCTTGGGCTTCCCTCGCAAGCGGAGCCGAAGGAGGCGCGCGATGCCGAAGAACCGCCAGATCGTCCTTGCCGAGAAGCCGCGGGACAAGCTGACGCTCGCCAACTTCGAGCTGGCCGAGGCCGAGATGCCGAGGCCGGGCGAGGGCGAGGCGCTATTGAAGACGCGCTACATCTCGCTGGACGCCGCCAACCGCGCCTGGATGCAGGGCGTCACCTATCGCTCGGCGCTGAGCCCGGGCGAGGTGATGGCCGGCGGCGCGCTGGCGGAGGTGGTGGAGAGCCGCGTCCCGCACCTTGCGCCAGGCGACCTCGTCGCGGCCGAGACCGGCTGGCAGGAATACGCCGCCCTGCCGGCGGAGCGGCTGCACAAGCTCCCCAGGCTCGAGCCGCTCACCCACCTGCTCAGCGTCTACGGCGTCACCGGGCTCACGGCCTATCTCGGCCTGTTGCGCATCGGCGACCCGAAGCCTGGCGAGACGGTCGTGGTCTCCGCAGCCGCCGGCGCGGTGGGCTCGATCGCCGCGCAGGTCGCCAGGCTGAAGGGCGCGCGGGTCGTCGGCGTCGCCGGCGGCGCGGAGAAGTGCGCCTGGCTGACGGAGGCGCTCGGGCTCGACGCGGCGGTCGACTACAAGGCCGGCGAGCTGCGCCGGGCGCTGCGCGCCGCCTGCCCGGACGGCATCGATGTCTATTTCGACAACGTCGGCGGCGACGTCTTCGAGGCGGCGCTGTTCAACATGGCCAACCACGGCCGCATCGTCTGCTGCGGCGCGGTTTCGCAGTACGACCAGGCGCCGCCGCAGCACGGCCCGCGCGGCGTGCCCGGCCTCATCGTCACCAAGCGGCTGAAGGTCGAGGGCTTCGTGGTGATGGACTTCTACGACGGCCGCGATGCGGCGCTCGCGCAGCTGCGGGCCTGGGTCGAGGCCGGCCAGCTGAAAGTGCAGGAGGACGTCATCGACGGCTTCGAGAAGCTGCCTTCGGCGCTGATCGGCCTGCTGGCCGGCGAGAACCGCGGCAAGCGCATGGTCAGGCTCGCCTGAGCGCTCGCCGCCGAATCCGGCCGCCGCCTGGTCGTAACCCGACCGCTTCCGGCGACGTATAACGGACGTCGGCGCGGTTCGCCGAACAGGAGCGGACGATGGCTTTGCCAGCAGCTTTGCTCGCGCGTCGGGCGTGGCGCCCGGCGCTGGTCGGCGCGGCGGCGATGGCGCTCTTCGTCGGCCTCGCGCCGTGGCGCACGGCGGCAGGCGCGACCTCGCTGGCGGCGCCGAGCCGGCTGCCGGCGCCCGCCTACGACACGCCGGCCGGCGACGTCGCGGTGCTGTCGGGCGGCTGCTTCTGGGGCATGCAAGGCGTCTTCGAGCACGTGAAGGGCGTGCGCCAGGTGCTGGCTGGCTATGCCGGCGGCAAGGCCGCCACCGCCCATTACGAGCTGGTCAGCACCGGGACCACCGGCCATGCCGAATCGATCAAGATCAGCTTCGACCCGGCCCAGATCTCCTACGCCGAGATCCTGCGCATCTATTTCTCGGTCGCCACCGATCCGACCCAGGTCGGCGGGCAGTTCCCCGACGAGGGGACGCAATACCGCGGCGAGATCTTCTACCTGAACGGCGCCCAGAAGCAGGTGGCCGACCGCTACATCGCGCAGCTCGCCGCGGCCAAGGCGTTCCGGCGCCCGATCACCACCCGCGTCGACGCTTTCGCCGGCTTCTACCCCGCCGAGGGGTATCACCAGGACTACCTGGTGCATCACCCGACCTCGCCCTACATCGCGACCTACGATGCGCCGAAGGTCGATGCCCTGAAGCGCTTCTTCCCGGGCGAATGGCGACCCGCGCCGGTGCTGGCGCTCGCCTCTCGATAAGCCACTCGTGGCCTCTAGCTGCCGTAGAGCCTGAGGGCGGCCAGCACCGCGCCGATCAGCACCATGTAGGCGGCGGTGCAGCCGGCGACGAACAGCTTGTCCAACAGCTTGCGCCTGGGGGCCGAGCGGTTGGCGTTCCACGTCGACATCGGACTCGCACTCCTCGGCGTCCCTCGCGCGACTGAGAGAGAGCCCCGAGGTTCGACGGACGCCTTTGCCAGACTATGACCGGACCATGGCGAGACGGTTACGAAACCGCTCTGGTTCGCGCGCTCACGCGAATGTGCAAATGCGGCGACTTTGCGTCAGGCGGGCAGGCGCACGCTGAGTGTCACCAGTTCGCCCTCGGCCGCCGCGTCGATCCGGCCGCAGGCCGCGCGCGCCAGCGCGTGGACGTAATAGGCCTGCACCCAGCGGCCGGCCAGGCCATCGCCGAGCGGGTCGCCGGCGAGGCCGCCGGCGACCTCGGCGTGCAGCCGCGCCTTCGGGCCCTTGGCGCTGGCGGTGATCAGGTAGGCCTCGCCGTCGTGCGCCGCCTGCAGCCGCGCCGTGCCGCCCAGCGGCAGCGCGCCGGCGGCCAACTGTGCGAGGTTGACCAGCGTCTGGGCGGGGGCTTTCGGCAGCGACGGCGGCTCGACCACCCAGTCGAGCTCGGCCCGGACATGTGCGTAGACCCCGCGCGTCAGCCGCTCCAGCTCGGCGCAGTCGAACATCGTCACCCCGGCGGCCGCGCCGAACGCCACCCGTGCGAAGGCGAGGTGGTCGACCAGCTTGCGGGCGCTGGCGCTGATCAGCTCCATCGCGTCGTCGCGCATGTCCTTGGCGGCCGGGTCGTCGAGCAGGTCGAGGCCGGAGACGATGGCGCCGGCCGGGCTGATGAAGTCGTGACAGAGCTTGGAGGCGAGCCGAGCGGCCAGCTCTTCCGGCGCGACACCGGCGCCGGGGTTGCCGTCTGGGCTGGGAAAGGCGGGATGCGGCTGGCTCATCGGGCGCCAAAATCGCCTGATTTGCCGGCTTCGGAAAACCCCCTGGGTGGAACAGTTGGCGCGCGGTCGAACCGCCCAGGCGATTCCGCTTCGTTGCACGCGCTCCATGCGCCATAGAGGCGCCTCATGGGACTGGACATCGCTACCGACATCGGCGAGGCGCTCGCCGAGCTCACCGCGGCCGCCGCCGACCTGATCCTGCCGCTGTGGCGCACCGAGCTGGAGGTCAGCGCCAAGGCCGACCAGAGCCCGGTGACCGAGGCCGACCGCCGCGGCGAGGCGCTGATCCTCGAAGGGCTGGCCAGGCGCTTCCCGGGCGTGCCGGTGATCTCCGAGGAGCACGCCTCCGAGTTCGGGACGCCCGACCGGATCGGCCCGCGCTTCTTCCTGGTCGACCCGCTCGATGGCACCAAGGCGTTCGTGCGCGGCGATCCGCACTTCACCGTCAACATCGGCCTGATAGAGCATGGCCGGCCGGTCGCCGGCGCGGTGGCCGCGCCTGCCAGCGGCGAGGTCTGGCGCACCTCTCCCGCGGGCGTCCTGAAGCGGCATGGCGCCGGCGTCGAGACGCTGGTCAAGCCGAGGGTCTGGCCCGAGGGCGAGGCGCTGGCGCTGATCAGCCACACGATGAAGACCGAGACCGCCGACGAGCTCGCCGCCCAGTACGGCTTCCACCGCCGCGAGCCGATGGATTCCTCGATCAAGCTGTGCCGCATCGCCGAGGGCGCCGCCGACATCTACCCGCGCCACGGTCCAACCATGGAATGGGACATCTGCGCCGGCCATGCCGTGCTTGAGGCGGCCGGCGGCACGCTGAAGACCCCGGAGGGCGAGCCTTTCGCCTACGGCAAGGCCGCCGAAGGCTTCAAGAACGGCTGGTTCGTCGCCCGGGGCGGCTAGCGCCGCGGCCGTGGGTTGAAGCCCTCGCCGACGAACAGTGTCGCCGAGCGATG
>Ga0134125_10010575_pt1 | contig 10357 bp, 5 predicted proteins | sample KB31751_FD_96464 | JGI IMG/M metagenome (GOLD analysis project Ga0134125, IMG submission 96464) | Terrestrial soil microbial communities with excess Nitrogen fertilizer from Kellogg Biological Station, Michigan, USA - KB3-175-1 | ecosystem: Environmental > Terrestrial > Soil > Unclassified ... | reverse complement strand
GGAGCGCGCCGCGCTGCTCGGGCTGATGGCGACCGCGGCAATGACGATCCTGATGGTGGTCACCGTCATCCCCGGCGTGCCGCTCGCCTTCCGGCCCTTCCCGGTCGAGCTGGTGCATCACGCGTTTCCCACGCTCGGCCTCGCATTGCTGACGCTGGTGACGGTGCTGGTGCATTTCGGCTACGGCGCGGCGGCCGGCGCGCTGTTCTCGTACCTGGCGCGGCCGATGAGCATCGGGCGCGGCCTGGCGTTCGGTCTGGGGCTCTGGATTTTCATGCAGATCGCGCTGGTCCCCTGGGGCTACGGCTGGCTGGAGTTCGGCCTCGGCCACGGCTACCCGTGGGCGGCGCTCTTCACGCTGATCCTGCACCTTTTCTACGGCGGGGTGCTGGGCTGGCTGGGGGCGCGCGACGAGGTCTGGCACCACGCCACGTTCGACGAGACCGACCAGCTCCGTGTAGCCTAAAGAGGTGCCAGGCGAGACCGAAGCCGGCGATCGGGAGCTGCGGCGGCAGCTCGCCACGTTGACCTATTCGCAGCTCACGCCGCCGACCCGCGCCGACGCCATCACCGCGGCCGGGTGGTGGAACCTCTTGGCGCGGCTCGGCTTGCGGATCCCCCTCTGCGTGGTGCACGACCTCGGCCTTGTCCTCTCAGGCGGCCGGCTGGGGGCGGCGCGCCAGATCCGGCACGACGGGGGAGCGGGGCGCGACGGTCCGGGGTGGCCGCAGCTGGTTCGCTATCAGGCGCTGCTGGCGCGGGTCGCGGGGGCGGAGGCGATCGGCGAGCTGGCCGCGGCGCCGCTCAAGGACGAGATGCTGGCGGTCGTGCTGGCGCGCCTCCTCGGGGATGTCTATCTGCGCTGGGTCTCCCGAGGCCTCGCGGCCTACGAGCTGCCGACCGCCTCGCCCATCTACGAGATCGATCGGCAGGCCCTGGCCCGGGCGCACGATCCTTCCTGGGCGCTGGGGTTCATCCAGCGCCTCTTGGAGAACGAACGCGGCGTCCTGGCGCGCCTCGACCAGATCGAGTCGGGGTCGCTCCGGCTCCTCGGCCTCTTCTCCGCCGAGGGCGGCGCCGCCGACCTGACGGATCTCTATCGGCTGGTCGGCGCGGCGGGCGCCACCGACGTGGTCGATTTTTCGCTGCAGCTCCTACCGTCGCTGCTCGAGACCAAGCGCCGCCCCGCCGCGCAGCGCTTCTCGATCGACGGCTACGTCTCGGTCGAGCGCCGGGGCCACGTCGACGCGCTCCTCCCCGGCGAGCTGGCGCACGACGACGACGTGTTCGCGCAGAAGGCGCTGTCCGACGATCTCCTCTACTACGGGCACGAGCGCCAGAGCGAGCGCTCGCGGCGCCTGCACTACCTCTTGGTCGACGCCAGCGCCTCGATGCGGGGGGCCCGGGAGATCTTCGCGCGCGGGCTGGCGCTGGCGCTGGGCAAGAAGCTGTCGCTGCAAGGGGGCGAGGTCTGGCTCCGCTTCTTCGACAGCCGGCTCTCGCCGAAGTTCGACCTCACGCGCGCGGCGCGGCGCGATCTGCCGCGCCTGCTGACGTTTCGGTCGGAGAGGGGGCGGAACACGGCGCGCGTGTTCGCCGACCTGGCGGCCGAGGTGGCCCACCTCGCGCGCGACGAGGGGCGGGAGGTGGCCGTCACCTTCATCACCCACGGCTCCTGCCACATCCCGCTCGCGACCGTCGACACGCTGGCGGCGAACGCGCACCTCTACGGCATCTTCGTGCTCCCCTCGCGCCCGCTCGACCTCGACTACCTGCCGCGGCTGCACCGCAGCCAGGTGGTGACGGCGGCCTCGCTGGCGCGCAGCGCGGACAAGCGGCGGCGGGCGCTGGAGATCGTCGACGACGCGGCGGCGGTGTGATGCGGACGCACGCGGAGGAGATTCACACCCGGGAGCGCGCCGACCGCGCGCTGCGGGCCGGGCGGGCGCGCGAGGCGCTGGGCCTCTACTGGCAGCTCCTGGGGAACGTGAAGACGACGCGCGCCCGGTACGAGAGCTGGATGGACGGCGCGGTGGGGGCCTACCTGGCCCTCAACCGGACGCGCGAGGCGGGCTACCTGCTGCTCAACCTGCGCCGGTTCAGCGAGGCGCAACGGCACTTTCCGGCGGGCGAGCGGCCGCTCGAGTGGGCGCTCTGCGCGGCGAAGCTCGGGCATCACGGCGAGGCGGCGCGGGTGCTCTCCGAGAGCGGCCACCCGGTGCTGGCGGCCATCGAGCTCGAGGCGGCGGGCGCCAGCGCGGCGGCGCGGCTCGAGTGGGAGCGCGTCCTCGGCGACCCCCGGCTCACGGGCCGCGCCTACGAGACGGCGCTCGCGCACTTCAACCTGGGCGAGGCCCTGGTCCGGATCGGCGACCGGCAGGCCGCCGCGCACGCCTTCGCCGAGGCGCAGCGCCTGCTCGAGACGGCCGCCGACGCCTTCGAGACGGCGGGTGAGTCGGCCCGGGCCTTCGATTGCTGGAGCGTGCTCCTCCGGCTCGGAAAGGAGACCGATTCGTTCGAGAACGTCTCGGAGGGCTACCTCAACGCCATCCGCGTCCTGGCCCCCAACGATCAGGTCCTGGCGCTGCAGTACTGCGACGATTTTCTGGCCTACGCGGTGGAGAGGCGAGAGTGGCACGCGGCCGCCATGGCGGCGCGCGAGGCGGCGGGCCTGAGCCTGCGCGCGGGGCGCCCCTACGACCGCTACTACCTCGGGCGCGCGGTGGAGGCCTGGACGGTCGCCGCGCGCGAGAACCAGGCTCAAGAGGGGCCGCCGGAGCTCTCGGCCAACGCCTTCCACGCCGCGATCGACGCGGCGACGGCGCTCGGCGATCTGGAGACCTGCGGACGGCTCTACGCCGAGATGGCCGAGCTCCCGCTGGCCGAAAAACGCCGGCTCCGCTACCGGACCCTCGCCGCGCGGTACGCGGCGCTGCCGCCCGAGGCGCACCCGGCCGCGGTGGGGTTTCCCGATCACCTCCGGCGCACCGACGTGTACGTCGACATCTGGCGGCAGGACCTCATCGAGCTGGAGCTCGGGGGGGATCCCGCGGCGGTGCTGGCCCGGCACGTGGCCAACCACCCGCCGTCGAGCGAGCATTTCCGGGCGGTGCTGCGGGCGCTGCTCATCTGGAGCAGCCCGGGTTTCTCGCTGGACAACGTGAAGGCCGCCTCGGACCTGGCGGAGGAGCTCGGCCAAGGACGGGTCTACGAGATGCTGAGCCCGCTCGAGCGGCTCTATCGGCACCCGGCCCGGGAGGTTCGCGCCGCGGTCCTGCGGGGGGCGGGGACGATCTTCCTCCCCCGCAGCTACAGCCTCATCCGTCAGGGCCTGGCGGATCCCGAACCGGCGGTGTTCGAGGAGGCGCTGCGGGTGCTGCGCAAGATGCACTTCGTCGACGGGATCGAGCCGGCCAGCCGCATCTTCCGCGACTACGCCGACGAGCGGGTCCGGCTGGCCGCGCTCGAGGGCCTGGCCGGGTCCGCGCTCAAGGCGCTGGCGGGGAACAACACGCCCGGCGGGGCGCTCGTTCTGCTGGAGGCGGTCCGCCAGGAGACCGGGGCGGTGCGGGCGGCCGCCGAGTCGCACCTGGCGAGGTTCAGCGGCCACGACGAGGTCGCGGTGTTGATTCGCCAGGCGCGCGACGCGGAGGTCGGCGAGCGCCGTGAGATCCTCGATCGCGTCCTGCGCGCAGTGGCCTGACGAGCGCGGGAGCGACGGCCGGCTTTGCCCGCCGTGCTCGGCGCGGGGCTCAAAAGGACCCTCTCGGGGGCCTTTTTCTCAGGAGCGGCGGTGGCGGGAGAGGCCCCAGACCGTGAGCACGGCGATCAGGATGAGGCCCAGCATGAAGACGCTGCCCCCTTGCCGCAGGCCCCCGTTCTTGACCCACAGGACCGCCAGCAGGGCCGCGGCGGCGATGACCAACCAGCGAAGGTTCCGTTGCGTCCGGGCCAGCGTCTTGGCCTGTTGCTGCCGAATCCGTTCGAGCTCGGCCTTCACCCAGGCGACGTCGATCGGCTCGCCCCGCTTCTGCCGCGCGATCTGCTCCTCCAAGTAGGCATGACGGTCGGCCGGCCGGTCGGTCGGATCGGGGGCGTCCACGCAGGTCAGTTTACTGCCTCTAGGGGCTGGGCGCCGCCCCGCCTGCCGCGTCGGCGGCCACCAGGCCGGCCACCTGGGCCGCGGTGGCCGGCTGAGCCAGGAGCAGCCCGATCTCGCGGTTGTCGTCCAGTGACGTGGGCGTGAGGTTCGCCGAGCCGAGGTAAAGGGCGCGCTGGTCGGCCACGACCACCTTGCCGTGGATGGCGGGCGCGCCTACGGCCCGCACGGTCGCCCCGGCGGCTGCCAGCTTGGCGAAGGGGGCGCCGGCCGCCGGACCCGGCCAGGCCAGCGTCACCGCGACGCCGCGCCCGCGGGCGGCGAGGAGCGCGTCCAGCACCTCGCCGTCGGTGAGCTCCTCGGTCTCCAAATCCAGCGTGGCGCGGGCGCCGCCCAGGAGCGCCAGCAGGGTGGGGCGTGACGATTCGGGCGAGGTGCAGAGCCGTCCCGCCGGCGCGGCGTCGGCCCCCACCGCGTCGGCGGCGAAGATCGCCTCGGCGGCGCCGACGTCGGTGGGATCGTCATCGACGGCGGCGTACTCGCGGTTGCCCGCGAGGCCGGCGCCCGTGAGGTTCAGCGTCAGCACCGCCAGGCGCGCGTGGTCGACGGTGAACGTCTTGGCGTGGGTGTAGGTGAAGCGGGCCAGCGACCAGCGGACGTCGGCGCCGGCGGCGGTCAGGCGATCGAACGCGGCCTGGTTGGCGTCCGCTTGCTGGTAGGGCGCCGGTTCGAGGATCACCCGGACGTCGACGCCGGCGGCGGCGCGGGCGACGAGCGCGGCGATCGCCCGATCGTCGGTCAGGAGGTACATCTCCATCCACAGGCTCTCCCGCGCGGCGGAGAGCAGCTCGAGCACCGCCTGCGGGCCGGTGTCTGGTTCGACGACGAGCGTCACCGGCGCCGGCACCGTGGCCGACGTCGGGCCGCTCGGTTGGTTCGGGATCGTCGGCCAGGCCGGCCCGCAGGCGACCAGGAACAAGAAGGGCAACGAACGGAGGACGGGGGGCGAGGCTGCGTGAGGCACGCGGCGTTATCGGTGGTCGCGCGCGCCGGTTGCCCGCGACCACCGACCGCCGGGCCGGCGGTCAGTTGCACATGGTGAAGATCGCGCCGTTGGTGCCGGTGAACTTGGTGTTCGCGGCCTTGCCGTAGGCGACCCCCGCGCCGCAGTTGGTGTTGTTGTTCTTGGTGATGGTCGCGGCGGTGGTCGCGCAGTTCACCTGCGTCTGGGAGTTCGGGCTCCCGGCCGCGCCGGTGGTGAACTCGTTGCCGGCGGCCAGCAAGCTCCCGCCCGCATTGGCGTTCCCCAGGTTCAGGCAGAGGCCGGTGCTGACGTTGCGCGCTCCGGCCGTGGTGGGGAACTGCAGCCAGTTGTGGCCGGCGTTGGTGCCGGCGTCGGAGCCGAGATTGATGGCCGAGATGTCGAGCCCCGAACCGGCGCCGTTGTTGATGATGAGGACGCCGTCCTGGTTGGAGAGGCCGAACACGCTGTTGCGGACGGTCACCTTCGAGCCGCCGGCGAAGACGGCCCCGTTGATGTTGTTGTTCCAGGCGACCACCCCGTTGAGCGTGGAGGTCAACCCGGCGCCGCCGGGCGTCTGGTGGATGTAGATGCCGTCGCCGGTGCCGTTTCCGGTGCCGGTGCTGCCGCTCAGGATCACCGTGCCGTTGCCGTTGACCGGCGAGGTGCTGGCGGTCGCGGTGATGTTCACCGAACCCGTGCCCGAGACCTCGATCCCGTTGCCGAAGTTGGCGGTGAACTGGCTGGGCGTGCTCCCCGAGGGGACGGTGATGTTCACGACGCCGCCCGTGACGTCGAGGCCGTCGCGGCTGAGCGACGGCGTGGCCGACGGAGCTCCGGCGCCCTTGATGACGACGGCCTGACCGATGTTGACCGTGCCGTTGCTGACCACCATGCCGTGGCCGCGGGTGTTCTGGATGGTGAGGTTCGAGACGCTCACCGTGCCCGTCCCCGAGGCGGAGATGGCGCTGCCCGAGAGGTTGCTGTTGCCGTCGATGACCAGCGGCGCCGAGAGGCTGGTGTTACCGCTGATCCCCGAGCTGGTGTTGGAGAGGACGAACCCGTAGGGCGTGGTCGGGTTGTTTTGGTTGGTCGCGTTGGGCAGCACGATGGTGACGGCGCCTCCCGAGTTCGTGACGGTGACGTTGCTGAGCACCGTGATCGGGTAGGTCTCGGTGGCGGCCAGGTTGGTGGTGCCGCTGGCCCTTCCGAGGATGACCACCTGGGTGCCGACGCCCGCGCCGTTCACGGCGATGGTCGCCATCGCGTGGGTCAGCGTCTTGAAGGCGCAGGCTCCGGAGGAGACGCCGCCCGAGGTGCCGCTGCCGGTGGCGCCGCTGTCGTTCCCGCTGACCGGGTCGACGTAGTACGTGCTCCCCGACACCTGATCGCAGTGCGTGCAGGTGTTGCTGGTGCAGGTGTAGCCGGCGCCGAACTGGTTGAGGCAGTCGCTGGTGTTGCAGCAGTTGCCGCTCACGCACAGGCTGCCGCAGCAGAAGTCGGACGAGTTTGCGCCGCAGGAGACGTCGTTGGTGGTGCAGGCGGCGCTCACGCACTTGCCGGTCGCGACGTCGCAGATCGTCGACGCGGTGTAGAACGGGTCGCTCTTGCACTGGGTGTCGTTGGTGCACGACCCGCAGGTCTCGGGGGTGGCGACGCCGCAGATGAGACCGGCGTTGGCGCCGGTGCACTCCGCGCTGGTGGCGTGACAGTTCCCCTGGACGCACCCGCTCTGGTAGCAGATGTCGTTGCTGCCGTAGGTCGGGTCGGTCTGGCAGCTCGTGTCGGTGCTGCAGGCGCTGCAGGTGTGCGAGGTCGAGCTGCAGATCTGCCCGCCGGTGCAATCGGCCGAGGTGTCGTGGCAGTTGCCGGCCACGCACTGGCTGTCGAGACAGATGTCGCTCGACCCGTAGGTGCTGTCCTGCTGGCAGGAGGTGTCGGAGCCGCAGGCGGTGCAGAAGTGCGTCCCCGCGTTACAGAGCTGATTGCTCGAGGTGCAGTCGTTCGAGGTGTGGCAGTTCCCCGCCAGGCACTGGCCGCCGATGCAGACGTGCTGCGCGCCGTACTGGGGGTCGCCCGTGCAGTCGGTGTCGCCCGCGCAGGCCACGCAGGCGTGGTTCGTGCAGATCTGGTCGCCGCCGCAGTCGGCGCTGGTGTTGCAGTTCCCCGAGATGCAGGCGCTTCCCGAGCAGACGTGGTTGGCGCCGTAGGCGTTGGTGCAGTCGGTGGTGCTGGCGCACCCGACGCAGGCGAAGCTGCCGTTGCAGATCTTGGTCGTGTCATTGCAGTCCTGGGCGGTGCGGCACTGGCCGCTGATGCACGATCCGCCCTGGCAGAGGTGGTCGGCGCCGTAGGCCGGATCGCTCGTGCACTGGGCGTCGGAGCCGCAGGTGCCGCAGGTGTGCGAGCTGGAGCTGCAGATCTGCCCGCCGCAGGTCGAGCTGTCGTGGCAGGTGCCGGTCACACAAACGTTGCCGATGCAGAGGTGTCCCGCGCCGTAGTCGGTGACGCACTGGGTGTCGCCGGCGCAGGCGCTGCACTCGAGCGTGCCGGTGTTGCAGACCTGGCTGGTGGCCACGCAGTCGCCCGGCGCCCGGCAGTTCCCCGTCACGCAGACCTGGTTCACGCAGAGGTGGTTCGCTCCGTACTGCGTGGTGCAGTCCGTGTCGCCGGCGCAGGCCGAGCAGCTGTTGTTGGTGCAGATCTGGCCGCCGCTGCAGTTCGACTGATCCCGGCAGTTTCCGGTGATGCAGGCACCGCCGAGGCAGAGCTGTCCCGAGGCGCAGTCGCCGTCGCCGGCGCAGGGCGTGCAGACGTTGTTGACGCAGAGCTCGCCGCTGCAGGTCGTGGCGTCGTGGCAGTTCCCCTGGACGCAGGCGTTGCTGGCGTTGCAAAGGTACCCGTTGCCGTAGCTCGCCTGGCAGTCGGCGTCGCCCGTGCAGGCGCCGCAGGTGTGCGTCGAGACGCTGCACGACTGGCCACCCGTGCACTGGGCGCCCGTGTGGCAGGTCCCCGTCACGCAGTTGCCCGACACGCAGATGGTGCCGCTGCCGTACGCCGCCACGCAGGCGTTGTCGTCGGTACCGCAGCTCGCGCAGGTCACCCCGCTGCAGATCTGCCCGGCTCCGCAATCGGCGTTCGCGCTGCAGGCTCCCTGCACGCAGGTGCCGGTCGAGGGCTCGCAGACGTAGCCCGTGCCGTAGGCCGTCGTGCAGTCGGCGTTCACCGCGCAGCTCGCGCAGGTGTGGTTGCTGCCGCAGATCTTTCCGCTGCAGTCGCCGTTGGTGGCGCAGTTCCCCTGGACGCAGTTCCCCGAGCTGACCAGGCAGACGTACCCGGCGCCGTAGGCCGTGCTCGCCGTGCAAGCGGCCGTGCTCGTGCAGCCCGTGCAAGCGCCGCTGGCGCACACGCCGGTGACGTTCCCCGAGGTGGTGCAGGCCGTCCCTTCAGTGCACGAAGGGGCTGCCCCCGCCGCGCCGCCCGCGCCCGCCATGCCGCCGGTGCCGGTGGTGGCGCCGCCAGTGCCGGTGGCGCTGGAGCCGCCGGTGCCGGTGACGCTGGAGCCGCCGGTGCCGGTGGTAGAGGAGCCGCCGGTGCCGGTGGTAGAGGAGCCGCCGGTGCCGGTGACGCTGGAGCCGCCGGTGCCGGTGACGCTGGCGCCGCCGGTGCCGGTGGTAGAGGAGCCGCCAGTGCCGGTGACGCTGGAGCCGCCGGTGCCGGTGACGCTGGCGCCGCCGGTGCCGGTGACGCTGGAGCCGCCGGTGCCCGTGGCGGCGCCCCCGGTCCCCGTCGTGCTCGAGCCAGCCGCGCCGCCCTTGCCGGTCGCGCCCCCGCTGCCGCCGCCCGTGCCGTGCCCGCCGGCCCCACCCGTCACTTCACCTCCGGCGCCGCCCGTTTCGCCGCCGCCGCCTCCTCCGCCGCAGCCCCAGAGCGTCAGCGCCGCGACAAGGAGGGTGGCAAGAGGGGTGGAATGAAGGACCGACGACCGACCGACGGGAGACGAGAGGGGACGAGACATGCACGCTCCTAGCGAGTGACCACAGAGGACCGGATCAAATCATCGGTCCTCGCGTCAAAAACGTTAGCGTCGTACAGCGCCGCCCGCGCGATGGGGCGGTCCGGAGAGGCCCCTCGCGCCCGGGGGGCCCGGCGTCACATGCACATGCCGAACGTGACGTTGGTCGTGATGTTGGTGGCGGCGTTCTTGCCGATGCTCCGCAGGGCACCGCAGGTTCCCTGGGTGACGCTGGCGGCGGTCGTGGAGCAATCGACCTGCGTGCTCGGGTTCGCCGAGGAAGCGAGCTCGTTCCCGTAGGCGTTCACCGTTTCGGTGAGCGTCGCCGGCTGGCCGATCGCGGGCAGGTAGTTGGAGAACGCCACGCAGAGGCCACCCGACCCGTTCACGCCGGCACCCCCGAAGGGGGCCTGGAGGTAGTTGTGACCCGGATCGCTGGAGGTGCCAAGATCCATCCCCGAGACGTCGGAGCCCGCCGAGGTGCTGGCGCCGTTGCTGCTCATCTGCACGCCGTAGGTGCCGTTGCTGAGCAAGACGCTGTTGCGGATCTTGACCTGCGATCCGCCGAACAGGAGCACGCCCGGTGCCACGTTCGGCGCGCCGTTGCCCCAAGTGACGAGCCCGTTGATCGAGTTCAGCGCCAACCCGGTGGTGCCCGGCGTCTGGTCGATCTCCAGACCGTAGTCGGTGTTGAAGCTCGAGAGCACCGTACCGTTGTTGCTGGGGACGGAGGTGGGCGTGCCGATGACGTTCACCGACCCGGTGGTGTTGGCCTCGATTCCGACCAAGTTGCCCGTGAACAGGGTCTGCGTGCCGGAAGGGTTGTTGATGTTGGCCACGCCGCCGCTGACCTGCAGGCCGCGGGAAGCCGAGCCTTTGACCACCACGCCGCCCCCGATGTTCAACGTCCCGGCGGTGACGCGGATGCTGACGCCGCCCGTGTTCTGGACGGTGACGTTCGAGACGTTGAACGCGTTGGTGCTGCCGGCCGCCGGGTTGGCGAGGATGGCGATGCCCGCTGCCTGGCTGTTCCCGTTGAGCGTGAGCGGCGCGCTCGGATTGCCGGAGATCCCCGAGCCAGCGTTCTGCAGCACGAAGCCGGAGGCATTCCCCTTGTTCGCCTGGGTCTTGAGCGTGATCGTGACGGCGCCGCCGGTGGTGGTCAGCGTCGTGTTGGCGGGCAGGATGATCCCGTTCGCCGCGTTGCCCACGAGGTCGCTGG
>Ga0134125_10010573_pt1 | contig 10359 bp, 13 predicted proteins | sample KB31751_FD_96464 | JGI IMG/M metagenome (GOLD analysis project Ga0134125, IMG submission 96464) | Terrestrial soil microbial communities with excess Nitrogen fertilizer from Kellogg Biological Station, Michigan, USA - KB3-175-1 | ecosystem: Environmental > Terrestrial > Soil > Unclassified ... | reverse complement strand
GCGCGGTGGAGAGCGCGACGGAGGCGGGGTGCAAACCAGGAAACGCGGGCCCGTGGACAGAAATCGCCGCATGTGGAGCGCCGAGAGGCGTCCGCGTCCTCCAAAAGAGAGCGCGGCAATACGACGACGGATGCGCCTTTCGGCGCTCCGCTCCCCTCGCTTGTCGAGGGGCCGAAAGACGGGCGCACCCGGCGCCCCAACAAAAAATACGGGTGCTTTCGCGCGCCTGACATCAAATCGCGCGAAACGTCAGCGGGCCTCGTCAGGATTGACCTGAAATTCGTGCGTGCGCACCTGCCGGCTTTCCCAGACCTCGGCGATGCGCGGATTGGGCATGATCACGTCGGTGACGAGCCCGAGCCGCTCGAGCAGGCGGATCGTCATGTAGGTCGTGTCGATTTCCCACCAGCGATGGCCGTGCTTGGCGGCGCGCGGGTCGGCGTGGTGATTGTTGTGCCAGCCTTCGCCGTTCGACAGAAGGCCGATGGCGAAATTGTTGCGGCTGCCTTCGTCGGTCGCGTAATTGCGATAGCCCCACAGATGCGTCACCGAATTGACCGCCCAGGTCTGGTGCCAGACGACGACGGTGCGCACGAAGACGCCCCAGACGAGCAGGCTCGCGCCGAACTGCACGGCGTCGGCGATGTCGCCGCCGAGCGCCAACTCCGCAACAAATCCGGCGCCGAAGAATGCAAGCCACGATGCCGCCAGCACGTTGAAATGGTTCCAGCCGCGGTCGAGGTTGGCGTAGAACGGATCGCGGATAATGTCCTTGGCGTAGGCCTCGTAGAGTCGCAGCCGCTGCAAGTCGCGGCTCTGCACCATCAGCCAGCCGACATGGCTCCACAGAAAGCTCACCAGCGGCGTATGCGGATCGGGCTCGTCGTCGGCGTGCTGGTGATGGCGGCGGTGCACCGCGACCCAGCGCGCGGGCGTGTCCTGCACGCAGAGCACGCCGAGAATGGCAAGGACATGCTCGAAACGCTTGGAGCACTTGAAGCCGCGATGCGTGAGCAGGCGGTGGTAGCAAAGATTGATGCCGAGCACGCCGGCGAAATAATCGCCGAGGATGCAAAGAATAACGCCGGTCCAGCTGAAGAACCACGGCAGCAGGGCGAGCAGCGCGACCAGATGGAACGCCGCGACCGCGATCGTGTAGGGCCAGTAGATGCGGTTGGCGCTTTCCGTCCGCGGCGCAAAGCCGGCGGCGATCGGCGGCAGCACGGCGCCGCGAACCTCGGCCTTCATGCGGCGCGGCTGGTAGCTCGCCATGCGCGAAAGTTCCCCCACATCGTCCCGAATTGAACGAATACTTACGGGTTTCCGCCGCGCGCGCAAGGCAAAGCAAAAAACAGCGCAAAAGCCGCCGGCGGCCGCGGCAACAATCGAAGAGTTCCAGCGCTTGACAATCCGCTCACTAGGAATGTATTCCATTTCGCCGTGCGAGTGACGCTGCGGCGCGCGAAGCGGAGGAGGGCGGAATGGAAATCGACCTGCCGGAGGTGGTGGCGGAGGTGAAGGCGGCCTTCGATCGCTACGAAAAAGCGCTGGTCGGCAACGACGTCGCTGCTCTCAACGAGCTCTTCCGCGACGATCCCCGCACCGTCCGCTACGGCGTCAACGAAAACCTTTACGGCTATGCCGCGATCAAATCGTTTCGCGGCGCCCGCTCCCCCGTCGCCACCGGGCGGACCATTTCGGACACGGTGATTTCGACGTTCGGCCGCGACTTTGCCGTCGCCTCGACGCTCTACAGTCGCCCCTCGGCGCCGGGGAAAATCGGCCGGCAGATGCAGACCTGGGTGAAATTTCCCGAAGGCTGGCGCGTGGTCGCCGCGCACGTGAGCCTGCTCGACCCGCCGAAACCGGCGTGACGGAGGATCAGAACGCGGCGATCGCCGACACCTCGATCAGCAGCGGCTCCTGCACCAGGCGGTCGATCATCAGCATCGTGTTGGGCGGGTAGGCGCCGTCGGAAAACATCCTGGGAAATTCGCGCAGCCGGAAGGTCATGAATTTCGGGATGTCCTGCGAGTGCACCAGATAGGTCGTGAACTCGACGACGTTGCCCCAGCCGGCGCCTTGCGACTTCAGCGCCGCCTCGATATTCGCAAACGTCTGCATGCACTGGGCGTCGAAGTCGGCGGCAATCTTGCCCGCCTTGTCGATGCCGACCTGTCCGGCGATGAACAGGAATTCCGACGCCTTCACGCGCGTCATATGCGAGTATTGCCCGAGCGGCTTGCCTAGCGCATCGGGGTTGATCTTTTTGATTTCGGCCATCATTCCACCTGCACGCCGCTGGCCTTGATCGGCGCTTCCCATTTCTTGATTTCGCTGTTGACGAACTCGCCGAGATATTGCGGCGTGGCGCGGTCATCCGAGACCACTTGGGCGCCGAAGCCTTCGAGCCGGTCGTGCACCGCCGGCGTTTTCATCGCCTGCACGATGGCCCCGTTGAGCTTCTTGACCACGTCGGCCGGCGCGCCTTTCGGCAGGAAGATCGCGTTCCAGGTATAGGCCTGCACGTCGAGCCCTTGTTCGGCGGTGGTCGGCACGTTCGGCTCCACGGCCGAGCGCGTCTTGGTCATGATGGCGATGGCCTTCACGCGCCCGCCGTCGATCTGCGGCTTGGCGGTGCTGATGATCTCGCAGAGGAAATCGATGCGGCCGCCAAGCAGATCCTGCATCGCGGGGCCTGTGCCCTTGTAAGGGATGTGGGTGATGGTGGTGCCCATAGCCGTGTTGAGCACGACGCAGCCAAGATGTGTGGCCGAGCCCGCGCCGGCGGAACCGAACTGCATCTTCGCCTGGTTCTCCTTGGCGTAGGCGACGAACTCCTTGAGGTTGTTTGCCGGCAGGTCCTTGCGCGCGATCAGCACGATCGGCACCTCTGCGATCAGCGCGACCGGCGTGAAATCGGTCGCGGCGTTGTAGATCGGGTGCTTGTAGAGCGTCTGGTTTTGCGCGTGCGTGCCGACGGTGCCGAGCACCATGGTGTAGCCGTCGGGCTTGGCGTCGGCGACGCGCTTGGAGCCGTTCATGCCGCCCGCGCCGCCGACGTTTTCCACGATCACGGTCTGCCCGAGAATTTCTCCCATGCGCTGGGCGATCACGCGGCCGAGCAGATCGGTCGGGCCGCCGGCCGCGAAGGGGATAACCATGGTCATCTGCCGCGTCGGAAAATCCTGCGCGACGGCGGACCCGCTCATCGCCAGCAATCCGGCCAGCAAAGTCGCTGCAAAAACACGCCTCATGGGAACCTCGTTTTGTGAGCCGTTCAGCTTTGCGTCGATTGGAGCCGCCGGTCAAGCAGGTGACCCGCATCGCCGGCATGCGCTATGATCGCCGCCGGCGATGGTGTGGCGGAGGAGGGTGGCTGTGCTGGATTCAATTCCGATCGACTGGGCGGCGGTGAACTGGCTCTATGTCGTGGTGCTGGCGGTTTTCGTGTTCATCGCCACGCTCGTCGGCAACCTGCTGTCGTTCAATCATCGCGGGTTCGCCGCGGTGTTGTCGGCCGTCGCCTTCGCCGCGATTTTCGTCTTCTGGACGTATTACCCGCACGGCTTGCCGCTGCCGACGTCGCTCGCGCCGCCGCAACCTGCCGTCAGCACGGCAGCGCCGGTGGCGCCGAAACCTGCGGCGCCGGTCAAGCCGGCAAATCCCGTCACCGACATCACGCCCGCGCATTAGGGCGGTTGCTGCCCGCGCGCGGCTTGTTGTTGCAGCCGTGCCTCCGGCTGCGATATGACACCCGTATCAAGGGGCGGGAAGTGGTGGAGTAGCATGAAAAAAGTCTATCCCGACGCAAAGTCCGCGCTGGACGGCATTCTCCGGGACGGCATGTTGATCGCGGCGGCCGGTTTCGGCCTGTGCGGCATGCCCGAGATATTGATCCGTGCGGTGCGCGACAGCGGCGTCAAGAACCTCACCTGTATCTCCAACAATGCGGGCATCGACGGGGCCGGCCTCGGCCTTCTGCTGGAGACGCGGCAGATCAAGAAGATGATCGCCTCGTACGTGGGCGAGAACAAATTGTTCGCCCAGCAGTACCTCGCCGGCGAACTGGAAATCGAGTTCAACCCGCAAGGCACGATGGCCGAACGCCTGCGCGCCGGCGGCGCCGGCATCCCGGCCTTCTTCACCAAGACCGGCGTCGGCACCGACATCGCCAAGGGCAAGGAAGAGCGCGTCTTCGACGGTGAGCGCTACATCATGGAGCGCGGGCTGGTGCCCGATCTTGCGCTCGTGCACGCCTGGAAGGGCGACACCGAGGGCAACCTCGTTTACCGCAAGACCGCGCGCAATTTTAATCCGCCGATGGCGACCGCCGGCAAGATCACCGTTGCCGAAGTCGAGCACCTGGTAAAGCCGGGCGAACTGGAGCCGGACGCCATCATCACCCCCGGCGTGTTCGTCCACCGCATCGTTCACGTCGGCGACGCCAACAAACGCATCGAAGTGCGCACCGTGCGCAAGCGCCCGGCCGCTGCCGGCGCAGGAGGTTGATTCCCATGCCCTGGACTCGCGACCAAATGGCCGAACGCGCCGCCAAGGAATTGCGCGACGGCTTCTACGTCAATCTCGGCATCGGCATTCCGACGCTGGTGTCGAACTACATTCCCGACGGCATGAGCGTGCAGTTGCAAAGCGAAAACGGCATGCTCGGCTTCGGCCCGTTCCCTTACGAGGGCGACGAGGATCCGGACCTGATCAACGCCGGCAAGCAGACGGTCACCGAGCTGCCGACCACGAGCTATTTCTCCTCGTCCGACAGTTTCGCCATGATCCGCGGCGGGCATATCGACATCGCCTTGCTCGGCGCCATGCAAGTTGCCGAAAACGGCGATCTCGCCAACTGGATGATCCCCGGCAAGATGATCAAGGGCATGGGCGGCGCCATGGACCTCGTCGCCGGCGTGAAGAAAGTCGTGGTCATCATGGAGCACGTCGCCAAGAGCAAGGACGGTTCCGTCGATCCGAAGCTCCTGCACAAATGCAGCCTGCCGCTCACCGGCACCGCCGTCGTCGACATGGTGATCACCGATATGGGCGTGTTCAACATCGACAAGAAAAAGGGCGGCATGACGCTGACCGAGCTCGCACCGGGCGTGACCCTCGACGAAATCACCAAGAACACGCAGGCAAGTTTCAAGGTCGACGCCAAGATCAAGCATTAAGCGGCGGCATTGCAACCGAACGGTCGGCTCGCCATTTAACATGGCATGAGCAAGGAAGCCCTCGAGCGCGAGCTTGACCGTCTTGGCGAACGGCTCCCGGGCTGGGCGCAGTGGGCGACCGCCATTCCACGCCGGGAAAACCGCTGGGTGCGCATTCCCGCGGGCGTCGGGCTCACCATCGGCGGCTGCCTATGGTTTCTCCCGGTGGTTGGTCTCTGGATGCTGCCGATCGGGCTTGCGACGCTCGCCGTCGATGTTCCGCCGATGCGGCCGCCCGTCACCCGCGCGCTCGGCTTTATCAACCGCAAGCTCGAGCGGCGGCGAAAGGGCGGCCCGGCAAGCTAGGCCGAAAGCCTGATGAGCCTCTTGCCGAGATTGTCGCCGCGATAAAGTTCGGCGATCGCGCCGGGGCAGCTTTCGATGCCGTCGCTGATCTCTTCGCGATAGTTGAGCTTGCCCGCGCGGATCCAGTCGGCAAGCCGCGCGACCGCTTCCTCGTAGCGATGCTGATAGTCGAAGATCAGCAGGCCGCTCATGCGCGCGCGTTTGACCAGGATGTGCCGCTCGATGCGCGGGCCGCTCGGCCACGGCTCCCAGCTTGAAATCGAGGCGGTGCCGCAGATAATGACGCGCGCGCCGATCGCCAGTTGCGCGATCACGGCATCGCTGATGGCGCCGGAGGTGTTGTCGAAATAAACGTCGACGCCGCGCGGGCAGGCATCGCGCAACGCCTTGCCGACGTCGCCGGCCTTGTAATCGATCGCGACGTCGTAGCCGAACTCCTCGCGGCAGAGCTTGACCTTTGCCGCGCCGCCGGTGATGCCGACGGTACGGCAGCCGTTGAGCCTGGCGATTTGCCCGACGGCGGAGCCGACCGCGCCCGCGGCGGTGGAAACGACCACGGTATCGCCGGGCTTCGGCGCGCCGAGATCGAGCAGGCCGAAATAGGCGGTAATGCCGTTGAGGCCCAGCACGCCGAGCGAGAGCGACAGCGGCAGGTCGCTCTCCTTAACCTTGCGCGTAACATTGCTTCCGTCGGATACCGCATAGTGCTGCCAGCCGAGCATGCCCATGACCTTGTCGCCTTCGGCGTAACCCGGATGCTTCGAGGCGACGACCGTGCCGGCGGCAAAGGCGCGCATCACCTCGCCGAGCCCGACCGGCTTGGAGTAGTTGGCAACCGCGCTCACCCAGCCGCGCATCGCCGGCTCGACCGAGAGGAAGTCGTTGCGCACCAGGAATTGCCGCTCGCCAAGCTGCGGCGCGGGCGCCTCGACGATTTCGAAATTCTCCGCCTGCGGAATGCCGGAGGGCCGCGACTTCAGGAGCACCTGTCGATTGGATGGCATGTCGGTCTCTGTCCGTGGGTCATTACTCTAGCATCGATCGGCCGCCATAATCGGTGCTTTGCACCCTGTGAAAGCGGGTAACGGATTTGATTTTGCGGCCAGACCGGCTACAGGATCAATGCAAGAATAAAGCCGGGGGAGACGATGCTGACAGCCGCCGAACGCGCCAAGGCCGCCGACATTCTCATGGAGGCCAACAAGACGCACAAGCAGGCCATCCAGCTCACCACCACCTTTCCCAACATCACCATCGAGGATTCCTACGCCATCTCGACCGAGGTGGCGCAGCGCAAGATGAAGGCGGGGGCCAAGCTCATCGGCCACAAGGTCGGCCTTACCTCCAAGGCGATGCAGCGATCCTCGATGATCGACGAACCCGATTTCGGCTTCATTCTCGATGATCAGAAGATCGCCGACGGGGCCAAGGTCAAGCATTCCGATTTCTGCAAGCCGCGCGTCGAAGTCGAGCTGTGCTTTGTCATGTGCAAGCGCCTGCTCGGGCCCAATGTCGGCCTCGCCGACGTGCTGCGCGCGACCGAATACGTCATCCCCGCGATCGAGATCGTCGACGCGCGCATCCAGGACCAGCGCAAGATTTGCGACACCGTCGCCGACAACGGCGCGGCCGCCGGCATCGCGCTCGGCGGCCGTCCGGTCGGCCCGCTCGACATCGACCTGCGCTGGGTCGGCGGCATCATGTACCGCAATTCGGAGATCGAAGAGACGGGGCTGGCCGCCGGCGTGCTTGGCCATCCGGCGCTCGGCGTCGCCTGGCTCGCCAACAAGCTCGGTCAGGTCGGCACCGCTCTCGAGCCGGGCCATCTGGTGCTTGCCGGCTCCTTTACCCGCGTGGTCTTTGCCCAGAAGGGCGACACCGTCCACGCCGACTTCGGCCCGCTCGGCGGCATTGCCATTCAATTCGTGTAATCGGGAGAAAGAGGAACGTCATGGCGGACATGCCACGCAACGCATTCAAGCAAGCGCTCCGCGAAGGCAAGTTGCAGATCGGCCTGTGGTCGAGCCTGTGCAGCAACATTGCTTCGGAGGTCATTTCCGAATCCGGGTTCGACTGGATCCTGGTCGACACCGAGCATTCGCCCAACGAGATTCCCGACATTCTCTCGCAGTTGCAGGCGATGCAGCGCGGCACGGCGACGCCGATCGTGCGCCCGGCGTGGAACGACACCGTCCTGATCAAGCGCATCCTCGACCTCGGCGCGCAGGCGCTGCTCTTTCCTTATGTGCAGACGCCGGAAGAAGCCAAACGTGCCGTCGCCGCGACGCGCTATCCGCCGCACGGCGTGCGCGGCATCACCGTCGTCGGCCGCGCCAGCCGCTATGGCCGCGTGCCGGGCTATCTGGGCAAGGCCAACGATGAAATCTGCGTGCTGGTGCAGGTCGAGACGCGCGCGGCGCTCGACCAGATCGAGGCGATTGCCAAGGTCGATGGCGTCGACGGGGTCTTTATCGGCCCGTCCGACCTGGCGGCCTCGCTCGGGCATCTCGGCAATCCGCAGGCGCCCGAGGTGCAGAAGGCGATCGAGGACGCCGGCCGCAGGCTCAAGGCGCTCGGCAAGCCGGCCGGCATCCTCACCGGCGTGGACGAGGAAATCCGCCGCTATATCGGCTGGGGCTATCAATTCGTCGCCGTCGGCGCCGATATCGTGCTCCTGCGCAATGCCGCCGACGCAACGGCTAAGAAATACAAGTCTTAATCCCCGGCGCGAGCGCTGACTTCCGCGCGGCGCGCCATTTTAAGTCGCATTTCGGCGGCGCTTCGCCCTTGTGGCGAAGCCAAAAGATGCCGAATATGCGGATAAGGGGAAAAGACAGATGGCTGACGATACGATCCTCGAAACCGAGGATCTGACGAAGGACTTTGCCGGCTTTACGGCCGTGAGTGGGGTGAGCCTGCGCGTGCGGCGCGGTTCGATCCATGCGTTGATCGGGCCGAACGGCGCCGGGAAGACGACCTGCTTTAATCTTCTGACCAAACTGCTCAGCCCGACGCGAGGCCGCATCCTTTTCAACGGCAGGGACATCACCGCCATGCAGCCCGCCGACGTGGCGCGGCTCGGCATCGTCCGCTCGTTCCAGATTTCGGCGGTGTTTCCGCATCTGTCCGTGCTCGAGAACGTGCGCATCGCACTCCAGCGCAAGCGCGGCGGCTCGTTCGATTTCTGGCGGCCGTCGTCCGTGCTCAATGTCTTCAACGATCGCGCCGCCGAGCTCATTGCCGATATCGGCCTGACCGAATTTGCCGGCTGGCCGGCGGTGGAACTGCCCTACGGCCGCAAGCGCGCGCTGGAGATCGCCACCACGCTCGCGCTCGATCCGGAGATGATGCTGCTCGACGAGCCGATGGCCGGCATGGCGCACGAGGACATCGCCCGCATCGCCGAGCTGATCAAGCGTGTCGCCGCCGACCGCACCGTGCTCATGGTCGAGCATAACCTCTCGGTGGTCGCCGATCTGTCCGACTACATCACGGTGCTGACGCGCGGCCGCGTGCTCGCTGAAGGGGACTACGCGACCGTGTCGGCGAACCCAGAAGTGCGCGAGGCCTATATGGGGACCGGCCATGCTTGACATGCGCGCGCCCTTGCTTGCGGTCAAAGGTCTCGCCGCCTGGTACGGCGAATCCCATATTCTGCACGGCGCCGAATTCGACGTGCGCGAGGGCGAGGTGGTCACGCTGCTCGGCCGCAACGGCGCCGGCAAGACCACCACGCTCAAGTCGATCATGGGGATCGTGCAACAGCGCCAGGGCTCGGTGCGCTACGAGGGCAACGAGCTCATCGCCCGCACGCCCGAACAGATCGCCCGCGCCGGCATCGCCTTCTGCCCGGAAGAGCGCGGCATATTCTCAAGCCTTGGCGTCGAGGAAAATCTGCTGCTGCCGCCGCAGGTGCGGCCCGGCGGGCTCTCGCTCGAACAGATTTTCCAGTTGTTTCCCAATCTCAAGGAGCGGCTCGGCTTCAGCCAGGGCAGCAAGCTTTCCGGCGGCGAGCAGCAGATGCTGGCGATCGCCCGCATCCTGCGCACCGGCGCGCGGCTTTTGCTGCTCGACGAGCCGACCGAGGGCTTGGCGCCGGTCATCATCCAGCAGATCGGCAAGACCATCCGCGCGCTCAAGCAGCAGGGCTTCACCATCCTGCTCGTCGAACAGAATTTCCGCTTCGCCTCGACCGTCGCGGATCGTTACTATGTGATGGAACATGGGCGTATTATCGACCAGTTCGCCAATTCGGAACTGGACTCGAATGTCGAGAAGTTGCACGAGTATCTAGGGGTCTAGCGACCAACAAAACAAACGGAGGAACAAGATGATGAAATGGAAAATCGGGCTCGCGGCGGTGGCCGCCATGCTCGTCGGCGGAGCGGCGAACGCTCAGCAGATCGACGTCAAGATCGGCGTGCTCACCGACATGGCGAGCCTTTACGCCGACGACACCGGGCAGGGCTCGGTGGCCGCGGCAAATCTCGCCGCCAAGGATTTCATGAAGGACCACAAGAACTTCAAGGTCGAGGTGGTCAGCGCCGACCACCAGAACAAGCCCGACGTCGCCACCGGCATCGCCAGCAAGTGGTTCGACGTCGATCACGTCGACATGATCACCGACGTTCCGACGTCGAGCGTCGCGCTCGCGCTCATGCCGGTCGCCGCGCAGAAGAACAAGGCGCTGATCTACTCCGGTCCGGGCAGCTCCGACATCACCGGCTCGAAGTGCAACGCCAATACGGTGCACTGGACCTACGACACCTGGATGCTGGCGAACGGCACCGGCAAGGCGATCGTGAAGAACGGCGGCGATAGCTGGTTCTTC
>Ga0134125_10010571_pt1 | contig 10359 bp, 6 predicted proteins | sample KB31751_FD_96464 | JGI IMG/M metagenome (GOLD analysis project Ga0134125, IMG submission 96464) | Terrestrial soil microbial communities with excess Nitrogen fertilizer from Kellogg Biological Station, Michigan, USA - KB3-175-1 | ecosystem: Environmental > Terrestrial > Soil > Unclassified ... | reverse complement strand
TGATGGCCACCAGCACCGCAAGCGGCCACCATGTAGTTGATCTCTTTGAGGCTAGTGCTTGTCCGGCAGCAATAGCTGCTTGCTCTTGGGCGCTCATGGGCGGCAATGGTATCAGATTGCCGGCGGTCCAGGCGCGTAAGAGCAGGAGCGTAAGAGCATACGGCGCTTACTTGCGCGCGACGCTGCCTTTAAGTATCACCATGCTTGAAGGCATATCGGGCTTCATGTTGTCTTCGGCGGTGATAAGAACGTCAAAGTCCTTGTACGGGGTGGCTGCCTTCAGGCTGCCTTCCAGATTTTCATTGACTTTTAACGTTCCCAGCAACTCAGGATCCTTGCCGCGCGGCTGGACCCAGACCAGATAGGATTGCTTGGGCGGCGTGAGCGATTGCGGCGTTGCCATATGTTTTACTTCGATATCAATGCCGGTATTGCCGTTACGATCATTGTCGGTAATGATCTTGCCTTCGGCGGCGGGAGCAGCTCCGGTATTAGTGAGCCGGTCTTCCCTGCCCCAGGCGGCGGTGGCGAGCAAAAAGCTGAACAGCAGAAACAAAGCGATGTTGCGATGACGCATAAATCTTTCCCCCATAGAACAAACTCAAGTGAAAGATGAGATGTGTGGCAGCGGTAAGAATGTTGCAGGAAATACAGAGCAGGCTTTGTTTTTATGTTCGAATGCGAGCTGCTGCCCAGCAGCGCTGCATTCGCCAACCACTGCAAAATAAAAAAGGGAGCCGAATAGCTCGGCTCCCTCTGTTTAAGGATTCTTGGTTTAGAAGTTGAATTTCGCAACCAGCTGTAGAATGCGAGCGTTGTTGGCGAAAGTTTGTGTTGGATCGTTAAAGGCCGAGTTGCCGGCGCGGACGAATGGTGAGATCGCAGTGAAGCCGATCGAGTTCACCGTGTTGACACTGCCGGGCAGGAACTGGGAATGGTTGAAGATGTTGAAGCCGTTCGCGGCGAACTCAAGATTCGTTCTTTCCGTAAGATTGAAGCGCTTCACCACCGTGAGGTCCCAGTTATTGGTGCGCGGGGTGGCCAGAGTGTTACGTCCGGCGGTTGCCAGAGCACCGTTTGCAGCCTGGATGTACTGTGCGTTGGGGTTAACCGCAACGTAACCAACGATGTTTGCCGAGGGGCAAGGGCTCCCAATAGCCACCGTAGTGTTGCAGAGTGTGGTAACTGCGCTTCCCGTTCCGGGGACGCCAGCCGGGTTAAAGACCGTGCGATCAGGAGCGCTGTCGCCATTCAGGTTTGCATCCTGCCCGCCACCAAGAGTACAAGGTACGGCAGTAGTAACGCTTGCGCAAGAGGGATCGCCAGTCGGACCGCTGCTTTGCGGTGTGTAGAACTCGGGAGACTGGAGCTGCCACTGTGGAGCAATTTCCCAGTTTCCGAGAAGGTTCTTGGCCATCCAGTTTGAGGAGCCTTTAAAGAACGGCACGTTGTAAATAGCTTCCAGGCTCAAGCGCTGACGGCGATCAAGTGCGGAAGTAGAAAAATCACAAGCGAAGCACTGGGAGTTCTGCGGACGCCGGGGCGTGAGCTGAGTCGAGAACACATCCGCTGTGGAGTTATCTTCAGCATGGCTCCACGTGTAGGCAGCCAGTAATTGCAGACCGTTGGTGTAGGTGCGGGTCAGCTGGGTCTGTAACCCATGGTAAATGGATTGTCCGAAAGGTTGGAAGGCGGTAATACCATTCGGGAATCCTGCTGCTGTAAACGCAGGAAGAATTCTCGGTTGGGCATTGATCTGCTTCAATGTCGTAGTCAGACCAGCGATGGTTGCAGCATCAGGAGTCGTAAGGAAGGTCGGGAGGAACAGCGATGACGTCACTTTGGGCTCGACGTTAAGCTGTTGCTGCACCGGCAGGTGGATGCCCTTGGTGCCGACATAGCGAACTTCCGCCGTGTATTTCTTGTTAAATACGTGTTCAACTCCCAGGTCCCATGTTTCGGAATAGGGTAGTTTTTGTTGAGCCGGGATGAAGTTGGCCGTGGCAGCGCGTTGATCGGCAATGCTGGCAAACGTCTTCAGGCCAGATCCTTGTCCAGCAGGAAGACCTCCGCCTGCCAAGAACGCGGTAGTGGGCCAGACGCAGCCGCCAGAGCCGTTTACGCTTTGGTTGACATCGCAGGTACCGCCGAATTGCGGAGGAACAGCCAGAAGACCCAGGTTGTCATACAACACGTCGGTCGCCATGCCGAAGCCGCCACGAATGGTGGTGTTGCCGGAGGTACCGGGCGAATAGGCAAAACCTATGCGGGGAGAGAAGTTGTTGTATTGGGGTTGCGGGGCCTGGAATGTAATCAGACCGGGAACACTGGCGGCTGAATTCAAGCTCTGGAGACGTTCGCTAAACGGCACCGAGGTAAACTCGTAACGTAGCCCGATGTTGAAAGTCAGGTTCTTAGTGATACGGAAATCGTCGTTGCCATAAACGTAAATGGCGGATTGATCACCGTAGTAAGTGTTATTTCCAGTTGACCGCTGCCCGAAGGAGGAGGGTACCTGGTCAAAGAGGAATTCTTCCGTGCTGCCGTACTCATAATCTCCGCGTGAGCGCTGCGTAAAGCCTTGAGGAGAGATGTACTTCCGACCTTCAATACCGAACTTCATCGTGTGCTTGCCTTTTACCCACACGATATTTTCAGTGGCTTGGTACAAGTTCTGTACCGTAAACTGCGGGGCATTGGGGTCAGGTCCAATCTGGTTTCCAGTGTCGTCAAAAGTCAGGTTCGGGAACGAAGCAAGACCCGGGAAAGGGAAGCCGCCGTCCGGAAGGGTTTGAGTAAAACGATTGAACCCTACACGGAATTCATTGGATAGAGTCGGCGCAAACGTGTGGTATTCGCTAATGGTGATTACATGGAAGCGATCCGGGACTGCGGTGAAAAATGTGGGAATGTTCGATGAGGCATCGGTAGAATCATTCTTCGCATAGATGTAGCGGGCACGGATCTGGTCATTTTGCGATAGGTTGATATCCAGGCTGTTCACAGTGGTGTAAGTGTTGTTGAACGCCTTCGGTGTAAAGTCGATCTCGCCTAATTCGGCGCCAATAGAGCCTCCAGTGGCAGTGGCGCCAAGTGCGGTACAGTTCGTTCCACCAGCGGCTGGAGCGGTTCCCTGGAATTGCTTCAGTACACCAAGGTTGGCTTGGCTGACACCGGGAGTCGCGGCGATTTGAGAGTAACCGAGCGCCGTTGGCGTGCAGATGAAGGAACTGCCAAGCGTCTGGTGAATAGGATTATATTCCTGGTTGGTAAAGAAGAAGACCTTGTCTTTCCAGATGGGGCCACCCACCTGGCCGCCGAAACGGTTATTGTCGAAGCCGGGATTAATGAAATTCGGTCCGGTCTGAGTGCGCGCATTTGAGGCGTCAATGGCGTCCAGGTTGCGGTTCTGGAAATACTCATACAGACGGCCATGCCATTTGTTGGTGCCGCTGATGATGGTCTGGTTAAACTGCCCGCCGGAAGAGTGACCAAATTCCGGAGCGAACTGGTTCTGGAGAACGGTAAAGTTCTGGACCGCATCGTTGGGAATAACGACCAACGGCCCGGTGACTCCTTTATTGTTGTTGTCCACACCTTCAATGGTGAAGTTGTTGTTGCGTGGGCGCTGACCTGAAACCGAAGGACCTGTTCCGGCCCCAATTCCGCCACTGGTGGCCACGCCTGCATTCAACAATGAAAGGTTGAGAACACCCAAACCAATTGTGGCTGTCGGCAAATCCTGAAGCTCTTTGGCTTCAAATGTATTCTGGATTTGCGGGGTCGTAGTATCGATCGTCAGGGCTTCTGCGTTCACCTCAACGACTTCTGTGCTTGAGGTAACAGCGGCAGTGATGTTGAACGTTTCCTGCTTGTTCAACTGGACTTGAACATCTTTGTATCCACCGGCCATGCCGTTCGCAGTCATTTCCAGGGAATAGTGCCCAATGGGCAGGTTAACGAAGTGATACTCGCCTGTCGTATTGGTCTTGGTTGTGGTCTTAACACCAGTACCAAGGTTGGTTGCGACTACCTGGGCGTTTGAGACGACTGCACCAGACGAGTCCGTCACAACACCAAGGAGATCGCCACTGATTGCCTGAGCCTTGAGAAATATCGGAAGGCCCATGACAGTCATTACGACAAGCACGGTTACGAATCTAAGGAAAAAAGTTTTCATGCCAGCTCTCGTTGCATTTGGATTTCCATCTGCAAACCATTGATATTATTGATATTTCAGGGAGAACTGGCGGCTTTCTGCTAGCCAGGATATGAAAATTAACAAAATCCTAGGCTTGAGCTACAAAATACAGTAGGCAAGCCATAGGACTTGGGCGTCCGAAAAGACTTGTATCGTCCGAAAACGAAGGATTCTGCTAGCCAATATCCTCGTTGAAATTCTCCAGATACTCGCGCACGGCCACCATGAACTGGTCGGCGTCCGCGCCATCGATGATGCGATGGTCATAGCCCACGGAGAGCCGGATGATGTGCCGCACGGCAATCGAATCATTACCGTCTTCATCGGTTACAACCACCGGCTCCTTAAAGATGCCGCCCATGCCCAGGATTGCCACCTGCGGCTGCAAAATGATTGGCAGTCCGAATTGCGGGCCATATATCCCCGGATTGGTAATCGTAACGGTGCCGCCCTGCACGTCTTCCGGTTTTAGCTTCTTGGTGCGCGCGCGTTCCCTCAGATCGACGATGGCGCGCTGCAACCCGACGAAACTGAGGTTCTCCGCACCCTTGACCACCGGCACGATCAGTCCCCATTCCAGAGCGACGGCAATACCGATATTCACGTTTTTGTGGTACTGGATTCCATCGCCCACCACGGATGAATTAATAATGGGTTTCACGCGAATGCCGTGCAGCAGCGCCTTTGCGATAAACGGGAGGAACGTCAGCTTGACGCCATTGCGCGCTTCCCATGCCTTACGGTTCTTCTCACGGAACCTGGCGATGCGAGTCATGTCCACTTTGAAAACCGAGTGGACGTGGGCGCTGGTGCGCTTGGATTCCACCATGCGCTCGGCAATCTTCTTGCGCATCGGCGTCATGGGAACTACTTCACCAGGCACAGTTTGAATTTGTGGGACGGGAATAGGCTGCGTTTGAGCTTGTTGCGCCTGCGGTTGCTGTTGCTGCGGCTGCTGTTGCTGTGCTTGCGGCTGCTGCGCGGGACGCGACTGCGGCGGCGCGCTCACCATCTGCGGTCTGCCTCCGCCCTGGCCATGCTGCTGGATAAAATTTTGAATATCGTTCTTGCTGATCCGCCCGCCCAAGCCGGTGCCGGGAACCTGGTTGAGATCCACGCTGTTTTCACGGGCTATGCGGCGAACCAGCGGCGACGAACGCAGACGTTCGCCATCCTGCCCGCGATCACCTGCCGGGAAGCTCACTACCTGCTGCGGCTGCTGTGCAGGTACAGACTGTTGCGGCGGCGCTGCCTGGGGTTGAGAAGTTTGGGGCTGTACAGCCTGCGGCTTTGCCGGAGCAGCTTGCGCCGAGCCGCCTGCTCCGCCAATCACGGCTACCACGCTGTTCACCTGTACCGTGGCGCCTTCCTTGACCTTGATCTCTTTCAACACGCCAGCGGCAGGCGCGGGAATTTCCGCGTCAACTTTGTCCGTGGAGATTTCAAACAGCGGCTCATCGCGCTGGACCTTGTCGCCGACCTTCTTCAGCCACTTGGTGATGGTGCCTTCAAAGATCGATTCGCCCATCTGCGGCATTACTACGTCAACCCCTGCGCCGCCGTTGGAGCCACTCGCGGCAGAGCTCTTTTCTTCCTGTACCGGGGCTGATTTTTCCGTGGCCGGAGGCTGCTGCGCTTGGGGCGCACCATCGGCCTGGGGCGCAGACTGGGGAGTTGCTTTGGCGGAAGCAGATTGGGCCGGAGCAGCCTTGGCAGGAGCCGATTGCGCTGGTTGCGGCGGAGCTGCCGCTGCGGCGCTGCCTTCGGCTTCAATCACGCCCACTACGGTATTTACCTGGACCGTTGCGCCTTCCTTGATTTTGATCTCTTTCAGCACGCCGGCGGCAGGCGCTGGAATCTCGGCGTCCACTTTGTCAGTGGAGATTTCAAACAGCGGCTCATCGCGCTGGACTTTGTCGCCCGGTTTCTTCAGCCACTTGGTGATCGTGCCTTCAAAGATCGATTCGCCCATCTGGGGCATTACAACATCAGTTGCCATGAGTTCCTTCCACAGGTGTGTTCACGCTGGTTAGATCAACCCATGATTATAAATCAGCATGGGGAAGGCTGCGGAAGCTACCGCCCGGTGAGCCAGTCATACTGCTCTTTGCTCAACGGCACCACGGAGAGCCGCCCTTGCCGCACCAGCGGTGAATCGTCAAACAGGTCGCTGGTCTTCACCTCCTTCAGCGTTACCGGATGCGAGATCAGCTTCCCGGCCTTGATGCGGACTTTGGGGACTTTGGGATCTGTCGCGTCTACCGACTCCACGGCCGCCGTACCGACAGCGCGCTTCTCGTCGCCGGTGTGGTAGATGACCAGTTTGTCGCCCTTTTTCATATTGCGCAGGTTCTTCACTGCGACAGGGTTGGTGACGCCGTCCCATATGGTGGACTGCTCTTTTTGCAGATCGGCAAAGCCGTAAACGGTGGGCTCGGTTTTGAGGAGGTAGTACATTTTTTCTTTATCCCGAGGGCAGCATTCTGAAACCCCGAAGCGCAGCGAGGGACTTATTGCCACATTGCACCCAAGGTATCGATCAACAGCAGACTACAGTGTAAATCACGAACGCCTCTTCTGTGTGTCTTGAAAGCCAAGGTGACTATAGGGATCTCTCGCTATGCTCGAGATTTCAGAAAAACCGCTATAATCGCGGTCGCCATGATACTGATGAATCGACTAACGACATCAACCTTGCTCGTTGTAGCGTTCTTGACCCTCCTCTGTGTGCCGTCCCAAGCCCAGACGAATGAGATGCCGCAGAGTGCGCCCAAATATCCTAATTATCCGAGCGAGACGCCTGACAATCTAAAACCCGCTACCGCGACCTTTGACTATGAGCGGCGCGAGGTGATGATCCCGATGCGCGACGGCGTGAAGCTGCACACAGTGATTCTGGTGCCGCGCAGCGCCACCAAAACGAAGCCTGCGCCAATCCTGCTGACGCGCACGCCCTACAGCGCGGACGAACTCACCACGCACGCACAAAGTTCTCATCTGGGGCCGGCGCTCTGGGGTTATGACAATGCGACCGAAGTGATCGTAGAAGGCGGCTACATCCGAGTAGTGCAGGATGTGCGCGGGAAATACGGCTCCGAAGGCGACTACGTAATGAACCGTCCACTCCATGGGCCGCTGAACCCAACGCCAGTGGACCATTCAACCGATACTTACGACACGATTGATTGGCTGGTGAAGAACGTGCCTGAGTGCAACGGACGCGTTGGAATAATTGGCATCTCCTATGACGGCTTTTTGCCGCTGATGGCGCTGGTGAATCCGCATCCGGCGCTCAAGGTTGCAGTTCCCATGAATCCCATGGTGGATGGCTGGCGCGGCGACGACTGGTTTCATAACGGCGCTTTTCGCCAGCAGAACATGCCTTACATTTTCGAACAGGTGGCCACGCGCAAGAATGAAGCCAAATGGTGGACCGACCATTTTGACGATTACGACGTGTACATGCAGTCCGGATCGGCGGGTGAGCTGGGAAAATTGCACGGACTGGAGCAGATCGGATTCTGGCGCAAGGTGCTTGAGCATCCCAGCTATGACGCATTCTGGAAAGACCAGGCCGTGGACAAAATTCTTGCCGCGCAGCCGCTGAAAGTTCCCGTGATGCTGGTGGACAGTCTTTGGGACCAGGAAGATATTTACGGCGCAATGGCCGTGTACAAAGCGATCAAGCCGAAAGACACAAACAACGACAAAGTTTTTCTGGTGATCGGCCCATGGCACCACGGGCAAGAAATTGGCGACGGCAGCACCCTGGGCGCGTTGAAGTTCAACAGCGATACAGGGCTGTATTTTCGCCAGCAGATTTTGCGGCCATTCCTGGACCATTACCTGAAAGGCGACGCGCCAAAGGCAGACGTACCGCCCGTTTCAGCGTTCGAGACTGGAACCAATACTTGGCGACGGCTGAACGCATGGCCGGCAGGATGCGAAAGCGGATGCACGCCTAAACCCACGCCGCTTTATCTCAATGCGGGGATGAAAGTAGGCTTCTCTGCGCCCAAGGCGGGCGACTCTGCGTATGAAGAGTATGTTTCCGATCCCGCAAAGCCAGTGCCGTTCCGCGCACGACCAACCCGCCCTGTGGGCTATGATATTGAAAAAGGTTTGACATGGCCGCTGTGGCTGGTCGACGACCAGCGTGAAGCCTCTGGCCGTCCTGATGTATTGGCGTTCACGTCAGACGTGCTCACCGCGCCGCTAAAAATCAGCGGGCAGCCTGTGGCTAACCTGGTGGCTTCAACCAGCGGCACCGATTCTGACTGGGTAGTCAAGTTGATTGACGTTTATCCCGACGAAGTCGCAGGCCAGGAGCAGATGGGCGGCTATCAACTGGCGGTTTCAATGGATATATTCCGTGGACGCTATCGTGAAAGCCTGGAAACGCCGAAGCCAATCAAAGCCGATGTGCCGCTGGTCTATCGATTTGAATTGCCCACAACGAACCACGTCTTTCTGCCCGGACACCGCATTATGGTCCAGGTGCAGTCAAGCTGGTTCCCGCTTTACGACCGCAATCCGCAGACCTTTGTGCAAAATATTTTCTGGGCCAAGCCGGAAGATTATCGCAAAGCAACACAGCGGATTTACCATCAGCCGGGAAATGCAAGCTTTGTGGAGCTGCCGGTGGTGAGCGGGCCGTAACAACAGAATTGCAATCTGGCCGCGAATTAACGCGAATTAACGAATCAAACAAATCAATTCGATTCGTGTTTATTCGCGACATTCGCGGCTAAGTTTTGCTCTGGCAGTGCGCGTGCGACGATAGGGTTTCCCCCTTCGGCAAGCTCAGGGTCGGGATTTCAGATAAAGCTCAATAGCTATGCAGCTTCCGCGCCTCCCGCATTACATCTTCCACCTTCGGCAAAAAGAAATGCTCCAGCGGGGGCGAGAACGGCACCGGCGTATCTAACGCCGTGATGCGGACGATGGGGCCGTCCAGATCGTCGAAGGCTTCTTCATTAATGATGGCTGCAAGTTCCCCGGCCAGCCCGCCGGTCTTAGTGTCTTCGTGCAGAAGAATCACTTTGTTTGTCTTCCTTACAGTTTGCGTGATCGTCTCGCGGTCAAGCGGGCACAGTGTACGTAGATCAACAATTTCGACCTCAATTCCCTCTTTGGCTAGAATGTCGGCGGCTTCCTGCGCGGTGTGGACCATGGCGGCATAAGTAATGATGCTGAGATCGCGACCCTGGCGATGCACGCGCGCTTTGCCGATAGGAACGACATGGTCATTTTCCGGCACATCTTCTTTAATGCGGCGATAGAGAAACTTGTGTTCAAGAAAGAGAACGGGATTGTTGTCACGGATTGCGGACTTGATCAAGCCCTTGGCGTCACTGGGCGTGGCCGGCGCCACAACTTTCATTCCCGGCGTGTGCACAAAGTGCATCTCGGGATTCTGTGAATGGAATGGGCCGCCGTGCACGCCGCCACCGCAGGGTCCGCGCAGGACGAGCGGAGCGGGCGCGCCCCAGCGATAGTGCGACTTCGCCACCATGTTTACGATCTGGTTGAAAGCGCAGCCGATGAAGTCCATGAATTGGAATTCCGCCACGGGACGCATCCCGGTAAGCGCCGCGCCAAAAGCCGCGCCGACGATGGCCGACTCCGCGATGGGAGTATCGATCACGCGCTGCGTGCCGAAGTGGTGGATGAAGCCGTCAGTCACTTTGAACGCGCCGCCGTAAATGCCAATGTCTTCACCGATACAGAAGACGGTGGGGTCAGACTCCATCTCTTCCCAGAGTCCCTGCCGGATTGCTTCGAGGTATGTTGCTTGTGCCATGAAAACCTTTTCGCCGCTGATTTCGCTGATAAACGCAGATTGAAAAAATTCCTACCACGGATGAACACGGATATCACGGGTCAGTACAGATTTCATAAACCAGTTTTGAAAATCCGTAACATCAGTGTTTATCCGTGGTGAGGTTTTTTGTTTTGCTAATTGCTATCTGCTACTTGAAATGTATTGCCGCCTCGCTCTCCTTGAGCTTGCCTTCGCTCCGCCGTGCTTTCTGCGGCATCCCATACTTGGGCTTGATATGGTGGCAGCCGCCTTCACAGAAAACGCCTTCGGCGGCGGTGTGGCCTTCCGGCATGGGAGAGTTCTCGGCAAATTCGCGCTCGGCGTCGATTTCTTT
>Ga0134125_10010569_pt1 | contig 10360 bp, 8 predicted proteins | sample KB31751_FD_96464 | JGI IMG/M metagenome (GOLD analysis project Ga0134125, IMG submission 96464) | Terrestrial soil microbial communities with excess Nitrogen fertilizer from Kellogg Biological Station, Michigan, USA - KB3-175-1 | ecosystem: Environmental > Terrestrial > Soil > Unclassified ... | reverse complement strand
GAGATCAAGGGCCGCAATCTGATCGAAGGCGTCCCGAAAACCATTACCATCTGGGATAGCGAGATCCGCGAGGCGCTTTCGGAATGTGTTCGACCATCGTGAACGCCATTCGGGTGGCGCTTGAAAGAACGCCACCCGAATTAAGCGCCGATATCAGCGACCGTGGCATAGTGCTGACCGGAGGCGGAGCGATGCTGAAGAACCTCGACCGGCGCATCCGGGAGGAAACGGGGCTCCCGGTGTCGATTGCCGACGATCCCCTGGCTTCGGTTGCGCTTGGCACGGGCAAGATGCTTACCGATTTTAAGCTGCTGCGTAGAATCGTGATCGAGTAGTCTCTATTTTGATAGCGCCGGGCGGGTCTCCGTCGCTACAGTAGAGTTTAGGGATCTACAAGTTTGCAGGAACCGCGAGTCGTTGAGGCGATTCTTAGCCGGTATCGAAACCTCATCATTCTGGCGATTGTCATCGTCGCTCAATTGCTTTTGTTAGCGTGGCAGGTTCGGACCACGCAGGATGTCCGGCTAATTCGTGTGTGGGCCGTCACCACCGTGACACCGCTCGCGGGAGTCACCGAGGCCGTGCGCCGCAACACCATTGGCTTCCTTGAAGACTACTTCATCTTGCTGGATGTCCGCGAACAGAACCGGAAGTTGCGCGAGGACAACAACCGGCTGAAGATGGAGAACATCTATTACCGGAATCAGTTAACGACAGCGGAAAACGCTCGCGCGTTGAGCGCGTTCCAATTGCAGACCGCTTCCAAAACCGTGGCGGCAAGGATTATCGGCAATGGCACGGCCTCTTCGGCGCAAGTAGTATTTATCGATCGAGGCTCGACGAGCGGGGTCGTCAAAGGCATGGCGGTGGTTACGCCCGATGGCATTGTCGGCAAGGTGATCGCGGTATATCCGCTCGCATCGCAGGTGCTCCTGGTCACCGATCCGACCTTCTCAGTGGGCGTGGAGTCGCAAAAAGCACATATCCATGGGACCTTGAGCTGTAACGGTTCCAACTGCGTCGTGGATTACATCCAGAATGAGGAAAAGATCGATCCCGGCGAATGGTTTTATACGTCGGGCGAAGACCGGATTTTCCCGCGCGGGTTTCCGGTCGGCACGGCGGCCTCGGTGAAATCCGGCCAATTCATGAAAGACATCCATTTGAACTTAAGCGGCGCTCCCGGAGCCGCCGACGAAGTCCTGGTTGTCCTCCACGGCGTTCATCAACTAATTCCCGATACGCCTCCCGAGCAGCGCGTGGCGCAATCGTTGCCCGCCCCGCCGCCGGATGCCGCTCCCGGCCCGGCCACGCCGAAAATGGCCACGCAAGCGGACAAGATCAAGCAGAAATATATCGATATTGGCAAGGAAGAGAACCATGTATACGGTGCGATAGGCGGCAATATGCCGAATTTCAATAAACCTGCCGCAGCGGCCCAATCACCTGCACAAGCGGAAATGCCACCCAAGCCAGCCGCGAAGCCCGCTTCCCCGCCCGTCGTCAGGCCCTCTCCTCCGCCCACCGGGATTCTAGGCGCACGCACGCCGGAGCCCACGAAACAGCCCGCGGCAGAGAAGAAGCCCAGCCACGTTGACAATGGACCCGTCCTGCCATTGGGAGCGCCCAGGAAGAAGGCGCCGCCGGCGACACCGCCTCAGCCATGACGGAATATAGCGAACAGCTTTTAAAAAAGCCGCTGCGGGAAGGCTGGTTGAACCGGTTCCAGGTTCTGGCGCTGTTGGCCATCACTCTGGTGGCGATCATCTGCCAGTTCTATCTTCCGAGGCTGATTCCGAACACGGAATTCCTTGAAATTCCCCTGCTGCTGACCATTTATTTCGGGCTGATGCGGCAAAACCAGCTGTCGGCTTTGTTTTTTGGCGCGTTCGTTGGCTTGGCGCAAGATTCACTCTCGCACCTGCCACTGGGAATGTACGGCATCGCGAAGACCCTGGTCGGCTATTTCGCCGCTTCGGTAAGCATGCGGTTCGACGTCGACAACGTGCTTGTCCGGTTTACGCTGACCTTCTTCTTCTTTTTCTTCCATCAGTTTTTTTATTGGATGATGAGGCGCGCCCTGCTCGGCCAGGTCGTGCCACTCGATCCGCAGAAGATCCTGCTGCAAGCGCTGCTGAACGCCGTTGTGGCTGTTCCTTTATTCATGATCCTCGATAGAATGAAGTTGTCCGGATCGTAGCGCGGAGCCTGAACCCGAGTTCTATTTGTGGCATTAGTCGAAAGCCAGCGCGAACGCGAAGAAGTCTCGTCGGAGCAACTGCTTCAGGACAGTACGAAGGCGGCAACCGCCAAAATTGCCGTATTCCAGTACATCGTCGTCGCGGTTTTTATCTTTTTGCTCTCCGGATTCTGGACACTTCAGGTACAGAATCCCGACTATTATTCCGAAGCGGCGGAGCGAAACCGGATAAAATCCACGCCGATTCTCGCGCCACGAGGCAAGATACTCGACCGCGATGGGCGCGTGATTGTCGACAATAAAGCTTCCTACTCCCTCCTGTTAAACCGGGATCAGCTCAAATGGGAGCATTTGCCCGCCATCGCCGACGCTCTGCACCTCGATTACAACGAACTCGCCGGCAAAGTCAGGCGGATGGGAAGCCGGCCGCAGATTGTCATTAAGGACGAGCTGACTCCGGACGACATGAGCTGGGTGCAATCCCATCGCGACACCGCCACCTATCCGGAGATGGACATCATCAACTCGTGGCGCCGGCTTTATCCCCAGGACGGGTACGCCGCGCACGTAATCGGCTATGTCGGCGAAATCAGCGACGCGGAACTCGATCTGCCGCAGTTCATTGAATACCACCCGGGCGACGTAATCGGAAAAGATGGTATTGAGCGCGAATACGATTCAACGTTGCGAGGCGTCGACGGCGAACGCCGGGTGTTGGTGGATAGCATGGGCCGCGAGCGGCAGGTGGACAAACCGAAAGATGCAGTCGCCGGAAAGGATCTCCAGCTTACGCTCGACCTCGATTTGCAATCCGTTGCCGAACTGGCAATGGAGGGGAAGCGCGGCGCGGTCGTGGCTCTCGATCCTCGCAATGGGCAGGTCCTGGCGATGGTGAGCCGCCCTACTTTCGATCCCAACAAATTCACTGGACGGATCAGCACAAAAGACTGGAAAGAAATCGTGGACGATCCATACAAGCCGCTGATGAACCGGGCGACGCAGGCGGAATTCGCCCCCGGGTCCACGTTCAAGCCATTTGTCGCGCTTGCCGGCCTGGAATCCGGCGTGATTGACGATCAGACGGAATTCCATTGCCCCGGCGGCGCTTCGTTCTATGGCCATTATTTCGCCTGCTGGCGCAAGGGCGGCCACGGGAACATTTCGTTGCACAGGGCCATTACACAATCGTGCGACGTTTATTTTTATAACGTCGGTAACCGGCTCGGAATCGACCGCCTTGCACACTATACCCAGCTCGCCGGCTTCGGCGGGAAAACCGGGATCGATCTGCCGAACGAGCGCGAAAGCACCATGCCGTCAACACGGTGGAAGCTGCGGACTTTCCGGCAGAAGTGGTACGCCGGGGAAACCATTTCGGTAGCCATCGGCCAGGGCGCCGTGACCGTATCGCCGCTCGAACTGGCGGCGGCGCTCGGCGGACTTTCGATCGGCGGCCGATGGTATCGCCCGCACCTGCTGCGGGATGCGAAACCGGTATTGACCCGCGACGGCCATCTGAATCCACAGGACGTAGCCGAAGTCGTCGATGGAATGTACGGTGTGGTGAACGAGGGTGGAACCGGGCATGCGGCCGCTCTGCCGAACATCGAAGTCTGCGGCAAGACCGGGACCGCCCAGCTTGTGTCGACGGAGAAAATGAAGTCGATGCACCTGAAGAACAACGCCTGGTTTGAGGCGTTCGCTCCAAAAGGCGCCCCGGAGATCGCCGTCGTAGCGCTATTTGAAAGCGGTGAGGAGGGAGCCAACGCCGCCTGGATTGTTCGCGATGTAATGAAGGCTTATTTCGATAAAAAAGCCCGCCTCGCAAAAGAACGAACACAGCTCACTCGCGAGTTTCATACCCTCACGCTTCCGTGGGCGATGCCGATGCCCGCCGCCCTGGCTTTAGGGAGCGGCCTGAACTGATGGGCGCCCCACGCATTGCACGCACGACCGACTGGTACTTGCTTGCCATAACGCTGGTTATCTGCTCGTTGGGTGTGCTGCAAATCTACAGCGCCACTCACGCCACCAAATGGGAAGACGCCTGGTGGAAGCAGGTGGTCTTTGTCGCCGGCGGCCTCATACTGATGTGGGTCGTCACTCAGATCGATTACCACGCGCTGCTCGGCCAGGTGGTTCCCATGTACGCGCTGTCCATCGCGCTGCTTCTGGTCACGATGGTGGTTGGCAACAAGGTGTTCGGTTCCACTCGCTGGATTCGAGTAGCCGGATTCACGCTTCAGGTTTCCGAGTTCGTCAAAATCGTAATTATTCTTCTGGTTGCGCGCTTCCTGTCGGATTTAAAGGCGGGTCAAAAGTTGGAGTGGCGCGATTTGGCGAAGCTCTGTGCGCTGGTCGGGGTACCGATGCTCCTGGTGATGAAGGAACCCGATTTGGGCACTTCGTTGACATATATACCGATCCTGGTATGTGGCATCTTAATGGCCGGCTTGCGCTGGAAGTACCTGCTGATTGTCGCCGCGGCCCTATTGATCTGCCTGCCGATCGGTTATCATTTCCTTAAGCCGTACCAGAAAGACCGGTTGGCCAGTTTTGTCGATCCCGAGCGGGATCCGAAAGGGACTGGGTTTCAAGTCATCCAATCGAGGATCGCCGTGGGGAACGGGGGTATGTGGGGCCGGGGCGTCACGCAAGGGTCACAAACCCACCTGGGGTTCCTGCCCGTTCCGCAGACGGATTTCATCTTCTCGTCATTTGCCGAGGAGCATGGGTTTGTCGGTGTAGTTGTAGCGCTGGTTTTGTATTTCTTGCTAATCATGCAGATCGTGCAAAATGCCCAGACGGCTGGCGATCGAGAGGGTGTATATATCTGCATGGGAATTGGCGCGTTGGTCTTATTTCACGTGCTGGTCAACGTGGGCATGGTGGTGGGCAGGATGCCCGTCGCCGGTATTCCCCTCCCCCTGATGAGTTCGGGGGGGTCGAACGTTCTATCGATGTTTCTGATGTTGGGTCTGGTGAATAGCGTCAGGCTGAGGCGTTTAGTAAGTTAAGTTAGCCCCCTGCAGGGGGTGGTTCGACGAAAAATTTGGGTCGAACTGAGTAGGACAAAAGAGTTTCGGATTGTTGTTGAAGAATTTACGGTTGCTTGGTTATCCGGTAATCGAATCCAGAGGGCGGGCGTTTGTGAGCAAGACTCCGCACGATCCTCTGGCCAGAAGTTTTATGTCTGCCCGTAGCCTCTCGCCGCGGGCTTGATATCCATCACACGTCCGAATTTCTTAACTCCCGCTCATCGGCCCGGCAAAGGCGGTAATTAATATGGGCAAGGAGTTGGTGATTGGTTCCAATCGCCACGAGACAAAAGTAGCCATCCTCGAGGACGATCAGCTTGTTGAAGTCTTCTTTCAACGGGCGCATGAATACTCGCTGGCGGGCAGCATTCACAAAGGACGGGTCACGCGGGTACTACCCGGCATGCAATCCGCGTTCGTGGATCTGGGGCTCGAACGGGACACGTTCCTGTATGTGTCCGATTTCTTCGAAGAACACCCGGACGTTGACACAATAGAAGAGAAACCACAAAAGAGCGGCCGCCCCGAGGGACGTCGCGATCGCGCGCCGGAAGCGCGGCCATTCATAAAAGAAGCGGTAGCACCGGCGATAGCACCGGAAGCGGCAGAAGCACTTCAGCCGAATTCCATCCCGGAACCGGCAGACGCTGGAGCTGACACCTCGCGCGATCACCGGGGCCGCCGTTCACGCCGCCGCCGTCCGCGGAGCCACGGTTTTCCCGAGACGAAATACGCGCAGCCGCCCGCCGCGGCGACCGAACGCCACGAGGCGGCGCCACCGAAAGAACCTACGGAACAGGCCGAGGCTCCCGCCGAGGATGTCATTTTATTGCCAGGCGAGTCCCTCGCGAAATACCGCCATCCGCACGCCACGGCGGCGGCTCCGGCGGTTGAATTAGGGCGGGAAACCGAAGAGAAGCCCGGCGCGGCCACGGGCGAAGTGGCCCAGATCTTCGTGGAACCAGTCGCGGAGAATAAACCGGAAGAGCTTGCCCTGGCGCACGTGGAAGAGGCTGGACCAGAGAAGGCCGGAGACACGGCATCCGGCGACGATTCCCCGCTGCGAGACGATTTTCCGATAGCCCTGGTTAGCGATATTGAGCCGTCCGAAAACGACATACAATCGTTTCGCGAAGACTCCGCTGAAGACGAAACGGAGATGATCGATCTGTCCTCGGCGCTCGACATCGATTTCGCGACTCCGCTGGACGAAGCGGTCGAGGAAACGACCGGAATCGAACCGGAGGCGGAAGAGGCTGAAGGCAATGAAGTGGCCGCCGAGCATCCGAATGGCGAGTCCGAGAGTACCGGCGCTGCCGGAGCCGGTAGTCCCGCCACGGATATAGAATCGAGCGCCTCACAGAGCGCGTCGCTCCGCGAGCAGGGTGGCCGGTCGATGCACCGCATGTCGCGCCGTATGCGGCGCCGCCGGGGCGGACGCTTCAACCAGCAGGGCAACGGCCAAGGCAACGGTGGTGACGCGAATAGAGCCGGGGATGAGATTGCCGCCGCCGCGCCCGAACCCCGCATCAACGAGCCCAAGCCCGAGCGCGAAGAGCAGACGGCGCAGGCTGAACGGCCTTTGCCGTCGATCACCGACCTGCTGAAGGCCGGGCAGGAAATTATTGTACAGATTGCGAAGGAACCGCTGGGACAAAAAGGCGCGCGCATTACTTCGCACGTCGCGCTACCGGGCCGTTATGTAGTGTACATGCCGAGCGTCGATCACATGGGCGTTTCGCGCAAGATCGCCAGCGATGAAGAACGGCATCGGCTGAAAAAGGTCCTCCAGGCGCACCGCGCCGGCACAACCGGCGGCTTCATTGTTCGCACGGCCGGCGAGGGCCACACGGAGGAAGAAATCGCGGCGGACATGAACTTCCTCTACAATCTCTGGCTGGATATCCGCCAGAAGGCCGAGAAGAAGCCCGCGCCGCTGCTGTTGCATCACGATCTGGACGTTGTACGGCGCATTCTCCGCGATCAATTAACCGACGATTTCAAAGCCATCTGGGTCGACCAGGAAGACATGTACGAGAATGTGCTGGGCTTTGTGCAACGGTTCCAGCCGGCGCTTGTCAATCGAGTCAAGATGTACACCCGGGCGGCGCCAATTTTCGATGCGTTTAACATCACCCAGGAGCTCGAGAAAGCGCTGCGGCCGAAGGTATGGCTGAAGTCGGGCGGCTACATCGTTATTAATCAAACTGAAGCGCTGGTGGCGATCGACGTCAACACCGGCAAATTCGTCGGAAAATCGAATCGCCTGGAAGACACCATCGTCAAAACCAATACCGAGGCCGTGAAGGAAATTGTTCGTCAGATCCGGCTGCGCGATCTCGGCGGCATCATCGTAGTCGATTTCATCGACATGGACGAGCGCAAGAACCGCCAAAAGGTGATGCAGACGCTCGAAGAGGCGATGAAGGCCGACAAGGCGCCATATAAGATCCTGCAGTTCAATGATTTCGGTCTTGTCGCCATCACCCGCAAACGCGTGAAGCAGAGTTTGGAACGCACGTTGTGCGCTCCCTGCCCCTACTGCGAAGGCGCGGGATACGTAAAAAGCGTGCAGACCATCGTCGGTGAGATTCTAGTCGAAGCGCAGAAGCTGGCCGCCGCTGTGCAAGGCGAGGACGTAATGCTGCGCTGTCATCCGGAGGTAGCCAAGACGTTGAAGTCCAAAGACAATCGGTATCTCGAAGAGTTGGAAGAGATACTGAGCCGTCCGGTTCTGGTGAAGAGCGACCCGCTGCTGCACCACGAGAAGTTCGATCTTGCGTAAGAAACGCCAATGTTAAACTGAGGGGCGGCTCGTCGTTGAGCCGTCCGCTAGCGTGTTTTCGCGATCCCGCCATCCTGGGCACAGGGATCACACAATTGGAGAGATGGCCGAGCGGTTGAAGGCGCACGCTTGGAAAGCGTGTATAGGGGAAACTCTATCGTGGGTTCGAATCCCACTCTCTCCGCCAAAGCTCTTGTTGTCAACAAAATATGTCCAACGAGAATTTTTGAGATTGGGGATTCCGTCCGGCGCCAACAACGGCGGATGTTACGGCGAAGCATTTAGCGCGCGCTGGACAGCGGCCTTCAGACCCGGCAAATCGTCCTCAATTGTATGCCATACCGTTTTCACATCCACCCGATCATATTGATGTCGGAGCCAGTTGCCAATACCGCGGATGTTTCGCCACGGCTGACCCGGGCATAACCTCTCAGCGTCATCGCCTAGCCGCACGGCGGCTTCGCTGATGAGTAGCAACTTGCGCTCGACCGCCGAAACGGTTTTGGGATCAGACCGGAATGCATTCAAATCCATTCCAGACGTGAACTGCTCGGTGCTAATTATGGCTTCGACGATATCGCGCAGGGGAAGGATCGGTTCCCTAAAAGGCAAGTACGGCCTCGCGGCTGGCTTTCGCCGCAACCGGCTCTTTCAGGGACTTGGCCGGAGACAAGTCGACGCGGACGCCAAGCATATCCGCCAGGCGGTTTTCTATGGCCACCATATCCAAAAGCGACAGCCGACGAGCCGGATCGAATTCGGCGATGATGTCTACATCCGAAGCTTCAGGGGTCATGGTTCCGCGAGCATAGGAACCGTGCAGGGACAGATGCGTGATTCCGGCCGCTTTCAACTCTCGCTCATGCGCGCGTAGCTTTGCAATGATGCGCGCCCTGTCCATCTGAACATCCTAGTTTATATTCTCACGCACCTCAACAGCGTGATTGCCCTTGTGTGTGTCTGACGGAACTTTTGCTCCGCAAGTGACCGTGTCCGAAAAGCGCGAGTCCGGCCACCCGGCAAATGGGAAAATTCACGTATGGAGCTGCCCGATCGAGAGGTCTGCTATCGCGCTCTGCAGAGCCGTGATGCCCGCTTCGACGGTTTGCTATTTGTAGGCGTCACGTCGACCGGCATCTATTGCCGGCCTATCTGTCCGGCACGCACCGCGAAATTCCAGAATTGCCGGTTTTTTGGCTCAGCGGCAGCGGCACAGGAAGCGGGCTTTCGGCCATGCCTGCGTTGCCGGCCGGAGACGGCTCCCGATCTAGCCTCATGGCGCGGAACGTCGAACACCGTTTCTCGCGCACTCGCTCTTATAACCGACGGCGCTCTCGATGGCGACGGCGCGAGCGTAGAGACGTTGGCGGAACGCCTCGGCTTAGGCGAACGCCAACTCCGGCGATTGTTCCTTCAACATCTTGGAGCCTCGCCCATCTCGGTAGCACAAACTCGGCGAGTGCTTTTCGCTAAGCAGCTTATTCACGAAACGCAAATGCCGTTGACCGAAGTTGCGTTAGCAGCCGGATTCGGCAGCGTCCGCCGGTTCAATGAGATATTCCGCAATCTCTTTCATCGTCCTCCTGGCGCATTGCGGCGAAAAACTTCCGCGAGCCCCGCGGCGCCCGAAGCAGGCGTGACGCTTCGTCTGCGTTATCGGCCGCCTTATGACTGGGATTCCATGCTCGCCCACCTGCAAGCGCGCGCGATTCCCGGTGTTGAACTTGTGGAGAACGGTGGTTATCAGCGTACGGTTGAGATCGACGGCTTTATCGGGAGTGTCGAAGTGATTCACCTGCCGCAGCAACAGAGCCTGGGCGCTACGATCCGTTTCCCCAATGTTAGAAGTTTACCCGCCATCGTGATCCGAGTGCGCCGTCTGTTCGATGTGAGCGCCGATATTGAGACGATTGACGCACACCTCTCTCGCGATCCGCTGCTGGCTCCGTTGGTGGCGCGTCGTCCTGGGTTGCGGGCGCCCGGAGGATGGGATGGTTTCGAGTTGGCGGTGCGGGCCATTCTCGGCCAGCAGATTAGCATCGTTGCCGCACGCCGGCTCGCGGGACAACTCGTTGCGCTCCATGGCAAGCCTGTATCGAAAGATTATGTGAGTCACCCTAAGCTGTCCCACGTGTTTCCTAGCGCCGAACATCTTGCCGCAGCCGAATCCGTCGGCCTCCGCATGCCGCGCACGCGCCAGTTGTCGTTACAAGCGCTGGCTGAAGCGGCGGCGACGGACCCGAATCTGTTTCGGCCATTTGGAACCATTGAAGAAGCGACCCTGCGATTGCGCACAATCCGCGGAGTTGGCGAGTGGACCGCACAATACATCGCATT
>Ga0134125_10010568_pt1 | contig 10360 bp, 6 predicted proteins | sample KB31751_FD_96464 | JGI IMG/M metagenome (GOLD analysis project Ga0134125, IMG submission 96464) | Terrestrial soil microbial communities with excess Nitrogen fertilizer from Kellogg Biological Station, Michigan, USA - KB3-175-1 | ecosystem: Environmental > Terrestrial > Soil > Unclassified ... | reverse complement strand
GTATCCGTTGGGATGCTGGAGCACATTGGACGAGAGCATTATAGAGAGCTGGGAGATGTTATCTATCGGGCCATTGGCGATATTGGCCGCGGCCTTTTGCACTTCATTGGAAAGAACCAGCCTCAGCCGTTCAGCGTCTGGATCAGGAAGCGCATCTTTCCCGGCGCATATCCGCCTGCCCTCCGGGAAGCTATGGATGTTCTTGGGCCATACGATTTCAGCGTGCTTGATGTTGAAAATCTTCGCATGCACTATGCTCGGACGCTTGAGTTCTGGTTGCAGCGCTACGAACACTGCTTTGATCAAGTCGTAGAGCGCTTTGGCCTGACTTTTGCCCGCATGTGGCGACTTTATCTGGCTGGTTCGCTTGCCGGCTTTCGAATGGGCACTCTCCAATTATTTCAAGTGGTCTTTGCCGGACGCGCCTGCAAATCCCAGCCCTGGAACCGGGCCTATTTGTACAACGACAATGCAATTGAACGGGATTCACAGGATGTGCAATGCATTCGTGCGATGTCCTAATTGTAGGCGGCGGCCCGGCTGGATCATCATGCGCCTGGGGGCTGCGCTCGTCCGGATTGCACACAGTAATCCTGGATAAAGCCAGGTTCCCGCGAAACAAAGTTTGCGGAGGCTGGATCACGCCCTGGGTTTTGCAGGCGCTGGAGATTGACGCCGCAGATTACGCCCCGGGCCGCACCATGCAAGAGATTCGCGGTTTTCGAGTGAGTTCGATGGGAGCTCAGGAAATAAGAATTCCCTACGGCCAAGTCATTAGCTATGGTATCCGGCGTTGTGAGTTTGACGAATACCTGCTTCGCCGCTCCGGAGCAGAAATCTGTGAAGGAGTGCCGATCAGCAAGATCGAGCGTTCTGGCGGCTTTTGGACCATCAATGGCGAGATCAGAACCAAAATGTTAGTCGGAGCTGGAGGGCATTTCTGTCCTGTAGCACGACATCTGGGCAATACCAACTCAGATGAACCGGTGGTCGCGCAGGAAATTGAATTTGAGATGTCGCCGGACCAGGCACGTCTTTGCACTATTCAGCCGGAAATACCCGAGCTTTACTTCTGCCGGGATTTTCAGGGCTACGGCTGGTGTTTTCGCAAAGGAAATTTCCTCAACATCGGGCTGGGTCGGCTTGACCAGCACGCCCTTTCCCAGCACGTTATCCATTTCATTGATTTCCTGCGCACCACGGGCAAGGTGGCATTTGATCTTCCCGGGAAATTCGCAGGGCATGCTTACCTTCTCTTCGGGTATGGCAAGCGCAAAGTCGTGGGCAATTCGGTCATGCTCATCGGCGACGCCGCTGGCCTTGCATTTCCCCAAAGCGGCGAAGGCATACGGCCTGCCGTGGAATCGGGATTACTCGCGGCGAAAGCCATTACCTCAGCGGACGGCAGTTACGGCACGGAAGCTATGCAAGGGTATTCTGATTTGCTGGAGAAGCAATTTAGCAATGGCGGATCGCCCCCTGGCGCGGTGGCCTTGCTGCCTCAGTGGCTGCATAACGGCCTGGCGAGATTTCTGTTCAAGAAGCAATGGTTCTGCCGCCGCGTGGTTGTAGAGAGTTGGTTTCTTCGTTGACGGTACGTAAGAAGAGCTTTGCGCCTCCCGATTTGTTAGAAATCTTAATCGTCTCTCATGGTGTCCACAGGACTTCTTTCAAAAATGTGCAGTCTCTAACATCTTATTTTTGTTCCAGATGGATGGGTTGCGGCACACTGCAGACGCAAGCGGCAAGCGGAAACATTTTGCAGTTCGGCAGCGATGGCCCTACAGTTATGAGAACCCGATACGGGTAAGAACTGTGCTGAACCTTGGGCAAATAATAAAGTTGATAAAAACGCTCCTGGTTCTAAGTAACGACCAACGGCTTGTCCAGCCCTTCAGGGCCTACCTCGCACAGCCTGGTTGTTGATGCAGCTCTTGCACGTTCAGGTCGCGGCCACATTGGCCGTGTAACTACTTGATTACTCCAAAAAATGTGCCCGCACTGGCAGGGAATAGCCATTGCATCAGCAAAGGCGGAGTAAGCAGTAGTAAATGTCTCAATCGCGAGGTGAGCCAAACTTTATGAATCACTCTTCGACTTCCGGCGGAGCGGGGATTCTTTTTGTCCATGACTTTATCCATGACAATGGAGAAGCCCTTTCCTGGACCACGTCTCTGGTGAATGCGAATTATCAGGTATCGGCGGTTTGCGGTTGTGAAGCTGCAATTCAGCAAATCGAAAACGGATTGCAGCCCGACCTGGTTCTGCTTTATCTGGATGCTCCCTGCCTTGATGATCTGAGAACAATTGAAGCGTGCCGGTGCATCCGCGCGGAACAGAAGATCGTAGTAATTTCGAAAGTTATCGATCTCAGTCTGGTGGTCCAGGCGATGCGATGGGGAGCGCTGGATTACATCGCCATGCCTCAAGACGGACCGGAGCTTCTGGCAGAAGTGCAGCGATGGCTGGCCGTGCCAGCCAATGCCATGGACAATCCAGAATTACCCAAGCAATCTTCTGGACACTTTGAAGAAGTGGAAAGCCATATATCTTTTCTGGCGGTAAGTCCGGCTATGCGCAAGATCCGCGCCCAGGTGGCGCAAGTGGCTAAGGTGGATATTCCTGTTCTGCTGCTGGGCGAGAGCGGAGTGGGCAAGGAGGTCCTGGCCCGGCTAATTCACAAGTTGTCCCGGCGGTCAGGCAAGACAATGGTCAAGGTCAACTGCGCGGCGCTGCCAGCGGATTTGCTGGAGAGTGAACTTTTCGGTTATGAGCCTGGAGCCTTCACCGGCGCGAACCGCGCCAAGCCCGGCACGCTGGAGCTTTGTGACAAGGCCACCATCTTTCTGGATGAGATTGGGGAAATGAGTCCAACGGTGCAGGCCAAACTTTTGCACGTGCTGCAGGATGGCAAATTTTCACGGTTGGGAGGGCGATCAACCCTGACTTCCGATTTTCGCGTCCTGGCCGCAACCAACATCAATGTGAAAGAAGCCATCAGTACCAGGGCTTTTCGTGAAGACCTGTACTACCGGCTCAATGCTTTCACCATCAATGTTCCGCCACTGCGCGAGCGCAGTGAAGAGATCCCAATTCTAGTCAAGCACTTTATGCAACAGTTTTCAGAGAAGTATCATTGTTCGCCGGCGGAGTGCTCGCCCAACTTAATCCGGGGATGTCTGCGTTATTCCTGGCCGGGTAACCTGCGCGAATTGGGCAATTTCATCAAACGGTACATGGTGCTTCGGGATGAAGCTGCCGCCATTGCTGAACTGGAAGGGCAACAAGCTTCTTCAGGGCTTAATGCGGACCTCACCGATGAACATTCCCTGATCAGCGCTGGAGGCCTCAAGTCAATGGTGCAGGATTTGAAGGAACGAGCCGAACCCAAAATTATAGAGCGTGTGCTCATCGCCACTAAATGGAACTGCAAACTGGCGGCAAAACAGCTTAAGATCAGCTATAAGGCATTGCTCTACAAGATGAAGCAATACCACGTTCTACCTCCTGGCGTCACCGGTCCCGGACTGCGCAATGCGCAAGGCTGATCGGCAGCCCCAAACAGTGATCGACCATGCGCTAACGTGCCTCTACGCACGTTCTATGCCCATTGAGTTAACGCCTGGAAATTTGACGTCCTGGAAATCCGATTCCACTCAGCCCGTGGAAAACAAATTCCAATCGCCACAAAATCAAATCTCTTCAACCGCGCCGGTAAATACAAATCTGCGCATCCTCGCGGACCCTAACTGATAGATAGGGAAGCCGCAAACTTCTCTTTCGCAATGCGACTACTGCCTACATGCGCGCTTTAGCTGCAACATGGCAGCGCAGATGCACTTACGCAAGCCGTCCATCGCTCTTCGGGGAGCAATGGACTGCTGCCTGAGCGCCTGGCGCTCATGTGAGCATGCTTTTTCTCCGAGCAACCCTATGGTGTCGGCGTAAGCAGGGCCTATCGATGACTCTGCCGCCCTTCCGGGGAATCACCACGTCTGGCACGCCAGTAAAGGCAACCAGACAGAAGGAAACTTTTGCGATGAGAAGTATCAACACAATCACATTTCGCCAACTGGCGGTTCGCGAACTGCCAGCTCCCATGCAGCTTGTGCTTTGGTGCCTTGCTGTCCTATTTGCATTTGCTGTCTCAGCAAATGCGCAAAACGTAACGGTGCTGAACGTACCGACCACTACCACACTGTGGGCCGGGACCGAGGGCTTTGCCACTGCCGGCCTGTCATCGGTCACCCTACCTGCATCAGGGTTGATCCTGCCTGGCACCGCCATCAGCAAGTTCACGGGCAAGCCGGAACGTCACTTATGGTACGGCGACGCCAGCAACGGTTTCTGCCGCATCGATCCGGAAGTTGATGATCCAAATCTTGCGCAGCCTTCGCCCGGCATCGGACGTTTCAACAACATCATCACCACTTGCGTGGGTGCTATCCAAGCGGGCGCTTTCGCTCCCATGCAGGCTACGTTTGATGCTACGACGAACACGATCTATGCCGCTGACATTCCCCGCACAGCAAACGGCGTCATCCGCATGCATTACATTCCCAGCGGTGACAATGGACATGGATCGATTGATCCGATCCACGTTCAATCACTGATGGGCAACCAGACTGCGCGAAATGCGGCGGGCGGCTGCCCGGTGGTAACAGACCCGCGCAACGGTGCAACTCCCTTCACCATGTCTTCAGTCGCGCTGGGACCGGATGGCAATCTTTATATCGGCTGGATGCGCAACGGCACTATCGCTCGCATTCCGCATCCCGCTACATTCGATCCTTCCAATCCCGCTGATTGCGCCAGTATTGACGTTCCAATCTTTGCATCCGACGCAAGGCTTGGTGCTGGAGGCGCTGCTGGTCACACGTTTGGCTTGGCCTGGATTGGACATACCCTCTTTGGCGCGGACAACATCAGTCCGTGGTTCAAAGACAATGCTGACCAATGTTTGACTCCGGCGAACGGCATGGTTCGTTGTGGACCGGTTCAGGGTGCCGGCACAGAAATTCTGGGCGCATTTGTTCCAGGCCCACAAGCCGGCATCATTAGCGACTTCACCTATAACGGCCCGAACACGACTTTCCCCGGCAACACACTCTATGCCATGACGCTGGCCGGGGCGGCCCGAGTTATCAATGTCACAGATGTGGCGAATATCGCAATCACGCCTCAGTTCGGCGGTACCTTCTGCTTCCTTTCGGGGGCTACGGTCGATACCAGTGAACTTGCCAATGAGACCTTGTATGTGGGCGTGGATTGCACTCAGGGTACGATCAACGGCGGCGCCGCGATCTACAAAGTCGTGCCGCAGCCTCCAGCGGCTGGTCCGCCCGCGACGCCAGTAAGCGTAACGGCAACTTCAGCCGCCAACGCGGCAACCGTCAACTGGGTGCCAACGCCGAATGGTCAGGCAATCACCGATTTCATAGTGCGCACTCTGCTCGCAAATGGCGCAAGCTCCGGCATTCCGGACCTCACAGTAAATCCCGCCTCTAACGGCGTTTTGCCCAGCTCGGCAACAATCACTGGGCTTGTCAACGGCGTGAGCGTTGAGTTTGCGGTGCAAGCCTGCAATGCCAACGGTTGCAGCCCGTTCTCTATCGCCAGCGCCGTGGTCACTCCGCAAGTGCTGACGGTTCCGGGCGCTCCCACGGGCGTAGTAGCGTCAGTTGGCAATGCGTCGGCGACGATCGCATGGACTGCACCGGCCAACAATGGCGGATCAGCGATTACCAGCTATACGGTAACCGCGAATCCCAGCGCGCTTGCGGTGACGGTACCAGCAACTCAGACCGGCATCAATTTCACCGGTTTGACTAATGGCATCACTTACTCGTTCACGGTTCGTGCCACGAATGCGACTGGAAGCAGCGCACCGTCGTTGCCGTCCAATGCAGTCACACCAATTTCGCCTCAGGGATCCGACATTGCGATCACAATGTCTTCACCGGCATCAGTCAATGCCGGCGCGTTTGTGACTTTCTCCATGACGATCACTAATAATGGCCCAGGAGACGCCGCGCTCGTCACACTCACTGACTCGCTGCCTGCAGTCTTCCAGGCATCCACCACGTCGCAAGGCGTATGCACACATACCGGAACCAGCTTCAGCTGCACTTTGGGCGCGTTGCTGGCCGGTGCCCATGCCAATGTCAGCGTGACGATTGTTGCTGGAAACACGGCAATCACAAATACAGCAGCAGTGCAGTTGAAGGATGCTCTTGGCAATATCATCCCTGACCTATTCGTCGGAAACAATCTAGCCAGTTCGACCACCAACGTTACTACGCCTGTGGTAATCGGCGGCGGAACAGGTGGCGGCGGCGTTAGCGCCGATATACAAGTGGTTGGTTCAGCCCGCAATGGCGGTCCGAACCAGGGTACTGGCGATACGTTTACCTGGCAGATCAAGAACAATACTGGCAATACACCGGCACCAAACGTGGTTTTCACGTTACCGATGCCGCCAAACTTCCAGTTTGTTTCCGCAGCGGGAAGCCAGGGCACTTGCGATGGAATTACGTCGGGTTCAATGGGCGGAACGCTCACCTGCAATCTGTCCAGCCTGCCTGGTGGCCAAACCCTGATTGTGACGGTTAATTTTGTGCCGTTGCAAGCAGGAACATTCTCAACTACCGGCTCGGCCACTTTCGGCGGGACCGATACAAATATTTCCAATAACACATTCTCGGTAACTATCCAACCCAGATAAAACCAGCAGGGCTGCCGATGCGCAAATCATTGGCAGCCTTGCTTTAGCTTCGCACAACAGCTTTTGTTTCCTGCAAGGTCTTGGCACTCTTCCTGCGCGACGGACAGGCTCTGAAAGATTGCTTTGTATTCATTGCAGGAGCTGGAGGTTGGGTAATCCGCCGGAATGATTACCCAGCCTCATTCTTCAACCGCTAGACCAGGAACAATTTTCGTAAGCTACAACGATGGTCGCGCGCTGTAGGTAAACTGGCCGGAGACGCCATACTGGGTCCCGGCCAGTTCTTTTTTGGCCGAACGAATCTACTATCGCAATCGCCAAACCCCACTGGAAATCGAGTTCCACTCACCTTCTGGAAGTAGTTTTCCATTCGCCGATAATCGCCGCCGCAAGCTGCCAGCCCGTCGTCCAGGCCGATCCTTGTAAATCTTAGAAAATCCAGCAGATACCAAACTCCAGCGACACACGGAAGCTTGCTGCAGATCCATGGCAAACGTGGCCGAAAGAATGCTTTAACCCTGACTGGTTCATTGCCTATGGCTGCGCGATGAATTTGAGCCGGAAAGAAAACGATTAGCAGGTTTTCTCGCCTGGCCGTTTTGAAAATTAGGAGGACGTTACATATGAGGATGAGCAAACAATTAACCGGCCTGGTGCTCGCGTTCGCATGCGCCATGGCCTTTTCCAGCGGCGGATCGGACTCAGGTTCCGGCTCCGGCGGTGGCGGCGGAAATAGTGGTGGCAACAGCGGCGGCGGGAGCAATAGCGGTCGCAATGGAAACACCATCAGTACCTCGTCAAAAGGCGCCAATTCCGGCGGCGCTGGCCAGGGTAATCAAACCAACAATCAGGGCGGAACTCAAAGCGCAAATCAATCCGCCAATCAGACTGCAGGCGGAGGCGCCAATAATCGAAAGCTCGGTTCGCTCAAGACTGTGCCTGTGCCAGGACCAACCGCCGCCGAACTGAACGGCGTTGTCCGCGACAAAGCTGCTGCAATCGCGCTGGGCAAGGCATTCTTCTGGGAAATGCAATTTGGCAGCGACGGATTTACCGCTTGCGCCACCTGCCACTTCAACGCCGGCGCTGACAGCCGCACCATGAACCAGGCTGACCCCGGACTGCGTCGCGTGGACAGCAATGGAAATTCCTCAGCCGACTCCACCCTTTTCCATCCGGGATTTGGCCCGAACCACCAGCTCAGCATCAGCGATTTCCCGCTGCACAAGCTGGCCGACATCACTCGTTCTAATTCCGCTGTGCTCTCTGACAACAATAATATCGTCGGATCGCAAGGTGTAATGCGGAACAATTTCAATGACGTGATCCTGGGCCTCGGTCCAGAAGACGAAACATCCGTTGCCGATCCCGTCTGGTCCATCACCGATACTTCTGGCGCTCCGCTCAACGTTCGGCGCTCGACGCCGAGGAATGCTCCGCCCGTGATCAACGCGGTCTTTAATTATCGCAACTTCTGGGACGGCCGTGCGCAGAACACTTTCAACGGCGTCGACCCCTTCGGCACCGGAGATCCGAATGCAACTCTGCTGCAAACCGACGCTTCCAGCCTGGACATTGTTCATGAAGTCACGTTGCGGCTCTCGAATTCCGCACTGGCTTCACAGGCCGTTGGGCCTCCGGGCAGCGATGTTGAGATGTCTGCCACTGGCCGCCCTTTCGTGAAAATAGGCAAGAAGATGCTTTCGCTCACGCCGCTGGTGCTGCAGCAAGTCTCGCCTAATGACAGTGTTCTCGGCGGCTTGAGCGCCGATCCTTTCACCGGTCTCAACACGGACTATGTCTCCATGATCCAGGCTGCGTTCCAGCCCAAGTGGTGGAACTCAGACGTGGTCGTTGATAGCAACAGCCATTTCCTCCATCTGGGACGGCCTTTCAACACTGACGAGTATTCGCAGATGGAATACAACTTCTCAATGTTCTGGGGCGTAGCCATACAGATGTATGAGTCCACGCTGGTTTCAGACAGTTCGCGCTTTGACCAGTTCATGGAAGGCAATCGCGGCGCGCTCAGTGCCATTGAGCAGCGCGGTCTCGATCGCTTCCAGGGCAAAGGCAGATGCATCAACTGCCATAACGGCGGCGAATTCACTGACGCAACAGTTTCCAATGTTGCTTCGCGCGGCGTGGTGGAACGTTTACCCGGCGGACGCTGGCATGACATTGGCTTCCATAACATCGGCGTAAGGCCCGTTGATGACGATCTGGGAATCGCTGCCTCCGATCCTTCAGGTCTTGCGTCACTCTCCGCGGCGCAGCTTGCTTCTATGGGACAGCTTGCCGGAACGTCCGTCCCTGCCGGTGCGCCGGTTGCAGTGCGTGGAGCAGTAAAAACTCCGAGCCTGCGCAATGTCGAGATCACCGGGCCGTACTTCCTCAACGGAGGCCAGGCTACTCTTGACCAGGTAGTGGATTTCTATAGCCGCGGCGGAGATTTCCCCTCCGTGGATGTTGATCCCAACTTGCAGCGCGCCGGCTTCAGCGCGGACGATAAGGCCGCAGTCGTCGCGTTCCTGAAGTCGCTTACCGACGAACGCGTTCGCTCACAGAGCGCGCCGTTCGACCATCCTTCCTTGATCGTTCCCAACGGCATGGTCATTACCGATGGCGTGCTCAACGAGCAAACCATCACCATCCCAGCGGTCGGCGCAGGGGGCGGCGCTCCATTGCCAAAATTCTGCGTCGGGCTTGATGGTGGTCCCAGCCCGGGCTGCAACTGATCACCTGTTTGAAGCGCAGCCGCGCAATGCACGCAATGCATATAGCAATGCATGTATGCAGTGAATATGAAAGATCCGTGAGGCCCAGGGGCAGGGGCGTTCGCAACAAAGTTGGGCCTGCGGATTCTTTCATGTCGTCGGGCAAGTTTGAACGATAGCCGGCGCAGAGTAAGCCCTGCACAAGCTCACTCGCCTCCCCTTCTCTGGGGCGCTGGCTACGTGCGGAAACGGAGGCCGCCTTCACCTCCGTTTCCGCGCCTAGCGCCTAAAACCAGAACGAAAGGAGGTAAATTCAGCAGTAAAAACGATGACCCGACAATATCTCCTAAATCAAGTAACACTTGAAGGACTGAAGTGGCATGCCTGCTTCTCCAGTCCTTCTTTTTGCATAATTCGAACGAAATACGTCCAACCTATGCTGCTCTCGCCCAACCGGAGGACCGTGCCCCCAACAGCGAATGTCGGCGGACGCCAGAACTTTCGGCACAAAAGCAATTAGCGTCTCTCCGCGTCGATTCGTGGCCCAGGTCTTTGCCGCATGTGGCACTGCCGCCCCCGGCTGTGGCCTGGTCGATATATTAACGAGATCGACGCTTGGCTTTTGGACGTCCGGTTGCTGGCGCTCCCGCAGGGCGAACGCGGGAGCGCGGAGTGGCGGGATTGCACCGCGCGATATCGGAAAAGGCCACCGATGAAGCCTGACTGTCGAAGGAATCGCCCTTGGCAATGATGCACATGCTGGCGCTCGCAGGTTGCAGAAATTGGCTCATTTGCGTTTCCGTATTCCCGCTGAATTGCGAAAGAGCTGCGTACATATCGCTGCCTACATGTACTTCGAATCCGCCCTGTTCCGAGAACTTCAGTTTGTCCTGGTTAGACAACTGTATGATCGGCATGG
>Ga0134125_10010567_pt1 | contig 10362 bp, 7 predicted proteins | sample KB31751_FD_96464 | JGI IMG/M metagenome (GOLD analysis project Ga0134125, IMG submission 96464) | Terrestrial soil microbial communities with excess Nitrogen fertilizer from Kellogg Biological Station, Michigan, USA - KB3-175-1 | ecosystem: Environmental > Terrestrial > Soil > Unclassified ... | reverse complement strand
TTCAGATCCAGCACGACTATCTGCGCCCGCGCGGCCGCCGCGCCGGCGTCGTGGTGTTCATGGATCGCATCCTCGAGCAGCACTCGGCGGCGCGCGCCGTCTATCGCGACGCGCCCGATCCGGCGTTCATCACCTGCTACGCGCTCGTCGGCGGCACCGCGTTTGGGCGCGCCGTCGGCTCGATCTTCATCGGCATCAGCCGCCCCAAGGTGCCGACCCGGTTGTTCGCCACCCTCGACGAAGCGCGCGCGTGGGCGCGCAGCCAGCGCGGATGAGCGACGACAAGCTCCCGCCCATGCTCGTCGACGGGCTGCTGAAGCTCTGCGAGGGCGACTTCGAGCACCGCCTGCCGCGCACCGGCAAGCGCGACGAAGAGGACACCATCGCCTTCTTCGTCAACAGCATCGGCGCCGAGCTCGGCCACATCATCGAGCGCACGCGCGCGCAGGAGGAGCGGCTCTCGAGGCTCGTCGACAAGCTCTCCGAGGCGCTGCTCGCCGTCGCCGCCGGCAACTTCGCGGTGCAGGTCGAGCGCGACTTCTCTGGCGACAGCGCCGACGTGCTCGCGTTCCTCGTCAACAACACGGTCACCGAGCTCGGCATGTTCGTCGCCGAAGCGCAGCGCAAGGCCGACCAAGAGAAGGCGCGCCTCGAAGAGCTCGTCGCCGAGCGCACCGCCGCGCTCGAGCGGCTGGCCACCACCGACGTGCTCACCGGCGCGCTCAACCGCCGCCGCTTCCTCGAGCTCGCCGAGCAGGAGCTGGCGCGCGCCGCGCGTTATCGCCATCCGTTGTGCCTCGCCATGCTCGACCTCGATCACTTCAAGTCGATCAACGATCGCTTCGGCCACGCCGCCGGCGACGAAGCGCTGCGCGCGGTCGCCGACGTGGTGCGCGGCGGGCTGCGCACCGTCGACCTGCTCGGCCGCTACGGCGGCGAGGAGCTGATGGTGGCGCTGCCCGAGACCAACCGCGACGCCGCGTCGATCGCGCTCGAGCGCATCCGCACGCAGGTCGCGCTCATCCGGCTGACCCCGCCCGACGCGTCGGTGCGCGTCTCCGGCGGGCTCGTCGAGATGCTGGCCGGCGAGTCGCTCGAGGCCGGGCTGCGCCGCGCCGACGCCGCGCTCTACCAAGCCAAGCGCAGCGGGCGCAACCGCCTCATCGTCGCCTAGCGCGCGGCTACTGCAGCGCGCAGTAGCCGAAGATGGTGCAGCCGCCCGCGCAGCACTGATTGCAGCAGGTCTGATCGCTGTTGCACTCGTAGCCGAAGGCGAAGCAGGCCATGTCGCTCGGGCCGCCGCCGTGCGCCATGTCGCCGCTCGCCGGCATGCTCAGGTCGCCGCTCGGCGGCGTGCTCAGGTCGGCCGTCGTCTGCAGCGCGAAGTCCTGCGCCGTGCCGCCACCACCGCCGCTGCCTTGATGATCGACGCACAGCCCGTTGATGCAGAAGAAGCCGCTCGGGCAGGGCGGATTGTCGGTCGTGGAGCAGGCGAAGCCGCCGCTCTGCACATGTGGGCTGTAACAGCCGGTAATCGCGAAAACAAAAAACAGGCCGGTAAACACGGCTAACCGCACGAGACTATTATACCCGAATCAGCGGACGGCGGAGAAGCGGAGGCGCCCGGGGCGTCCCGGCGAGCCGGGCGGGCCGTCCGAGCCGCGCGGGCCGTCGGCGCCGCTCGAGCCCGCGGAGCAGCCGGGATCGTCGGTGACGGTGTTGCCGTCCGAGTCGGTGTGCGTGGTCGCCGAGCGGCCCGAGCCGCCGGGGCCGCCGCTGCCGCCGGGGCCGCCCGAGCCGCCCGGTCCGCCGGGGCCGCCTTCGGAGAAGACGTTGGCGCGCACGAGCGCGATCGCGTCCTGGCAGGGCGCGTCGCCGCAGCGGAGCGTCACGTCGACGTCGCCGCCGTCGCCACCGGCGCCGCCCGGTCCGCCGTCACCGCCGGGGCCGCCCGGTCCGCCGTCGCCGCACTCGCCGCCGCTCGAGCCGCTCGAGCCGGCGCTGCCGTCGCCGCCCGGCGCGCCGGCGACGCCGCGGCTGACCACGTGGAACCCCGGCGCGTCGATGCCCTCGACGGCCGCGAGGTAGACGCCACGGCCGCCGTCGACGCTGTAGATGAAGCGCGCCGGATCGCGCCGATCGACGAGCACGCGCAGGTTCGAGCCGTCATCGAAGATCATGTCGGCCGGCCGCTCGTAATAGAGGATCCAGTCGAACGTCAACAGGCGCTTGCCGGCCACGCTCACCGGCAGCACGAAGCGCTCGCCCATCTGCGCCAGGTTGACCGCGTCGCGCATGCTCACGTGATCGACGAAGTGGAAGGCGCCGCCCTTGTCGAGGTAGGCCGCCGGATTGTCGAGCGTGACGTCGCGCGGCAGCACGCACGGCGACGGATCGAGCTCGTGCGGCGGCGCGCACAAGGTCACCGGCCGCGAGATCCCCTGCGCCTCGAGGTAGAGCGCGCCGCGCAGCTTGACCTCGGGCAGCACCGAGAGCCCGGGGTGATCGCCGGCGTAGCCGAGCAGCGTCGCCGTCTGCTGCCACACGCTCTGGCGTACGAGCACGCCGCGCATCGGCACCTTGGCGGTCTCGAGCCAGCCGCGCGTCGGCGGATGATCGGCGAGCGCGAGCGGCCAGCGCCCGTCCTTCATGAGCGCCTCCTCGACGGTGGCGGCGGCGGCGCGCACCTCGGGGAACGGCGAAGCGGCGATGTGCAGGCGGATCACGCGGCGGCGCGCCTGCGCGCGCAGGCCGTCGTCGGGCAGGCGATCGGCGATGCGGCGCAGCGACTTCTCGTCGCCGGCGGCGTGCAGCGCGTCGATCGTGGCGAGCGTGACCGGCTCGCCCTTCCACAGGCCGTGCTCGAGATCCCAGGTGGCGAGCAGCTCTTCGCCGACGGGCGCCGCCAGCGGCCCGAGCTTGTGCGCGGCGAGCGCACGGCGCAGCTCGACGAACAGCGGCGCGTCGACGGCGGCGTGTCCATCGACGCCGTGCTTGCGCTCGATGTAGAAGCGCTGCATCGCGGCCAGCCGATCGCGCACCGCGGCGTCGCGCTCCAGGTCGTGCCTGCGGATGAGCGAGCGATAGCCGCGGCCCACGGCGTCGAGGAGCAACGCGGCGTCGTCGGGGCTGCTCGAGCGCACCAGCGCGTTGACGCAGCGGCGCCACAGCTCGGGCGCCACGTCGCCGTCGTCGAGCCCGCGCACCAGCGCCTTGCGGGCGTCGTCGTCGACGGTGGCGAGGTGCGGCCCCGAGGCGCGCAGGTCGCAGACGGTGGGGCTGGCGTCGCGCTGCCCGAGGTAGGCGACGAGCGCGTCGCCGGTGTCGTACGAGGCGAGCTCGGCGGCCGTCATCGGCAGCGGATAGTCGTGGCCGCAGCCGGCGGCCAGGAGCGACAGCGCGAGGATCGGCGTCAGCCTCATGCTCTCGTTGCAGCATGCGGGAGTCAGCAGCTGCAACGCAAGATCGGCGGCTGATTCGGGTTGGTTCCCGGAACCGTCGACGGCGGCGCGTCCTGCGCCTCGATGCAGCGCGAGGGGCAGGGCTGGACGAGCACGTAGTCGAGCTCGGTGGTCTGCATGCAGTCGGCGACGGGCGCGGCGCCCATCGGGCACAACGCGTCGGCGCTGGCGGCGGCGACGTTGCTGAAGGTCTCGACCAGCCGCGCGTGCAGGTGATCGGACGTCGCGCTCTCGACGGTGATGACGCGATGATCGAGCACGCCTTCGCAATACTGATAGTCGCGCACGGACGGGCCGCTGGCGAGCGGCTCATCGATCAACACCGGCCCGCGCGACGCCCCCGGATCGCCGTACCACCCCGGGCTCAGCTGAAGCCCGAGCTGTGCCGGCGTGTCGGCGACGAGCTTGGCCACGACGGTGTCGTCGGGCTGTTGCGTTCGACAGTCGCCGCTGCGCGTCTCGGTGAGCTGGTAGATCCCGGACGTCGGGTCGCCCGGCTGCGCGCCGCATCCGGCAGCGACGAGGATGGAAGTGATCGCGATCAATTTCATGAAGTCGGCTCCTCGCGCTGCGACGGCTGACTCCGCATTTTATTCGAAATGTCGGCAAGGGTCCGACCCTGGCGAATTGCCACGGTCCCTGGCATCGCGCCAGCGATCGGGCGCCTGCCCCGCCGCCGCGCGCGCGCTTGCCGCGGCACGGCGCCTGCTACTGGCAGGGAGCCATGTTCGCAGCTCGCAAGCTCTGGACGGTCGCGACCGCGGCGGCGTTGGCGGTCACGCTCGGCGTGTGGCGCCCGTGGAAGCACACCCCCGAAGCCGAGGCGTCGACCGCCCCGTCGGCCGAAGCGTCGCGCGCGGCGGAGGCGGTGTCGCCGACGATCACGCTGAGCGCGGCCGGGCTCGCCAAGAACCCGCTGTCGATCGTGCCGGTCAAGCGCGAGCCGCTGGCGCGCGACCTGTCGCTCGTCGGCTCGGTCACGTACGACGCCGACCACTACGCCGTCGTCGGGCCGCTCATCGGCGGACGCATCGTCGCCCTGCACGCCGGCTCCGGCGATCGCGTGCGCCGCGGTCAGACGCTGGCCGAGCTCGAGAGCCCCGACGTCGGCGCCGCGCAGGCCGCCTACCTCGAAGCGCGCGCGCGTCTCGCCGCCGCGCAGTCCAACCTGCGCCGCGAGCGCGAGCTGGCCACGCAGCGGGTGTCGTCCGATCGCGAGCGCGAGCTGGCCGAGGCGCAGGCCGCCTCCGAGCAGGCGGCGCTCGACGCCGCGCGGCAGCGCCTCGAGTCGCTCGGCTTCCGCGGCGTCGATCTCGACAAGCTCAACGCCGGCACCGGCGGCCGCGTCGCCATCCGCGCGCCGCTCGACGGCATCGTCGTCTCGCGCGAGGTCACGCTCGGCCAGGCGGTGCAGGCGGCCACCGACGCCTTCCGCGTCGCCGATCTCTCGCACCTGTGGGTCAACCTCGACGTGTACGAAAAAGATCTCGAGGCGGTGCATGTAAAGCAAGAGGTCGACGTCACCACCGAGTCGCTGCCCGGCCGCGTCTTCTCCGCGCACGTCGCCTACGTCGAGCCGCGCGTCGACGACAAGACGCGCACCGCGCGCGTGCGCATCGAGATGGAGAACGAAAAGGGCGCGCTGCGCCCGGGACAGTTCGTGTCGGCGCGGCTGCACGGCGATCCCAAACGCGCGCTCGCGTCGGTGCTGGCGGTGCCGCGCCGCGCCGTCCTCTCCGTCGACGGCAAGCACCTCCTGTTCGTGCGCAAGAGCAGCACCACCTTCGAGAAGCGCGCGGTCGAGCTCGGCGCCTCGGGCGGTGAGCTGGTCGAGATCGTGCGCGGCGTCGCCGAGGGCGATCCCGTCGTCACCGACGGCGCGTTCCTGCTCAAGAGCGAGCTACTCCGTTGAGCCCGCTCGCTTCGCTCGTCGCGTTCGCGGTGCGCCGCCGCGGCGTGGTGCTGGTGGTGAGCGCGATCCTCTTCGCCGCCGCGCTCGCCACGCTGCCGAAATTGTCGATCGACGCCGTCCCCGACGTCACCAACGTGCAGGTCACCGTCATCACCAGCTCGCCCGGCCTGTCGCCGGCCGAGGTCGAGTCGTACCTCACGTTTCCCGTCGAGATGGCCATGAACGGCCTGCCCGAGCTCGACGAGATCCGCTCCATCAGCCGCACCGCGGTCAGCGCCGTCACCATCGTCTTCAAGGACAAGATGGACATCTGGCTGGCGCGCCAGCTCGTCTCCGAGCGGCTGAAGATGGCCGAAGCCGACATCCCGCCCGCCTACGGCCGCCCCGAGCTGGCGCCGGTGTCGACGGGCCTCGGCGAAATCTACGAGTTCTACCTCGAGAGCGATCGCCACACGCCGATGGAGCTGCGCACCATGCTCGATTGGGTGGTGTCGTGGAAGCTGCGCACCGTGCCCGGCGTCATCGAGGTCAACGCCATGGGCGGCGAGGCCAAGCAGTACCAGGTCGTGATCGATCCCAAGCGGCTCGCCGAATATCACCTGTCGCTGGCGCGCATCCTCGACGTGCTCGAGAAGAACAACGGCAACGTCGGCGGCGGCTACATCGAGAAGCGCGACGAGCAGGTGGTCTTGCGCGGCGAGGCGCAGTTCAAGAGCCTGGAGGACATCGCCGGCACCACCGTCTCCGTCGACGAAGACGGCACGCCGGTCTTGCTCAAGCAGGTCGCGAACGTCAAGCTCGGTCCGGCGCTGCGCTACGGCGTGGTCACCAAGTACGGCAAGGGCGAGATCGTCGCCGGCACGGTGATGATGCTGATCGGCCAGAACTCGCGCCAGGTGGTGCAGAACGTCAAGCAGAAGCTCACGGAGATCCAGCGCGACCTGCCGCCGGGCGTGCGCATCGTGCCGTACTACGATCGCGCCGAGTTCATCGATCGCACGCTTCACACCGTCGCGGTCAACCTGTCCGAGGGCGCGCTGCTCGTCGTGATCGTGCTCTTCGTCGCGCTCGGGACCTTGCGCGGCAGCGTGCTGGCGGCGCTCGCCATCCCGCTGTCGATGTGCGTGGCCGTCATCGGCATGGTGACCGTCGGCGTCACCGGCAACCTCATGTCGCTCGGCGCCATCGACTTCGGCCTGCTCGTCGACGGCGCCATCGTCATGCTCGAAGCGGCGATGAGCGCGCTCGAGCGACGACGACCGTCGCGCGCCGAGATCCCCGACGTCGTCGCCGAAGCGATGGGCCAGGCGGCCAAGCCGGTGAGCTTCGCCGTCGCCATCATCCTGCTCGTCTATCTGCCGCTGATGGCGCTCGAGGGCACCGAGGGGCGCATGTTCCAGCCGATGGCCATCACCGTGGCCATGGCGCTCGCCGGCGCGCTCGTCTTCACGCTGACCACGTTCCCGGCGGCGTGCGCGTACCTTCTGCGCGTGCCGAAGCATCACGACAAGCCGGGCGTGTTCGAGCGGCTGGCGAAGCGGTACAAGCAGCTGCTGACGCGCGTGATGGCGCGGCCGCTGCCGCTCTACCTCACCGTCGGGACGATCCTCCTCGCCACCACGCCGATCGCCACCGGGCTCGGCGCCGAGTTCGTGCCGCGCATCGACGAGGGCGCGTTCGCGTTCGACATCAAGCGCCTGCCGTCGATCAGCTTGCAGGAGGCGGTGCGGCTGGGACAGCAGACCGAAGAGGTGCTGGCCCGCTTCCCCGAGTCGAAGGCCATCGTCACGCGCACCGGGCGCGCCGAGGTGGCGACCGATCCCGTCGGCTTCGACGAGGTCGAGGTCGACGTGACGCTGACGCCGAAGTCGCAGTGGAAGACGGCGCACGACATCGACGAGCTCGGCGAGGCGATGAAGAAGGCAATCGAGCGCGAGGTGCCGGCGACGTTCGTCGCGGTGAGCCAGCCGATCGAAGATCGCGTCAATCAGCTGTTGTCGGGCTCGAAGGCCGATCTGGCGATCAAGGTGTTCGGGCCCGATCTGCCGACGCTGAAGTCGCTCGCCGACCAGATCGCCGACACCATCCGGCCGCTGCAGGGCACGGGCGACTTGCGCGTGCAGCGCGTGCTCGGCCTACCGCTGCTCGACGTGCGCGTCGATCGTGCGCGCATGGCCCGCTACGGCATCCCCGCCGCCGACGTGCTCGACACGGTGTCGGCGGCGCGCGCGGGCGTCACCGCGGGCAAGGTCTTCGACGGCGCGCAGCGCTTCGACGTCACCGTGCTCATGCCACCGACGGCGCCCGATCCGCAGGCCATCGGCGAGCTGCTCGTCGGCGGGGCCAACGGCGCGCTCGTGCCCTTGTCGCAGCTGGCGAACATCGACCTGCGCGAGGGGCCGGCCACGATCTTGCGCGAGGGGCTCGAGCGGCGCGTGCTCGTCGAGGCCAACGTGCGCGGGCGCGATCTCGTGTCGTACGCCAACGAGTGCCGGCGCAAGGTCGAGTCGACGGTGAAGCTGCCGCCCGGGTATCACCTCGAGTGGGCGGGGCAGTTCGCCAACTTCAATCGCGCCAAGGATCGCCTGCTGGTGGTGGTGCCGATGGCGCTCGGCATCATCTTCGGCATGCTGTTCCTCATGTTCGGCGAGCTGCGCTCGGTGGCGGCGGTGTTCGCCTGCGTGCCGCTCGCGCTCGTCGGTGGCATCGTGGGGCTCGGCGTGCGCGGCATGCCGTTCTCGCTGCCGGCGGCGGTCGGCTTCATCGCGCTGTGCGGCGTGGCGGTGCTCAACGGCGTGGTGACCGCGAGCGAGGTCGAGCGGCGGCGCGCGCGCGGCGAGCCCGAGCCGTTCATCGACGGCGCGGTGGCGGTGATGCGGCCGGTGCTGACGACGGCGCTGGTGGCGGCGATCGGCTTCTTCCCGATGGCGCTGTCGACGCACGCAGGCGGCGAGGTGCAGCGGCCGCTCGCCACGGTGGTCATCGGCGGCATTGTCTCGTCGACGCTGCTGGGCCTCTGGATGCTGCCGGTCCTGCTGCGCCGCTTCGCCCGCCGTTAGCCGGCTTTATGGCAGTAGCCCGGCGCCTGCAGCGAGATGGTGTCCTTCGCGAAATAGGGGCTGCAGGGGCTTCCATCGACGCAGTCGGCAGCGGTCAGGCACATCTGGATGCACGACGCGCCGGCCGAATACGCCGAGCACAGATAGTAGGCCGATCCGCCGTAGACGTTGTTGTAGTCGCAGAAGGCTTCCGTCGCACACTTGGCGCCGAGCGAGCCCGGAGCCGCGGGCGCATTGCAGAAGTAGCCGTACGTGGTGCTTTGCCCCTCGAGGATTGCGGCGACCATGCACTTCTCGCCGGGCGCGCACGCGTTCGGGCCGGGTGTGCAGGGCTGGCCCTGCGACGTGCAGCGGTTGTTGCTGCAGGTGCCGACGCTGCAGGTGCCGCAGTCGATGGTGTGGCCGCAGCCGTCGTCCTGCGTCCCGCAGGTGCCGGGCGCCGACGGACAGGTGGTGTTCGTCGGCACGCAGCACTCGCCGTTGCTCGCGCAGCGATTCGACGCGCACTGGGAGTCGGCGTTGCAGGCGACGCAGACGTGATACGCCGTGGCGCAGTAGGGATCGTGGCCCGTGCAGTCGGTGTCGACGAGGCACTGAACGCATCGCTGCGACCCGGTGTCGCAGACATCTCCGTTGCTGCAGTCGGCGTTGCTGCTGCACGTCAATGATGACGAAGGGGCGACGCATTCCCCGCGGGCGTGGTCGCAGCTGCCGGGATAGCAATCGCCGTCGGACGTGCAGAGCGGACAGGCGGCCGGGTATTGTTTGTGTAGCGCCTGGAGGCCGGACGTGCAGCCTTGCAAGCAGACATCGCGGCTCTCGGTCTTCCAGCAGGTGCCGTCGGTGCCGTAAGCCGCGTCGGCGCCCGCCGACTGAGCGGGCGCCGCGGCGTAGACGCAGCTGATGAAACGGCCGCAGACGTCCTCGTTTTCGCTCGCCGCGCCGGGCGCTGCGTCGGTCGCTGGTTGCGACGTGTGATCCACGCCACAGGCCGCGAGGAAGATGACCAGAAGTGCCGTGCTACGCATGCCCGCGGTATAGCGGCTCGTGCCAGCAAGATGGCGCCAACCGACGGAAGGATTGCGTCAGACGATGGCAGGACTGCGACGGCCTGGACCTTCGTAGAGGCGGGGCGCGAACGGCGGACCGGTTCCGCTCGCGCCTCCGCCCCTACGCCACGCCGCCCACCTCCGCCCCCATCCCCCTCAAGACTCCGAGCCCGTCGCGCGATCGAGCTCGATCCGCGCGCGCCACAGATCCCCGAGCACCTCGAGCTGCCGCCGCCGCGCATCCGCCGCCTCGCGCGCCACCTGCACCACGCGAAACAGATCGAGCTTGCCGCCGAGCCAGCCCGCGCGCACCAGCTCCACGTTCGCCTCCGCCGACGGCACGATGCGCTCCGACCACAGCGCCTCCTCGGCCTGGCGCGCCTCCAGCGTGTGCAGCGCCGCCGCCACCTGCTGCTCGATCTCGCGCACCAACAGCGAATCCTCGGCCTCCAGGCGTCGCCGCTCTGCGTGCGCGCGCGCCAGCTCGCCCTGGTTGCGCCGCCACAGCGGCAGCGGCAACGCCACGCCGCCGCCGACGTAGAGCTGCCCCGGCTGCTGCGACTGCGCGTCGACGTAGAGCGTCGGGTTCGGCGCGCGCTCGCGCGACAACCGCGACACGCTCGCGTCGACGTGCGCCACCGCCGCCTTGACGACGCGCCGCTCGGCGCGCGCGGCGATCGCGTGCTCGACGAGGACGTGCAGATCGCCCTGCAACGGGGGAGGAGAGGTCAACGGCGTCGACGGCTCGATACTCACGTCACCGCCGACGCCGGTGACCAACCTCAAGGCCCGCTCCGCCTCCCCGACGGCAAGCTGGGCCTCTACATGCTCGTGCTCGAACCGCCCGCGCTCGACCTCCGCGAGGTGCAGCTCGATATCCG
>Ga0134125_10010566_pt1 | contig 10362 bp, 8 predicted proteins | sample KB31751_FD_96464 | JGI IMG/M metagenome (GOLD analysis project Ga0134125, IMG submission 96464) | Terrestrial soil microbial communities with excess Nitrogen fertilizer from Kellogg Biological Station, Michigan, USA - KB3-175-1 | ecosystem: Environmental > Terrestrial > Soil > Unclassified ... | reverse complement strand
TACGGACAAGCGCAAGTCGAATCGTGGTACTGGGAGGTGTGGAACGAGCCCGACATCTTCTACTGGCATGGCACAGTTGATGACTACGAAAAGCTTTATGACTACACAGCAGCAGGGCTGAAGCGCGCGTTGCCGTCGGCGCGAATCGGCGGACCGGCAGTTACCGGACCGTCAAGTCCGCGCGCCGCTGCTTTTCTACGGCATTTCCTCGAGCACTGCGACACCGGCCGTAACTATGCGACGAGTCATACAGGCGCTCCTCTGGACTTCATCACCTATCACGCGAAGGGGCATCCGTCGGTTGTCGACGGCCATGTGCGCATGGGTATGGCGCAGCAGACGCGCGATGTGGATGCTGGACTTCAGATCGTCCGCTCGTTTGGGAAGTTCCGTGATTTGCCCATCGTGCTGAGCGAGTCCGATCCCGAAGGATGTGCAGCATGCTCGGCGCGCGTGTATCCGCCGAATGCGTACCGAAATGGAACTCTCTATCCGACCTACACGGCGGTGATGACCAAAAACATTCTCGATCTCGCCGCACAGCAGAAGGCAAACATCGCAGGAATGCTAACCTGGGCGTTCGAATTTGAGGATCAACCGTATTTCGATGGATTCCGGACGCTCGCGACCAATGGAGTCGATAAACCTGTTCTGAACGTCTTCCGCATGCTCGGCCTGATGACAGGGGATCGGGTGGAAACAGAAAGCAACATGCGCGTGCCGCTAGACACCATTCTTTCGGGCGGTGTCCGCAGCGAGCCGGATGTAGATGCGCTGGCAGTCGCCGGAGAGCATACGCTCTCAGTGCTGATTTGGAACTATCACGATGATGAAGTTTCTGTGCCGGCCACGAAAGCAGAAATCGAGATCGACGGTTTGCCTGCAAATGTAAAACGCGCGTTGCTGCGCCAATACCGCATCGACGAAACCCACAGCAATGCATGGACAGCATGGAAGAAGTTGGGCTCTCCACAACAGCCGACGCCAGACCAGTACGCCACGTTAGAAGGAGCAGGCGAGATCCAACCACAAGATTCGCCCCATTGGATTTCACTGAAAGAAGGAGCCGCAAAACTCGATCTTCAGCTGCCGCGAGAATCGGTCGCTCTGGTTCAGGTCAGTTGGTAGTGTGTTCGTCGAGTTGCACTAATTTCAGTGCGCTCGGGATCGAGTTCGCAACGAACGGATGGATACAGCTGCAGCCGACTCAAGAATCCGTGTAAATCCGTGCGCGAAGCGTTCGTGTGATCCGTGTCATGTGTTGACTTTCTTATCCGGACGAATCGTAAGTTGCAGAAAACACTTGCATCTGCTCGGGAAAATGTCGGCGAAAACCTGAGCACAATCCAGCAGCATCTCAGTCCGAAGTGGGTTTATAGATTTGGGAACGCTGAATGGCAAATGAGCTTGCAATCGAGCAGCAGCTCACTTACCATCGGCAAAGCCAATAGAACCAAGCAGACAGGCGGTGGAAAATCCGGCTTGACTGCTTCCGGCGCCGGAGTGAACCAGCTCCGGGTTCGAGGGATGATGAAGAAGAGCCAGGTCTGCCGCTATCTTCCTGCACTGATTGCTTTTTTCGTCTTCGCGGGTTCGTCGTTCGCCGCCAAGATTTCTACTCCGGGAACCTCCGGCACCAAGAAGACCAACCGTAAAGTGAGCGAGTCGAGCCGCGCTTCGGCCAAGATGAGCCGATTGCGCCATAGCCGTCGCACGGCGCGAACGCGGCGAGTATCGAAGACCCGCCGGCATCGCCGTCACCGGTACGTCGAGCACTTTACTGCTAAGTCGTTTGTCACGACCGACCAGACCGTCGGGGATATCACCGCCGGTGAAGATCCGGTGGTTCGCCAGGCTGCCATCGACGCGCTCGGCAACATGAACGGTACGGTCGTTGCCATCGATCCGACCAGCGGACGCATTCTCGCGATGGTTAACCAAAAGTTGGCGCTCTCCGAAGGCGCGACTCCATGCTCGACCATCAAGCTGGCAGTCGGACTTGCCGCTCTGAGTGAAGGCATCGTCACCAGGACCACACCGGTGAAGATCTCGCCTCATCATTACCTGACGCTCACGCAAGCGCTGGCGAAATCGAACAACGCATATTTCGCGGCGTTGGGTCGCAGCCTTGGCTTTGAGCGCATGCATCGGTATGCAACGGAGTTCGGCTTGGGCGAGTTGGCGGGATATAACATCGAGGGCGAGCATCTCGGCGTGTATCCCGATGAAGAACTCGATGCCAAATTGGGAGGCATCGGACGAATGTGCTCCTTCGGCGACAGCATCTCGATGACCCCGCTGCAGCTCGGTGCGCTCGTCTCCGCCATGGCCAACGGCGGCACGCTCTACTACCTGCAGCATCCGACGACGCCTGAAGAAGTTCTGAACTTCCAGCCCAAAGTGAAACGTAGCCTGGAGATTGCGAAGTATCTTCCCGAGATGAGCGACGGCATGGCCGGCGCAGTCCAATATGGAACTGCGCGCCCGCTGCGCATCAACTTCTCGGAAGAAGAGATCCTGGGCAAGACCGGCACTTGTTCCAATTCGGGAACTCGCTATGGCTGGTTCGCCTCCTACGCCAATACTGACTACGGGCACATCGTGACCGTGATCTTCCTCGAAGGTGGCCGTCCGACCTATGGCCCGAAAGCCGCCGAGATCGCCGGGCGCATGTATCGCGGCTTATACGACCACAGTTTCTTCGTAGCCAGGAATCCGGAAGAGAAGACGACCGAGTCAACCGCAGTTGGCGTGTCGCAGTAAGCTCGTTCAATATTCCCAAAATGGTCCTTGGAAGAGGGCCATTTTTATTGCGAGCGCCTTTCAGGGCCGCCGCGAAGTAAACGTGCCGCCCTCGGCCGGGTGTCACGTCGCAACATTTCATCCCCGCAGCATTCTTAAATAGTCAGGAACAGCAAGAGCTCGTTGAATTCCGCGATTCTTTATATCCGACGTAACACCCGGGCGAGGGCGGCCGGCTCCACGTCAAGTTAGCTTCACCGCCTCGCGAAAGAACGCCCTCGTCGCCGTGCCGTCCGCGTCGAACGATCCTTTGCCCTCAACCGAAATTCCTCCGGAGTAGCCAATGTCGCCCAAGTATCGGAAGAACTTCGTGTACTCCTCGTCCTCGCCGAGATCATGCGGCCACAGACGCCCATGCGGATTGGCAAAGTGCAGGTGCACGATGTCGTGCCTAGCCGTTTCGACGATGCGCGGATCTTCGTTTTCTACGCGCATATGGTAGTAGTCAATGATCATGCGCACATTCGGATGCTTCACCGTGCGCACCATCTTGTGCGCTTCTGCCCCGGTGTTGAGGATGTTGCTCTCCTGATGACGTAGCGGTTCGATAGCGACGATCAAGTTGTGCCGCTTGGCCAGATCGCCGGCAATGTGCAGATACGTGGCAATCTGCTCCCACGCTTTGTCGCGAGAAAATCCCTCAGGAACATTGCGCGAGCCGGCGCTGCCCCAGACAACCACTGCCGCGCCAAGCTTGCGACAGCGAGCGAAGCAAGGCTCGAGGTAATCGCTAACGGCCGACAGGGAAACGTCGTTTCCGACAACTCTCAAATCGGAACGACGTATGAGGCTGTTCAGAGAACGGCAGCGAAGCGGCGACGCGAGCAGATCACTCGAGTAGTCGTTAAACTCGTCGTCGCTCATCGCCGCAATGTCGGCAGCTCCGGGCTCGATGTAATCGAAGCCGTATTTCGCCGCATTGGCGAAGTCGCGCGTGCACACACCAACTTTGATGTTGGCGGCGCGTTCTCGCGCAGCAAGATAAAGCGGCGTGGCCGCAAGACCTGCAATGAATCCTCGCCTTGTGATCATCGAATCGGCCACCGTTGTCTCTGACTCGAGCTTGAGCCGCGAGTTGATGGCTGTCTACATATCTTCACGAACGACGTACGGCTCACGATAGGTGCCTCGCAACATCGTATTTGCCTCATCGTCATTCACTACTTGTTCCGTGTCAGGATCAAACTTCAACGTGCGGCCTAAGCGGTACGAAGCATTCGCCAGATGGACGAGCGTCGTCGAAATGTGTCCTTCCTCAATCGGGCAATGCAGATCTTCTGCTTTGCGGCTGCGAACGCAATCGATGAAGTTGGCCCAGTGATCTCCGGATGCTCTGCCCGATGGACCTGGCTCAGCTTTGTTGGTCAGCCACGTCTTGTAGGCGTCGTAGCCGTCGATGCCGAGATAGCCATTTGAGCCATAGAAGATGTTGCCGATGGTGTTCGTCTTTGCGTCCTGCGGACCAAGCGCCTGCTGAGCTGCGGCACCCGGTCTCCTCGGGCGCGCTGGTGCTGCGAGTCCTGCTGCTGGGACGGCCGAGCTTCCATAAGCACCCGTGCCGATCTCCGCTTCGTGATTGGTGATCCAGTGGCGAACTTCCACCTCCATCATCTTGCGCTTGCCGTTCGGGCCTTCGAAGTAATAAGTCGCGTTCAGGATGTTGGGTGTTTCCTGATCGTCGTCGAACATGAAGTGCCCGCCGGTGGCGGAGACCAGAACGGGAAACTTCACGCCGAGTCCCCAGCGAGCGATGTCGATTTCGTGGATCGCTTGGTTTCCGATCTCGCCGTTGCCTGTGTCCCAAATCCAGTGCCAGTTGTAGTGGAAGCGATTCTTCGTGAAGGGCTTCATCGGCGCAGGTCCAGTCCACAGGTCGTAGTTCACGCCGGGCGGAACCGGTTCCGGCGAAGCGTGTCCGATGGTGTTGCGCCATTTGTAGCACAGAGCGCGCGCAAGATAGACGTCGCCGATGGTGCCGTCCTGGCTATGCTTAATGGCTTCCATCATTCCCGGATTGGAACGTGACTGGCTGCCGTGCTGGCAAATGCGGTTGTATTTCTTCACCGCTTTTACCAGTTGCTTGCCTTCAAATGTGTTGTGCGAGCACGGCTTCTCGACATAGACGTCTTTCCCGGCCTGGCATGCCCAGATCCCAATCAGCGAATGCCAGTGATTGGGCGTAGCAATCGAGATGGTGTCGATATCTTTGTCCTCGAGCAGTTTGCGGACGTCGGTATAGGTCTTCGGCTTCGGCAGACCCATCTTCTGCACTTCGTCCAGGCGGTGCGCGAGGACGGAATCGTCGATATCGCAGAAGGCAGCGATCTCGACATTTGGCACTTTGGAAAATCCGCGCAGATGGTCGTTACCGCGCCCGCGGAGTCCGCAGATTGCATGCCGCACGCGATCGTTCGCGCCCAGAACTCGGCCGCCTAACGCCAACGTGGCGGCGCCTACGGTGGCTGCCTTGCCAGCGGTTTTCAAAAAATCACGCCGATCCATATCCATAGTTTGTTCCTGTATTCAGTAATATGACTTGCGCAAGCGCGGATAGTATATCCGCGTAACACGAAATAAGAATACGTTGTGCCGTGCGAAACGCGCAGAAGCAGTTGCGCATACAATGAGTCGCCGCGAACTATTGACTTCTGCGTGAATTTGTCATAGCAGAGAAGAAGGAAGTGAAGTTGAGAGTCGTTTTGAGCGGCAGATGAGTTGGTCACGAATATTGCTTTCGTGCTGAACAAACCAAGTCTGATTCGGAGACCCCATGACCTTGACTCGACGTTCAATTCTGAAATCCGCCGCGCTCACCGCAGCTTGCAGCGCGATTCGGCCGATGTTCTCTTTCGCCCAAACTCCAGCAGGAACCCCAGCAGGAAACGATGATAAGCAGTTTCACGGCCTGCGAGTCGGCGCGTGTTCCTACTCCGTGCGTGCGTTCCCCCTTGCCGAAGCTTTGCAGGATATTAAGCGGTTGGGCGTGCACTATGTATCGTTGAAAGAGGTTCATCTCCCGCTGTCTTCCACGCCCGATCAGCGCAAGCAGGTAAAGCAACAGGCAGAAGACATGGGCCTCACGATTACCAGCTGTGGCGTGATTTACCTCAAGGATGATGAAGCTTCTATGCATCAGGCCTTCGACTACGTCCGCGATCTGGGAGCTTCGATTGCGGTAATCGGTGTTACTCACGAGCAATTGCCGACCTTGGATAAGGTGATTCGCGACTACGATCTCAAAGCTGCGATTCATAATCACGGGCCGAACGACAAAAGATTTCCATCGCCTTTGCAGGTGTACGACGCGATCAAAGGACTCGATAAGCGCATTGGCGTCTGCATGGACATCGGCCATACCTTCCGCATGCATGAAGACATTGTGGATGACATTAAAAGGACCTTCGATCGCCTCTACAGCATGCACTTCAAAGATCTCGAATCCGATCACGTTGATGCGAAAGGCGTGCCTGTAGGCACGGGTGTGATGCCGATCATTGGAATTCTGCGCGAGCTGGTGCGCTCCAACTACAAAGGCGAAGTGCAGCTTGAATATGAGGTCGAAGCAAAAGACCCGGTTCCCGGAATGGCAGAGTCGTTCGGCTACATGCGCGGCGTGCTGCAGACGATCAGTTGATGCTAAGCGTTAGTGAGGATCGCGGAGTCATGCGCACTGTGCCGTGGTTTTAGCGTGGTCATTCGCTAAGGAGAGCGATTGACCTGAGGCTCTTGAAATCTGTCATCCTGAGCCCCTCGGTTGGGCGAAGGACCTCCCGGAATGCGTCGGAGTTAAATGCACTCGCGAGGCTCTTTGGCCTGAACTGCCTGGTGTTTTGGTGGAGGAGCCACGCTGGCAACAACTAAGTCCGAAACATCGCGGGAGATCCTTCGCGCAACAGAAGCGATTCAGGATGACAGGCGCTACGTTGCATGTTGTCTTGAAGCCTTGAATATCGGTCTTCGATCATGATGATGACTCGGCGCACACTGATTGCGAGTTCGGCTGCGGGAATCGCAGCCATGCGGACGCCGCTTGCTTCGCAAGATCGGCAGTCTCCCACGCCGCTGCGCAAGGGACGCATCCACCAGTCAGTCAGCCGCTGGTGCTATGCGAAGATTCCGCTCGACCAGCTCTGCGAATACGCCGCGAAGATCGGATTGCGCGGCGTCGACCTGCTCCAGCCTGAGGAGTACGATGTGCCGCGCCGGTATGGACTGATCTGCACCATGGGCTACGCCGGAGGAGGCGAGATTGCCAACGCGATGAATCGAACGGAGAACCACGCCGCGATTGAACAGGGCTTTCGGATGAACATTCCGAAAGCCGCCAAAGCAGGCGTTCCCAACGTGATTACCTTTTCGGGAAATCGGCATGGCATGTCGGATGAAGAAGGCGCGAAGAACACAATTGCCGGGCTAAATCGTGTGAAGCACATCGCCGAAGACCATGCCGTGACCGTGTGCATGGAACTACTCAACAGCAAGGTCGATCATCCTGACTACATGTGCGACCACACCGCGTGGGGCACACGCGTGGTGCAGGAAGTGAACTCTCCCAATGTGAAACTGCTCTATGACATTTACCACATGCAGATCATGGAAGGTGACCTGATCCGAACCATCCGCCAGAACATTCAATGGCTCGGGCATTTCCATACCGGCGGCGTGCCCGGACGTCACGAACTCAATCACACCCAGGAAGTGCAGTGGGACGCGGTGATGCGGGCGATCGCTGACGCCGGTTTTCGCGGATACGTCGCTCACGAGTTCGTGCCCACAGGCGATCCGTTCACGTCGTTGGAAGCGGCTACCACGCTCTGCGACGTATAGCGCTAAGCGCAAGTCGATAGCTGGCGGACTTATTGCCGGATTGAAGACAGCAACGCCGATTACCAAAATGAAACCAGTGCAGCACGAAGCATCAAGTTCAGGACTCAGCCGTCGCGAGTTCCTGCGCCGCTCCTCTGCCGTTGCTGCCGCGCCGCTGCTTACATCGCAAGATCAACCGCAGACTCGACCAAACGTGATTCTCATCATCTCCGACCAGTTTCGCTGGGATTGCATTGGCGCGAATGGTCGGAATCCGCTGAACCTTACGCCCAATCTCGATGCCATGGCCGCCGAGGGCACAAACTTCGCCAACGCGATTACCAATCAGCCTGTCTGCGGGCCTTCACGGGCGTGTCTTTTCACTGGTATGTACGCGACCCGAAATGGGGTATGGCACAACGGCCTGCCGCTTCCAACGGAGTCGGAAACCTTTGCGAAAGCATTTCGCAACGCAGGCTATACAGCCAACTATGTTGGTAAATGGCATCTCGCGCCGGAAGATCACAAAGATCCGGCCACACTCGGCCCTGTCCCAAAACAGTACCGCGGAGGCTTCGACGATTTCTGGGAAGGCTGCAATGTGCTGGAACTTACATCGCATCCGTACGAAGGCACGATCTGGGACTCGGCAGGAAATCCAATCGCATTCAAAGATACTTACCGCGTCGATTTCATCACCGACCGTGTGGTCCGATTCCTCCAGCAAAAGCCACACGAGCCGTTTCTGCTGGTTATTTCCTATCTCGAGCCGCACTTCCAGAATGACTGCAACTGCTTTGTCGCTCCCAAGGGCTATGCAGATCGCTACAGAAATTCGTTTATCCCACGCGATCTCTCATTCTTTCCTGGCGATTGGCAGCAGCAGCTTCCGGACTACTACGGATGCATCGCCCGCGTCGACGAAAACGTTGGCCGGCTCCGCCATGAACTCGCTTCGCTTGGACTCGCAAAGCATACGGTCCTTGCATTCTTGAGCGACCACGGCTGTCACTTCCGGACGCGCAACGCCGAGTACAAGCGCAGCGGTCACGAAAGTTCTGTCCATGTTCCGCTCGTTCTCACTGGACCCGGGCTGGATAAAGGCCGGACCATAAAACAGCTCGTCGGCCAAATCGACGTTGCCCCGACGCTGCTCGAAGCCGCAGGCATTCCCGCGTCGAGTTCCATTCAGGGAAGGAGTTTTCTGCGGCTCGGGGATGAACGCGATCCAAATTGGCGCGATGAAATTTTCATCCAAATCAGTGAATCCATGACCGGCCGCGCTTTGCGAACTCCCCAGTGGACCTACGCGGTAACCGAGCCTGACGGAAAATCACATGAATCAGCTTCTACTTACGTCGAATATCAACTCTATGATCTGTTCGCCGATCCGCATCAGCTCGTGAATCTAGCGGGCCGTCGCGAGACTCGCGATATCTCCGCGCACCTGCGCGAGCGGCTGCTCAGCCGCATGAAAGAAGCCGGGGAAGAGCAGGCCCAGATCGTGCCTGCGCCGCTGTACCCATAAATGTTCTCCAGAGTACCGCAAGCATGAAGAGACGTCCCATTTCGGTAACGATCGTAAGCTGGATCTATATAGTCGCCGGCATCGGCGGCATCGCCGCGCACGCGACCGAACTCGATGTCCGACATCCCTTCTCGAACGATGTCGTGCTCGCACTAATTGTCCGCCTCCTGGCAATCGTTGCTGGGGTCTTCATGTTGCGTGGCGCCAACTGGGCACGTTTTCTGGCGATCGTCTGGATTGCTTTCCACGTCGTCTTGAGCGCTTTTCACTCATTCCCGTCGGGTGCATTTCATGCGCTGCTGCTCGCCGTGTTCACTTATTTTCTCTTTCGAAGGCAGTCGAATGCCTATTTCAGTAGGGAGAGAGCCGAACTCAATCGTGTCTGAGGAAGCTCAGGAAAGCGTCTCCAACACGTGGGATCCGCGGCAGGATGACATCGGAACCACACTTCTAAACACCACCGCTAGTGTTGGCATCTCCGATTCCCACCAGCCCCTGTTCTCCACCTAGCGGTGATCTAAAAAACACCTCAACCTAAAAAAATCCTATTGACATCCAACCACTTCGGCGTAGGATGTGGTCAAAAGTGGTTGAAAGTGGTCGAACAAGCTGTAGTCGTGGTCAAAGTGGTCGAGAGTGGCAGCGGATGCGAATGAGCCTTCAAAATCCGGCGAACCACAGAAAAACAACCTCTAAGACCCGATTTTTCGCTGCTTCAGCCTCCTTGGCGCTGATGGCCGTAGCCGGCCACAGCCAGACGGTTAACCAATGTTTCGCGGCAATCACCCAACGCGCGTGGACGAAAAGGGACGACTCAAGGTCCCTGCCGAATTCAAGCGCACCATCGACGAGAGCTATGGTGGCGGGCAATTTTACATCACCAGCCGCGATGGGAAGGTTGCCGAGATATATCCCTTTGAGGAGTGGCAGCGGATCGAAGAGAAGCTGGCGAAGGTTTCGAACTTCAATCCGGCCAAGAAGAAGTTTCTCGACCGAGTCAACTACTACGGACAGATGGTCGAGATCGATAACCAGGGGAGATTGCTGATTCCGCAGTTGCTGCGTGATTCAGCGGATGTGAAAGGGGAAGTGCTGGTCTTCGGGAACCTGACGTACCTGGAAGTTCGGAACGCTGAGCAGTTCCGCAAGCACCTCGAAGCCAACCCGATCACTCCAGAGGATGAAAAGACACTCGCTGATCTGGGTATCTAGCGGTGGAAGACAAC
>Ga0134125_10010565_pt1 | contig 10362 bp, 8 predicted proteins | sample KB31751_FD_96464 | JGI IMG/M metagenome (GOLD analysis project Ga0134125, IMG submission 96464) | Terrestrial soil microbial communities with excess Nitrogen fertilizer from Kellogg Biological Station, Michigan, USA - KB3-175-1 | ecosystem: Environmental > Terrestrial > Soil > Unclassified ... | reverse complement strand
ATTTGTTCCGTTGGCTCCGGGCTTGCGACGTCTATTCCGATCCTTGCATTCTTTCGGTTTGTGCTTGGGCTCGGCATGGGCGGCGAATGGAATACCGGCGCTACTCTGGTAGCGGAAACGTGGCCTACGCATCTGCGCGCCAAAGCCCTCGCGATTGTCCAAAGCTCCTGGGCCTGGGGCTATGCGGCCGCTGCGCTGGCAGCAGGGTTCATCCTGTCCGCCACCCAGAACTGGCGAATAGTATTTTTTGTGGGCGTTATCCCAGCGTTGGTGACGCTCTGGATCCGCAAGGGTGTTCCGGAATCAGAGATGTGGAAGCATCACAAAAAGTCCACCCAAGATTCTGCTGTTCCGTTCAGCGAGATCTTCTCTCCCGCGCTGCGCAAGAACACCATCTTCTTGTTTCTCCTCAATTTCTTCGGACTTTTTGCCTGGTGGGGCCTCTTCACCTGGATCCCTCCGTACCTTGGATTGCCGGTTGAAAAAGGCGGACGTGGATTTGGACTGATGCAATCCACAACGCTTTTGGTGGTCCTCAACCTGGTCGGCATGTTTCCCGGCTATTTGACGTTCGGGTGGATCGCAGAAAAGTTCGGACGCAAGCGCTCCTTCATTGCTTACCTTCTGTGCGCAGCAATCTTCGTGCCTGTTTATGCGGCCGCCCGTTCTGAATGGGCGATCATGATCCTTGGCGCCGTGGTTGCATTCTTCGGAACCGGATTCTTTTCCGGCTCCGGGCTCATCGGCGCTGAACTCTTCCCCACCAGTGTTCGCGCCCGTGCTCTGGGCTTTACTTATAACGGCGCGCGAACTCTCAGCGCGGTGGCTCCTTATACTATCGGGCGACTTGCCCAATCCAGAGATCTCAGCTGGGCGTTTTCATTCTGCGCCGTTGCATTTTTGTTGGCAATGCTCATGGCTACGCAGCTCCCGGAAACTAAGGGCCGCGCGCTCGAGTAAAAGCAGCCTGGGGCGAAAAGCAGCTGGGGTAAAAATAGCTGAGGTAAAAGCAGCTGGGGTAAAAGCAGAAGAGACGCAATGGTTGTTGCGTCTCTTCCCTGTTTCGGAAACGTTCGGCCTTACGCCTTCCGAACTTCGTTATTACCGCCTGCGCCAGCCGCCGCCGTTGTAGCCCTGCTGATATCCCTGTTCGTAGGCCTGGCGATAGTTCGATTTGTACTCGTTGACATTCCCGAATTGCGGATTGTAGCCCCGGTCCGCGTGCTTGTAGTTCCCATCATGTGTTGGACGGAAACTGTGCCCATTGTTCCGGTCTCCAAGGCCATCGTTGAGTCCATCCTGGTAGCCATACTGGCGAGCCGAATTGAATCCATAGCCTCCGCGACCGCGGTCTCCGCCGTAATAGCCGCCGTAGCCGCCCGGATATCCCACTTCGCGGTATCCCTGGTTGTATCCATTGCGAAACGCCTGCCGGTCGTCATTCTCGCGATACCTGCATCGGTCGTCCCAGTCTGAACGGCGCCCCTGCTGCGCGTCTACCTGCCCCTGACGAAATCCATCCTGAAATGCCTGCCGGTCGTCGCCGTCGCGATGCCACCCCCACTGAACCGGCACCACCGCCTGCGCCGCTGCAAGAGTAGCGCCGGTTGTGAATAACGCAGCACCCAATAGCATCGCTCTCATATACCTCATAAGTCCTCCCGTCCTTCTCTCTTCCTGGTCGTTGTGACCGCTTGTATTGATAACAAACACTAGAAACGGGCAGATGACTCTTCAGGCTATGTAAACTTCTGTAAAAAAAGGCCGTGTAGGCAGAGAAACGTAAGACTGATTGCTGCCGCTGCCGGAGTGACATGCGACGAAGCAATGTGGGGCAACCGAATTTAGCTGACCAACTCGGCGGCCAGTATCAATTCATCTTGACGGCGACCGTATCCTTCAATCTCTTGTGGGGCGCTACGGGCAAAGAATTCTACCAACTCTTCAAGATACGCATGAAACGGCGTGTAACGTATTCCCAATTCCGTCTTGCTCAGAGTGTTGTCCAGTGACGACATCCATGCTCCGCTGAACGGCGAGCACTGCGGCAGCAAGCCAGCCCGTTCCAGCTTCGCTCGTGGCACTCGGAGAATGTTGAGCGGTTTCTGGAGAAGCGTGGCCAGCAATTGCAGGAAATCGTCGATCGAGACTGTTTCATCCTGACCGATGTTGTACGCGCGGCCCTTTCCAGTTTCGCTCTGTGGAAGGCGAGTGATCGCCTTGACAACGTCTTCTCCATAGACATGCCGGATCGGCAGCCCGGGTCCCTCCGGAATCAGAATTGGACCGCCATCCTGGATGCGGCGAATGTAGTTGTAAATCCGGTGGTAATGATCGCGTGCGCTGTTCACCATGGGCAGGCGAAGGCTGGTGCAGGGGAACCGGCTTTCATTCCAGGCAGAACTAAAGACGTCTTCAGCCTGACGCTTTTCATATCCATAAAGCCAGTTCTGATATTCGCTATCGTTCCTCCGAGAAGGCTCGGGCATCACGGGGCCGGAATAATCCTGCTCCTTGAACGGCCGCTCCAAACCGACTCTCACCAGGTACACCTGTCCGGTACTTAGAAAAATGTAGCAGCCAACGTGTCCAGAGAAAAGTTCAACCACTGCTTGAGCTTCCGCGCCGTTATACAAAGTGGTATCAACGATCAGTTCAAAATCGCCGGCCTGCAAAGTGGTTTTCAATTGTGACGGCTCAGAGCGATCACCATGAACGCGCAGAACTTGCTGCGGCAAATCGTCGGTCGTAAGCCCTCGATTGAAGACAGTAAGATCATATCCACGTTCAAGCAGAGCTTGAACAATGGAGGGGCCGAGATTCCGCGTTCCGCCGATGATTAATGCGCGCATCTGGAAAATTGTAACGAACCTCATCGAACAAGGGTCACGTAAAAGGCATTGTTTCCCGTCCGCAGGTCTTTTCCGTAAACAAATGCGACGCCCACGCCTAGAACGCGCAGCTTCGCCTCGGCGCCTGTATCCGCAAGCCATTTCTGCGAGCCTAGAGCCGTTCCAGGATCAGTGATCTTGCCAGTATCGACAAAAGGTCCAAGCTTTAATGTGAGCAAACCGTTGCGGTAGAGGTTCTTGTCGCTTTCCCAACTGGAGAGAAAATAGTCGCGGCCCAGCGGAGCGCTGCCCTTGCGGCCATTCCGAGTGCCGATGTGTGCCCGCATCCACAAAGCCGGATCATTATCGTGTTCGAGGCCGAGCATGAAGAGTTCGTCAAACGGGACCTGCCCGAAGGTCTTCCCTGCGCACGCACGCCAGTATGTTTCGTAGTCATCACCGCGCAGCTTCGGCAACCAGTGAGCCTGAAGTGATCCTTGAAGTTTTTCGAAGGACATCGGCAGATCCGACCACAGCCGGCCGGACTCGGAGCCCGCAGTACTCGTGATATCCAATCTGCGTTCCGGCGATCGCAGGACTTGATAATTCAGTGTGGCTGTTTGCTTCAGTTGAAATCCTATTTGCAACAACTCCGGAGTAAGCACAGTGCCGGCCACGACGTTGCGGAAGTCACGATGCGAAAATTCAGCACCCACTGACCATTGCCACCGCCAGCCGACCGTACGCGAGACTTCTGCACTTCCCGCTTCTCTCAAAGTGTTTAATGACCCGAGCACCGGGGCGGGACCGGTGAAACCATTGCGGATGTCCCAGTTTTCATTGCGGATGTCGCCCCCAATCCGGTATCGCCATTGCGGGCTTTGCCAAAGGGATCCTGAGATGGCGGCTGCATAGCGCCGCTTCTCCGAATCCCATCGCCCGAGCGAAACCAAATTGGTGGCGGACCCTCCGATGTTGTAATACTCGGGCCTGATCTCCTGAAATGGCAGGCCGCGCAGAGTACGCACTACAGATTCAACCCTGCTGTTACCGAACCCGTTAAGTTCCTGGGCGCGAAACACGGAATCGAATCGGCCATCGGACTGTGCTGCCAAATCCAGGCGCCAGGTCGGAAATATCTCCAGTTGGTTCAGCTGCACATCCGTTTTGCGCAACTCGTCCAATCTCAGAACACTGGCGGATGAAAACGCAAAGGCGTGATCAAGCAGTGCCGGTCTGGTCCGCAAAGCCGGTGCATTACGCATTCCGGCAATTTCAGGTTTGGGATGGCTGATCCGGTTCCAGTATTTAACTGCGGCTTCAAGGTTTCCTTGAAGGAAATAGACCGTAGCCAGAAATTCGTTGGCGTAATCATCTCTTCCATCCAGCCGCAACGCCCGACGAAGATATGCGGCCGCTTGCCGGTTGTTTTTTTGTTTGAAGGCGACACCCGCCAGTTCAATGGGGAAGCGTTTGTCTTTCGGCTGCATGCGATAGCCACGATCCAATGCAGCATGCGCCTGATCCCACTGCCCTAGTTGGGCGAGCGCGATTCCATATTCATATTCCTCTGCGGAAGAACGCCCACTGACCGCGCTGAGACGATTCACCACATCCGACCAGCGCTGCTGGGCAAAGAGCTCCTGCGTATTGACACCGTCCTGGGCATGCGCCACAGGTACCCATGCCGAAATGATCAGCAAAAAATAAGCACCAAAATGTCTTATGAGATTTCCTCTACGCAATGAGGGATATTGTATTTGCAAGACCAACTGTTTGACGCGAAGGCACTCGCTGAGGAAGTTGATGGAGACCACTGCTTATTTCGGCAACGCGAGGAGCGTCCAGCTGTTGACTGCCTTCCACTGTTTTTCAAAAGCGGCGCGTTCTACTTTCAGCAGCTTTTTCTGTGCCGGGTCGTTTAGCAGGATAAGCCCGCTGTTCTGGTTGAGACCTGCGATGACCACATAATGGAGAGAGGTCTCGCCTTTGCCTGGCTTGAGCGCCACGATGAGCGGACGCCCTTTCTGCAGATGTGAGCGTAGCAGGTCCCAATCGCCGTGAAGCGCGAATGCCCGGAAGCCGTGCTTGTCAAAATAGCGCTCCAGGTCAGAGGCATAAATACCGTGGGCGGAAGCGGAATACAGTTGGTGCTGAATCTCCGCGGGGTTGGCACTTGCCTCCTGAGCGCGAGGCTGTTGTTTCTGCCAGTACTGGATCACCATTGCGATGACGGCTGCGCCGCAGCCATTTTTTTCCTGCTGAACAAAGGGCACATCGAGCCAGATGCCGCCTTCCTGTGCAACAACAATGCCGCAGAGGCACAGCACAACGGCGAACCCCTGCGGCTTAAGACGAAGCATGAAGTTGTTCTTAGCGGACTGCAACAATGATCAGCACAAGTACCGCGATGCCAAGAATGATGAGAATAAGATCGCGGTCGCTGAGATTACCGGCAGCAAAGTCAGTCTGAGCTTTATCAGCCCTCGCTGCCAGATCTGCCAGATCCTGGTCGCTCAGAGTAGAAACCGCCGTCTGCACCTGCTGGGACTTGATGTGAGAAGATTTCAGGGCTTTCTCGGCGGTTGGCGTGGACAGGAAATTCCGCACAGTTTGAAGGTTGTGCTCACGAACCTGCGATGCCGACATCACCTGCTGTTGCAGGTCGGCGGGAGAAACCACGTGGCTTTGCGCCAGCAGATTGCTTGGAACTAAGAAGATCGCTACCAGGACAAGGGCAACCACCATTCTTGCGGATTGCCGCAGGACAAAATGCATAGTTCAACTCCTCCAGAGATGTTCCGGCCAGAAAAAAGAGTATATACCCGGGCATGCCACAGCTCACGATAACAGAGGTCTCAAGTGAGAATTGCACTTCGAGATCGCAACTTAAGACACAGCCCCCATTTTTGGCGGGGTATGTAGCAGGTTTCCGTCCGAACACCTGATGCCCTACTAGAGCACAAACCACCGGCAGCAGTTGCCTGCTGACCGGTGGTGGATAGGAGTGAATCTTATTTGGACGGATCGGCCGGTTTCATCGCCTCCGTCGCTGCACTGCCAAGCTGGAGCGAGTACTTCTTACCAGAAAAGTGCAGAGCCTTCAGTTCACGGCTTCCCGCTGCATTGTTCTGGATTTCGGTGGCATCTTCCGTTGCTTTCTGGTCTGACTCGACCAGTTTCGCTGGCACCGTTGCCACGGTCTTGCCATTTCGAACGATGTTTACCTGCACAGCGGGACCTGTGCCGTCCCACTTGGCGGTATAGTTGCCGGCCGCGAGCGTCGTGCCATTCACCTGCACCGGAGTAGAAATCTGAAAGTTCCCCTTACCGGCGTCGCCTCCAAATGCCGTGGTGGCCAGTGCGGTGGCGAGCAACAACAACATCACGAGCTTGAGTGATTGCATAGATTTCATGAGTCACAGCTCCTTGATCTCTCCCGAAACGTCGGGAAACGGCTGGGGGCAGCCCGCGCTGCGACCACGTAGCAGAGAAGCATTTGCGTTTTTCTGCCAAAGGCCTAGAATTCTTCGCGTGAGTCAGAGGGCCGGACAGACAAATGCCCGCCTCTTTGCTCGTGGCTGTTCGCGCCTGGGGCTGCCAAACCGTGGGCGCGTACAGCCTCTTATTTAGTTCTGCCCTGCAGACCATCCCTCAGACGATCTGCTCATGCATCACCTTAAAATACGTTTGCAACTGCGCAGAAGTTTCAAACCGAATCTGCGATGCATACTCGTTTAGACGGACTCGCGAAAACCGCGTTAGCCCCTCAGTAATTAATCCTTGTAAAGCTTCCTGAATCCTTGTAAAGCCTGCTCTTCAGATGTTCGGAAATGAACGTTCGAAAATGAACAGCGTCAGGCCGGAGCTGATTTACACTCGTCGCCACTGATATGCCGACAAATTTCTTAAACCGCATATTGACTCAGTTAGAGGAGAGTAAGACTCGCTTTGGTCGGGGGGAAGCTGCCAAAGCAGAGCGCCTTCTGGCAACTCTCTCACGACGTGTGTTCACCGACACAGCTTCCCTGCTACGACTGCACGAAGCAGCTCTCTTTCTGCGTGCGTTCCCGCACAGTCCGAGCGTTTTGCGTTCTGCTGAGAGAATTCTGCTTTCCATGCCTGGTCGCATAGGTAGGCTCAGAGCACGTGGTGCTGATATGAGTGTGTTTGAGGACTTCGATGGTTCTGGCGTGGCTGGCACGACAATGCAGGACACTCTAGGTTTCGACGTGGCCCGATGGCTCGTTCGGCGGTTGCCCGGCGATGTCGAGATCGCGTGGGACGAGTACGACGATGAGCGGGCCATGGGCGAGATCTGGCCTCGCCTGCTGCCCCTTCTGGAAGAAGATGCGTATGTGGAGGCCAATATCCCATGGCGGCAGTGGCTGCTTTCAGCCCGAGGCAACGGTCACGATCTGGAATGGCTCATCAGGAGCTTTGAAAATCTGCCGATCGGCGAACGCGAGCGCGCTGAGTTGTACAACCAGTTGCGTTTGCCTCTGCGCTGGAAGGTTAACGATTTTCGCTTCTCACGGAGCGGTAACTGGGAATCCCCGCGGGAGATCTTTTATCATCGCGAGCCCCTGATCACGCGCAACCAGGTCCACCTCCTGAAAGAGCTCGATCGCCCGAGTCCAAAGTTGAAAAGGCTCACCCGCAGCCGTGGCGAAGAGGTAATGACCAAAATACGTGAAGTGATGGCCGTTCGATATCGCGAACTCTATGGCACAACGCTCGGCGATCCCAATTCTGTGCTGCGGTTCGACGCTGCCCGGGGCGTGGTGATGTATTTGTGGAACCTGCCACCTGACCGGCGCCTGCCGCTGCGTGCCTATGTGGCTGGATGTACGCTCAAGAATGGCGTTCCTATCAACTACATCGAGGCGATCGGAATCTGCGAATGGATGGAGGTGGGCTTCAACACCTTTTACACCTTTCGAAATGGCGAAACCGCATGGATCTACGCGCAATCACTGCGATTCCTTCTTGCCATGACCGGAGCAAAATGCATCTCCATATACCCGTACCAGATTGGGCAGAATAACGAAGAAGCGATCGAATCAGGCGCGTTCTGGTTTTATCGCAAGCTGGGCTTCCGTCCCGGACGCAGGGATCTCTTACGGTTAACCGAAAGTGAAGAGGCCAGGATCGCAACTCGTAAGGGCTACCGTACTTCGCCACGGATTTTAAAGAAGCTGGCCGAGAGTCATGTCTTCCTCGAGCTCCCAGGCAGCGAGCCAGGAGCGTGGGACCGCTTCTCTGCGCGACAGATCGGCTTTAGGGTCAACCAGCGTATGGGAAGCAAGTTTGGAGGCAATAGCCAGCGTATTCGGAAAAAATCCGTCGACTCTGTAGCAAGAACGTTGGGAATTCAACCTTCGCGGTGGAATCCCATTGAGCGCCAATGTCTTGAAAATTGGTCTCTGGTCCTGGCCCTCATTCCCGATCTAAACAGGTGGCCGGCGTCGGACAAGCAGGATTTGGTGCAAATCATTCGAGCACAAGCCGGCCGCGATGAAATGCAGTATCTCCGTTTAACTCAAAAACAGCAGCGCCTGCGAAAGGAGTTATTGAAATTAGGGTCAAACCGGCCATCGTCGCAAAAGAATTTCCGGTCTTTCTGACCTGTTAAAATCATCTATTAAGGCTCATGCTTAAGAACCTGCGGCCACTTTTTCCTTATCTTAAGAAGTATCGCTGGCCCCTGTTCTGGGGCGCACTGACAGTCTTTGGCAACAACGGTATCTGGGTCTATTTTCCGCAGGTGTTGCAGCGCGCCGTGGACAGTCTGAAACCGGGCGCTATTCGTCACACATTCTTTGTCTATTCCCTTCTTCTGCTTGGAATTGCCATCACAAAGGGCATCTTCCAGTTTCTGACGCGCTGGATAGTGATCGGCGTTTCCCGCGAGATTGAATACGATTTGCGCAATGACATGTTCGCGCACCTGTCGCGCCTCGAGTTCAGCTACTACCAGAAGAACCGCACCGGTGACATCATGGCGCGGGCTACGAATGACCTGAATGCCGTGCGCATGCTGCTGGGGCCGGCAATCATGTATTCGGCGAATACGATTGTCTTCACCGTGGCGGCATTGTTTTTCATGTGGCATATCAGCCCCAAATTGACGATATGTGCCTTTTTGCCGTTGCCCCTCGCCAGTATCATCATCCAGTACTTCGGCCGCAAAATTCATGAACGCTTTGAGCGCATCCAGGCACAATTCTCAGATATTTCATCCCGGGTTCAGGAGAATCTCTCCGGTGCGCGGTTGATCCGCGCTTACGTGCAGGAAGAGCCGGAGATTGCGCTCTTCGAGCGTTCCAACCGGGAGTATGTCAACCGCAGTCTGCCTCTGGCTCGTTTGATGGGCATGCTCTGGCCCGCACTGGAGTTTCTATTGGGGCTGGCATATGCAATGGTGCTATGGCTGGGACCCCGAGAAGTCCTCCATCACCGTATGACGGTAGGCCAGTTTTATGGCTTTTCCATGTACATTCTGATGCTGACGTGGCCGGTGATTGCTCTTGGCTGGGTCATCAACATCTTTCAGCGCGGCACCGCCTCCATGGGGCGGATTAATGAAATTCTCACGGCCGAACCGGGGATTACCGATCGCGATGTGACCCCGGAACTTTTGGCTCGGCAGGCGATCCGCGGGGACATTGAGTTTCGCAACCTGAACTTCGCCTACAACGGCATCCCTGTTTTGAAAGACGTGAATCTGGAAATCCCTGCCGGCACCAGCCTGGCAATCGTTGGTCCGACTGGCTCGGGCAAGACGACCCTGGTCAGCCTTATACCCCGAATTTACGATGCTCCTCGGGGTCAAGTGCTGATCGATGGATATCCCATCCGTGACTATCCAGTCGAAGCTCTTCGCCGCAGCATCGGCTTTGTGCCGCAGGAGACCTTCCTCTTCAGCGACACCGTACGAGAGAACATTGCCTTCGGTGTGGAATCGGCTTCCGAAGAGCAGGTGCATGAAGCATCCGAGGCGGCCAGTATCGCAAGCGATATTGAGAGTTTCCCGGATGCGTATGAAACCATGGTGGGCGAGCGCGGCATCACGCTTTCAGGTGGGCAGAAGCAGCGCAGCGCGATCGCCCGCGCCATCATTCGTGATCCGCGCATTCTCGTCCTCGATGACGCTCTTGCCAGCGTTGACACCTATACGGAGGAAAAAATTCTGAATCACCTCCGCGAAGTTATGCAGGGACGCACTACGATTTTCATTTCTCACCGCGTCTCCACGGTGCGCAGTGCCGACCGGATTGCAGTGCTGCATCACGGGCGAATCGTGGAACTGGGTACGCACGAAGAGCTCCTGGAGCGCAATGGCTACTACACAGAGCTCTACAACAAGCAGCTGCTCGAAGAAGAACTGGCGCGGGTCTAGCGTGAGACGCATTGTTGTCCCGGAATTGCTCGATACCGACACAGGCACTCGACAAGAGGTCGAAAACTCACTCACCGATTTGCGCATGTTCAATCGCCTTTTCGGCGGAATCCATACCACCTCCCAGGT
>Ga0134125_10010564_pt1 | contig 10363 bp, 9 predicted proteins | sample KB31751_FD_96464 | JGI IMG/M metagenome (GOLD analysis project Ga0134125, IMG submission 96464) | Terrestrial soil microbial communities with excess Nitrogen fertilizer from Kellogg Biological Station, Michigan, USA - KB3-175-1 | ecosystem: Environmental > Terrestrial > Soil > Unclassified ... | reverse complement strand
GTAATTAAACCAAATAGTAAAGCAATGAGAAAATTAAAAATTGTTGCGACCACAGAAAATAAAATAGCAAAGACAAATTTTACCGTAATGAACTCTTTTCTGGTCCAGCCATCAATAATATTTTGCCGGTGCGTTTTGAAATTAAATTCATTTGTCAGCAGCATGATGAAAAGGATTCCAGGAAAATACAAAAGCCAGCTACTCATAAAACCCACTGTTTGCCATACTTTTGGAAATGCATAAGGAGTTCCTAAAAGCATTTGGCTGGCCGGCATGTTTTGAACAGCGAGTTCGTTGATATAAAATCCGGTGTAATTAATTCCAAGAATTGCAAAGGCGTAAAGAATTGTAAACACCCAAAAGGCTTTGTAATTTTTTACTTTGAGCCATTCGATTTTTAAAAGATGTTTCATAAGTTTTTTAATTGTTGGTAAGTTCGAAAAACCTTGCTTCAAGGCTTTTCTTTTTTAGAATAAGATGATTCAGAATGATTCCATTATTAAAGCAAAAATCGTTTACAGCAGCAAGGTCTGCAGTGCCCACAGGAAAAAACATTTTTATCACCGAATTGTCATCAGTAACTTTTGTTTTGTCATTCATTAGTTGCAACACTTCAAATAATTTTTTATTATCAGCAGCTGAAACTTCAACTATATCTTCATTTGAAAGAATTTCGTTTACTTTCCCTGAAGTGATCAATTCTCCTTTTTTTAGAATGGCCACATGTGAACAAACTTTTTCTACTTCATCCAAAAGATGGCTGGCCATGATAATTGTTTTGCCTTCACGGTAAAGCTTTTTCATCAGTTCTCTTATTTCTGCAATGCCAACAGGATCAAGTCCGTTGGTTGGTTCGTCAAAAACCAATACTGACGGATTTCCCAGCAAACAGGAGGCAATCGCCAATCGTTGTTTCATGCCTAAAGAATAAGTGCTGAACTTCGAATCCTTTCTGCGTGTCAGATCTACTGTTTCCAACACTTTGTCAATATCTTCTTTCCCATGCTGTTTTATTTCTGCAGCTATTTCCAAATTTTTTACGCCGGATAAATAATGATAAAAATTCGGAGTTTCCAGCAAGGTTCCGATTTTTCTGCGGCTTGCTGCTGACGGTGGTTCATCAAATAGTTGATAGCTTCCCGAGGTTGGTTTTAGAATATCTGTGATGGTTCCAAGCGTGGTGGTTTTTCCACTTCCATTTGGTCCAAGAATTCCGAAAACCGTTCCTTCCGGTACAGAAAAACTGACGTTTTTCAGCGCCTGAATGTTGCCATAGGTTTTGGATAAATTTTCGACAGTAAGTATTGACATGGTGAATGATTGAAAAAATAATAATGCAATATAAGTGAAGTATAAAATAAAATTGCAATTGTTGTTTGAATGGTAAAGCGCGGATTTTTCGATCCTCAAATAAATTTCAACCGTTCAATTTTCAGCATGAAATTTTTTAAACCAGGTCATTTGCCTTTTTGCATAATGTCGTGTGTTCTTTTTAATTTCATCAACCGCTTTTTCAAGAGAAAATTTGCCTTCAAAATAATCAAACAATTCTTTGTAACCTACTGTTTGCAAGGCATTCAGATTTTTTGAAGGAAGTAAATTTTTTGCTTCCTCTAATAAACCCGCTTCCATCATTTCATCTACCCGATGATTGATATTTCTATAAAGCTGTTCACGTGGAATTTCTAAATTAATATTTTTTATTTCAAAATCACGTTTCATCTTTTTGCCGGAGTGAAAATAAAGAATAGATTTTCCGGTAGAAAGTTTTACTTCCAGGGCACGCATCATTCGCTGGGGATTTTGCATTTCTCCTTTAGAAAAAAAATCCGGATCGTGCAATTTTATTTCATTGGCCAGCCAATCAAAACCATCAATGGTGTATTGCTGATTAATATTATTACGAATAGTTTCATCCACTTCAGGAATATCGTCCAGGCTTTGCGTAAATGCTTTAATATATAAGCCTGTGCCTCCAACCATTATGGCAATATCATGGTTTGTAAAAATTTCTTCAGCAGCTTTTAGTGCATGTTCTTCAAATATTTTTACATTCATTTCTTCATGGATCGAATGTGTGTCGATAAAATAATGCTTTACTTTTTGCAGTTGTTCTTTTGAAGGTTTGGCGACACCAATATTTAATTCCCGGAAACACTGCCGGCTATCTGCAGAAATAATTTGTGTGTTATATTTTAAGGCGAGGTCAATTCCGTAAGATGTCTTACCAACAGCCGTTGGCCCGGAAATAATAATGCAGGTTTTTTTATTCATGATTGCCGGTTTGTAGAGAACCGCAAATAGTTTTAAAGCTCGTCGGTAGCACTGTCGTCCACTTCTTCTTCTTCGTTTTCATTGCCATCTTCACTTTCCCCCTCTTCACTGTAGCCATCGGCAAGAACAGCAGTATTCAAATCATATTTCTCTTCTATCTCCGAAAGTTTTTCATTGATCAAACCTTTTGTGCCATATTGGCTTGGGGCAATGCCTTCAGTGCGACTGCAGGAAGGATAAACGAGTTTAGGATTTTCTTCTTTATTTACATTGATCAGTTCTACCAAAAAAGTCCAGTTTTTATGAAAATCATAAACGTAAATAAATTTTTGATTTGGCTCGCGCATTTCCGTTCCAAGAATGGTTTCGCTCATGAGCAATGGCTCAGCTTTATAACCCTTTTCGTATTTCTCCAAAGTGATTTCTTTGCCTCGCTGCCATTTATCATTGCTTCTGAAAAACGTAGCCTCATGCTTGTTGTCAAATTCAAAACATTTTAAAAGACTATTATGAAGATCTAAAAATGTTTGCGTATGTTTTATAACAAGGTCACGATATACGCTGTCATCATCTTCCCAATAAACTCTGAATTTTAAAATTGCCATATCACAAATTTAAGGCTTCCTGTTCAATTAAAATATCGGAGACGGAAGAATCAATATTTGAAAAATGGAATTCAGTAAAGAAAGAAATAAACACAATTTTTGGTTTTTCCCAACCACGATTTCTTAGCAGAGTTTGTCATTTCTTATCCCAAGATCTTCGGCAATTTTTTTCATGTATTGAAATGCAGATTCATATTCATTCGGAATTTCTCCATCCAATATGGCTTCCCGGACGGCATTTTTTATTTCTCCCACCACTCTTGAAGGCGGCAATCCAAATTCTTTCATAATAATTTCGCCGGTTATCGGCGGTTGCCAGTTGCGCAGGTGATCTGACTCTTCTACTTCTTTCAAACGTTTTTCTACCATTTCAAAGTTGGCCAGGAACCGTTGCACTTTTTGTTTATTTTTTGAAGTAATATCTGCTTTGCAAAGCGTCATCAGGCTTTCAATATCATCGCCCGCATCAAACAATAACCTGCGTATTGCAGAGTCTGTTATATTTTCCTTTGTAAGACTAATGGGCCTCAAATGCAACTCCACCATTTTTCTCACAAACTTCATTTTTTCATTTAGAGGGAGTTTCAATTGTGCAAAAATCTTTGGAACCATCCTTCCGCCAACTACCTCATGGCCATGAAAGGTCCAGCCATGATCTTCTTCAAATTTTTTTGTTGCAGGCTTCGCAATATCATGCAAAATGGCAGCCCAGCGCAGCCATAGATCATTTGTATTTTCGGAAATATTATCCAACACCTGCAGGGTGTGATAAAAATTATCTTTATGTCCTTTTCCATCAATATATTCTGCGCCAACAAGTGCTATCATCTGCGGAAATATAATTTTTAATAATCCAGACTTGTATAAATGGTCAAAACCAATAGACGGTTTTGGAGCCATCACAATTTTATTGATTTCATCAATGATCCTTTCGCCACTTACAATTTTTATTCTTTCAACGTTTTGTTTTATTGCTTCAAAAGTTTCAGAAGAAATGGTAAAACTCAATTGCGTTGCAAAACGAATGGCCCGCATCATGCGCAAAGGGTCGTCAATAAAAGTTTGTTCGGGAGGAAGAGGCGTTTTGATAGTTTTATTTTCGATATCTGCAATCGCATTCAGCGGATCAATCAATTTTCCGAAATCACTTTTATTCAAACTAACGGCAAGAGTGTTAATAGTAAAGTCTCTGCGCATCCTGTCATCATCCATGTTGGCGGGAAGCACTTCCGGTTTCCGGCTGTTTTGCTTATAGCTTTCCTTGCGTGCGCCTACAAATTCTATTTCAAAATGATTATCACCGGAAAACAATTTTATTTGTGCGGTACCGAAATTTTTAAAAAAACTAACAGATGGAATTGGAGAAAATTTTTCTGCAGTTTTTTTTGCTAATTCTATTCCATCTCCCAGGCAAACAATGTCAGCGTCTTTATTAGGCCGCTTTAAAATTTTATCTCTTACAAAACCCCCGATTATATAAGCCGGCATCTTCAAATCATTCGCCGCATCAGCAATTTTATGGAAAATGAAAAGCTCTTTTTCTGTAAAATCAATATTCATGGAGCAAAAATAAGAAATAGGAATCGACGTTATTTGCTTGTTCACTGCTTATCCGGCAGCAGGAATATTCTCAAACACAGTCTTATCGCCCATTGCAGCCAGCTTCATTCGTTTGGCAGTTTCGTGGCCGACATATCTTTCTATTCTTTTTTCAATAAAATAAATAACCGGCGTCAGCACAATTGCCAGTGTGAATTTGTATAAATAATTCATAATGCCAACAGCTAAAATGAGTTGCCATGAAAATAATCCGCTGAATGCGATGAATAAAACAATATAACTATCCACCAATTGCGAAACCAATGTAGAACCGGTAGCGCGGAGCCAAAGATGTTTATTGCCGGTAGCCTTTTTTATTTTTTGAAATACAAAAACATCTACTCCCTGGCTTACTAAAAATGCTACTAGACTCCCAATAATAATGCGCATATTTTGACCAAAAATTGCATTGAAAGAGGTTTGAATATTTTCAACGCCTTGCTCATGGCTGCTTTCAAGCCACGCTTTTGCCGGTGGCAAGGCTATAGCAATAAAATACATCAGAAAGGCATATGAAATAAGAATGACGGCCGTCACAGAAATTCTTCGCACAGCTCTTGGCCCATAAAATTCATTGATAATATCAGTTATAACAAATTCAAACGGCCAGAGGATAACGCCACAGGTAAGCGTAAAAGCCAAACCGCTTTGTCCAAAAAGCGTGAAATTGGCCGGTCGCATTCCAAACAGTTCTTCGAAGGAAAATAATTTCATTCCAATAGCTTCTGCAACTAAGGCGTTTGCGACAAAAAAAGCTGTGAAGCCGACAAAAATTTTGGTAGGCTTATCGTTCAAGATTTTATGGATCATCAGGACAAAATATTTACAAAAAGAAAAAATAAAATTGAATCAATAAAAAAATAAAATTAGCCGGAGGTAGCCATTTTGGCAATGGAAGCGCTCTTTTGGTTATCAATACAACTGCATAAACAAGGCACGTTAAAAAGTTTATAACGATTGCGGAAAAACCTAAAATAATTACCAGGTCTTTAAAAAATGGAAGTGGTAAAATGCCTGCTGATGTAGTAACGGCCGCCTTTTTAGCTTCCAATCTATTGATCAAAATGAATATTAAAAAACAGATGTTACAGATAAACGCGAACCGCGAAAAAAATGAAATTAATTTCATTAAAAATAATTGTTTGAAAATACTGTCAACAAAATAATATTAATTTGTCGGAATAAAGATTTTTTAGAATGGCTAATGTGTTGAGTATTGTCACTTACAAAATATTGCCACCCAAATTGGGCGGCCAGAAAGGAATTGCACTTTTCAATGAATATTTGTCAAAACAGATAAACATTTTTTGTTTTACAATAAAAGACAATGATCCTGCACTAGCGCCTTATCCTGTTAGTAATTTGTTGAGCAATAAACCCTCCCGGTACATCAATATTTTTTATTTCGGTTTAATAAAAAAAATTATTCGCAAAAATAAAATTTCCCACATTATCGTGGAGCATCCTTATTATGGCTGGATGGCGCTGTTATTAAAATATTTTTGCAAGGTGAAAGTGATTGTCCATTCGCACAATATAGAAGCAGAGCGATTTAAAACGCTGGGCAAATGGTGGTGGAAAATTTTATGGCACTATGAAAAGTGGGTTCATCAAAAAGCTGATTTTACTTTTTGTATTACCGCGGAAGACCGGAAATATTTTTTTGAAAAATATAAAGTTCCATACGAAAAATCTGCTGTGGTCACTTATGGAATATCATGGAATTTGCCACCATCCGCAGAAGAAAAAAGCAATGCAAAAAATCTGCTGCTTAAAAAGTATTCATTAGCTCCGCAAACTCATTTATTTCTTTTCAACGGTACATTAAATTATGGGCCAAACCTGGATGCAGTAAAAAACATTGTTGAAAAAATAAACCCGTTATTTATTCAAAAAAATATTTCTTATAAAATCATCATTTGTGGCAAAGGCCTTCCTGATGAAATGGGTGAATTGAAAAACTACGCTGATCAAAATATTATTTACGCCGGTTTTGTAGATGATGTTTCTGTTTATTTTAAAGGTGTTGACGTTTTCATAAATCCAGTGACTGATGGAGGTGGAATCAAAACAAAACTGGTAGAAGCATTGGGATATAATTTGAATGCCGTGTCAACTTTTAACGGAGCCATTGGTGTAGATGAAAACATTTGTAACGGCAAATTGTTTTTATCGGAAAACCGCGCTTGGCAAGGTTTTGCCAAAAAAATGGAAATTGCGATGAAAATAAATCAGTCCATTTCAATGCCTTTTTTTCAACACTTTTATTGGCAAAATATTGCTACAAAAGCTTCAAATATTATTGGTAACTTAAAATAAAAATCAACAGTATTTCTTTTTCAGCTGATGGCATTGTCACCAGTCCTTTTTACTGCATCATCTGTTCTACGTGTGCCAATCTCCCATCTTTTGTCATTCCTTCTATTATTACACGGAAAGCATCAGTTATATCATTATTGAAAAATTTAAGCGTTACTTTATTTTGTCCGGGAACAGTGATCACTGAAGGGTTCCAGTAGAGAGTTGTGCGCAAATCTTTCTTTTCATTATCGGGACTTAGCGTTTCATAATCGGGCGAATAAAATTGACGGATAGCCGTATATCCACTTACGGTATTATTGGATAAACCTTTGCCTGGCTCTTGTTTTTGATCGTTCCCTTTTCTGGTATATATTGCGATGGCACCACCACTTCCACCCCCAATACCACCCATGAAAGGAGGACGGAAAACTTTGATATAAGCAACATCAGAAACAGGAATTGACGAAACCATGTCGGGTGTGGTTGACATTTCATCTACATACACCTGCGGAGTACCGCCGCGCCACGAAAGTGTAGGCGGGTTGCTGGTTGTATTGATTTGCAACCCAGCAACTTTTCCCTGGAGATATTGAAAAATATCCATTGACGAATTCGCGAATGGATCATTTACCAAATCAAATTCATTGGCATCTCCTCCGGAAAACATTCCGGAAGTATATTTTTTATCCATTTCATCCACTGTTGATTTTGGCCGTGCTTTGATGTTTACTGTTGCCAAGACTTTTCCTTTTAAAAATTTCAACTCCCGTTGCAGCGCATTACTCAACTGCACATGATAATGATTGCCGGTTGTATCGGCAAGATGATTATAATTATATCCACTCGCTTTAGCATTACTTGAAAAAGGAGGCAGCCTGTTTTGCATAAATTGAACACTTACATCTTTTAATTTTCCAACCTGGTAATAAACCCTTGCAGTATCAAATATGATTACATCCTGGTCATCAAAACTTCCATCTGGCCGAACGGGTGCAGTAAATATTTGCATCGGAGATTTTTTTTGATTGACCATCAACACAATCGCTCCTGCAGCACGTAATTGAGTTGGTGTAGCTCCTAAAACCTTTCCTGACAAGGAAAGATAAGCGGTATCTCTTTTATAATTAATCACCGGAAAATTTCCACTGGCCACTTTTTCCCAGTTAAACCTGCGCCAGCCATGGGTAAGCATCACAAGGTCCAATTGCTGCATGATAGAATCGCTATTGTTTAAAAAATAATGTGCCGGATCATTTATTTTTCCTTTTAATTCTCCGGTTAATAAAAGATGCGAAATAATATTATCACTTGTGTCATTGTCAATTCCCGCATCTGTTACTGAAACAGAAAGGTTTGCAGAAAGACTATCCGGAACCGTTATTTCAATTTCGTTTCTTGCGCGTTTATTAAGTCCCCAATGTGTTACAGTCATTTCAGGTTCAAACTGAAATTCTTCATTATTCACATAGGTAATCCGTTCTGCAAGCGGTTTCCATTGATTGTCGAAAACAGTAATGGTGAGAATTCCGGTTGGCAATGATTCTGTTGGAATGATTCCTTCTGTTGTCCCATCTTTTAGTTCCTTGGTGATGTTAAAAACCGGCTGCTGGTACATGGTTCCAATAATATGCACGGAATTCATTGCGGCTATTGAAGCAGGGGCAGCACTGACTAAAAAATTCCTTCGTGTGCCTGAAACTGTTATCTGCAAAGAAACTCCGGAATTTTTTATCGCTGGTAATTTAGTGTCATGATTCACTCCTTTTTCATCCTGCCATGAAGCGGAAAAAGTTTCTCCCTCTTCCGGGTGAATGAAAAAGAAGCCCATTCCGTCGTGAATGATTTTAAGATCTGCAACTACGGCGCCTTTACTGTTTTTTATCTGTCCTTTTATTTTAATCGGCGTTCCATATTGGTCATTTGCTTTGAAAGCAATTTTATTTGTTACTCCGGCAATTGGATCTCCGCCTTCAGGGAAAAAAGTCAGTGTGACAATGTTTTTTGATTTTGAAGAATTATTTGCAGAGGAAAGAACTTTTAAATCTTTGTTGTATAAAAAAGCGGAATCAAAATTCAGCATCCATTTGGTGTATGCTTTTACGTGAATGTATTGCCCCGTGTAGTTTTCAGGAATATTAAATTGTCCGAAGGACGTTCCATCCTGAATGGGGCCAACGGTATGTAAAAGCAAATTTCCTTTGTCATCAGTCCAATCTATATAAAGCGTTTTGCTTGAATCTGCCGGGTAAATTGCCTGCATTAGGTACGCTTTAAACCAGATGGTATCGGCTGCGGCATAAGTGGATTTATCATAATGAAGATATATTCTTTCCTGCGGATAATTGTTTGCGAAAATTTCCAGATTTTTTTCGATATTTTGCGCATTGGCAAATAAAATTGAAAACAAAAAAGTAATAATGCAGATCAGTTGTTTCATTTTAGAAGACATTTTATCATAAAAATAAAGTCGTGTAAATTAATCTAAGAATAGAATTGCACCAAAGGTGAAAATAGTTTTAACAATAGCAACAACCAATTGCGTTTATCTGAAAAAAGAATTTTAAATCCTATAATTTTGCAACAAAAAAAATCTATGGCTTTTACAAAAGTTACTGAACAATCTTCCAAATACCGCCACCTTGAAAAAATGTCCGTTGGAGAAATTATCAAAAACATCAATAAAGAAGATTTTCTTGTAGCAGCAGCCGTACAAAAAGCATTGCCTCAGATAGAAAGCCTGATAAAAGCCGTATCTGAAAAAATGATTGACGGGGGGAGATTATTCTATATCGGGGCGGGTACCAGTGGCCGTTTGGGCATACTGGATGCAAGCGAGTGCGTGCCTACTTATGGTGTTCCGAAAGGGTTGGTAATCGGGATTATTGCCGGTGGTAAAAAAGCCATTGTGGACCCTGTAGAAAATGCAGAAGACGATATCACCCAGGGATGGAAAGATTTAGAATCTTATAAGATTACCGATGCAGATGTAGTGATTGGCGTTGCGTCCAGTGGCACTACGCCTTATGTGATTGGGGCATTAAAAAAATGTAAAGAAAATCATATTACAACCGGAAGCATTGCCTGCAATCCTGAATCTCCGATTAGCGAAGTTGCCGATTTTCCGGTTGAGGTAATTGTCGGCCCTGAATTTATAACCGGCAGTACCCGCATGAAAAGTGGCACTGCACAAAAGATGGTTTTAAATATGATCTCTACGACCGCGATGATACAAATGGGCAGAGTGGAAGATAATAAAATGGTAAATATGAAACTTACTAATCAGAAGATCGTAAAAAGAGGCACGCGAATGTTGATGGAAAAAACAGGAATAAAAGATGAGGCTGCTGCAGAAGCTTTGTTATTAAAATATAATGGTGTAAAAAAAGCGATGGAGCATTTTAAATAAAATGCTCTATCGCAGACGTTTTCTCTAAAATAAAATTCTTATTATTTATTCATTTACTGTAAAAGAATTGTGACCGGCAACGAGGAAAAACATTGCTATACTTACTCATCGAAACGATCCATAAATAAGTTACTTCTTTCCATTAAATACGTCACCCTTAGAAACTACTTTTACTTTG
>Ga0134125_10010562_pt1 | contig 10365 bp, 5 predicted proteins | sample KB31751_FD_96464 | JGI IMG/M metagenome (GOLD analysis project Ga0134125, IMG submission 96464) | Terrestrial soil microbial communities with excess Nitrogen fertilizer from Kellogg Biological Station, Michigan, USA - KB3-175-1 | ecosystem: Environmental > Terrestrial > Soil > Unclassified ... | reverse complement strand
TCTTCGGGCCGCCGTCCGACTACTACTGGGTTCATCCTTGCGCCGCCGACAGCCACGGCGGTTGCTGATATCGCCCGGCGAGGAGCCTCCGGCATGGCGCCACGCGTTTTTCCCTATCGACCGGCCGCGCCGCCAGCCCCGGGCGAGCGGGCATGACCGCGCCGGTCTGGATGGCGTTGGCCCCAGATGTCCACTCCACGCTGCTGAGCAGCGGACCGGGGCCGGCCGGCCTGTTGGCATCGGCCGCAGCGTGGAGTTCGTTGAGCGAGACGTATGCGTCGGCGGCCGACGAGCTCAGCGCGACATTGGCGGCGGCGCAGGCCGGGTCGTGGGAGGGGCCCACTGCCGAGCGGTATGTGGCCGCGCACCTGCCCTACCTGGCCTGGTTGGAGCGGGCAAGCGCCAACAGCGCGGCCGTGGCCGCCGAGCAGGAGACCGCGGTGACCGCCTACACAACGGCGCTGGCCGCGATGCCGACCCTCCCGGAATTGGCCGCGAACCATGCCACCCACGCGGCACTGGTGGCGACCAACTTCTTCGGGGTGAACACCATCCCCATCGCGGTCAACGAGGCCGACTATTCGCGGATGTGGGTCCAGGCGGCCACCACCATGTCGACCTATCAAGCGGTGGCCTGCACGGCCGTAGCGGCGGCACCGCAGACCGATCCGGCGCCGCAGATCGTGAACGCCAGCGACAGCACCGGCGAAGACAGCGACGATACCGGCATCGTCGACAATGACGGCGGCAACCCGTACCAGCCGAGCTGGTGGGTAAACCGTTTCCTCGAGATTTTCCAGACCCTGGGAAAAGATTTGGCGGAATTTCCCGAGGATCCGGCCGATGCAATAGAGGATTTACTAGAAGACATTTTCGGGCCCGCCGGACTCATTGCAGACGAGTTCACCCACCTCGGGGAGGCCCTTCAGGCGTTCCCCCAGCTTGCTGCCGTTCCGTTCATCGTGCCGGGTGGATTTGCGGGAGGCATCGCGGGCTTGAGTCTGCTGGCAGGGATCCAGCCAGCCCCACTTTCGGCGCCCGCCGCTGTGCCCGCACCGATGCCGGAGGCGCCCAGTGCGCCGGCTGTCAGCAGCGCTCCGGTCGTGAGCGCTGCCCCGGTCGCCGCGCCGGCGCCGTCCCCCGTCTCCACTCCCGCTCCGGCGCCCGCCCCGGCCTCGGCCCCTGCGCCCGCAACGCCGCCGCCGCCCGTGACCGGCGGCGAGGCCGTCGCCTTCCCATACCTGGTCGGTGGCCCCGGCATCGGGACCGGCGCCGGCCTGGGCAGCGGCGCCCAGCGCAAAGCACCCGAGCCTGATCGGGCCGCGGCCGCGGTGTCGGCTGCGGCAGCGGTATCCGTCACGGACAGGCAGCGCGCCCGACGCCGCCGTCAGGCGGCTATGAAGGACCACTACCGCGGCTATGAGTTCATGGATCTGGAACCGGACGCCACACCAGCACCCGAACCCGCTGCGTCGGTGGCGTCGGACCGCGGCGCTGGGGCGCTGGGTTTTGCCGGAACGACACCCGCTGCGACCGCCGCGTCGGCGGGGCTGACCACGCTAACCGATGACGAGTTCGGCAACGGGCCCTCAGCGCCGATGTTGCCGGGGAGCTGGGGGCGCGATTAGCGGCGGAACTTTTTCGGCCCGCCGGCCGACTACTGGCTGCGTGATCGTTCCGACAGCCACCGGCCGGCCCGGACGGTCCCGGGGTGCGCGAGCCGAGATTGATAATGAAAATGATTTTCAGTAAGGTGAGGCCTTGCTGTGAGACCGCACAGCGTGCGGCTGTGAGTTTACCGAAAATGCGGCGAAACCCTACTCAAAACATCCTCATCGGCGGTAAAAGAAGGGCAGTGGAGTGGCGAGTCGAACAGGCCCAAACACCTCGACAGTTAGCTTATGCAATGCTAACTTCAGGCGGGTCAGGTTAGGGGAGACTACATACATGGAAAGACGCGGCCGTGGAACACGGTGACACTGGCATGCTCACAGTTCAGCCAGTCAATTCGCGCGTGGACGCGCGCGTTGACGACGACGTCGTCAGCCGGTTCGCCACGTGCTGCCGCGCGCTGGGCATCGTCGTCTACCAACGCCAGCGACCGGCCGATCTGACCGCCGCTCGTTCGGGCTTCACCGCGCTGACGCGTATCGCCCACGACCAGTGCGACGCGTGGACGGGACTGGCGGCCGCCGGTGACGTGTCCCTGCGGGTGCTCGAGGCGGTATCGCGCACCGCGGCCACCACGGGTGTGCTGCAGCGCCAGGTGGATCTCGCGCCCGACTCGCTGGGCTTTCGCTATGACACCGGACTGTATCTACAGTTTCGCGCCACCACTCCCGATGACTTCCACCTCGCTTACGCGGCCTCGCTGGCGACGGCCGGACGATTTGCTGACGCCGACAGCATCGTCGCCGGCCTGACCACCGACCGCCCGAACTGGCGCGAAGCCCGCTGGGTGTCCGTCGTCATCAACTACCGCGCCGAGCGCTGGTCGGACGTCGTCAAGCTGCTGACCCCGATCGTCAACGACACGGATCTCGACGCCGCTTTCTCGCACGCGGCCAAGATCGCTCTGGGCACCTCGCTGGCGCGGCTGGGAATGTTCGCCCCGGCGCTGTCTTATCTCGAGGAGCCCGACGGTCCCGTCGTGGTGGCGGCCGTCGACGGCGCCCTGGCCAAAGGGCTGGTGCTGCGCGCGCACGTCGATGAGGACGCGGCGAGCGAAGTACTGCAGGACCTCTACGCCGCCCACCCAGAGAACGAACAGGTCGAACAGGCCCTGACTGACACCAGTTTCGGCATCGTGACCACCACGGCGGCCCGCATCGAGGCCCGCACCGATCTGTGGGACCCCGAAACAGAGCCCAGCGCCGAGGATTTCGTCGATCCCGCCGCACACGAACGCAAGGCCGTGCTGCTGCACGAGGCCGAACGCCAGCTCGCCGAATTCATCGGCCTCGATGAGGTCAAAAACCAGGTGTCCCGGCTGAAGAGCTCCGTCGCCATGGAACTGGTCCGTAAGCAGCGTGGGCTCGCGGTCGCACAGCGGGCCCACCACCTGGTCTTCGCCGGCCCGCCCGGAACCGGTAAGACCACCATCGCCCGCGTGGTCGCCAAAATCTATTGTGGGCTAGGACTTTTGAAGCGGGAAAACATCCGAGAGGTCCACCGGGCCGATCTCATCGGTCAGCACATCGGCGAGACCGAGGCCAAGACCAACGCGATCATCGACAGCGCGCTCGACGGCGTGCTCTTTCTCGACGAGGCCTACGCGCTGGTCGCCACGGGAGCCAAGAACGACTTCGGCCTGGTGGCCATAGACACGCTGCTGGCGCGGATGGAGAACGACCGCGACCGCCTGGTGGTCATCATCGCCGGGTACCGGGCCGACCTGGACAAGTTCCTGGATACCAACGAGGGCTTGCGTTCTCGGTTCACCCGCAACATCGACTTCCCTTCCTACGCACCGTCGGAACTGGTCGAGATCGCCAACACGATGGCCGAGCAGCGCGACAGCATCTTCGAGCCGGCCGCGCTCGAACACATGGAGGCGTTGTTCATGAAGTTGGCCACCGAGTCGACCCCGGATGCCAACGGAATCTCGCGACGCAACCTGGACATCGCCGGTAACGGTCGATTCGTCCGAAACATCGTCGAACGCTCCGAAGAAGAACGAGAGTTCCGGCTCGACCATTCGGAACACGCCGGAACCGGCGAATTCAGTGACGAGGAGCTGATGACGATCACCGACGACGACGTCGCAAGGTCGGTTGAGCCGCTGCTGCGCGGCCTTGGGCTGTCGGTGCCGGCATGACTTCCAATAATCAACCCGACGAACGACGTTCGTTCTCCTCTCGCACCCCGGTCAACGACAACCCCGACCAGGTCGAGTACCGGCGCGGTTTCGTCACGCGGCACCAGGTCAGCGGTTGGCGGTTCGTGATGCGCCGGATCGCCTCCGGTATTGCGTTGCACGACACCAGGATGCTCGTCGACCCCCTGCGCACGCAGACCCGCGCGGTGGCGATGGGCGCGGTCCTTCTGGTCACCGGCCTGGCCGGCTGCTTCGTGTTCTCGATGATCCGGCCCAGCGGGACGGCGGGCACCAACGCGGTGCTCGCCGACCGGTCAACCGCCGCACTGTATGTCCGTGTCGGCGAGGACCTGCATCCGGTGCTCAACCTGACCTCGGCCCGGCTGATCACGGGCCGGGCGGTAGACCCGGCCATGGTGAAAAGCAGTGAGCTGGACCGGTTTCCGCGGGGCAACCTGATCGGCATCCCGGGTGCACCGGAACGTATGGTGCAAAGCTCCTCCGCCGACGCGAACTGGACGGTGTGCGACGCCGTCAGCGAGCCGGCCCAGGGTGCGCACACCGCCCACAGCACCGGCGTCACGGTGATCGCGGGCCGGCCGGACAGCAGCGGCGCCCGCGCCGCCACTCTCGCGCCGCGACAGGGGATCCTCGCCGAGAGGGACGGCACCACCTGGTTGTTGTGGGAAGGCAAGCGCAGTCAGATCAACCTGACCGACCACGCGATCACGAACGCACTTGGCTTGGGACAGGGCAACTCTGAGATTCCCGCACCCCGGCCCATCGTACTGGGCCTGTTCAACGCGATACCCGAGGCGCCGCCGTTGACCGCGCCGGGCATCCCGAACGCCGGCGCGCCGGCACCCTTCAGCGTGCCGGCACCGATCGGGGCGGTGGTGGTGTCCTACACCCTGGATCAGAGCTCCTCGGGTGCGCCGCGCTACTACGCGGTGTTGCCCGACGGCCTGCAGCAGATCTCGTCGGTGCTCGCCGCGATCCTGCGCAACTCGAATTCCTATGGGCTGGACCAACCGCCGCGGCTCGGCGCCGATGCGGTGGCCAAGCTGCCGGTGTCGCGGATGCTGGACACCGCGCGGTATCCGGACCAGCAGGTCGCCCTGGTGGATACGGCCAAGTCCCCCGTCACGTGCGCCTATTGGAGCAAGCCGGCCGGGGCCGCCAGCAGCTCGCTGAACCTGCTGTCCGGCTCGGCCCTGCCGATGGCCGAAGCGATACGCACCGTCGACCTGGTGGGCGGCGGCTCGCCGACAACCGCCACCCGCGTCGCGATGGCGCCGGGTACCGGCTACTTCATCCAGACCGTCGGCGGCGGGCCGAACTCGCCGGGCGCCGGGTCACTGTTCTGGGTCTCCGACACCGGTGTCCGTTACGGCATCGACAACGAGGCGGAGCACTCGGCCGCCGGACACGGCAAAACGGTTGAGGCCCTTGGCCTTACCGGATCTCCGATCCCCATTCCGTGGTCGGTGCTGTCGCTGTTTGCGAATGGCCCGACGTTATCGCGCGCCGACGCGCTGCTGGCACACGACGGGCTGACGCCCGACCAGAAGCCCGGCCGTGTCACCGCTGCTGCAAGAGAAGCCGAGGGAACCCCCCGATGAGCCGACTGATCTTCGAAGCGCGCCGCCGGCTGGCGCCGCCGGCGACCCGCAAGGGCACCATCGCCATCGAGGCACCGCCCGAGCTGCCCCGGGTGATTCCGCCGTCGTTCCTGCGCCGGGCGATGCCCTACGTGCTGGTGATCCTGATCGTCGGCATGATCGTCGCCCTGTTCGCCACCGGGATGCGGTTGATCTCTCCGCAGACCCTGTTCTTCCCGTTCGTGCTGTTGCTGGCCGCGACCGCGATGTACCGCGGGAACGACAACAAGATGCGCACCGAGGAGGTCGACGCGGAGCGCGCCGACTACCTGCGCTACCTGTCGGTGGTCCGGGACAACATCCGCACCCAGGCCGCTGCGCAGCGCGCCGCCGCGCAGTGGTCCCATCCGGAGCCGGCGGCGCTGGCCGCCGTGCCCGGATCGCGCCGTCAGTGGGAGCGCGACCCGCACGATCCCGACTTCCTGGTGCTGCGGGCCGGCCGCCACCACGTGCCCCTGGCGACCGCCCTGCGAGTGAACGACACCGCGGACGAAATCGACCTGGAGCCGGTGTCGCACAGCGCATTACGCAGCCTGCTCGACACCCATCGCACGGTGCGCGACGTCCCGACCGGAATCGATCTGGCCAAAGTGTCCCGGATCACCGTGCTGGGATCGGAAGACGAGGCGCGCTCGGCGATGCGAGCGTGGATCGCTCAGGCGGTGACGTGGCACGACCCGACGGTGCTCGGGGTCGCGCTGGTCACTCCCGATCTCGAGAGTGGGGACTGGTCGTGGCTGAAATGGTTGCCGCACGTCGACATCCCCGGTGAGCTCGACGGCGTCGGGGCGGCCCGCTTCATGGCGACCAATGTCGATGAACTGGTCGCCAGTCTGGGCTCGGCGCTCGTCGACCGTCCGGCGTTCACCGGCGAGCCCGCCGACGCGCTGCGGCACCTGCTGATCGTCGTCGACGACCCCGATTACGACCTGAACGCCTCGACGCTGGCGATGGGCCGGGCGGGCGTCACCGTCGTGCACCGCGGCGCCACGGCACCGAATCGCGAGCAGTATTCGGACCCGGAGAAGCCGATCCTGCGCATCAGCGGGAAGGACGGCGGCGGCAGCCGAGCCGTCGTCATCGAGCGGTGGCAGACCGGCGGCTGGCAGCCGTACATCGACGACGCCGACCAGCTGGGTGCCGACGAGGCCGCCCACCTGGCGCGCCTGTTGTCGCGCTGGGACTCCAACCCGACCCACACCGGGTTGCGCTCGGCGGCCACTCGCGGTGCCACGTTCACCACGATGCTGGGCATCCCGGACGCGTCCGAACTGGATGTGCCCACCCTGTGGGCACCCCGGCGCCGCGAGGACGAGTTGCGCATTCCGATCGGGGTCACGGCGACCGGTGAGCCGCTGATGTTCGACCTCAAGGACGAAGCCGAGGGCGGGATGGGCCCGCACGGTCTGATGATCGGTATGACGGGCTCGGGCAAGTCCCAGACCCTGATGTCGATCCTGTTGTCGCTGTTGACGACTCATTCGGCGGACCGGTTGATCGTCATCTATGCCGACTTCAAGGGTGAGGCCGGTGCCGACAGCTTCCGCCATTTCCCGCAGGTTGTCGCGGTGATCTCCAACATGGCCGAGAAGAAGTCGCTGGCCGACCGGTTCGCCGACACGCTGCGCGGCGAGGTGGCCCGGCGGGAGACGCTGTTGCGTGAAGCCGGCCGACGGGTACAGGGCAGCGCATTCAACTCGGTGGTCGATTACGAGAACGCCATCGCTGCCGGGCACGACCTGGCGCCGATCCCGACGCTGTTCGTGGTGGCCGACGAGTTCACCCTGATGCTATCCGACCACCCGGAGTACGCGGAGCTCTTCGATTACGTTGCCCGCAAAGGCCGTTCGTTCCGCATCCACATCCTGTTCGCGTCGCAGACGTTGGATGTCGGCAAGATCAAGGACATCGACAAGAACACCTCCTACCGCATCGGGCTGAAGGTGGCCAGTTCCAGCGTTTCTCGCCAGATCATCGGCGTGGAGGACGCCTATCACATCGAGTCCGGCAAGGAACACAAGGGCGTGGGCTTCTTGGTACCCGCACCGGGTGCGACCCCGATCAAGTTCCGCAGCACCTATGTCGACGGCATCTACGATCCGCCGCAGAAGGCCAAATCGTTGGTGGTGGCGTCAATCCCGGAGCCGAAAGTGTTCACGGCCGGGCGGGTCGAGCCCGATCAGGACACCGTGATCCACAGCCCCGAGGACGTCGAACTGAGTGGGCCGCCGCGCAAGCTCATCGCGACCATCGGCGATCAGTTGGCCGGCTACGGTCCGCGTGCGCCACAGTTGTGGCTGCCGCCGCTGGACGAGCCGATCCCGGTGACCGCGATGCTGGCCCGGGCCGGCGTGCCGCCGCGGCAGTGGCAGTGGCCACTCGGCGAGATCGACAAGCCGTTCGAGATGCGCCGCGACCCGCTGGTCTTCGATGCCTCCTCGTCAGCCGGGAACATGATGATTCACGGTGGCCCCAAATCTGGGAAGTCGACTGCGCTGCAGACGTTCATGCTGTCGGCGGCCAGCCTGCACTCGCCGCGCGAGGTCACGTTCTACTGCCTGGACTACGGCGGCGGGAAACTGCGTGCGCTCGAAGATCTGGCGCACGTCGGCAGTGTCGCGTCGGCGCTGGAGCCCGAACGGATCCGGCGTACCTTCGGAGAGCTCGAGCAGCTGCTGTTGTCGCGGCAGCGGCGGGAAGCGTTCCGGGACAAGCACGGCACGGCACCCGACGATGGGTTCGGCGAGGTGTTCCTGCTCATCGACAACCTCTATGCGTTCGGCCGTGACAACACGGACCAGTTCAACACGCGAAACCCGTTGTTGGCCAAGGTCACCGAGCTGGTCAATATTGGGTTGGCGTACGGCATCCACGTCGTCATCACCACGCCCAGCTGGCTGGAGGTGCCGCTGGCGATGCGGGAGGGCCTCGGGTTGCGACTCGAGCTCAAGCTGCACGATCCGCGGGACAGCAATGTGCGGGTGCTCGGCGCTCTGCGCCGGCCCGCCGAAGCGGTGCCGCATGACCAACCCGGTCGCGGATTGACCATGGCCGCAGAGCATTTCCTGTTCGCCACCCCCGAGCTGGACCAGATCGCCGACATCAACGACCGCTACCCGGGCATGGCCGCGCCGCCGGTGCGACTGCTGCCCACCAACCTCGCCCCGGAGGCCGTCGGGTCGCTGTACCGCGGGCCGGAACAGGTGGTCATCGGCCAGCGCGAGGAGGATCTCGCCCCGGTGGTGGTCGACTTCGCCGACAACCCGCTGCTGATGGTGTTCGGCGACAGCAAGTCGGGCAAGACGACGCTGCTGCGCCACCTCATTCGCACGGTCCGCGAACACTCCTCGCCGGAGCAGGTGGCCTTCACGGTGCTGGACCGGCGGCTGCACCTCGTCGACGAGCCGTTGTTCGCCGACAACGAGTACACGGCCAACATCGACCGCATCATCCCGGCGATGCTGGGTCTGGCCAACCTCATCGAATCGCGCCGGCCGCCGGCCGGGCTGTCGCCGGCCGAACTGTCCCGCTGGACATTTGTGGGCCACACCCACTATCTGATCATCGACGACGTGGACCAGATACCGGACTCGCCGGCGATGAGCGGACCTTATGTCGGTCAACGCCCGTGGACTCCACTGATCGGGTTGCTTTCGCAGGCAGCCGATTTGGGGGTGCGGGTGATCGTCACCGCACGTGCCACCGGTTCGGGGCACGCGCTGATGACCAACCCGCTGCTGCGCCGCTTCAACGACCTGCAGGCGACCACGTTGATGCTGGCGGGCAACCCGCAGGACAGCGGCAAGATCCGCGGTCAACGATTCGGCCGCATGCCTGCCGGACGGGCGATCCTGTTGGGCGACAGCGACGGTCCGACGTACGTGCAGTTGATCAACCCCTTGATCGGGGAATCTGTAATGGCAAGTGAAGCGCAACGGGAGGAGTAGAGATGACGCTGCGAGTGGTTCCCGAAGGTTTGGCCGCCACCAGCGCCGCGGTGGAGGCGCTGACGGCACGGCTGGCGGCCGCACACGCTGCGGCGGCCCCGGCGATCACGGCGGTGGTGCCGCCCGCGGTCGATCCGGTATCGCTGCAAACGGCTGTCGGGTTCAGCGCTCAGGGCCAGGAGCACTCGGCCGTGGCGGCCCAGGGCGTCGAAGAGCTGGGCCGTGCCGGGGTCGGTGTCGGGGAAGCCGGCGCGAGCTATCTCGCGGGAGACACCGCGGCCGCTGCGACGTTCGGGATCGCGGGCGCCTGACGATGACTTCCCCGTTCGGCCCTATCTGGATGGCGTCGCCACCGGAGGTGCATTCGGCGTTGTTGAGCGCCGGTCCGGGACCGGGGCCGCTGTTGGCGGCCGCCGGGGCGTGGACCTCGCTCAGCGCCCAATACGCCACGGCGGCCGGCGAACTCACCGCGCTGTTGGGGGAGGCACAGGCGGGGGCCTGGGAAGGGCCGAGCGCCGAGCAGTATGTGGCGGCCCACGTGCCGTATCTGGCATGGCTGCAGCAGGCCAGTGCCGACAGCGCGGGCACCGCGGCGCAGCAAGAGGTCGCGGCGACGGCATACACGGCCGCGTTGGGCGCCATGCCGACGCTGGGGGAGCTCGCCACCAACCACGCCGTGCACGGGGTGCTGGTGGGGACGAATTTCTTTGGCATCAACACCATTCCGATTGCGGTCAACGAAGCCGACTACGCGCGGATGTGGGTCCAGGCGGCCACCACCATGGGCACCTATCAGGTCGTCTCGGGCTCGGCGCTAGCCGCCGCGCCGCGCACGATGGCCGCCCCGTCCATCGTGACTCCCGGCGGCGACACCAACAACCTCACGGCCAACGCCGCGCAGGACACCTCCAGTCCCGGGGACTGGTGGCAGAACTTCATC
>Ga0134125_10010560_pt1 | contig 10365 bp, 8 predicted proteins | sample KB31751_FD_96464 | JGI IMG/M metagenome (GOLD analysis project Ga0134125, IMG submission 96464) | Terrestrial soil microbial communities with excess Nitrogen fertilizer from Kellogg Biological Station, Michigan, USA - KB3-175-1 | ecosystem: Environmental > Terrestrial > Soil > Unclassified ... | reverse complement strand
CGGCTTGTGGTCGGGCCAGTTGGCGCGGACGGACTCGGCGACTTCCAGGGCGAAGCGCATCCGGTTGGAGTCGGTACCGCCGTACTCGTCGTTGCGGCGGTTGGCGACCGGCGAGAGGAACTGGTGGATCAGGTAGCCATGCGCCCCGTGGATCTCCAGGATTTCGAAGCCGGCGCGATTGGCGCGGGCGGCGGCCTCGCCCCAATGTTGGACGACGGCGGGGATTTCGTCGCGGGTGAAGGCGCGCGGCGTGGGCATGCGGTCGCTGTGCGCGATGGCGCTGGGGGCGACGAGTTCCCAGCCGTCCCAGTCGAACATTTCCGGATGGTCCGGGGTGAGCGGCTGCTGTCCCTCCCAGGGTCGGGTGAGGCGTGCCTTGCGGCCGGAGTGGCCGATCTGGATCGCCGGCACGGCGTTGTGGGCCTTGATGAATTGCACGCAGCGGGCGAGGGCAGGAATGAACTCGTCGCGCCAGAGGCCGAGGTCGCCGACGGTGCCGCAGCCGCGGCGCTCCACCTTGGTGGATTCCATCATCACCAGGCCGCAGCCGCCGACGGCAAACCGGCCGGCGTTGACCAGGTGCCAGTCGGTGGCGAAGCCCTCGTGCGAGGCGTACTGGTGCATCGGTGCAAGGACGACGCGGTTCTTCAGGGTCACGCTGCGGATGGTGAGGGGAGAGAACAGGATCGGGTCGGGCACGGGGCGTCTCCTGGCGGATCGTTGCGGGGATCACTACCGGGGATCGCGAGGGGTGGCTACCGGGGGGACGGCCTTCGGCTGGACTGGTCCGACGCGCGCGGAAACCACTTACATTCTACATAGGCTGTTATTCCATATTGGCAATGGCCACCGGCCATTGCACCGCTGCGATCTGGGGCCACAGGTCGGCGCCGTGGCGTGTGCGCCAGTACGTGACCTGAAGGACGCGAGCAGCATCGCCGCCAATGCCGACACGTCTGCGTTGGCCGTGCGGATGTAACTGGTCACATTCTCAATAGGTCGCTCGCACGCGGGGGAGTGACGGAATACGTCGTCTTCTACATGCGTCGCTTTCCGATACCCGACTTTCCACTGCGTGCAGCAACAAACGAGTGCTGTGATAGCGATGTCCCTCGATCTGCATGGCCCCTGCGATCAGTCTTTCGAACCGTGGTCGGAGTATCACGCGGATGAGGGCATCATCTCCCGCCTGATCAGGATCGTCGCCGCGCATCAACACAAGATTGCCGTCGATGACGGGACTGTGCGCTTATCGTTCATCTCGTTGAGCCGGGCGATCAGCGACCTCGTCACGCAGATCGATGCGACAGGCACGGGGGGCGCCATCGGTATCCTGTTGCCCCCGTCAGCATCCTACTGGGTGGCGATTTTCGCGTGTCTTGCCTCGGGCCGCCCCTACATCGCGCTCGATTTGCACCATCCTCCGGAGCGTACCGCTGACATACTGCGCGACGCCGGCCTTTCCCTGATCATCGTGTCGCCGCACTTCGCTGTGACCGGGGTTATTCCCGCCGGGGTGGCGCGCCTGGATTGGGAATTGCGCGGCCACACCCCGGCGGCCACGCCATCACTGACCAGTGATGCAGTGGCCGACGTGGAGGCGCCAGCCATTGTGCTGTACACGTCCGGCAGCACCGGCCGGCCGAAAGGGATAGCAAACAACCAGCGCGCGCTGATGCAGCGCGTGGCGCAATACGTGAATGCGTGCCATCTCCATTCCGGAGACCGGTTCCTGACACTTAGCTCGCCATGCACCATCGCCGGAACGCGCGAGGGTCTCGCAGCGTTCCTCATCGGCGCAACCCTGCACGTAACAGATACCCGACACAGCGGATTGGGCGATATCGCGCGCCTGATACGTGACGCGCGCATTACGATCCTCAATGCCGTGCCAAGTATCCTGCGGGCCCTTGCGGCCGGACAGCCGGATGCCGCCGCGCCGCTGCGTTCGCTGCGCGTGGTCCGTGTCGGTGGCGAAATCGTATTCTGGAGTGACATTCGTCTGCTCCGGCGAATTTTACCCCCAGGGTGTCACATCCAAATCGGCTACAGTTCGACCGAGTCCACCGGCACCCAATGGTTTGTTCCACCGAATGCGCCGCCGAGCGGCCCGTTCGTGCCGGTCGGTTACGTGCTGCCGGGAAACCAGGCATGGGTCGTGGACGATGCGGGCCATCCGATCGCAGGCCAGGACGTCGGGGAGCTCGTTTTGCGCAGCCGCTACATCGCCCTCGGCGTGTGGCAGAAGGGACGCTGCGTGCCCGGCAACACGTCCTCGGCTCCGCAGGATTCCTCCGACCGGGTGTTGTATACCGGCGAGCTGGTGCGGATCGCTCCCGATGGCCTGTGCACCGTCGTTGGCCGCAAGGATCGCCAGGTCAAAATCAACGGGGTGCGCATCGAGCCGGCCGAGGTCGAGGCAGCGTTGCGCAATCTGCCCGGCACCGAAGATGCCGCTGTCATCAGCCGCCGCTCTCACCTCGGCACGGAGCTTGCGGCCTTCGTCGTGCAGCGACCGGGCGGCGCGGTCACCATAACGCAGATCCGTGAAGCGCTGCGTGCCGTATTGCCGCCCGTTATGATGCCGGTCCGCATCCGGGTTGTGGCGTCGATTCCCCACCTGCCGAGCGGTAAACTGGATGCAAGTGCTCTTGCGGCGCTCGATGGGGCTGACGATGCGCACCCGCGGCCCCAGGCCGGGACGGTGCTCGCCGTCACGCCCGGAGTCATTCCACAGGCGGTTCACCGGAGCTGGTCCGCTGTCCTCGGCCGCCGTACTTTGCAATCGGATACAACCTTTGAGGCAGCCGGCGGCCACTCGCTCAAGCTTTTGCAGTTCGTCGTCTCGTTGGAAGCTCTGCTGGGCCGTTCCGTAGCGCTCGACCTGCTCCACGGTAACATGCGTGCCAGCGATATGGTGCTGGCGATCGAGCAAGCATTCCACCCGGCACCCGGCGGGATGCTCCGCGAGCAACGTCCTACCGTTTTCCTGTTTCCCGGTCTCGAGGGAGACGAACCACGGCTCGCGCAGTTCCGTGCGGAATTGAAGGAGCATATCCGCTTCGTCGTGATCGAGTACCCCGATTGGCCGGAGATGGTGCGCGGTCGTTACGACTTCGGTGCGCTCGCCGACCTGGCGATCTCGCAGATCGCCGCGATCGGTTCGAGCGGCGGCTTGTTGCTGGCGGGCTACTCGTTTGGCGGCGATGTGGCGTTCGCAGCGGCATCACGTCTGGTCGGACAGGGCCGCAAGGTGGCGTTCCTGGGCATACTCGATACCGATGTTGAGCGGCTGACACATGAAGCGTCCGCGGCAGGCCGGCATCGATGGTCCGCCCGACCGTACGAGGGACGGCGGGACCTGGAAGCTGCCTATGGCACCCTTCCGGCACGCGTAGGGCTTCTGCTGGCGAAGTGCGCTCGCGACGTCATGGGACTTGAACGTTCGCTGCATCATGCGAAGCTCTGGCAGCCGTTGCTGTCGTCTCGGACCAGGTTCGTGTTCGACCGACGCACTCGGGCAATTCTACGCGCAGAGGCGCGATTGCGCTGGTATAATACGACCGAGCCTTCAACGCTCGACGTGCCCACCATGCTGTTCCGGTCGGCAAGCCGTGCCGCCGACGCATCACCTGATCTTGGCTGGCGCGCCCGATGTCCGGTGCTGACGATCGCGGCAGTCAGTGGGGATCACTGGTCGATGCTGGATCCGCTACACAGCGCGCGGTTGTGCGGACAGTTTGCCGGCGCCGTTGCGGCACACCGGTCCGAGCCGACGATGCAGTCATTCCCGCCGCGTGACAGAACACCCGTGGCGGCGCTACCGGAAAATCTCAAGCTCCGCAGCGGTTAGCTGGCCGACGATACGGCTGCCCGCCCACAACTCGACCGCGTGATAGTCCTGTCCGAGTTCCGCCGCGGCGGTAACCGCGGCCACGTCGCTGTCGCAACTGAATGTCCGGTAGTCGTGCAGGCGCTGCCGGTCATCCAGCAGGTACAGACGATAATCCGGCATGTGCAACCCTCCCCCCGTGAGTTTCTGGCCGCTCTCGCGTGCGCTGCGGCGCCGCACAGTTCGATCCACCAGCGATTATTCGCCGCACCTTTGGCACCGGCGACCAACTTTCGTGTGATCCTGTCGCAACGTTCGACGCTTCAGCGGAACGTGATCGCCCGCCCGCACAAGTTCGCACGCCGGACTAAAATTCGCCGTGTTTCGGCACGATATCGCAAGGATCGCCAGGCAGGCCAACGGCGGGTCGTCACGACACGACCGACGGGTCTGACAATTCCGGCGCGGAGGAAATCACGACCGCGTGACTATTGCAGCGGAGGCTGTTAACATGGCTCGAATCCCAAACGGCAATAAGCCGACCTCTGGGGGGAGGAAAAATGACTGATATCACGGTGCACCAGCCCAGCGAGCGGGCTTCGGCCACGGGCGTCTATGTGTTGCTGAATCCGCAGGGCAACATGACCACCGTCCGGGTGCCGGCGTTCGAGGGAACAGCCTGCCCCGTGGCACCGCGCGGCTGGACCTGGCAGCTCGATTCGGGCGCGCGCCTGCCAGCCGACTGATCCACCGGATCGTCATGCATCCCGGGACACGATCCCGGAGGCGATGCCAACCCAGTTGCAACTCGGGCGTTCCCGTCGGGCCACCTACGACGGGAGATTGTTTCGATGCGTTTTGGTTATGCAGTTGCGATAGCGGCCTGCCTCGGCGGGTCGCCGGCCATGGCCGAACTGGTCATCGGCGGCGACCACGATTCGGCCCGCCACGAGGACCGCGCCGATCAGCAGCGCGAGGCCGCACACCACGACATGGATGAGGCACGCCAAAAGGCGGCGGTCGGCAATTTTCGCGGCGCCGCGCACGAACAAGCCGAGGCCCGCGAACACAGGAGCGAAGCGCGTGAGCACGAGCGGCGCGCCGACCGCGACCGGGATCACGACGGGGTGCGCGTGGAAATCGGGCACTGATCTGATGTGAGGGCGGGGCACCGCCGGGCCGGCCAATCTATGCCGCGCCCGGCGGTCCCAACCCCCGCCTGCCCCACTGACCGGCTTCGTCGAGCCTGACTTGCTCCTGCCGGTCCGCGGCCGCCTTGCGCGCCACAGCCTGCTTTGCCAGCAACGCCTCCGCGACGCGGCTTGCCGCGCGTGCCTCGCGCATCCGTTCGCGCAGCACGCCGGATTGCTCCCGAGCGACCGCCAGCGTGGCCTGCGCGTCCCGGCGCGCGCGGCGTGCGCGCTCCAGCCACGCGCCGTAGGCGATCCGCGCGGCGCTGTCCGGGGCGAGCGCCGTCACGCAGCGCGCCTCCTCGGCGACCTCTCGGTCGGTGGCGGCCAGTTGGTCGGACGCATCGGCTTCGGCCTTCACGCCGTCGGCCAGCGCGCGGCGGGCGTCGTCCTGCGCCATCCGGCGCGCCCGCAACAGCACCGGCAGCGGATCACGCGCCATCCTGCATCGCTCCCCGCAGCAGCGCGAAAGCGTCCGCCATCGTGCTGCGCTCGGCCCGTTCCTGCCGCAGCACGGTCTCGATGCGTGGCCCCAACGCCACGGATTCATCCACAGCCGGGTCGCTCCCGGAACGATAAGCGCCGAGCCGCAACATGTCCGTCATGTCCTCATGCAGGGCCAGGATGCCGCGCGCACGCCGCACCAGCGCCGCCTCCTCGGTATCCAGACAGCCGGACGCGGCGCGCGACAGCGAGCGCAGCACGTCCACCGCCGGATAGCGTCCGCCCTCGGCAATACGCCGTTCCAAAATCACGTGCCCATCGAGAATGCCGCGGACCGAGTCCGCCACCGGCTCGTTGTGGTCGTCGCCTTCCACCAGCACGGTGAACACCGCCGTGATCTGTCCCGCGGTTCCGTCCGCCTTCTCCTGGCCGGGCCCGGCACGCTCCAACAGGCGCGGCAGTTCGGCGAACACGCTGGGCGGATAGCCACGCGTGGCCGGCGGTTCGCCGGCCGACAAGCCGATCTCCCGCAGCGCCAGGCAAAACCGCGTGACGCTGTCCATCAGGAACAAGACCGACCGGCCCTGATCGCGGAAGTGCTCGGCCACGGTCATCGCCGCATAAGCTGCCTGTCGCCGGAGCAGCGGCGGCGCATCGGAGGTCGCCACAACGACAACCGAACGCGCCCGCCCCGCATCGCCGAGATCGTCCTCGAGGAACTCCCGAACCTCCCGCCCGCGCTCCCCCACCAGGGCGAGAACCACCACGTCGCACGCGGTGTGCCGCGCCAGCATGGCGAGCAACGTGGACTTGCCGATCCCCGAACCGGAGAACAAGCCGAGGCGCTGGCCTTCGCGACAAGTGGTGAAGCAGTCCAGCACGCGAACGCCGAGGTCGATGCGCGGCCCCAGGCGCGCGCGCACGGTGGCGTCCGGCGGCGCCGCGCGCAGCGGCCGGGCCTGGCCGCCCGACGGCAGCGGCCCGCGCCCATCCAAAGCGCGTCCGAGCGGATCGACCACGCGTCCCAGCCATTCGTCGGTGACACAGAATGTGCCGCCAGGCTCCGCCGCCTGCACTGCCACGCTGCCAGGGCCGAGACCGTCCAGCGCCTCGAACGGCATCGCCTGCGCGAGACCCGCGCGGAACCCGACAACTTCGGCCGGGACGCTGCGGCCGTCCCGGGCTTCCAGCAACAGGTGGTCGCCCACCGAAACGTGCCCGGCCAGACCGTCGATATCGACCACCAAACCGGACAGGCCAACCACCCGTCCGGCCAACCGCAGCGGGGCAATGCGACGCAGCGCCCAACGCCCCGCCGCAACCCTGTCCGACAACGACATCTGTCTCATTGAGACGCTGTTCGTCCTTTATTGTGAGAAAATATCAAAGTTGCCGAGTCCGATCACCGAAACTGCTTAGTTTCGTAGAACGATACACGCAAATGATGAAAAAACTGTAGCCAACCACACGCTATGGTGGTATCACCGTGTCGTGAAAAGGAGTTGCCCGATGCGTGTCCTCCTCGTCGAAGATGACCTCACCGCGGCCCGTGGCGTCTCCCTTATGTTGAAGTCGAGCGGCGCCGTGGTCGATCATACCGACACCGGGGAGGAAGCGCTGGAGCTCACCCGCCATTACGAGTACGACCTTGTGCTGCTGGACCTCGTGTTGCCCGACATCGAGGGGTACGAAGTGGTGCGCCGCATGCGCATCGCCCGGAACGATACGCCGGTGCTGATCCTGTCCGGCCTGAGCCGCCCGCAGTCGAAGGTAAAAGGTCTGGGCATGGGGGCGGACGACTACATCACCAAGCCCTTCGACAAGGCGGAATTGCTGGCCCGCATGCAGGCGATCATCCGCCGCTGCAAGGGCTTCAGCCAACCCGCGCTGCGGGTCGGTGGACTGGAACTGAACCTCGACAGTCGCGAGGTGACGGTGGACGGCAAGGAGATCCACCTGACCGGCAAGGAATACGCGATCCTGGAGTTGCTGGTGCTGCGCAAGGGAATGGTCCTGACGAAGGAGGCTTTCCTCAACCACCTATACGGCGGCATGGATGAACCGGAGATGAAGATCATCGACGTTTTCATCTGCAAATTGCGCAAGAAACTGGCCCAGGCCGGCGCCGGCAACCTGATCGGCACGGTGTGGGGGCGCGGCTACATGATCCGCGAGTCCTCCCAGGAACCCGCGCTGGTCGATCCGCCGCTGGAGCTGCACCACCTCGACGCGGCCTGATCGAGGCTCCGCCTCGCGGGCGTTGGCCGCGCGTTGGCACTCGGATTGCGGACGTCTACCCTGCGCGTGACACTCCGCGAGGTGATCGATGTCACAGCAGTCCGACGCAGGGGACGCACCCTTCCGCCTCGAAGAAGCGACGATCGACGACCTGCACGCCGCGATCCGTACGGGTCGGACGACCTGCGTCGATGTCGTCCGCCACTACCTCGCGCGTGTCCAGGCATACAACGGCGTCGCGAGCATGCTGGTCACCGAGGACGGCGCGCCGGTTCCTGACGCGGTCGGCGCTGTGCGCGGCATGCAGCCGATCCGGTTCCCGACCGCGACCGTGCCGGTCGCCGATGTGCTGCCGGACCTCGACAAGTACCGTGGACCGAAGCTGGAACTAGGCCGCATGGAGCAGACGGCGTCCGATCCGTCGGTGCGGCAGCAGTTCGGGATGATCGTGGGGATACCGAACGCCGGCCAGGTCAACGCACTCGCCACGCTCAACATCCGCGGCGAACGTTCGGTCACCTGCCGCGGCGATTTCGACCGCCATCCGTCGGCGGGACCGCTGCCCCCGGGCGCGCCGCCGGTCTGCGACGTGTTTCGTCACTTCCCGGACGCGCTGGAGCGTGCCGCCGAACTGGACTCAGCGTACGGGTGCAATCCCGACCTCGAAAAACTGCCGATGTACGGCGTGGTCTTCGCGTTCAAGGATCCGTTCGACACCAAGGACATGCGTTCCACCGGCGGGGGCGATGCGGCGTACGACATCGACTTCCCCGCGCGCGACCACATCCTGGTCGAGCAATTGCGCAACAAGGGCGCGATCATCTTCGCCAAGGCGGTGTGCACCGAATACAACGGCCGCGCCGGCGATCCGGGCGGGCGGCACCGGCCGGACAAGGTGCTGCCGTCGACGCTGGGCTATCAGCGCAGCACCTGGGGCGGCAATCCATCCAATCCGTACGACACCACGCGCTCGGCGTCGCTGGGGTCGAGTTCGGGGTCGGCATTGGCGGTCAGCACCAACCTGGTGATGTGCGCGCTGGGCGAGGAAACCCGCGCGTCCTGCCGCGGGCCGTCCAATCACAACGCGGTCACGCTGATCCTGATGCACAAGGCGATGCTCGGCTTCGACGGCGGCGCGATCGGCGCGGACATCTATTGCGACCGCAGCGGCATCCATGCGCGGCGCATCGCCGACGCCGCCAAGGTGCTCGATGCGCTGAAGGACCCCGCGAACGGCTACTACGATCCGCGCGACGTGTTCACCACCGTGCCGCGTTCGTCGGTGCTGCCGACGGGATATGCGCGCCACGCCCGCATGCCGGGCGTTGCCGGCGCGCTGCGCGGCAGGCGCATCGGCGTGATCCGCGAGTCGATGCTGCTGCCGCCCGGCCACACCTCGCGCATCCCGATCGCGACCGCGGCGGCCGTGGAGGTCAGGTCGATGCTGGGCGGCCGGCTGGGCGCCACGCTGGTGGAATCCGGCGACCCGCTCTGGACGCCCGATCCTGACCTGGAGCAGATGACCACCGATTTCCGTACCGCGCTCGCTCGCCTGGTTCCCGTGTTCATGCCGGAGTTGCTCTTCCGGCTGGGAAACGACGGCCAGCCGGTGTTCAAGGAATTCGCCGCCGCTATCGTTCCGACCGCGTTCATGCCCGGCAAGGTGTTCGGCACCGGCCGCATGCAGCCGATCGACTACTGCGTCGAGCTGGCCGAGGGACGCATCGCGCCGCCGGCGAACCTCGACATCGCCACGGTGCAGAACCAGGAACTGGCGATGGCATTCCGCTTCCACATTCCGCAATACCTGTCGCGCCGCGCCGCCGACTGGCAGGCGCGCGGGTTCGTGGAAACTCTGGCCGATTTCCCGGCACTGAACGCGCGGTCGAAGTTCTGGGGCGACGACCATCGCGCCGCCTTCCGCAACTGGGAGGAGGTGACCGACCTGCGCAATCCGCTCGACCAGCGGCAGGGCGTCAACGAGCGCATCATGCTGCGCGAGCTGCTGCGGCGGGTGGACATGATGGTGATGCTGGAAAACAGGTTGGATGCGCTGGTGCGGCTGCATACTCCGCTGCCGCCGGGGAAGATCGGCGGGGCGTGCGAGCCGGGGCAATCCAACAACCTGATGCCGGAATCGCTGTACGGGCCGAATGCCGGGCTGACCGAGGTGCTGATCCCCGCCGGCTATGTCACGACGGCGTATGATCCGGTGTTTCGTTTGAGCGCGGATGGACGGCGGTATGAGACCGCGCACGCGGACCGGGCGACCGCGCTGGCGCCGCCCGGGCTGCCGTTCTCGCTGGTGTTCCGCGCGGAACCGGGACGCGAGGACGTGCTGCTGGAGATCGCGTCGGCGTACGAGGCAGCGTCGATGCGTCGCGTGCCGCCGCCGGCGTTCGGGGCGCTTCCGTCGCTGGTGTAGCGATCCTGACGGCCCATCGTCATCCCCGCGAATGCGGGGACCCAGGACCTCGATCAAGTCGGGGGGTGGGGTCTGGGTCCCCGCTTTCGCGGGGATGACGGCAACAGGCGGGATGACGGCAACAATCGGGCTGACGGCAACAATCGGGATGACAGCAACAGGCGGGATGACAGCAAAAATCGGGATGACGGCAACAATCGAGATGACGGCAACAATCGGGATGACAGCAACAAGAT
>Ga0134125_10010559_pt1 | contig 10365 bp, 5 predicted proteins | sample KB31751_FD_96464 | JGI IMG/M metagenome (GOLD analysis project Ga0134125, IMG submission 96464) | Terrestrial soil microbial communities with excess Nitrogen fertilizer from Kellogg Biological Station, Michigan, USA - KB3-175-1 | ecosystem: Environmental > Terrestrial > Soil > Unclassified ... | reverse complement strand
TGCCGCCGTTCATGCGGCCATAGGCAATTTGAATATCTTTGAAGAGCGATTCGGCGCGCGTCAAAGCCTGCAGTGCACGCTGCTCAGGCGAAAGAGCATCGCGCCACGCGCGCCCTTTCAAGTGGCCGACAGCGTTTCCCATTTCGGCGGACGCGCGATCCATTTGTTTTGAGAACTCTTCAAATTCGGCATTGTTTCCGGATAATTCCCGCGACCGCATGCGATCGGCAAGGGTCTTAGCCTGCGCGCCAAGTTTTCCTTCTACTTCAGAAAGGAACTTCGCTTCCTCGGCCGCGGCGCTACTTTCCGTTGCCCCATTCTTCAATTCGTTCCATGTGGCGGCGATAATTTCTTTCTGGCGCTGCGAGATATCGCCGCTCTCATTACCGGCGCCCCCGCCTCCGCCGCCCGCCTGCTGCGACTGCTTAAAGCGAAGGTCGAACGGCTCAGCCTGCGCGAAAAGGAGGTCGGTACGCGACGTGGTCTTAGCATCCGATGCCGTGGCATAGAAGCTGACGAGATCGCCCGGCACAGCTTTGAAATCCTCAAATGAAAGCGTTGTTTTTGCTTCTGTTTGCTTTTCGCCCGTGCGTTTAGTGAGGTTAATTGTCTTTTCCGATCCGCCATTGACGGAATAATGCAGTTCGACATTTTTTAATCCGAAATCATCGGAGCTAGCGACTGTGATGGGCAGCTCTTCGATGGGGCTCACATGGGGATCGTGCGCCGGGTTAATGATCTTCACATTGGGCGCGGAGTCGTTTTGCGCTTCGATGAAATAATCGTCGCTGAGCCGGATAGCATCGCCATCATCGAGCGTTGCCACGTGATATGAGCCGTCTTTCGCGACATCGAATTGGGCAGCCAGCCAGTTACCGGCGCCCTGATTCGCGCTGCGGCTCAGGTTGAGCTTGCGGCCATTTTCCATCACCAGCAGGCCGTGATCGAGCGATCGGTCCGTCTGGACGGCGACCTCCGCATGGCTGCCCTGTAAGGCGCGAACGTCGCCCCCTGGCCCGGTTACCTGATCCTTCAATTTGAGATAAGCCGGGTAGTGGACGGTGACGCGAAGTTGTTTCACCACTGGCAGATCTTTCACGCCTATGTGAAATGTCTTAGATTTCATCAGGTTCGTCGAGACGTAATAATCGACCGGATCGGATAAGCCGGCAAACAAAAATTCATATCCGTTGCCCTCGCGCTGCGGCTGCATAGAAAGTTGGTTCCATTGCAGAGCGCCTTTGTAACGCGCATAGAGTGTTACTTTGTCGGAGGAAAATCCAACGAGATCGGCAGTCACCAGTTGGTCGGACTTGCGGCGAACCGTGCGATTACCGGGATGGACGACGATGTCGTAAAGCGGACCCACGGCGCGCGGCGCTCCTGCCCAAAGCAACGACGATCCATATCCCCAATATCCCGGCGCCGCGAAAATCATCCAGACTAAGATGCCCAGAGCGACAGCAGCGGAGGCGACTAATCCCCACAACGTTGCACTCGGAGCTAGTTCCGATGCATCGTGCGTTCTCGCCACCTCCAGCGCATCTTCCGCAAGCAGTTCCGTGAACGGATTCGCCGGATCGGAGCGCTCAGTAATCGTGAGAAGGCGTTCTTTGAAATCGCCCATCTGCCGCTCGGCACGGCGCGCAATCCACCGGCGGTTCAGACGCAGCAGTGGCATTACCAGTCCAAACACGATTGCAGCGGCTACCGACAGATAGAGCACAATCCGCACCGGAAGCACGACGTTTCCGGCGAAAGCGAATTTATTGCAAATCCACGCGAGCAGTGCGGTCAGCAAAACGGCGGAACAGGCGATGATTGCCGCTCCGCGCGTAGCCGCAAGCAGCCTCATGCGCAGCTCAAGTTTTCGCAAGTACGCGTTCAGTTGTTCGAGAGCTGTCATGCGGACTCCTTTCTTCTCTTAAATACCGGCTGGCAAAGATCGATTCGGTGATGCCTATACCTACTAAAAGGATAAGAAGAAAACGCCAGAGCGGCTGATGCTGAGTTTGACGATTTTCACCAGCAGCAGCCTCCGCCGGAACGGGAGACTGCTGATTTCCGGTGTTGCGCCACAATGCCAGCGTTTCCGCGGGAATAGGCGTAAGGTCGGATTCGCGCCGATCCGAATGCACGGCAATGAACGAGCGCTGGCCATTAGCCCGCTGAATCTCATAGAACCCTTCGATACGCGGCACAAAATCCATCGCGGATGCGGCCTGGTGAAGCGAAAGTTCGTGCTTGCCGTCGGGCCCAATCACATCGGCCGCGGCGCCGCTCTGACGCGAGCGCCGCAACTCAACAGGGGTTCCGGCCGTGACGCTCGGCTCCAGGTCGCCCGATTCCGCCAGATATCGGCCGGTTTGTGCGACAAACGGCAAAAAAGTTTTATGGAGCGGAAAATCGTTGCCGGCGTTATCGAAGGTGGAGGCGAACTGAAGAACGCGGCCTTCCCCCAGATTCTGCTCGATGAGCAGCGGTGAGCCATCGGCTAATTTTGCAAAAACGCGCGCTCCCGATGGCGCGTTGATCCGTGTCGAGATATAGAACTGAACATTAGCGAGCTGGCCAAGCCCGGCAAGCGGCGGATAACCGTTATCGACGAACGAGGCGCCTTGCGTTTCGGTATCGGGGCTCAGGGACTGGTTCGTAAGCGGCGAGCGTCCGGCGCGCGCGGCTTCCGGACCAAGCAGTACAAGCAGCGCTCCTCCGTGTCGAACATAAGAATCCAGCCGGCGCTCCAGCGCTTCCGATAGCCGGCCATTGTCCGACAAAACAACGAATGCATAACGATTCAATTCCTCGTTCTCGGCCTGACCCGCATTTACGGCTTGTACTTTCAATCCGGAATTTGGATCGGATTCCATCGCCGCTTTGAAATAGAACGCATCACGCGGCTGGCCATTGCTCAAAAACAACACTGTAGCGGGATCGGAGTGTTCCACCGGAAAACGGAATGAGTCGTCGGCGGGAAGCGCATCGCCTGGTTGCATGCGAACTTCGGCGCGATGCGAGCCATAGCTAACTGGAAAGCCGAGAAAATCCACCTGCGCGCGTCCATTGGCCGGCACCGAAACTTCTTTGGTAGCGAACACTTTGTTGTCGAGAACAAGACTCACTTTGCGCGTTGCGGCTGGGGTTTGATATCCGGCGACGATCGCGGCGACGTGCGTACTCTTCGCGTCAAAAATACGCATGGTCCCGCTAACGGATTCAACCGACCAATTGGGCACGGGATCGGCAGCAACGCGATGCAGCGTAAGCGACGTATGCGGGCCAAGTTGCAAATCGGTGAAAGCGCCGGGCATCGAGGTCTGCTGCATGTCGCTAACTAGGTGAACATTCAATGCCATCCCACTGTTTTGCTCCATTGCGCGCAGCGCGTGGACGAATTCCGCGTAAGAGCTGGCCAAATCCGTCGGCTGAACAGCCGCCAGCGCGGATTTCACAGCGCTACGATCGACATCCGGCTGCGTCAGATCTTCCACATGAGAGTCGAGCGCGACGGCCTGCGCTAAAGTTCCATTTGGCAGTTGATCGGCAATGTTCTGCGCGAGCGCGCGGGCACGCTGCATGTGATCGCCCGCTCTCATGCTGAATGAGCGGTCAATCGCAATCACGGTAAGCTGCTTGCGCTTGGGAGAAACCGTGGTGTGACTCAGGAACGGATTCGCGAACGCAAGAGCCAGCAAGATAAGGAGCGCCACACGCAACGCAAGCAGAGCGAGATACCGCAAGCGCTTCGGCTGAACAGACGTTTCCGTGCGGCGCTCGAAGAACATGAGTGAACTGAACGGCTGCGGATTAGTTTTGCTGCGGCGCAAAAAATGGAGCCAGATCGGCAGCCCGATTGCCGCCGCGCCCGCTAAGAACCATGGAGCCAGAAATCCCACTCAATTTCTCCGATGCCGGATGTTGAAGTACTCGCGCAAAGCATCGTCCAAAGGACGATCCGTGGAAAGAAGAAAATAGTCGATTCCGGCAGCTTCAGATTTCGTCTTCAGATCGCTCAGATGCCGCGCGATCTTCACTCCGTATTCAGATGCGGCGTATTCGGGCGTGGTCTCCGTCTCGTCGCCGGTCTCCATGTCAACCAACATTACGCTGGCATTGAATTTCGGCGCGATTTCGCTGCGATCAAGCACCTGCAGCAGAATCAATTCCTGCCCGCGGGCACGCATTGGCGCGAGCGTCTCGAGAATAGTATCGGGCTTTTCCAGAAAATCCGAGATCAACACCGTAATGCCGCGGCGCTTTACCAACTGCTGAAGCTGAAAGAAAGGCGCGGCGAAATTCGTGCGCTCGCCCAGGGCTGCACGATCGATCGCATGCAGCAATCGCATGAGCTGCCCCTGACGCCCGGACGGCGGCACATAGTTCGTCACCTGATCGTCAAATGTGATGATGCCGGTTCCGTCGCGCTGTAGATTAGCAAGATAAACAATAGATGCCGCAAGAAATTTGGCGTAGTCGATTTTGCGCACAGGACCGGAACCGAATCCCATGCTGGCGCTGGTATCGAGCAACACCGTCACCTCGGTGTTAGTCTCACCGCGATAACGCTTCAGGAAAGCGCGTTCCGTGCGGGCGAAGACGTTCCAATCCACATGCCGCAAATCATCGCCGGGCGTGTAGGCGCGGTATTCGGCAAACTCCTGGCTAAAACCGAAATCGGGTGAGCGATGCAAGCCGGCAACAAACCCGTCGACCACAGTCTTCGCAACCAGGTCGAGGCTCGAAATTTCGGCGAGTACCTTCGGATCGAGATAGCGGTTTTCGACAACTGCCGGCATGGTAAGAACCTCTCGTAGTCAGGCGCGCGGTGCGGGTTTGGCTTCGAGCAGCCGCCGCAGAATTTCAGCGGAGTCAATGCGTTCCGATTCGGCGTGGAAATTGGTCAGAATGCGGTGCCGCAAAATAGGAATCGCCAGCGCGCGGATATCGTCATAAGAAACGTGATAGCGGCCGTGCATCAAGGCGCGGGCTTTGCCGGCGAGCACCAGAAATTGCGCGGCTCGCACGCTGCCACCAAAGTTCACATATTTCTTGATGAAATCGGGCGAATCGCCATTCGAAACCGGGCGAGTGGCGCGAACAAAATCGACTGCGTACCGTGCAACCGATTCAGCGACCGGCGTCATGCGAACCAATCGCTGAAACTGCATAATCTCTTCGGCATTGGTCACTACTTCGGCCTGCGGCAGTTCATTGGTGGTAGTTAGATCGACAACGCGAAGCTCCTCATCAGCAGAAAGATAATCGAGGACGGTATTGAACAGGAAGCGATCGAGCTGCGCTTCTGGCAGCGGGTACGTGCCTTCGAGTTCAATGGGATTTTGCGTCGCCAGAACGAAGAACGGCGCTTCAATGCGGTATTGGCTGCCTCGTACCGTGCACGATAACTCCTGCATGGCTTCAAGCAGCGCCGATTGCGTTTTCGGTGGAGTCCGGTTAATTTCGTCCGCCAGGAGGACGTTGGTGAAAATAGGCCCTGGTACAAAGGTCCAGGTACGGCGGCCAGTAGTGGGATCTTCCTCGATAATATCGGTGCCCGTGATGTCGGACGGCATCAGGTCCGGTGTGAATTGAATCCGCTTGAATTTCAACCCGAGCGTCTGCGCAATCGTGCGCACCAACGATGTCTTTGCCGTGCCGGGCAAACCGGTGATCAGGCAATGGCCGCCGACAAATAGCGAGATCAGCAGGTTCTCGATTACGCTTTCCTGCCCGACAATCACCTTTTGCACTTCGCGCGCAATGGCGGCATGCGTTTGCTGAAAGTTCTTGACGAGATTCTTAAGATCCGTAGAATCGCTAAAGGATGTGGTGAGAATAGACATGGCTATTGGGGGAGTTGGAGTAACAATCTTTGGGCGGGCTTGAAATCGGGGGCTGCTTCCAGCGAGAGAAGTATTTCGTCGCGCGCATCGCCGGGACGCTTGGCGGCATATAGGGCCTTAGCTAGATCATAATGCGCTTGGGCCGGGTCGGAGGGTTTCATCGCAATCACGGCACGGAATTCCCGAACGGCTTGGTGTGGATGGCCGCTGTCGAGATCGAGCGTTCCCAGCTTCTGATGCACCGATGCATCTTCTAAATAGAGGTCCAAAATACCGCGATACGTGTCAATTGCTTTTCGGGGCTGGCCCCCTCTTGCTTCAAGATCGGCCAGTTGCTTGAGCGTGGAGAGATTTCGCCCACCCCGATCGCGGTAGAGTTCCAGGTTCGCAATCGCAGCCGCGTTATCACCCTTCGTCAGGTAGGCTTTCGCTAAAACCTCATAGAGGCTTCCGTCTCCAACGTAATCGCGGTAGACGTTGATGGCCGAAGTGGCTTTCTGGATGGCCTCGTCTTTTTTGCCGGCAGCGAGATCGGCATTAGCGGTCTGCACCTGCTTTTTCCATTCGTCGAAGTGCTGCACCGTGTCGGCGGTCTGTTTGTCGAGCCACGCAAAAAAGTCTTGGTCGAACTGCGCGGGCGACTCCTGCAAATTTTCGCGGATCACCTGTTCGGTGGTTTTGCGGTCGCCGAAGGAATGCACCATATCGAGCAGCTTGCTTTCCCCCCAACGCTCGCTGATGTAATCGCACATCTTGCCTGCCTCGTAATAGGAGACTGACACCTGACCAGGAAACGTGGGACGTATGAAGCCGCGCTCCAGTTCCATCACCGGGAGGAGCTTCTTCTGCTGGAGGGCTGTCACAATATCCGGCGTCATGCGGTCGCCCCATCTTGGGTTTGTGGCGGACTCTTCATGCACCGCCAAGCCCTCGCCAAACCAGCGCGGCACGCGATTGTGAGTAGCTGTAACGACGAAAACATGGCTCAGTTCATGGCGAATCGTGGCGGCCCAATTGAACTGGCCCGGCTCACGCGCCGACGGACTATCCATAGCAACCACCAGGCCAAACGTAACGCCAAGCAGCCCTCCCTGCCCCGGCAGCCCCAGCGTGCGAACGATGAAATCCTCGTGATTGGGATACACTTCCAGGCGCACAGGTCCCGGAAGCGTCATCTTGTACTTGCGCTGGTAGATCGCAATGGACTCGTTGAGTTGATCTTGAATGTAGGGCTCAACGAGTGCCGCTTCGCCTTTGGCAAGAACCAGTGTGGTGTTGCCGGAATTTATCGTGTCGAAATTCCTTAAGCTGTCGATAACGCGCAGTGCGTTCACCGTTTCGGCATTTTTGAATCCCGCATCGTAGGCCTGTTTTAACTCGCCGCGTGCTTCGTCCACTTTGCCCACACGCAGCAGGTTCATTCCCAGTTCCGATCGCGCTTTCCAAAGTTCCGGCCGCAGCGCCAGCGCTTTACGATAAAACTCGATTCCCTCGTCATACCGCCGGTTGATTACGAAAAAATGCGCGGCGATAAAATAGCCTTCGCCGTAGACTGGATTCACTTGTAGCGCCTTGTCCATCCACGGTGACGATGGCTTGTCGTTCAGAAAATCGATTGAGGCGAGCACGGCCAGCCCCTGCAGGGCTTCACTCGATGTCGAAAGCGCGGCTTGGGCTTCTTTCGTGGCTTTTGCGGTGTCACCGTCTTCAAGCGCAAGATAGGCAAGAAATTCGTGCGCTTCAAAGAGCTTCGGGTCGTGCGCGATCGCCTCATTAGCCAGATCCACCGCTTTCTTGTCGTATCCAAGCGCCATCACTCGCGCCATTGCGAGGTAGGCAGGCGCGTAATTGCGATCCAGTTCGAGCGCTTCGGAAAACAGGTTCATCGCATCCTGCGCATTGAACCGTTCGAGAAATAGTTTGCCCCATTCCACACGCACCAATGCCGATTGCGGCTGCTGCTTGTAAGCGGTACGAAATTCGGCATTGGCGTCATCATAACGATGGAGCCCCCATTCCCCCTCCGCGCGCGAAAATGCATCCCTGCGGGAGACCAGCGTGGTGTAGCACGCTTGTGCCTGCTTAAGCTGGCCGTGATGTTCGAGCGCCCGGCAGGTTTCGTAATTCGCGGCGCGAAGCGGAAGCACGGCCAATAGGATTACCGGCAGATAAAGCCCGAACTTCACTGGTCAATCTCCGCTTGCGTCCGCGCTAAGTCCAGCAATAAAGTTGAGAGCTGTTTTTTATATTCGTCGGGCGGCATCGCCGCTTTTTTATATTTCAGGCGATCGATGGATGCTTCGAGTTCTTCTTTCCGCGCCAGTAGCTTTTGTTTTTGGGGATTGGATGCGATTAGGGCATTGGCCGGCGGCTTAATTAACCAGAATGCGGCGGCGCGCTGTCCCTGCGAGTTGGCCGGAGAGGGATCGCGCACGCCGTCCTTTGCGCCGGTATCGTCGAGCATCGCGTGCTCGGTCGCCAGCAGTTTTTCGTTTTGAAAATATGCCGCCGTCTTTGACTCTGCATAGCGAAACGCTTCTAATGCCGATACGCTTCCGTTTTTATCGGTATCGGCCGTTAAATTCTCGATGGCTTCAATCCAATAGCGCGCGAAAATAGTAACGTTCTTTTCTGTGCCCGATTTTGTGGCCGTAATCACTACTCTGCCTTTTCTCGCCAGCGCCGGAAGCGATGCGCCGCTCGCGCTCGTAGTGTTCACCACTAGCTGCCGGGTCGCGGGAATCCGGTCTACCAACGCTGCCAGTTCTTGCGCGGTGATATCCGGGCCGGGCACATTGAATTTGTAGTTCGTCCCGTCATAAGTGCCGTGCCCAATCAGCAGTAGCGTAAAGGCATCGTCCGGCTTCACTTCGGTTGCCACGCGAGTAAGCAAATCGTGAACGGCAGATTTTGTCGCGCTTGCCCCCTTAAGCGTCGTGACGTGGCATGCCGGACCGTTGACCATGAGCGCGTGGTTTACTTCCTCTGCCCATTGTTCAAATTGTTTTTCATATTCAGGCGTGCCGCCCAATCCGGCGATGGTCACGAAATAGGTATCGGCCCTCAACGCGGGTAAAAAGAAAGCGACGAGCGCGAATGCCAATACCGGCCGCAGTTTCATACGACACCCCAACGCCGCCGCAAAAGCCATTCCGCCGCGCGTAACGAGATGATGATGAAAAAGACGATTGGCATGTCCCACAAATCTTTCGTTTCGCGCGCGGTAATCCCCGCATCGGAATAGGCAATCTGATCGACAAGGTGATTGGCATTCCCAGCCGTGAAGTAGTGGCCGCCCGTTTCGGACGCCAGCTTCTCCAATAATTCGCGGTTCTGCTCGCGATGGAAGTTTTCCGCAATGCCATCCTCGCGGCGAAACGTGCGTACATCGTGGCCCAAGTCTTGTTTGCCTTGTATCGCGCTCACATCCACAACATACGCCCCTGGCTGGGTCGCGTTCCAGTCGGCTGAATAGACGCCTTGATTCAACGGTTCCGGACGCAGCGTCACCGAATCTGTAATGCCGCCCGGACCTTCTATGTGCGCGACCACGTTGGCGCTGGTGGCTGGGAAGTAGTCCGGTTGGCGCACGTTAGCAGAGAGACGTATTTCGCCCGCATCCGTTAGCAGCGTGTTTGGCATGGAAACGTCCACGCAAGAAGGACTGGCGGCCACCAGCCAACGCAGCATTTGGCGCCAGAACAATTCGTCGCTCATATCCTCAACCGGCTGCTGCATTTGCCAGCGCCAGCTTCCGCCAGTAGCGAAAACTGCCGTCCGCCCGCGTCCGTAATTTTGTGTAATCAGCAGCGGCAATCTACGGCCGTCCGCCTTCATCTCCGCCAACACAACGGCGCCCGGCTTCGGCGTACCGGCATCCTGATAATTCGCCAGATACGGCAGCACCTTCCAATGGTTCAAGCTCTTTTGCGGATCGTCCTCAATGCGCGTGATGAGGCTTTCCCTCCCCTGAGCCGTCAGTTCGGCTTCCGCCGGATCGCGCTGAAATGTATTCTTTCGCTGCGGAAGACGAACCGGCAGAAGCGCCGTAAACGGCTCATGATCGTAGCCGCCATCGGCTAGCGACGCGCGGCCACCGAGAAACAGTAACCCGCCCCCGCGCCGGTCGACAAAATTCTTAATCAGCGATTGCTGCTCATTCGTGAAAAATCCGGTTTCTACGCTGCCGAGAATGAGCCCTTGGAACGGGAACAAGTCTTCCGCCTTGCTCGGAAAACCGTCGGCGAGTTCCGAAGCGTTGGCGATCCCTTGCCGGTAGAGCTTATTCTGCGTCGTGCGCAGAATCGAGACCACGTGCAGCGCCGAGTCGTCTTCCACTGCGCGGCGCAAAAACTTATATTCCCAGCGCGGCTCTCCTTCCACATATAAAATTCGGCGGGCTCCCCCTTCCACCTGAATGACGCGCGTCAACTGATTGTTCCGTGTGTTCTCTTCGCCTGGAAGGGGATCAATGGTCGCGTAAATCGTTTTCGGTCCTGCGCTTCCAGCACTGAATTCGACG
>Ga0134125_10010558_pt1 | contig 10367 bp, 7 predicted proteins | sample KB31751_FD_96464 | JGI IMG/M metagenome (GOLD analysis project Ga0134125, IMG submission 96464) | Terrestrial soil microbial communities with excess Nitrogen fertilizer from Kellogg Biological Station, Michigan, USA - KB3-175-1 | ecosystem: Environmental > Terrestrial > Soil > Unclassified ... | reverse complement strand
GTGCTACTAACTAGTCCAAATATCGGTGTATTTCCAAAATGATTGTTTGTTTTAGATGGATCCATTGAAATAGTTAATATATTTCCATTTATTATGGTCCATGTTGTTGGAACATTATTTACTGGTCCATCTTTCAAAGTGATAGAGGAAGTTCCTGTTATAATAGTGGCATTTCCTTGTTGAGTTATGTTGGTTGCAGTTGCATTATATATCTCATGAGTATGGGGTGCGGTTCCATCTGCCTTTACCATGCGAAATATGCTATAGAATCCTGAATCTGAAAGGTTTGTTTGATTGTAAAATCCTGACCAATGCCCTGAGAGAATCCAATCTTGGTTTATGCTTGCGATGGTTCCAAATCCAAAGTTAGGTAATGTCATTATCTTTTTCATCCCAAAATTGGCAAATCCAATTTTATGTATTGCAAAGGCGTTTGATTCAATCAATGAAATCAGTAAAGCAGCAAATAAAATTGTGCTTAAAGTTAAAAGAGCTTTTTTATTTGTCATTGAACTCTTTTAAAATCTTTAGAATATAAGTATTTTATATAACAAATTACTATAACTATATATTCTAATTGGAAATTAATAATTTGGTGTGAATAAATCACTATAAAAATAACTCATTTCTTGATGTTAAAAATAGTACATTTAATAAATTAAACATATTTTTTAATATAATTATTATTATTATTTAATATATTTGTAAAGAAAACAGATTATGTTAAAATATTAATCGTCTTTATAATTAAAATGACATAAATTAATATAACTTTATGGCTTACATTGATATTTATCGAATAATAGAATTTTATTACTTTATTTGATAAATTATTACCATAAAAAAATTATAATAAAAGATGTATTACATTAAAAAAAATATAAAATATCTTGAACTAAAATTCATATATTTTAGAAAAACAATAAGTTTATTAGAATATATTGTATATACTTATTTGTCAAAGAAATTCTTTTGTTTCATTTGAAAAAAAGGCCTGAAGAAAAGTATTTGGCTATTTCCTTCTATCCATATAGTATCCATCCAAAAGAGCGAAGGAAAGAAAAAAGGACCTTGTGTGATATGCTGTAACCATATAGATACATCAGATCATAACTCCGCAAGATCCTTTCTTTTATCAATTTTTGAATATGTTCTAAAATATTATTTTTTTATAAAAAAGCCCTAAAATATTGATTTTAACTCTAACCTATGAAACTAGAAATTATATTATTATTTATTATATTATATTTGTAATATAAGAGGACAAAGATTGTCAGATGGAAAGCGCATAGTAATTCTTGGTGCAGGGTTTGGAGGATTGGCTTCTGCTAACTTTTTGCGGAAAAATCTTTCCAATGAACATCAAATTATTGTTATCGATAAGAAAGACTATTTTCTAATGGGTTTTGTAAACTTGTGGATTTTAAATGGAAATAGAAAGTTAGGAGAATCCAAAATTTCATTAAGTAATTTAAAAAATAAAAAAATATCATTTTTGCAACATGAGGTAATTAGAATAAATCCTGATAAGAAAACTATTACTACTGCTTCGTTATCCTCATCAACAACAACAACCTCCACCACAACCAAACAAAACCATGAACTTGAATATGATTATCTGATAATAGCATTAGGTGTTGAATATTCTACCAACCAAATTAATGGATTTATGGAAAATAGAGGATTCAACCTTTATGATGCAGAAGAAATTCCAAAATTAAGAAAAAAAATCCTCTCATTGAAAGAAGGAAAAATAGCAATCTGTATAACAAGCTTGCCTTATAAATGTCCGCCAGCACCATTTGAAGCATCTTTAATTGTTAATGATATTCTAATAAAAAATAAAACAAGAGAGCATGTGGATATTGGTGTATATACACCATCGCCTATTGCATTACCTGTTGCAGGACCAAAGGTAAGCCAGGATATTGTTAACTTGCTTAATAAAAATAACATTCATTTTAATCCTCATTACTCTCTCCAATCATTATCCGATACCGAATTAAATTTTAAAGATGATAAAGGCAGTAGTAAAGAAATTGTAAATTACAATATTTTGATAGCTGTACCCTCTCATACATTGCCCTCTGTAATTAAAAATTCTCAATTTATCGATGAGAATAATCAGAAATGGATTGAAGTTGACAAATTTACTTTAAAAACTCGATATGAAAATGTTTATGCAATAGGTGATGTAACTGAAATAAAAGTTAATCAGAAAGTATCAATACCAAAAGCAGGTATATTTGCTGAAGGACAAGCAAATGTAGTTTGCCAGCAAATAATCGATGATATTAAAAAGCAATCCAGTAATCCTAAATTTAATGGAAAAGGTTTTTGCTTTATGGAAATTGGAGATAATAAGGCAGGGTATATAGATACAGATTTTTACAATGAAAAAGGCCCTATTACAAGACTTGATCCTCCAAATGTAGAATCATATAAAAAGAAAGTTGATTTTGAGAAAAACAGAATAAATGAATGGTTGTTATAATAATGGAATTAATATATTAAAATATATTATTTAATGATCATCCATAATAACTGAGCATTATTATTGCACTAGGAGTTTGTTTATATGATTTGAGGCCACATCTTTTTCTTTTGATGTTTAGTATTTATATGGTGATTATTATTTATTGGCTAGAGTTTTCCATTTAAGAATGAATATATGTTCTTTAATTTTTTATATTGTAAATAAAACAAAAAATAATACTTGGTTTATAATTTATAAATTAGATAATATTTATTGCTTTAATCGGGATTGGATACATTTAATTCAATAAATAAAGCTAATTTTTTCAAAAAACATATAGTTTTATGTGATACATGCTTTGAAAGAATAAAAAGTGAAGGTCAAGCACTATATAATATTAATAGAACTGGTCATTGTACATTTTCTACAAAAAACATTCTTAGATTATCAAATAATGAAAATAATTAAATGTACCTAAGTTGTAATTACCCAATAGAAATATAATTGTTAATTAATTTGATATTATATGGCCTTGCTGATTAACTATCAGATACTTCGACAAAAACGTTCCCTTGATTATCTTTATCTGTTTTATATAACTCTAGATCTGCAGATTCTTTCCATCCTACACTTTGATTTTTCCACATGTCAGGAATATGTTCTAATTTTCCCGTAGAAAGATTGTATTCAAAATAATGCATATAACAAACTATTCTATTTTCATTTGGTTTTAATTTGCTTTTAGATAGCAATGCTCCTCTATGCGGACAGTAATTGTTACATGCAAATATGTTATCGTTTATTTTCCCAACAAGAATCTCTGTATTTGAATTAATTTTAAAAGGTTTGATTGTATTGTTTGCTATATCTTTTGTGTTACAAAACATCCTTGACATTTGACATATCTTTATCTTTAATTATTTATTAATGGTTTCTACAAATATATTTTTATTAAAAAAGTGAAAAGGGTTTGATAGAATATACAATATCTAAATATTTTATATAAAATATGTTGAATTTATTTCCGTCTCAATTAATAATTTTACTATGGTTATAGGTATTTGATCGTTGAAATCAAACATATGAATAACATTTATTATTTTTATTTTATTTAATTAGTATATCGGACTTGATATCTTTTTAATTTACTTTATTTCTTCAGTTGCTTTGATGTGCTAGAAGTTATAAAGGGTTCAATTAATTTTCATCTTTCTAATAAATTTTTATTGGTATTATAAATCTACAGTTGCATTTAATTGTATTATTATTAATATTTCAAATTCTATAACTTTAGCACAATATATAAGTAACATATATCTTTATTACTTTTATTTTGCAGGATAGAATATATGAAAAGAAAAAGCAAATAGTTGCAAAATTTGTCAGAAAACATGGAAAAGTTGATAATTCAATTATTTTAAATGAAGTTAACATTGATTATGATACCTTAATGAAGATAATTTCAGAATTACGCCAAGAGGGTATTTTAAAGTAAGATAATACAATTGATATGGCAAAACAATGTTTAAATCTTTATATTTTGCTTTTATTATCTACAAAGCAATTGGTTTTAATACTGTTACACCTTCTAATCATCCTGTCTGTTGCAATATCTGCATAATCCAGTATAGCAATATTTGCCTTAAAGGCAATGTATTAATGTAGCAATTAGTCTGTTTCTTTCATTATCTATACATTACTGTTGCTATCATTGTATTTACAATCTTTTGAATAATCAAAATATACTATAAAGATAAAAGATAGATCATTTCTATAGAGCAGATCAAAAGTATAATCATATATAAAATATCCACAATTATACATTATGATCTTATTTTTTATAAATCTCTATTCCTTAGGGAATATGATTACTAGATCATAGTAAATACCAGCATCTAAAACAATTATTTTATGCGCAAATTTGATATATGTAGAAGAAAGGTTTTCTCTATAATGTGGTCCTACATAAGAAGAGACAACCACAATATTTGAATTTTTCTTGACACTTTTATACAAAATTGAAGTCTGTCAAGATATTTTTCTTCTTTAGACAATAATATTATTGGAATATGATTTTACTCCCTACAGTTTCCTTTGTTGTCTTCTTAACTAAAGATTATATCAAAATATGCTTTTTTGCCAACTTACTCGCAAGATTTTTATAATCAGATTTTCTTTATTGTAGTAGTTTATGGTTCCTTTGATCATAAATGATTATTTTATAAAAGCCTTTTTTCTAAGGATTTAAATATTCTTTTGTTTTGAGTTTAAACTTAATATGTGATACATAATTAGATGCTTCAAAAAGCAAAAGATATAGATGTTAAAAAATAATGATCTTATAATGCGAATTTCAACAGAAATGACAAAAGCAATCAATGATCAAATCTCTTATGAAGCATCATCTGCAAATGCATACATTGCAATTGGATCATGGTGTGAGAGAACTGGATATGATGGAAGTGCCACCTTCTTCTTTGAACAAGCTGCCGAAGAAAATGGTCATATGCTAAAGTTTATCCATTATCTCAATAGTGTTGGAGCAGAGGCAATAATTCCCGCAATTGAAAAACCTCCTGGTAATTTCGAATCCTTAGAATCTACTTTCCAATTTGGACTAAAGAGTGAGCAAACTGTAACTAAGTCCATTTATGATCTAGTTGATATGACTGAAAAAGAAAAAGATCGTTCTACCTATTCATTCTTGCAGTGGTTTATAAGCGAACAAATAGAAGAGGAAACATTATTTCAAACAATTCTCCAAAAGTTTGATTTACTTGGACGAGACAAGATAGCCGTATATCAAATTGACCAGTCTCTTGATTCCGTTAGATCACAGGTTATAAGCAAGCAGCAGATAAATCAGAAATAATATAGATGCCAAAAACGCGAAAAATTTTTATCTATATTGTGATGGAATTCTATATATGAAAAATGCTCTATACTTTGATTTCGGCCATTTTCCATCCCGATATATTGATCTTTTATAATTAATACTAGTCTTGGAGACCTAATAATTGATAAGTCTATCAAATATGGTATACTTTATGTCTTCTTATTTTCTGAATTATCTTTTCCAATTTTTTGCCATTCGGCTGCTTTAACAAATGATTCTCATTCTATTATGTATAAATTAATAATTACATTTTCCATTGTCCTTTTAACAACTAATAAATGATTAATAAATTAGAGTTAAAATATATAGAGAAATCCTATATTTATTAAAATTTGATTTTTTTATAATCCTTTTTCGATAACCTTGAATTCTATATTTCCATTGAACTATTCATTATTATTTTTCTTAAATAGTATAGTAAAATAGTTGAAAAGAAATTGAGTCATAGTGTTTCTTATCGATATTTAGATAGTTTTTGAGATATATCTTTCTTTTCTAGTGATACCTAAATGACAACCCTTTAAGTATTATTTTATTGAAATTAAAATTTTGAATTTTATCGTTTTCAAAATATATCTAGTTTAATATATGAGAATATATTACTATGTTTTAAAAATAATCTTAATTGGTTAATTATTATAGAAAATACTGGAAGATAAAGTAAAATACATCATTAATAATTGTGATGAGATTACTGTTTTTGACATTGACAAAGGAATAGATTGTTTAAAATTATATGTTTTGTTTAATTGTAATTTATCTTTTTTAATTTTTTATATTATTTTGTATTCTAATGATTATTTAAAATATTAATAATATTTATCAATATTAGGTCATTATTGAAAATAACTATACTCTTTAATTTTTTATGAAAGGGATATGGAAAAAATTTATCATAAATATTTGATTATGCACTGCCTTGACTATATAAAATCAAAATTATTTATATTATATTTACATTTACAACATCAATAGAAAATGTTTGATTTATCATGACCATAAAACACTTAATGATTCTAATGTTCTTAACTTAAATAGCGTTGTCTTTATAAGTAAAACGACTTAAAATATGTGTGGATATTCAACTTTTTCGTCACATCAAAGATATAAGAATATTATACTCTATCTGGTTCATCTTCATTTGTTGCTGAGGCATACAATGATTATACTATAGTTAACGTTATTGGATGCAATTTACTTTATGATATTGACAATATCACAGAAATAGAAAAACGAGTAAAAACCTTGAACATATGGTTGAAAAGTATCTGAAGTTCCTGATTTTTAACTGATGTTTATAGCCGTTCTGAAGGCCTATATTATACAAGAATAAGAGCCCTAAAAAGAATTCTTTAATATTATAATTAATGGAGATTTTATAAAGAAAAATAAAAGAAATAGATACATAAAAGCAAAACTTCCAAAACTTATTTTCTGATAATAGTTTTGACTGGGTGCTCAATTCAAAATTCCTTTTTAAGACCATAATATGTTTATTTTAATTTTCATCTTAAATCTATTATAGTATATTATCAGATGCTTTTAAAGAAGTAAGAGTTTATCCAATTCAAAAACCTAATGCTATCTTCCCAATATATTTGGATGAATTTTTAGATGGTATGATAGTGAGGACAAAAAAGAAATTTCATTTGGAATTGAAAAAGTAAAAAAAATGAATTTCGACATGGATTTAATCAGATGTTGTGGTATTAAAATTATGATCAAAAATTTTCTTTTTTTTTTTTGAATTTAAAAGGATTTCAACTCTTTAAATTACATTGATTAATTTTATCTCTATTAAAATAATTATTATTTGATTATAGTTATTGAATATATGTATGATATGATAGATATTCTATTGATAGATAATTGACCAATTTCATTTTAATCTTTATGTGACCAAATTGGTGTCATTAAAAACTATGTTTTGGTTTTAATAATCCTGTACAAATATACAACTTTTTTTATAGATTATTATATAATTTTGTCAGTTTTGTTTTCAATTTTTTTATTTTATTTTTTTAATATTTTTCTTTATATATTTGTATATGTTATATTCTAAAACATTAAAAACGGTTATGCAAAATTTCAACAATAAGTTTTGTAGTATAATAAATGAACAGAAAAAATATTATATATATTATGAATGATCCAAAACTTGAGAAAAGCTTAACTAGATCTCCTATTGTAGGAAATATGTGATAAAAATAGTTATTAATCACCAAAATCTAGAAAACAACTGGAGTATATCAAACCAATGGCAATGATTTACTTCACTGCGATAGCAATTATCAGTATAATTAGCACCATTATACCTATAGGTACTATGTTTGCCTATGGAGCAAATAACCCTCAGAATCAAGCTTGCTATAATTCAGGTTTTACTGATGGACAAAAAAACAATGCATACAATCAAGGCCAATTCTCTCAATGTGGTGTCAATAGTAGAACTTACCATGAAGGATTTATTAATGGATGTATATCTGGACAAGGAAAAAGTTTCTTTTCATGTCAACAATTGACTAATTCTTCTCTTGGTGGAGGTAGTGGTAGTGGAGGTAGTAGCTTTACTGGCTAACAACTAATGCTGTTCCATAATTTTTTTGATATTTTTTTGGATCTTTCTAAGCATCTAATTATTTGATCGTATTAACGTAATATTGCAAATTGGACTGACAAACCCATTGTTATCTCTGATTTCATTACTCCAGGCTACATTATTTGTTAATGACTAATAATGTAATGTAATATGTCCAAAATTAAAGATTTTACTCTCTTTATACAAGTATGTTTCATTGATGATTGGATCTTTTCTGGTCTTTATACCTAAGAAGTATTGCATTAAGTGGACTACTAACACTCTAGAATTTTAGAGTATCTTTATCTATATCGAAATCTTCATTTACACGTACTTACAGAAAAGTGAACGTCGGTAGTAACAAAGACTATATTTTTGATATTTTTTACATATAATTATTTTAGAAATTCGTATTTTTTAGAAGTACATGTTTTTTTGTTGTATCATCTATAGCCAAGTTATAATAACCTCTTTTGTACTATTAAAACAATTAAGAATGTTAAGGATATATTTGTAGATATTATTTACCATGTGGTATTTGAATTTAAAAGATTCTGTTCTAGCTACTGTAATTGTTCTTTACCTTGGAGCGTTTATGATCACTGTTTTTATCTACAAGATTGTTAAGAATTCTATCCAAGCGATCATCTAGTAAAAATAAATCAAGGTCTTTACCCAAATTAAAATGCCTATAAATTTGAATTAAATTTAAATTATTATCTGAAATATGGTGCCATTTATTTTTATGTGGGAATATTTATAAATTTATATATCTTATTAAATTAAAATTGAATAAAAAAGGCAATCTCTATTAATAAAGGAATTAGATATTTGATATAATGTTACCATAAAAATACTATTAGCTAAAATATAACTTTATTTAAAGCCTTTTTTATTGATATTTTTATTATATTTTATGCTTAAAGACATTATTATAGAAATACATGGAAAATTAGAAAATGAAAGGATTTAAGTATTGAAAGGGGAATACTGTAGATAGAAATTAATATTTCTCAATCTGGGAAAACTCGTGGCGTGATGTATTTTGATGCTAATTACCTATTGGAGCAATACCTGACATAGATGATTCTAATTAAACTGACATCAAAGGAGTTTTGATGGCTAAAGATGGAAATACATATCCTTTAACTTTGACAGGACAAAATATTACAAGAATTACAGGACAAATCCGAAAAGATGTAGGCAGTAAATAACATATACATAAATTATTTTATTTAATACAAAATAAAAAATCCAAAAGAAATGATTGAATTATAAATTAAATAATATAATAAATGATCTCTATGATGGTCTTTCTATGGAGAATAGATAAAAATACAGTTTTTATAATATCTATAGACAAATGATAAAAGAAATAATAGACTACAATTCCTCTGAATTCAAACAAAGTATTGAAATTTATAAAAACTCTTTTCCATATAATGAAACAAGATCTTCTGAAGATATAGAATACATGCTAAAGAATGATAAAAATTACCACTTGATTGTATCTTTAAATAACAATATAGTAATTGGAATTTCATTGTTTTATGTATTCAGATCTTTAAACATTGGTTTACTTGATTATCTGGTGATTACTCCTTCTTTTAGAGGTCATGGAATAGGTAAAGAGTTATTTAACTTTACTTTTGAAAAAGTTGTATCTATAATTTCTAATGGAATCGGGTTATTAATAGAGATTCAACAAGAAAACATATTTGATCAGCAGGAAAAAAATATAAGAAAAAATAGAATTCAATTTTATAGTACTTTAGGAGTAAAATTGCTAGATAAAGTTAATTATTTATTACCTGCAATACATTCTGGTACTAAAGAAGAAGAGATGTATCTTATGATAAAGCCTATCAAAAAAATAGATTATTTATCCAAAGAACAAATTTCCATCTATATTCGCAAAATATATCACATAGTTTATCAATACTTTGATAATGATCTTATAGATAGGACGATATCTAAAATGCCTGAAAAAATAATGCTCATTTCTTTGCAAAATAATGATCTTTATCCATAATGGATTTCATTACTGCTCTGCTTTTCCTAACAGTAATAATATCAACAATCATTATTTGGAGAAAAATCATCATTAATATTGCCAATCTATTTAGAAAAAAGTTCATTTATGAGATAGTTTGTAAAGGAATATCTGGTGAAAATAATTTTGTATTTGTTTTATCTAATTCCATATTTTTATTAATTAGTAAGAAAATTGCTTGATACAATTTATTATTGGTAACTTTTCTACAATATCCTTAAAAATATTGAAATTGTAAAATCTATACTCAATAACATTAATTCGTAGATCTCACCAGATACTTTTTGATATTTAAATTGAATCTCCTCGTTCTATAATATTGAGAAACCATATTCCTAAGTGATTGAAAGTTTGGATAGTAATT
>Ga0134125_10010557_pt1 | contig 10368 bp, 10 predicted proteins | sample KB31751_FD_96464 | JGI IMG/M metagenome (GOLD analysis project Ga0134125, IMG submission 96464) | Terrestrial soil microbial communities with excess Nitrogen fertilizer from Kellogg Biological Station, Michigan, USA - KB3-175-1 | ecosystem: Environmental > Terrestrial > Soil > Unclassified ... | reverse complement strand
TTGCCGTGGCCCGAAGCCGCAGCGACGTTCACGGTCCAGTGGCAGGCGCCGCTGATGTTGCAGGCGCGGCCGGCCTCGATCGTCTGATAGGCGCCGACCTTGTTGCCGAGCTGATGGCCCGAGCCGGTGGACGAATCCATCGTTTCCTGGAAGATGTAGTCGAGGCCTTCAGCCTTGAAGTAGCCCTTTTCCTCGGCGACCCATTCCTGCAAGCGGAAATGCGGTGCGATGACGAACTTGCTCATGATTTCCTCCTTTGAAACGATTGTCGAATTGGTCAGCAACAGCTCTGGTCGTTGATCCCGGTTTCCTCGCGCGTGTCGGATTCGGCGACGCGCCGGCTGCGGATCATCTTCACGTGATCGTCCATCAAGCGCCGCGCCGCGCTCGGATCGTGAAGCTCGATCAATTTGACGAGGTCGCGATGCGCCGATTGCACGTGCAACGCGACATCGCGTGTGAGGGTGGGATTGCGGCTCGGCCATGAGACATGCTGCAGCGATTGGAGCTGCACGGCGAGCACGCGGTTATGCGATGCTTCGGCGACGGCGAGGTGGAACTCGGCGCCGTTCTGGGTGAAAGCGGCAACATCGTCGATCGCCTTGTCGCCTGCGTCGAGTACGGCTTTCAGCCGCGCGATATCGGCTTTGGTCGCGTGCTCGGCGGCGAGTTCGGCGGCGAGAGTCTCGACCGCGCGCTGCGCGTCCATGATCTCGGCGACATCGATGCCGGTGAGTTCGAGTTGAACAGCGAGGGCTTCGGCGAAACGCCGCGGATCGCCGTGCGCGATGCGCGCGCCGCCGCCTGAGCCGACTTTGATTTCGACGATGCCGAGGGCCTCGAGGGTGCGAAGCGCGTCGCGCGCGACCATGCGCGAGACGCCGCGCTGATCGGCGATGTCCTGCTCGCCGCCCAGGAAGTCGCCGGGCTGCAGCCGCTTCTCGAACAGCGCCTGGCGCACTTCGGCAACAAGCTGCGCCGACAGGGTCGGGCGGCCGGATCCCTGTTTTCCGGGCATCGTGCGGAAGAGCGGATGGACCGACATGTGCGGCTGACCACCTCGGCGTAAAAGATATTAAAGATAATATATTTGATCCGCCGGCCTCTGCAAGGGCTTCGTGAAGCCCCGGCTAATCGGCCAATTTGCGCAGCCACAGCTGGTAAAGTGGTATGCCGTTCAAGGGCTTCACGCGCGGCGCGTAACAGTTGACGAATGCGTCGATGCCGATTTTCGGTGTGGCCAGCGGGTTGTCGTAAAGGTCCCAGAGGTAGTCGTCGCACACGATCACGCCGCCTCGGCGACAGAGATCGAAGGCCAATACGAGGTCGCCCAGCACCTCGAAGGCGTGATGCCCGCCATCGACATAGATGAAATCGAAGGATGCGCCGTGGCCTTCGGCGATGAGCTTTGCCATCGCGAGACGCGATGGCGATTTGATCTTGTGAACCTGTAGCCACGGCCGCGGCGCCTTGGCAAGCGCGACATTGCGATCGAACCGCGCCTCGATCACCGGCATCGCAGCCCGGTCGTGCTCGATGCCGCCTTGCCAAGTGTCGATACAAAACAAACTGGCGGGCGTATTGGCAGCGAGTGCATGCTCCATCATCCAGACGGTGCTGCGGCCTTCATAGGAGCCGATCTCGAGCAGCTTGGTCGCATTGGGCAATAGCTGCGGAAACACCTGGGCCCAGATCGGTGCGTTGGCGCTGAACCAATCTTCCGAAAATTCGTATGCCGCTTCGGCCATCATCCCCCCGGTCGTTAAGCGTCACTCGATTTGACAGGTCGCGCGCTCAAGCGGGCGCGCGCATCTCTAATGCTTTGAAATGGTTGGCTTGGTACAAGGATTGCTCCTTTCACGGCAGAGGCTTGGGCTTTGCGAAAGGATGGTGTCATGCCTGGCCATAAAGATCCTCATGCGGCGCACGCGCGATATTTTGCGATCGCGTTCGTCGCTCTCGTTTGTTTGATTCTCGTCGGCACGCTCGCCCTCGTCGGCTAGCGCGATCTAATTGAGCAGCGATCTAGTCTAATAAGGTTTGGGCCCAATCGCGCGGCAGCGCGCCGCTGTCGAGACCTTTGCCGACGTAGTAGCTCCACAGCTTCGACGCGTGTGAATCGCGACGGAAGTCGTGACGGAACGCGTCCATTTCCTTTGCCGTGAGCGGCATCACCTTGCCGAGCGTCGCCGCACGGTAAAGCGCTTCCGCGTTCTCGACGAAATGCACGCAGTCGCTGAGCAGCGACGGCAGATCCTCGGCGACGACGACTTGGCCATGCGCGCGGATCAGCATCGCCTGATGCGGACCCAAGGTATCGGCAACGCTGCGGCCGAGCTCGGGCGAAGAGACATGGCTCGGATCGGGATGGGTCGGGATGCCGCTCTCCCAGCGTACCGCATGATTCTTGATCGGCACGAGCTGCGCGCCCTCGACCAGCGAGAAGGTCGTGGTGAGATCATGATGGAAATGCGCCACCGCATTCACCTCGGGCCGGGCGCGGAAAATCTCGGTGTGGATGAACACCTCCGAAGGCGGCCGCGCGCGGTTCGAGCGGTCGAGCGATTTGCCGTCCATGCCGCAGACCAGGAGATGCTCCGGTCGAAGCTGCGCGCGGCTCTGATCGACCGGCTGGATCAGGAAGGTCTCGGTGCCGGGAATGCGTACGCTGATATGACCGCTATAGCCGAGGATGTTCTCGGCATTGAGCAGCAATGACACGGCCGCAACCTGGTGACGAAGGCTTTGTTCGATATCGCTCATGGTGAATCGAGAGTAGGGCGCCGCTAAGATAGGTCAAGCAACAGGGGGAAATCGCGTGAATCGCTTTATTTCGATCGCTCTCGCTTTCATCGCGCTTGCTGGTGCGCCGGCGCGCGCTGCCGATCATGTCGTCGTCGGCAAGGCCGTCGCCGCGCTCTGGGCGTTCGTTCCGGCCGATGTCGGCGTGCATGAAGGCATCTTCGCCAAATACGGCCTCGATGTCGAAGTCCTCAATCTCGGCAATGCGCCGCGGTTGCATCAGGCGATGACCGCGGGCAGCGTCGATTTCGCGATGAGCAGCGGCGCCGATCTCGCTTTCGCCGCCAAGGGCGAGCCGGCGCGCGCGATCGCCGCGTTGGCGACCGATCCGCGCAATGTCTCGATCACGACTTTGGCGGATTCGCCGGTCAAGACGGTCGCCGATCTCAAAGGGCAACGCATCGCGATCTCTGGCGCCGGCTCGATCAGCGAATGGCTGGTGCGGCAGATGGCAATCCAGGAGGGCTGGGGCAAAGACGGCGTGACTCCGACGCCGCTCGGCTCGAATGACGCCAACCTCGCGGCGCTGCGCACGCATCAGGTCGCGGCCATGTTTGCCTCGGTCGAGGCCGCGCTGCAGCTCGAGGCCAAGGGCATCGGCCGTATCGTCACGACCATGGGCAAATACGCCCCGATTTTCCACGCGCATATGATATTCGTGCGCAAGCCGCTGCTCGATCAGAATCCGCAGCTCGTCGATCGTTTCCTCAAAGGCTTCTTCGCCTCGATCGCCTTCATGAAGACGAATAAGGAGAAGACCTCGGAGATCGCGAGCGCGTCGCTGCATGTCGACCGCGCCATCGCCGACAAGGTCTACGACCAGCAGGTCGACATGCTCGAGACCGACGGCCATATCAATCCGGCGGCGGTCGAGCTGATGAAGAATTCCTTCCTCGAAATGGGCATGCTGCAAACCAAGCCGAGCAACGATCAGATCATCGACACGCGGTTCTTGCCGGTCAAACCGTAAATACGATCGTCATTGCGAGCGAAGCGAAGCAATCCAGTCGTCGATACTGACTGGATTGCTTCGTCGCGCTGCGCGCTTCTCGCAATGACGGCTTTTATTTGTAGAGGTCCGGCCACTTGGCGCGGATCTTCGCCGCGAATTCCGGCGAGGTCATCGCGACCTTCGGGAAGTGGTCGTAGTGCTCGTAGGGCTTGCAAGCGTCGATCACCATGCGTGAATTGGTGAGTTTCGAATAATCGAACACCATCGTATCGAGCCGCGACGACCAGCAATTATCGAGCATGGTCGTGCGCGTCTTCGGATCGCAGCGCGTGCCCATCGCCCAGATCACGTCGTGAATGTCGGTCGGGTCGACATCCTCGTCGACGACCACGATCCAGCGGCTGATATAACCGACCGACGCGACTTGGCTTGCGACCAACCCGACTTGCGTCGAATGGCCGTGATAGCGCTGCTTGATCGAGACGACGCAGAAAGTGCGGCCGGCGCCCGCCTGATGCAGCCAGGCGCCGCGCACATCGGGAATGCCGGCGCCTTCAAGCGCATCGAGCAGCGCCGCCGAGCGCAGGAAGCAGCGCTCGAACAGATGCGAATGGGGCGGCTTGTTCGAGGCGGCGCAGGTGAGGATCGGATCGTTGCGGTGATAGATGCGCTTGATGCGGATCACCGGCTCGTCTTTCGCCTCGCCGGCGTAATACCCGTGCCATTCGCCGAACGGCCCTTCCAGCGTCGTCTCGGTCGGCGAGATCTCGCCCTCGAGAACGATCTCGGCGCGCGCCGGGAAGGGGAGGCCGGTCGCTTCGCCGGTGACGAGCTCGATCGGCCGATCCATCAGCCCGCCCGCCCATTCATATTCCGGCATCGCGTCAGGCATGGTGTAGCCTGCGGCGAGATAGGTGATCGGATCGCAGCCAACGATGATCGCGACCGGACAGGGCTTGCCGGCTTTCAGATATTTGTCGCGATGGATGCGGCCCTGCTTGCCGTTGGAGATGTAGGAAGCGCAGGTATTCGCGCCTTTCACCTGCACGCGATAGGTGCCGACATTGACGCGGCCCGTATCGAGATCGCGGGTGACGACGCCGCAAGCGGTGCCGATATAGCGCCCGCCATCGTCCTCGTGGTGGATCGGCACCGGGAATTTCAGCATGTCGACTTCATTATCGCGCACGATGTTCTCGGTGATGGGGCCGCTATCGACCATCTTCGGCTCGATGCGCTTGAAGCTCTTTTTGATCTGCTTGCGGAAATGATCGAGCATTTCCTTGCGGTCGTTCGATAAAGTCGGCTCCATGCCGAGCACGAGCGCCAGCCGAAACGGCGAGCCGAACATGCCGTAGAGGCACTGATAGTTCTTCGGATATTCGGGAATTTCGTCGAAGAGCAGCATCGGCGATTTCTCGACTTTTTGCCGATAGAGCACTTCGGCCACCGCGCCGAGCTCGCGATCCCAATGCGCGTCCTTGACGCGCGCCAGCTCGCCCTTGGCCTCGACCGCTTTGATGAATTCGCGAAGATCGTTCTGCGGGATGGGATCTGAAAGAACTGCCACGGAATACTCCCTTTTTCTTTAATTCGTCATGGCCGGGCTTGTCCCGGCCATCCATGTGTTTCTAAAGCGCGTCTAGCCACGCGGTGAGGCAGGCGTTGCCGTGCTGGACCGCGGCGGGGGCGAGTTCTTGGGATTGAGCGCGCAGCGTGGGTACCGCGATCTTCGCGGTCGCGAGCTCCATCGTGTGGCCGACATACCAGCGCTCGAGGCCCTTGGCTTCGGCCTCGATGTGGAATTGCAGCGCCAGCGCATGCGTGCCGACGCTGTAAGCTTGGTTCTCGCAGATCGCGGTCGAGGCGAGGTGCGTTGCGCCCTGCGGCAGATCGAAGGTGTCGCCATGCCAATGCAGCACCGGCCCGCTGCCGAGCGGTTTGAGCACGCTGCGCGTGCCCGCCCCGGTCAGCGTGATCGGCGCCCAGCCGAGTTCTTTCGTCTGTGCCGGATAGACGCGTGCGCCGAGCGCTCGCGCCATGAGCTGAGCGCCGAGGCAGATGCCGAAGATCGGCAGCTTCGCGGCGAGGCGTTTCTCGATGAAGCGCAGCTCGGCGTTGAGGAAGGGATAGAGCGCTTCCTCATAAGCACCGATCGGGCCACCGAGAACGAAAAGCGGCGCCGCCGTGTCATGCGGCAGCGCGGCGAGATCCTCGGTCGCGGCGTCGATGTAACGAATGTCGTGGCCGCGCGCGTTGAGCACGCTCTCGAAACTGCCGAGATCCTCGAAGGCAATGTGGCGGATGGCGAGGATCGTGCTCATTGCCCGGCTTCGGTAACCCCCGCAGTCGCTTGCAGCTTGCGCGGCGTGATCAGGCACCAGGCCCAGCCGCAAAGCTGCAGCGTGATCATCACCGCGAAAGCGAGCTGGTAGGCGAGGGCAGGGTAATGTCCCGGCTCGGTCGCGGGCACCAGATCGATGACGAGGCCGATGGCGAATTGCACCAAGAAGGCGCCAACGAAGAAGAAAGAATTGAGGGCTGTGGTGGCACGGCCGGTCATCGCCGCCGGGAAATATTGCGACAGGATCGGATAGCAGAGCGTGTTGACGTTGGAGAGCAGGCCGATGCCGAGGATAACGCTCCACAGGCCGATGCCGGTCGGCAGAAGCAGCGGCGTCAGCGTGCTGATGTAGACCGCGGAGCCGACCTGCACGATGCGGGTCAGCGGCACGTTGCGCTTGCCGAGCTCGGTGGCGATGAAGCCGACGAGGAAATAGCTCGCGATCTGTAGGAGGCTGAGGATGAGGAGATGGCTGGCGACGGATTGTGCGTCGAGCGCGCCGACATCATGCAGCCACGGCCCGGCCCACAGGCTTTGGAAGGCCATGGTGCTGCCGGTGGTCGAGAGATAGAGCGGCGCAAAGCGCCAGAACAAGCGATCGCGATAGATCGCCGCCATGCCTTTGAGCTGATCGCCGAGCGTCTCGCCTTTCGGCGCCTTGCGCTTCTCCGGCACCACGCCGAACAGCACCAGCGAGCCGATGAAGCTGATGATGGCGACGGCGACGAGCAGGTGATGCCAGTCGAGCAGATAGAGCAGATATTGCGTCGGCAGGGTCGCGGCGAGCGAGCCGAGCGCGCCAAGGCTCATGACAAAGCCGTTGAAGAACGGCCAGCGCGAGGCCGGGAACCACAGCGTCACCGCCTGGATCGAGGTCATCAGCCCGCCGGCGGCGCCGATCCCCATGACAACGCGGCCGGTGATCAGCACCGGCCAGCTCGTGCCGAGCGCGAAGATGATCGCGCCAATGCCGGCGATGACGATGAGCACGGCCTGCACGCGCCGCGGCCCGAAACGGTCCATGAGTAGGCCGAGCGGTGCTTGGAAGAGCGCCGAGACAAGGAAATAGACCGAGATCAGCAGGCCGAGCTGCCCGGCGCTGAGGCTGAGCTGCGCGATGAGATAAGGCGCAAGCACCGCGTTGACGGTGCGATAGTAATTGCAAAGCGCGAAGACCAGCGCGAACGGCACCAGCACGGCGAGAACGGGGAAGCGAACAGCGATCGGCGTATCGCGCGGGATTTCGGTCATTGGACGTAGTCTAGAAAATATCGCGCGATGATGAAGCTAGTTTTCCCGCTCCGCCCTTGAGGGCGGAGAGGATAGGGTGAGGTGGGTGGAAGGCGGTGTCGATATCGCGTAGTCGAGGCACACCTCACACTTTCCCATCGCTTTGCGATGGGCCCCTCGCCAACCGCTCTTCGCGGTTGGCCCCCGCTCTGCGCGGAGAGGGGTTCTAAATGTAGAACAGGAAGCGTGCGGTGGTCTCGACGGCGGGCTGGACGACGCGGCCGAGGGGCGGGCTGAGATCGAGCGGCTTCAGGATCATCTTCACCGCCATCTCGTAGGGGAAGGCGGAACGGCCGATGCGCCGGAAGCTGGCGCGGAATTCGTCATAGGCTTCCTCGGTGAAAGGCTCGTCCGGATTGCGCACGAGGAAGACGTGTTTGAAGGCGATATAGGCATCCTCGGCCTTCACATCGGTGCTGCGCTTCCAGAGCTGGCGCAGGATCGCGACGCGGCCCGGCCGCTCGCGGTCCTTGTAGTCGAGGAAGTAGCGATAGAAGTGCTTATAGTGGCGCACCTCGTCGGAGCTGATATTCGCGGTGATCTGCTTCAGTACCGGCTCGGACGCGGCCTCGGAGAGGGTGCGATAGAAGGATGATGTGCCGGTCTCGACAACGCAGCGCGCGACCATCTCGAGCGCATGGTTTTCGGCGAGCGCCTCCATCGTGCATGCCCGGCCATATTCGTCGAAGAAGCCGCGATAGGCGCGCTCCCAATCGAATTCCGGCCACACTGCCTGGACATAGCGCTTCAGCGCCGTGCCATGCTGAACCTCTTCATGCTCCCAGAAATTGGCAAGCCAGTTCTCGATCTCGGCGTCTCCCTGGAAGAACTCGATCAGATTCTTCGTATAGAGATCCGAGGTAATCTCGACAAAAGAAGCGGCGGCGAGCAGATAGAAGAGTTCGGTGTTGTCGTGGATCAGAGAGGCATCGATCGAATCATAGGCAATGTCCTCGACAGACCAGTCGGCGCCACCTACGCGCCCTTTGACTACGCTGTCCTTCATCATTTCAATGCCCCTGCTTTTTCCCATTGCCGGCAAAGGCGACACGTTCATTTTATAGGCAACGCTAGCTTAGGTCATTCCTTTAGAGAGATAGCCTAGTTCTGCGTCCAGTCGTTGCCCCCGCTCGGCATGGCGACCATGCCGCGAACGCATTGCAAGGATTGACGAATCGGCTGAATCGGCTGTGGACACTACCCGGATCGCGACTTATCCCGAGTTCTGGCACCATTACTTGCGCGAGCACGCGAAGCCGGCGACCCGCGCCTGGCATTATTTAGGCACCAGCCTCGCGGTTCTCTGCTTGGTTGCAGCCCTGTTGCTGCGCCTGCCTTGGTTCCTGCTGGCATCGGTTATCCTCGGCTACGCACCCGCCTGGATCGGCCATTTCACCAGCGAGCACAACCATCCGGCCACATTCCGCTATCCGTTGTGGTCGTTGGTGAGCGATTTCCGCATGTTCGGTGCCTGGCTTAGCGGCCGGCTCCCGCGCGAGTTGGCCGCGGCCGGTGTCAGCGAACTCTCGAAGCGTTAGAAGCCCGCGCGACAATAAAAAGGCCGGCGCCTGACTTTGTGTCAGGGCCGGCCTTTTCAGCCTCCCGTGCTTTAGCGCGGCGAAGGCTGGCCTCCGTAATTACTGCTGCTGGGTCCCATAGGTACGGTGCTGCGGCGAGGAATTGATCGCCGGATTCTGCCGCGCCGTGCCGCAGCTCGGATTATCCGGGGTGCAATTCGGGCCGCCGCCCTGGGCCTGTTGCGGCGAGCCGTTGTTGAACGGATTGCCGGCGCCCGACGAGGTCATGCCGCCCGAGCCGCTCATGCCCGAGCCGTACATGCCGCGAGATCCGCTCGGCGCCATCGCGCTGCCACCGCCGCTCGCGAGTTGCTGACGATTGAGCTGCATCGTCTCTTGATTCTCTTTCGCGTCATTGCCGCTGCTGCGCGAGCTCGCCATGTGATGCGACTTCGCCTTGGATGCGCTCTTCGCTTTGCCGGTCGAATGACGCATGTTGCTCGACTGATCCATGCTGCCGCTCGATTTATCCATGCTCATCGAGCCGGATCGATTCATGCTGCCCGATTGATTCATCATCGTGCCCGACGAGCCAGTGGATGTGTGTGGCGCACCTTCAGCGGGACCTTTCGCCGCCGGCGTCGGGGTCGAATTGTTGATGGTCGAGCCGTTAGCGCCGGCTGCGCCTGATTGTGCTTGTGCGAAGGCGGTACCGGCCGTGAGGAGGGCGATGGCCGCCACATAAGTAAAGGTCTTCATGACATTTTTTCTCCACATGCGGTGAGATAGAACTCGGCGCGTTCGTGGCGCCACCTGATCCCTAAACGCGAAGCCAAGTTAGGGGTTCCGCAAGGACGCGGCCGGTAACCGGGCTTTGAAGCCGTAGGGTCGAGGAGATAAGCTTGGCTATCCGCCGGGGGGATGGAGATTCGCATGACGACACCGCACACAGCCGCGACGACGATCGATCCGATCAGCGACGGCGCGATCGATGCGTTCGGCGATTTCGATAATCGCTATCTGCGCCAGGGGGTCGCCCGCAACGATCTCGCCAGCCTGCCGGTCATCGATATTTCGCCCTTCATGCAAAGCGGCAGCGAGGCTGCACGCGACGAGGTCGCAAAGCAGATCCGCCAAGCTTCGATCGATATCGGCTTTTTCTATGCCAAGGGACATGGCTTCAGCGCGGCCGAGCTGCGGGCGCTGCTCGATTGGGGCTTGCGCTTCTTCCATCTGCCGCGCGCCGAGAAGGACAAGCTGTTCTGGAAGAACGATCCCGGTCGCGGCTATGTGCCGCCTGGCGGCCTCAATCCCGATGCAAATAAGGACAAGGCGCCGGACCTCAAAGAGCGGCTCTATTTCGCGCGCGAGTTTGCCTTGAGCGAGGCCGAGCATCGCGGCGCCTTCCCGCCGGGACCGCATCAATGGCCGGACGAGGCGGCACTGCCCGGCTTCCGCCGCTT